>ERZ761610.1719-NODE-1719-length-11473-cov-41.422578_pt1 | contig 11473 bp, 15 predicted proteins | sample MGYA00512164_ERZ761610 | MGnify/ENA primary metagenome ERZ761610 (study PRJEB28899, sample SAMN02850038) | bioreactor sludge metagenome | biome: EBPR Sludge; feature: EBPR Bioreactor; material: flocular biomat | place: Australia: Thorneside Wastwater Treatment... | reverse complement strand
TGCGTCTACGCAAATGACGATCACAAATGATTTAGCGATTCAGTTTTTAGAAAATTTAGATATTCGACGATTTGTTTTGGGCCGTGAAAACTCATTACCCGAAATTAAATTAATTGCTGAGCGTACGAAGAAGGAGCTTGAAGTATTCGTCCATGGTGCACTTTGTGTTTCGTATTCAGGTCAATGTTTTACATCTGAAACATTGGGTGGCCGGTCGGCGAATCGCGGTCAGTGTGCACAAAGCTGTCGCTTCAGCTATGATCTAATCGTCGACGGGGAAACTAAAAACCTGGTTGATAAATCATATCTAGTTTCACCCAAAGATCTATGCGGCATTGCAGAAGTTCCAGAATTGATGAAACTGGGAGTGAAGAGCTTCAAGGTCGAAGGTCGTCTGAAAACGCCTGACTACGTGGCTCAGGTTGCCAAGTCATTCCGTTCCGCTATTGATAAAACCATTCAAAATGAATCGCTTACCGATGAACACGTTCAAAAGGAAAAAAACAAAATGGGAGTTGAGTACTCTCGGGGTTTTTTTCCTGGCTGGCTACATGGCGTGAATCATCAAGAGCTAGTTGACGGGCGTTTTGGTTCCCACCGTGGTGTGGAAATTGGTCGCGTGGTGATGATTCAAAAAAGTTCAATGACCATTGAGTTAAATAAAAACAAGATGGATATTGAAAATGGCGATGGTTTGTTGTGGTTTGAAATAGACCAAAAAAACGGCGGTTCTGTGTATTCGATCACTCAGGCTAAAAATTCGATCACGGTCGAATTCTCAAACTCGACGATGATTAGACGCGAAGCCATGGGGTCAACTGTGTATCTAAATCACGATCGCAGTCAGAAACGCGAGATCGAAAAATCTTTGACCGATAAAAATACATTTAAAAAAACGCCAGTCGCGATAACATTGACATTAGTGGAAGGGCAACCTCTGGTTGTTGAAGTCCAAGACGATCGTTTCAATTTAAAATTGGAATCCGAAAGCGTTCTGTCGAAAGCGCAGAATAAACCGCTTACGAACGATACATTGTTTGATGAATTTTCGTCATTAGCGAATACTGTATTTAAGCTGGATCGCAAATCCTTCCGTACCAATTTGACTGAAGGTGTGTCGTTATTCTTAAACCACAAAGAGATTAAAAATCTTCGCCAAAAATTGTTTGCGGAATTGACGCGTCTAAGAGCCGAAAATAAAATCGAGAGTTCAAAAGTTGTAACGATTGCTGATTACGCATTGCCGGAAGAAAGAATAGCGACACCCAATACGAAGGTATCGTTGAACGTTCTATTAAGAAACAAAGAACAAGTTCGTGATTTAGTCCAGGCGATTCAAGCGGGAGTATTGCAGTCTCAGCAAATTAAATCCGTGTGCCTAGATTTTGAGTTTGGTCGTGATTACAAAGATTCAGTAGAACAAATCAAAAATATCGGTATCAAAGTCGGCATCGCCACGACTCGTATTTTAAAGCCGCAAGAGTACATCAATTTAAAAATCATTCATTCAATGAATCCAGATTTCATTCTGGTCAGAAACTTGGGTGCTCTTTATTACTATAAGAATATTCAAAAGTTTACCGGTGAATTGAAAGGCGATTTTAGCTTAAACGTGACTAATCATAAAACATTTGAATACCTAACTCAGAACGGTTTGGATTCAGTGTGCCTGTCGTATGATTTGAATTTCGATCAGACAGCAAGTCTGTTGAAGCATGTGGACGCTCGTAAAGCTGAAGTGACGATTCATCAATCGATGCCAAGCTTCCATATGGAGCACTGTGTGTTTGCGGCGTTCTTAAGTAAAGGCAAGAGCTACAAAGACTGTGGTAAGCCGTGTGAAAAACATAAAGTGCAACTAAAAGATCAGTTTGGTCACTATCACTGGATTAAGCCAGATCATGAGTGTCGTAATACGATGTATAACTCAAGTGCACAGACGGCCCTGCCGTATCTAGCAGATTGGAAAGCGTTAGGATTAGGCGAAATTCGCTATGAGGCTTTGCATGAGACGGGTGATGAGTTAGTTCTCAAAGTTAGAAACTACGTTGATGTGATCGAAGGGAATAAGTCTATAAACGAAGCGTTAGCTGATTTACAGACAAAAGAATTATATGGCCTTTCGCCTAGACAGTTGAATAAATCTGTTGAATATCAAGCACGTAAGAAAGATCACAGCTTCTTATAGTTAGCTAGACTAGGCCTAGGTCGATTAAAGATTCTTAATAATTCGGCGATAGGCTAGTCATGCTTACAAAAACTGCATTGATAATCGAAGTTGAAAATTCACCATCGTTTCCAGAATATTTTTTGGACATGTTCCAATTCCAAAGTGTTCAGAAGATGTTATTGAGGAATGTGACTTCGGGTTTTAAGACCGATGCGTTCGATTTTGTTCTGTATTCCTGTGAATGTGTGAACGAACGTCAGTTGCGTTGGATTCTGCCTTTTGCACATAAAAATCCTAAATCGCAGTTTATTATTTTAACTCAACAAATTTCTATCCACGCCTATAAACAAGTAACCGAGATGGGAAATATCATCACGTTGCAAGTTCCGCTAGGAGATCAATTGATTCGGGGAATGATTAATCAATTGATCTCGGATAGTTCGCTTGTGGCGACTCAACGATTTCCAAGATTTATAACGGATGAACCTGTTCGCATGGTAGTAATGGAAACCGGATTACTGATTCCAAGTCGAATGAAAAATTATTCTGCGAGTGGTGCCTTTATTGAATACAAAGGTATACATTTACGAGTCGGTCACACATTGAAAGTAAATTTACCTAAGCAGGAACATCCGCCAACTAAAAAATCATTACAGCTAGATGGTCGAGTGGTTTGGGTTCGTAGCGGTGAAGCGCATTCGGGCGCAAGCAGTGGTATTGGTGTGCAATTTACTAGCTTGGATGCCGCTTAGTTTGTTATAAATAGCGTTAGTGTTACCTCTACCTTTCTACGCTGAAACCTCAAGTTTCCAATTATACACGGCCATGGCATTTGCTTTGGCTTCTGCCTTTCTACTATCTACGAAACGTAATAGTTGGGAATACACAATGGCAGGTATCGTAAGTCTATACATCGCGTTTGATGAGCGATTCATGTTTCATGAGTGCATTCGTTTGCGTTTTTCTTCCAGTAGTCGCGTTGTTGGTGGCGACCTGACTGTCTTTTTGTTAGCCGTTGGCGGAATCTTGGGCGTCTTATGGGGGATCAGAAAATTAAGTCGCAGTCGCTTTGAAACCTATCTTTTTTTATTGGCTGGATGTGTATGTTTTACTGAAATTTATCTAGACGTTTTCGAGAAAACTATTTTCTATTTAGAATTAGATACCAAGATTGAAGAGCTGGCTGAAATGATGTTAGCGATCATTCTCATTCTGATAGGTCTATGTGCTGGAGTCAGATGGCGAGTGATCATTTTGGCTATTGTGTTTGTTACGTTACTGGTTTGGTTGGATCAGCCGCTGCATGAATTCATGTGGAGCGTGTGCCCAAAGTTAAGGAGCATTCTGTGAAATATTTAATAGGTCTTTTTTTGTTCACTTGCGTAGTGAGTGCACAAGACAGCAAAAAGGAAGCGCCGGCCGTTTGGTTTAAGGCAGGACCCGATAAAATGCCTCGCTATTTCAAAAAAGGATCCGTGCTGCCACTGTGTGGAATCTTTGAAGACGTTGCGGCAAACCCTTCAGCTGACAATTCGGCTAAAACGACAAAGAGTATTAATATCGAAAGCTGTCTTCAGGCCAAAGACAATATCGAAGGTGTCGTACCAGCGTATTTTGAAATTGTGGATCTAAAAGACGGGAAAATGCATATTCTAAATCCAGAAGGTGATAAGAAAATATATTACGTGAATGCGAATGAGGTTGTAACTTATTGGGCTAAGCGGTTTCCAGAAGGGGAAGTTATGCTAGGTGGGTACGATTTATGTACTCGTATGTCTAGTTGGCGCCAAAAGGATAATGCAGAACTGGTATCGCAAAATCCAAATAGGAAGCCGGTCGGATTGCCGTTTGCAGCAACATCAGTGGGGGAATTAATCCGATATCACGTATTTGAATATCACTTGGGATGTGGCACATGAAAATACTATTAACAGTAGTGATGGTGTTGGCTTCGTTTAACGTGCACGCAAATTGTGAACTACTTAGTTGGCGATTTCATACGATTGCTGTGTATGGAGCCCCGGCTTCACTGGGTTTAACGTTTGAATCTATTCAAAAGCGAGACGGTGGCTTATTATTTTTGGACAATACGAAATCAGAACTTGAACAAAAAAAGTATCTGCAGAAGATCGATGGTAAATACGGGTCGTTAAAAGTTGGAGCGAACACAGTGTCATTGGACGGGGCTATACTGAAAAACTACCCAAGCGTTCGTGGTGATTTGACCTATCTAAAAACGAAAGATTTTATTTCTGGTTTTCCCAGCGAATCCATCGCGATCTTAGATTCAAAGATAAGACAGGTTTCCATAGCGGGAGAACACTATTTACCACTCGCAAGTACTCAAAAGAAAGCGTCTGATCCTTTGCCTGGGAACTTGGCGAAAATTTTCAAAACTACAGTGACGGATAAGTCGTTCACAGTCGTTTCTGATGTCACTGATTATAGCAAAGGCGAGAGCACCGAGTGGATGAGTCAGAGACTAGGTGAAAAAGACTGGGAACTTGTGCAGATTAAAATGAAACTCAAATTACTGAAGGAAATTCCCTGGACGGGGCGGTACGATAGCGAGCCGGAACGTGCGAAAATTAATACGGTCTATATTTGGCTGGCATTTTTGACGAACAATGGAAATGATTTTTGGTATATAGGAAATTCATCAGGGGATCCGTGTGGTACGGATTTGAAATCTTCAGTTCGAGGGGCTATTGAAAACGGTTCGGCCACGATTGGCAATTTCTTAGAACCCAAGTATGGCTTAAGAATTTCTAATTCAGAAAAGAACTTGGTGTATTCATTTGGTGATGCCGACATAGTTTACTATCTAAATTTTGGTAAAGACATGGTTGTAATTTCAAACGAGAGCTATCGTTAGTCGAATCTTTTTCTTATTTAAACAGGCCAAGGGGCCAGTTCTTGCATTGTCTAAGATATGAAATCGTTTATATAGGAATTGGATGACATCATTTTGGCGCTCGAGCGTATTAACTAATAGCTTCGCGAAAAGCCTGTTGGCCGTCGTTTTCTTTTGCCAATTTCTGTCGGCCCAGGTGTTACTTTGTGTACAGTTTTATACGGGCGAAACAGTATTTCCTCACCGTACTCAGCTGCCGAAGGCGTTGCATGAGGCCCTGGAGTTAGTCAAAAAGGACTGGGTCGAAGAAGCTCATATTCCAGGGGTTCGTGAATTTATTGAGTCCGATTCAAAAGGCGCTCTGAACCGGATAGAGCTATTTAAAGAGCTTGGGTTCGAATGGTTTGATGACGGTCGAGTTAAGGTTCCCGATACGTATGATTTTTTAGTTCGCTATCATAATGCCATTTCCGCTTCTGGGTATGGACATAAGAAATACATTCGGCCAGCGTTAGTTTTTGTTAAGTATCGTGATCCCACGAAAACTGAAATTGCTGAATACAAGTTAGTAGATCCGTTTGCAAAACCGGCGGTGTTGATTCCAAATGGTTTTGTTCCATTAAAACGACAAGCGGAAACATTTAATCTGCCTTACCCTATAATTATGTCCGGATTAAAAGATGGACTATTTCCGTTGTTAGGTGGCATGCATGACGTGTCTCATTACTTGGGTTTGCGGGTGCAGCCCGAAGTGGGTATCGCGATAGTAGAGGCTGTCAGTCGTTTGCCTGAAACTAAGCAAAGTATTCATTTTGGCCGTCGTTTAATTGCTTTGATGGAATACTCGGCCTTTATTCCGAAAAATTTTACTCAATCAGTGCAGTCCTATCTAGCTCAAAGAGGAATTACGCAGTTAGTTTCCCGGCAGCAAATAGCGAAGCAATTGATGAGTCTTTCAATGTCCGAACTATTAAGCCGCGCCAAGCAGTCGGCAGAAATGTTTGATCGATCGTTGGTAGATTTCGGTGGAGCGGCAATCTCGTCCTGGGAGCGAATCGAAGATACCAATCTTCTTTTCAAAACGAGTCATTTTAAAACGCTGTTGGCCTATCACCAGGTTATATTCAAAACACCAGATCAAAGAGTCGAAGACGGTTTTATGGGTGAGCTAGAAACACGCTACCGAGAATATCGATATTCGCAAATTATTCGGGCCTATCCTCGATTTTTTTCTCATGCACTGGGTAAGCTTGCGGTGAAGTTAGCGGAGGATCGCAGAGAAGATTTTGGTTGGTCGTTTGATATGTTAAGTCTGCGGTCACGCGGACTCGTTCAGGATAAAGAAAAAATGAAAATGATTCGGGGAAACCTTGAGTCTCGAAAGTTTCCAGAGCCAACCGAGGCCGGTGAGCAGTTTTTAAAACAGATGGTAGTCGATTTTACGTCGGCAATCGAGTTGCAGTTGTCCATGGCTACTTACGGTATGTCACCAGCAGAAATGGTTAAAGCCATGTTGCAGCCGGCTCTTACTGAAAAGGAACCCTTAGGCGAGTATTTCAAACAATTGTACCCAGGATTTATCGAGGCTCTAAATTTTCTTGATAAGCCTCAGTATTAATTTAGATAGACATACGACCAATAGAGTTCTACTTTATCGACATGGAAATAGCAGAAGGAATTATTGGCCGTATCTGGTGCAAAGACACTGTTTCGGACAAACAAATCAAAGACATAAAGACTATAATTTTAGGTTTCAAGTGGATGCAAGCGCCAGCTCAACCAGCGATGAATAAAGCGTTTGCTGAATACACTAATTATTTCATGAAGGGCGAATATGAAATTCAATTAATGGTGTATGCCCAAGAAAAAAGTATTTTACTGGCGCTCGATTTTGAAGACGATTTAACTCAGCAAGATATTAAAACATGTGGTGAGTTTGCCGACATCACAATGGCCATTGCCAAATCATTAGATGCTGAATTTGCGTATGCGGATATCGAAGGCGATGTGCCTGAACATTTCATTACCAATCTATCGAAACGTCAGGTCAGTTGCCTGTTTTGGAAAACATTTTTAACGTCTGATTTAGCGAAACCAATAATGAAAGCCGTTGAAAGTAGTTCCTCACTCGGGTTTCAAATTCAGCCCGAAGCGAATGGTAGCATTGTCATTACAACGCGTAAACAACCAGACTCAGACGTCGTTAAAAAATCATTTAAGTCGGGCAATGATGAAATCGAACTTTTTGATTGGACTCAAGGCTCGTACGATGATGATGAGGACGAAGACTAGCGAAACATTTTCGGCTTAGGGCGTTTGTCTTGAGCCGCTGCCGTTAGTTCTGTTCCTAATTTCAAGGCTTCATTACCCGCAACAGATTTGACCAGGTAAGCTGGATTTTCAGGCGATCCATTACGTTTAATTTTCTTGCCTTTGATTTCACGGGTAATGGGTTCCTCAAAGACCTCAAGAACGACCCCTTCGATTGTATTTCCCAGCCAACGCCACTGAATAGATGAACCCTTTTTAAACTTCATGAATTAACATTGACTGGATTGTGCGGTTTTGTCGATGATTAAGATAATAAAAAGGGGAAACAATGTCGATTCAAAAAAAAGGCAGTTGTCACTGCGGACGGGTACAATTTGAAGTTAGTTTAGAAAAAGATTTTTCGGAAGCCTTGTCGTGCAATTGTTCGATTTGCCAGCGTAAGGGAACACTATTGTCATTTGTGCCGAAATCTCAGTTTAAAATGATGTCGGGCGCGGATAGTTTACAAGACTATCAGTTTGCAAAAAAGCGTATCCATCACACATTTTGTAAAGTGTGTGGCGTTACGCCTTTTTCCTCAGCCATCGCACCAGATGGCACTGACACGGCTGCCATCAATGTACGTTGTATTGAAAATATCGATTTAGATTCGCTAAGAATTCATAAATACGACGGCAAGAATACAAATTAGGCGAACATAGATTGCATGCTGTCTTGAAATTCCCTATGGGCGGTGTTAGGGATAAACGATGTCCAACTTTACCGATGACGGTGTTAAACACTTCCATAATTCTGAACCTGTTCTTTTAAGTGAAATCATTCATGATGAGGCGGGCGTAAATTATGAAGGCTTTAAGACTTTGCTTAAGCTAGGCGCAATTTACGTTGATAATTATCGACAAGAAAAAGATAAATGGATTCTAAAAAACAGTTTATTTCGCGTGCATACAAGACCGCGCAGATTTAAATGTGATTACGATTGGAAATCTTTGATCGTATTTGAAAATGAATTTTTCCTGATTTTGAATAAACCGTCAGGGATTCCGAGCCACCCCTCGGTCGATAATGTATTAGAAGATGCTATGACCCAAACGAGCCTTGCGATTAAATCTCCTTTGTTTGTAACACATAGATTGGACACGTTGACATCGGGACTGATCGTTTATGGTAAGAAAAAACAGTTCGTAAAAGACTTTAACGTCCAGCTGATTGAGCGTGGTGTGCAGAAAAAATATGTAGCGCTCGTGGAAACGAGGCAAGCCTTACCAAAAGCTTTGACTCATTATATGGATCCCTCAAAGGGAACACCTAAAAAATTGTCTACTAATCCGGCCGATGGTTGGGATATTTGCAAACTTGAAATTTTAGAACAAACCCGAGTTTCAGAATCAGTGGTTCATGTAAAAATTAATCTTCTTACTGGGCGGACTCATCAGATTCGATCCCAAATGGCGTTTTTGAATGCCCCTATCGTAGGGGATATTTTATACGGTTCTAAGCTTTCATTTCATGGTAGCGGCATTGCGCTCAAGTCCTGTGAAATCGCCTTCGTATTTGAAGGTAAAAAATTGAAATTCAATATAAGCGAAGACTTTATCTAATCACGTGCGCCGCAGATTTCGATCGCCTGGGCTAGTAAGGCTTGCTTTTGCGCGGGATTCACTGCTATCTGTGCCTCAAGGTATGTTTGGTAAGCCTTAATCACAGTCAGGTGATTGAATTTACCAATTTCTAAATCGCCTGAAAAATTATTGGTGTCACTTAGGAATGCTATCGCCTGTTCCGCTGCTGTCTTATCACAATCAAATTCAGTGGCGAATGCTGATGTGGATATACAAACTAAAACTAAAATCGAAGTAAGCATTTTCATAAAAGTTCCTTAAGTAAAGTTAGTTTTATTTTTCAGAATGGCTAACGGTTACGGTCGCACGACAGATGGCGTATGCATCTTTCTTTTGAACCTCATCGCAGATTGCAATGTCATTTTTAATCGTTGCGCGACAAATAGCATATGTGTCCTTTAGGACTGCGTCTTCGCAAAGGTTAATGTCACTTTTAATCAAGGCACGGCATAGTGCGTAGGTGTCTTTTAAAGCGGTTTCCTCACACACAGTAATATCTTTTTTAACGATTGCACGACAAAGCGCATAGGTATCCTTCAAGCCTGTCTCTTCACAAATGCCAACATCTTTTTTTACGATCGCGCGACAGATGGCAAATTTATCTTTTGTGACGGCTTCGTTGCAAAAACCGAGGGCTTTATCGATGACCTCTTTTTTCTGGGTCTCTTGCTGTTTCTGAAAGCCAACAGTGTCTTGGGTCACGGACGTGTCTTTAGGTTGCGTTGCTGTGGTCGGAGTCACGACATCGGCATTTTTAGATTCCGTGCAACCAAAAATAAAAAGTGAAATAAAAGCACAAGCTAAAACTGCGCGCATGCAAACTCCTAAATTGAATGGCTCTGTTTTAGCAAACATCTTAAGGGATTACCATGTGAGGGATTTTGACAGGAAAAAAGTGCCTGTATACAGATTGGACGCTTTTGAGTTGAAGGAAAACAGTGCCGTCGGCCGAGCGCCCGTAGGAAAACATTAACTATTTACAGCTTGAATGCATTATTCTGCCTTGGCTTTGAGCTAGCGTTGACTATACTGAAACTATGGAAAAGTATTTGGTTACCGTTGCTCTATGTAGTAGTTGCACTCAAAAAAATGTGAATGATAGTGAACGTCTATTTAAAACCAAGATTATTGAAAAACTTCAAAATGAGCGTCCCGATTTCGATTGGAAAATTCAAGAATCATCCTGCATGCGTGTCTGCCAAGTAGATCGGATCACGATGGGGGTGTCCTCTTCTAAAAACAGTCGTGATGTTCGAATGACTGTTTCAAAAGAAGCTACGGTCGAATCGGTGGTCAAAGAAATATTAAGTTTTTTCCGACCCCTACAACATTAAGTGCCCCCGCAGAAAGTCTCTGCGAGGGCGGATCGTTGAGCGGGAGATTAAGATACTTTAGATGCTGTTACATCTTTTAGCTCTTGGTTGGTTTTTTTTGAGCCCAATAGTTTATCAAAGAAACTAGCTTTTCCAGATTGAATCTGGATGTGGCGCGGTTTTGCGGCTGGCGTTTTCGGAAGATACAGTTCCAGCACTCCATTTTCATAGCGCGCTTCAATTTTGTCGGCCTCAACGGCTTCTGGCAACGAAAAGCTTCGTTTAAAATAGCCGTAAGATTTTTCCGACGTCGCTCGCTTACGTTCGCCCGAGATAGTTAATATATCATCTGACATTTCAATTTTGATATCGTCCTGCTTCATTCCAGGAAGATCCAAGCTCATTAGATAGTAGTCGCCAGATTCTGTAATTTCAGATGCCGGACTAAATGATCGTTCGCTGTAGGATTTATTTGCGACCGAACGATTCCAGTCATCCAAAAATCTATCCATTTCACTCCAAATATCAGAAGTGAAACCGCGTGTTGGAATATAAGTAGTTAACATTCTCATTTCATACCTCCTCTAAATAGTTTAAGTTACTTATTTGAAAGTGTGTTTTGAGTTATAACTTTGTCAAGTTCAGGACAAAGTAAAATATTTTTCGAGTTCGGTAGCAACAATAGTTCATCTACCCAATTTCGTTGCTCGCACGGGTCAGCCAATACAGATGGCTTGGATACATTACTAGCTGTATCAGCATTGAGGCCGCTATTGGCGCTACATATAATTGTAAATAGGGCGATAAAGCCCGTGGTGACAAAAAAACGATGCAAAAATTTGAGCCAGAATGAAATATACATAAGCGTCCTCCATTACGCAATCATTGGCTGAAGTGAAAATCCTTGATTGATTGTTTTTCTAAACGCTTCTAAATCAAAATTTTTAGTAATGTCGTGTAGAGATATGCTTTCATTTTTTTCAAGCCGCGCCGTTTTGACACATAAAACGTTTGGTGTTTTTAGATAACCCTTAACCACGATCCGTTCCCAAGTATGTCGAGCAAGCAGAGCCATTAGATCTCTTGGGACATCCAAGTAGAAAGAAGAATCTTCAGTTATCAGTTTATATTTGTAGTTTTGATTGTTGTTTGCCGGCTGTAAAATACCGGCCACTACTTTTGTAAAAGTCTGCATAAATAACCTCAGATCGGAAGAGCACACGTCTGAACTCCAGTCACGCCA
>ERZ761610.1703-NODE-1703-length-11549-cov-31.041152_pt1 | contig 11549 bp, 11 predicted proteins | sample MGYA00512164_ERZ761610 | MGnify/ENA primary metagenome ERZ761610 (study PRJEB28899, sample SAMN02850038) | bioreactor sludge metagenome | biome: EBPR Sludge; feature: EBPR Bioreactor; material: flocular biomat | place: Australia: Thorneside Wastwater Treatment... | reverse complement strand
GGACGTCGAAATGGCGCATTCCGAGTTCGCGCTTGCCGGCCTCGCGGACGACGGCAAAGGCTTCGGGCAGGAGGTCATCGAGCGACTCGCCCTTGGCGTGACGCTCGCGGAACTCTTCGGTCTTGGCCCGCAATTGTTCGTCGCTCAACGCCTGGATGGCGGGCTCGAACGCATTGATGCGCTTGACAGTCTGAGCGTATTGTTTGATCAGCCGGTCGTTGCGGCTGCCGAAGACTTTTCTGAGTAGGCCGGAGATCATCGCGATGGTGTCCGTTGGCGCGGGGCGCGGCAAAGGGTTGATTTTATCACGCTGACCGCGGCCGGCGGCGGCGACCTGGATCAGCCTTTGCTGAACGCGTCAGCGCCGCTTGAGCAGCGCGTATTCCTCGCCTTGCTTGAGAAAGTGCGCCGGATTCTGCGCGACGCCCAGCATGCGCACCTCGAAATGCAGGTGCGGGCCGGTCGTACGGCCCGTGGTGCCGACCGTGCCGATCGCTTCGCCGCGCTTGACCAGGCTGCCCGGCTTGACATTCATCCGCGACAGGTGGGCATAGCGGGTGGTCAGGCCGTCGCCATGGTCAACGTCGATCATGTTGCCGAAATCGCCCTGATACGCCGCTGCAAGCACCACCCCGTCGGCAGCCGCGACGACCGGCGTGCCTGTTTCGGCATTGAAGTCGATCCCCTCGTGCATCGCCCTCTGGCCGAGAATGGGGTCGCTGCGGTGACCGAATAGCGAGCCGAGAAAGGCGGCCTTGACCGGCAGGGTCGTCGGCATCAGGCGCTCCCTGACCCGTTTCTCCAGGAGGCGTGATTCGAGGACGGCCAGCTCATCGGTTCGCAGGTCGACCTCGTGCGACAGACGATCGATTTCGCGCTGCAATTCATCGGCACCCACGGGCGCCGGCACGAATGCACCGCCCTGTCCGGCCTGCGCTGGCCGCACACGCGGCGCTTCACGCTTGATTCCGGCGAGAGCCGAGAGCCGTTCGCCGAGCGTGTCCAGATGCAGGAGCTGCGCCTGCAACTCGCCAACGCGCGTCGCCATCAATTGCAGGTTGTTGTTGACGTACTGCTGTGCTCTGCGGGTATCGTGTTCCTGGGCGGGAACGCCTTGCCCGGCGTCGCCCCCGTGACGGGCGGCAAGCGACGACAAGCCGGCCGCCGTCGCCATGACGAGGGAAACGAAGGCGCAGGCCGCAATCGCCAGATGGCGAGGCATAATGGTGATTGTCCGCGCCGCCTTGAGGTGGCGGGAAACGAGGATGATCTGCAATGAACCTCCTATGACGAACACGCTTGAATGCTATCTCGACACCGATTCCGGCGCCGGCCGGGTGATGGCCCATGCCAGACTGTTGCTTGACCTGGCGCGGCGCTTCGCAGCGGCTGCCCCGGCGGGACTGCGCGACGTCGCGCACATTGCCAACTACAAGTCGGGGAAAGTCGTTATCCACGCCGACAATGGCGCGGTCGCCGTCAAGATCCGCCAGTTGAGCCAGCGCCTGTGCGACGAGTTATCCAAGGGAGGGGCGGAGTGTAACCGCATCGAGGTGAAAGTTCAACCCCGCCAAATCCCTTGCCAATCAACGCCTTCAACAGTGAAGCCCCTCTCAGCAGGAGCCTGCGGGGCGCTCCGCTCGGCGTCGGCGAACCTGCCGGACGGGCCGCTGCGCCAGGCCCTGGATGCCTTGCTGGCGCGCGCCGCTAGACAGGAATGACGGCAATCCGCTCGATGATCATCAGCGCAAAGACAATCAGCGCAAAGACGACCCCGTAGCGAAACAGCCGCCAGGAAAGGACCAGGTAAGCCCGGTTGCCGCTGATGGCATAGATCAGCAAGCCGGCACCAATGGCAATCACCAGAATGACTGCAAGCAGACGCAGCAGCCACATGCGGAGTTATGCGGGCTGGTTCAGCCAGCGAGCCACGCCTGCCGGCGCCTGTCCGGCCCGTTCGAAGGTCACCAGTTCCCAGGATTCGCGCCGACCGAGGAGTTCGCGGGCGAGCAGGTTGTTGAGGGCATGCCCTCCCTTGTGCGACGAGTAGGCCGCCAGCAGCGGATGGCCAAGCAGGTAGAGATCGCCCACGGCATCGAGAATCTTGTGCTTGACGAATTCATCGCCATAGCGCAACCCGTCCTGGTTGAGGACGCGGAACTCGTCGAGAACGATGGCGTTTTCCAGCCCGCCACCAAGGGCGAGGCCGCTTTCACGCAGGTATTCGACTTCCTGCATGAAGCCGAAGGTGCGCGCCCGCGCCACTTCCCGAATGTAGGAATGTTCCGCGAAGTCGATTTCCGACTTCTGCGCCGATTTGTCGATCGCCGGGTGATTGAAGATGATCGAGAAGGTCAGCCGGTAGCCATCGTAAGGCTCGAACCGCGCCCACTTGTCGCCATCGCGAACCTCGACCGGTTCCCTGACGCGGATGAATTTCTTGGCTGCATTCTGTTCCTCGATGCCGGCCGACTGGATCAGGAAGACGAACGGCGATGCCGAGCCATCGAGGATGGGCAATTCCGGCGCATCCAGATCGACCCAGGCGTTGTCGATGCCGAGACCGGCAAACGCCGACATCAGATGCTCGACGGTGCCGATCCTGACCCCATCCTTTTCCAGACACGAACACATTCGCGTATCGCCGACCATGTGGGCTGCGGCAGGGATATCCACGGGCTCCCGCAGATCGGTCCGGCGGAAGACGATCCCGTTGTTCACGGCGGCCGGACGCAGGGTCATGTTGACCTTGACGCCCCCATGCAGACCGACGCCGGAGGCGCGAATGACGGTCTTGAGTGTGCGTTGCTTGAGCATGCCAGTGGTTGAACGATCCGGGGGGCGCGTATTGTAGCACAACGCGCCGCCCCCCGTTTTCAGAGGTGGACGGTGGCGGCTCAGTCGGCCTGTTTGCGCAGGAAGGCCGGAATGTCGTAGCGATCCACCCCGCTGTTGGCCAGCGCCTCGACCGTCAGGTTGCGGCGCGAGCGGGTCACCGCCGGCTCACGGGAAAGCTGGTCGTAGTCGATGACCGGACCGGCAAAGGGCAGGGTATCGTGCGTTCCGGTCGCCACCGCCTGGACAACGGTGGTGTTGACCACCTCGAAGCTCTGGCGCGCGCGCGCCGCAGGCTGGCCGAGCCCGGTTGCGACCACCGTGACGCGCAGGGCGTCGTCCATCATCTCGTCGTACACCGCACCGAAGATGATGTGCGCGTCGTCGGCGGCAAAGGCCTTGACCGTGTTCATCACTTCGTTGACTTCCTTCATCCGCAGGCCGCCCTTGGCGGCGGTGATGTTCACCAGAACGCCCTTGGCCCCTGAAAGGTTGACGCCTTCCAGCAGCGGCGAGGCGACTGCCTGCTCGGCGGCGATTCGGGCGCGGTCGACACCGGCTGCCGAGGAGGAACCCATCATGGCGCGACCCATTTCTCCCATCACCGTGCGCACGTCCTCGAAGTCCACGTTCACCAGGCCCGGATAGGTGATGATTTCGGCGATGCCGCCGACCGCGTTCTTCAGCACATCGTCGGCCGCCTTGAAGCAGTGATCGACGTCGGCGTCGTCGCCCATCACTTCCATCAGCTTGTCGTTGAGGATGACGATCAGCGAATCGACGTGCTTGGAAAACTCGGTGATTCCCGCCTCGGCAGCCTTCATCCGCTTGTTGCCCTCGAAACTGAAGGGCTTGGTCACGACCCCGACGGTCAGGATGCCCATTTCGCGGGCGATTTCGGCGACCACCGGGGCGGCGCCGGTGCCCGTGCCGCCGCCCATGCCGGCCGTGATGAAGGCCATGTGCGCGCCTTCCAGCGCCGCACGGATTTCGTCGCGATGCGCGTCGGCAGCCGCCTGACCGGCTTCCGGCTTGGCGCCGGCGCCGAGGCCCGTGGTGCCGAGCGACAGCTTGCTGGCCGCCGTGCTGCGTCCCAGTGCCTGCGCATCGGTATTGGCGGCGATGAACTCGACGCCGCTGACTCCCTCCTGGATCATGTGCTCGATGGCGTTGCCACCGGCGCCACCGACACCGAACACCTTGATGATCGTGCCGTGCTCTTCGTCCTTCTCGATGATCTCAAACATGACTTCCTCCTCTGAAAAAACACAAAAAAACAATCAAAAGTTCTTGGCGAACCACGATTTCATGCCATCAAACACATCCTTGACGTTCTGCTTCTCCTTGATCTTCTGGCCGCGCTTGCGCTGCGCCTGGGCCTCGAGCAGCAGGCCGAAGGCCGCGGAAAAGTGCGGGTTCTGCACGACATCGGCCAGGCTGCCGGTGTATTTCGGGCTGCCAAGGCGCAGCGGCATGTGGAAGATCTCTTCGCCCAGTTCGATCATGCCGGGCATGACGCTGGCGCCACCGGTCAGGACGATGCCCGACGACAACACCTCCTCGAAGCCGGAACGGCGCAGTTCATTCTGGATCAGCTCGTAGAGCTCCTCGACGCGCGGCTGGATCACGTCGGCCAGCGCCCGGCGGCTCAATTTCCGGCTCGGACGGTCGTCGACCCCGGCGACCTCCATGCTCTCGGCACGGTCGGCGAGCTGCGACAACGCGCAACCGTACTTGCACTTGATGTCCTCGGCCTCGCGGGTCGGCGTGCGCAGCGCCATGGCGATGTCGTTGGTGATCTGGTCGCCGGCGATCGGGATCACCGAAGTATGACGAATGGCGCCCTGCGTCCACACCGCGAGATCGGTCGTGCCGCCGCCGATGTCGATCAGGCAGACGCCGAGATCCTTTTCGTCCTCGGACAGCACGGCGTAGCTGGAAGACAATGGCTGCAGCACGAGGTCATTGACCTCCAGACCGCAACGGCGGACGCACTTGACGATGTTCTGGGCCGCCGACACCGCCCCGGTCACGATATGCGTCCTGACCTCGAGGCGCATGCCACTCATGCCGATCGGCTCGCGGATGCCATCCTGGCCGTCGATGACGAATTCCTGGGTGAGGATGTGCAGGATCTCCTGATCGGCCGGAATCGGCATCGCCCTGGCGGTCTCGATGACGCGCTCGACATCGCTCGGCGTAACCTCCTTGTCCTTGATCGCCACCATTCCGTGGGAGTTGAAGCTCTTGATATGGCTGCCGGCGATACCGGTATAGACATCCTTGACCTTGCAGTCGGCCATCAGCTCGACCTCCTGCACGACGCGACTGATCGCGTGAACGGTTTCCTCGATATTGACCACGACGCCCTTCTTGAGGCCGCGGGAGTCCTGCGAGCCCATGCCGATGACGTTCAGGCGGCCCTCCTGGTTGATCTCGGCGACCAGCGCGACGATCTTGGAAGTTCCGATGTCCAGCCCGACGATCAGATCCTTGTTCTCCCTGCTCATATGCCTACTTTCCCTTGCCTTCACCCGCGACTCGCATCGCAAATCCGTTCGGATACCGCAGATCCACCACCGAGGGGCGAACCGGCCGCCTCCCCACCGTCTCCGGATAGGCCTCGATGAAGCGCTGCAAGCGCACCGCCACCGGCGCTTTCGGTTGCTCCCGGCCCATTTCGACCACCATTCCGCTCTCCAGCTTCAGTTGCCACGCCAGACGCGGCGACAGCGTCACCTGCACCGGTCTCTGGCCCAGCGGGCCGAGAGCGCCAACGAATTCCCCGTAGCGCCGGAGCAGTTCCGGCGCCGTCCCCGACGGGCCGTAGAGCATGGGCAGGACGGCCATTTCGGCTGCCGGGGCGGTCGCCGCGAAGACTTCGCCGAAGGTATTGACCAGTTCGCCCCGTCCCTCGCCCCAGCGCGCCGCCGGACGGTGTTCCTCGATCGTCACCTCGAGGCCGGCCGGCCACACGCGCCGCAGCTCGATCTTGCGCACCCACGGCAGCCTCTCCAGCATGCCGCGCGCATCCTCCAGATCGAGGCTGAAGAAGTTGCCCTTCAGCGCCGCCGGCAACACCTGTTCGAGATCCGCCCGTCGCGTGTGCGGTAGTTCCGCGGTGAACACCACCTGGCGCACCGGCAGCGCAGGCACGCGCACCAGCCACACCGCTCCCGCCACGAGGAGCGCCGCCGCCCCTGCGAGAATCAGCAGGTCGGCGATGGCATTGAGGATGTGCGGTTTGTTCCACATGCACGGTCTCAGTCGTTGGCCGCCAGTTCGAGGACCCGGCGCACCAGCGCCGGGTAGTCCATGCCGGCCGCCCGCGCCGCCATCGGCACCAGCGAGTGGTCGGTCATCCCGGGGGAAGTGTTCACTTCCAGAAAGTAGTGATTGCCGTCTTCGCCGAGGAGAAAGTCGACCCGCCCCCAGCCCCGGCCATCGATGATGCGGAAGGCGTCGAGGGCGCCCGCGCGGATCTCTCCTTCCAGCGCCTCCGGCAGCCCGCAGGGGCAGAGATAGCGGGTATCGTCGCGACTGTACTTGGCCTCGTAATCGTAGAATTCCGTGGCCGGCTCGATCTTGATGATCGGCAACGCGATCATGTCGTCGCCGGAGCCGACGATGCCCACCGTGTATTCGCCGCCCATCACGCCCTTCTCGGCGATGACCAGCGGATCGTGTTGCGCCGCGTTGGCGTAGGCGAGGTGGAGCGTGTTGCGCTCCTTGACCATGGTGATGCCGATCGACGAGCCCTCGCGCGCCGGCTTGACGAAGATCGGCAACCCCAGTTCCTCCTCGACATCGGCAAAGTCGGAAGCCGCGGTCAGCAAGGCGTACTCGGGCACCGGCAGACCCGCCGCCTGCCAGAGCAGCTTGGTGCGGAACTTGTCCATGCCCAGCGCCGAGGCCATGACGCCGGAACCGGTGTAGGGAATGCCCATCAGCTCGAGCGCGCCCTGGATTGTGCCGTCCTCGCCGTGGCGACCGTGCAGGGCGATGAAGGCGCGGTCATACTCCTTGAGCGCGGCGAGCGGCTGCGTTGCCGGGTCGAAGGCGTGGGCATCGATGCCCTGGCCGCGCAGCGCCGCCAGCACGCGCGTCCCGCTGTTCAGGGAGACCTCGCGTTCGGCGGAGGTGCCGCCGAAGAGAACCGCCACTCGGCCGAACTCGTTCATCTCGCCTCCAGCAACTTGCCCGGCACGGCGCCGATCGAACCGGCGCCCATGGTCAGCACCACGTCGCCGTCGCGCGCGACATCGAGAATGGTCTGCGGCATGGCCACGATATCCTCGACGAACACCGGCTCCACCTTGCCGCCGACGCGCAGGGCGCGGGCCAGTGCACGGCCGTTGGCGGCGACGATCGGCGCCTCGCCGGCGGCATAGATCTCGCCCAGGAGCAGGGCGTCGACCGTCGCGAGGACCCGGACGAAATCCTCGAAGCAGTCACGGGTGCGGGTGTAGCGATGCGGCTGGAACGCCAGCACCAGGCGGCGACCCGGGAAGGCGCCGCGCGCCGCGGCCAGCGTCGCCGCCATTTCGACCGGGTGATGGCCGTAATCGTCGACCAGCGTGCAGCTGCCGCCGGACGGCAGGGCCACCTCGCCATAGCGCTGAAAGCGGCGACCGACTCCCTTGAACTCGGCGAGCGCCTTGACGATGGCGGCGTCCGGCACCTGCAGCTCGCTGGCAACGGCGATCGCGGCCAGGGCATTCAGTACGTTGTGCAGTCCCGGGGTGTTGAGCGTGATCGGCAGGCGCGTCACCGATCCATTGACCCGCACGCAGTCGAAGCGCATCTGGCCGTCGGCGGCGACGACGTTCTCGGCGTAGAAATTGCAGTCGGGGGTCTGGCCGTAGGTCACGATCTGCCGGGAAATCCGCGGCATGATGGCGCGCACGTTGGCGTCATCGGCGCAGAGGACGGCGACCCCGTAGAAGGGCAGGCGGTTCAGGAAATCGACGAAGGCGCCCTTCAGCCGCTCGAAGTCATGGCCGTAGGTCTCCATGTGGTCGGCGTCGATGTTGGTGACGACCGAGATCACCGGCGACAGAAAGAGGAAGGAGGCATCGGACTCGTCCGCCTCGGCCACCAGGAAATCGCCGTGCCCGAGGCGGGCGTTGGCGCCGGCCGCGTTGAGCCGGCCGCCGATCACGAAGGTCGGATCGATGCCGCCTTCGGCGAGGATGCTGGTGACCAGGCTGGTGGTGGTCGTCTTGCCATGGGTTCCGGCGATGGCGATCCCCTGTTTGAGGCGCATCAGTTCGGCGAGCATCTGGGCGCGCGGGACCACGGGGATCTGCCGCTCGCGGGCGGCGATCACCTCCGGGTTGTCGCCCTTGACCGCCGTCGACACCACCACGGCATCGGCCCCGGCGACATTCTCCGCGGCATGACCGATGGTCACCCGGACGCCTTCGCCCTCGAGACGGCGCGTGGTGGCGCTGGCTGCCAGGTCGGAACCGCTGACCAGGAAGTCGAGGTGGGCGAGAACTTCGGCAATGCCGCTCATTCCCGAGCCGCCGACACCGACGAAGTGGATGTGCTTGACCTTGTGTTTCATTTCGCCGCCTCGGCACAGATGTCCGCAAGTTCGTCCGTGGCTTCGGGCCTGGCCAGGCTGCGGGCTTTTTCGGCCATTTCCAGCAGTTGACCGCGGCTGTAGTTGCGGATCAATGCGATCGCCTCGGGCGTCAGTTCCGCCTGCGGCAGTAGGAAGGCGCCGCCGGCGTTGACCAGGAACCTGGCATTGCCGGTCTGGTGATCGTCGACGGCGTGCGGGAAGGGGATCAGGATGCTCGCCACGCCCGCGGCCGCCAGTTCGGCGACGGTCAATGCGCCGGCGCGGCAGATGACCAGATCGGCCCACTCGTAGGCGCCGGCCATGTCCTCGATGAAAGACACGCAGTGCGCCTGGACGCCGACCGCCGCGTAATTGGCCTTGAGCGCCTCGATATGCTTTTCGCCGGCCTGATGGACGATCTGCGGCTGCTCGCTGGCGCCGAGCAGGGCCATCCCCTGCGGGACCGTCTCGTTCAGCGCCTGCGCTCCGAGGCTGCCACCGATCACCAGCAGGCGCAGCGCGCCGGTCCGGCCGGCGAGACGCTCCGCCGGTGGCGCGATGTCGGCGATCTCCGGGCGCACCGGGTTGCCGACCCAGCGTCCCTTCCCGATAACGTCCGGGAAGCCGGTCAGGACGCGATCGGCAACGCCGGCGAGGACCCGGTTGGCCAGTCCGGCGACCGAGTTCTGCTCATGCAGGACCAGCGGCCTGCCCAGCAGGGAAGCCATCATCCCGCCGGGGAAGCTGATGTAGCCGCCCATGCCGAGAACCACGTCAGGGCGGGCCCTGCGGATCCCCTTCTGCGCCTGCCAGAACGCCCGCAGCAGGTTGAGCGGGAGCAGCAACTTGCGCAGGAGACCCTTGCCGCGCAGCGCGGCGAATTTCACCCAGACCATCTCGAACCGGTGTTGCGGCACGAGGCGCGCTTCCATGCCGTCGGGACTGCCCAGCCAGCAGACGTTCCAACCCCGCCCACGCATCCTTTCGGCGACGGCGAGGGCCGGAAAGATATGTCCGCCCGTACCGCCAGCCATCACCAGCAAGGTCTTAGCCATGGCGCACTCCTTCGCATGGAGCGACGTCGGGGATGTTTTCAGCGCAGGCTGGAACATGCGTCATCGGCCTCATAAACTGCCTCCGCGCATCAATTGACGATTCTCCCAGTCGACCCGCAGCAGGATGGCCAGCGCGACGCAATTGGCGAGGATCCCGGAGCCGCCGAAACTCATCAACGGCAGGGTCAGGCCCTTGGTCGGCAGCAGGCCCATGTTGACGCCCATGTTGATGAACGCCTGGACGCCGATCCAGATGCCGGTGCCCATGGCGACCAGCGCCGGAAAGAGGCGGTCGAGCTGGACGCTTTGACGACCGATGGCGAAGGCGCGCTGGACAACCAGGGCGAACAGCGCGATCACCGCCAGCACCCCGAAGAAACCCAGTTCCTCGGCGATCACCGCGAGCAGGAAGTCGGTATGCGCTTCCGGCAGGTAGAACAGCTTCTCGACACTGGCGCCAAGGCCGACGCCAAAGAGTTCGCCGCGGCCGAAAGCGATCAGCGAATGCGAAAGCTGGTAACCGCGCCCGAAGGCGTCGGCCCAGGGATCCATGAAACCGAAGACGCGGTCGCGCCGGTAAGGCGAGACGACGATCAGCGCGGCAAACGCCGCCAGCAGGCCGACGATCAGCAAGGCGAACAGGCGCGCCTTGAGCCCGCCCAGGAACAGGATGCCCATGGCGATCGCGATGATGACGACGAAGGCGCCGAAATCGGGCTCCTTCAGCAGCAGCATGCCGACCACGGCCATCGCGCCGAACATCGGCAGGAAGGCCTGCTTCAGGTCGTGCATGACGTTGATCTTGCGCACCGTGTAGTCGGCGGCATAGAGCACGGCGAACAGCTTCATCAGTTCCGACGGCTGCAGGTTGACGATGCCGAGCGGCAGCCAGCGCCGCGCTCCGTTGACGTCGCGGCCGATACCGGGGATCAGGACGATGGCCAGCAGGGCGACGCCGGCCATGAAGAGCATGGGTGCGTAGTGCTGCCAGACCTTCATCGGCACCTGAAAGGCAATGCCGGCGGCGGCCATTCCGATTGTCAGGAAGATCGCGTGGCGGATCAGGTAGTAGGTCGGCTGATGGCCGGTCATGCGGCCGGCCTCGGCGGTGGCGATCGATGCCGAGTAGACCATGACCATGCCGGTGAACAACAGCAGCAGGACGCTCCACAGCAGCACGTAGTCGATCTCGGACAACATGCGGCGCGGCGTCTCGAGAGCATTGAGCATCATGACGGCAGCCCTCGCACCGCCGCCACGAAGGCGGCCGCCCGCTCGGCATAATTGCCGTACATGTCGAGACTGGAGCAGGCCGGCGACAGCAGCACGCAATCGCCGCGTTTCGCCTCGGCGGCCAGCCAGCGCACGGCTGTCTCCATGTCGCCGGCGCACCGGATCGGCAACCCGCAGCCGGCGAGCGCCGCCTCGATCTGCCCGGCGGCGCTGCCGATCAGGGCGACCGCCCGCCCATGCTTCTTCAGCGCCGGCAGCAGCGGGCTGAAGTCCTGACCCTTGCCGTCGCCGCCGAGAACGATGGCCACCTTGCACCCGAGACCTTCGACCGCCGCCAGCGTCGCGCCGACGTTGGTGCCCTTGGAGTCATCGACATAACGGACCCCTGCGATCTCGGCGACCGGTTCGACCCGGTGCGGCAGGCCGGCAAACGACTTCAGCGGCGCGAGCAGACCCTCCGGCGCGACGCCGATGGCATCGCACAGGGCAAGCGCCGCCAGCGCATTCGCGACATTGTGCAAACCGGCCAGTTTCAGCGCGTCGACCGCGACCAGCGGCTTGCCGCCCTGGCACAGCGCGCCGCCGCTCAACCCGTAGTCGACCGCCCGCGGTGCGGCGTCGAGCCCGAAGGTCACGATCCTGCGGCCGCAGCGGCCGTTGGCCATCGACCAGTCGTCGCCGCGGTTGAGGATCATCGCCCCCCTGCCCTGAAAGATGCGCGACTTGGCGGCGGCGTAAGCGGCCAGACTTCCTTCATAGCGGTCGAGGTGATCCTCCGACACGTTGAGGACGGTCGCCGCGTCGGCATTCAGGTGATGGGTGGTCTCGAGCTGGAAGCTCGACAGCTCGACGACCCA
>ERZ761610.1698-NODE-1698-length-11569-cov-18.141654_pt1 | contig 11569 bp, 9 predicted proteins | sample MGYA00512164_ERZ761610 | MGnify/ENA primary metagenome ERZ761610 (study PRJEB28899, sample SAMN02850038) | bioreactor sludge metagenome | biome: EBPR Sludge; feature: EBPR Bioreactor; material: flocular biomat | place: Australia: Thorneside Wastwater Treatment... | reverse complement strand
GAGGCAGAAGCCTGCGAAGCGGCCGGAGTCATCGTCCGCCCCGGCGATCTCGGCTTTGATGTGATGCACTTCAACCTGCACAAGACCTTCTCCGTCCCGCACGGTGGCGGTGGACCGGGTTCTGGTCCGGTCGGTGTCAGCCAGCGCCTCGTGGATTTCCTCCCCTCACCGCTGGTCGGCATCGTGGAAGAAGGCGACGACGAGATGGCTCCGCTTTACGGCTTCGTCACCCCAAAGAATTCCATCGGACGTATGAAAGCCTTCCACGGTCATTTCGGCGGCGGACTCGTCCGCGCGTACACCTACATCGCCATGCACGGACCGGATGGCTTGAAAGACATCGCTCAATACGCGGTCTTGAACGCGAACTACCTGCAAGCCCGTCTGCGCGACACGTACCACATCCCCTTTGACCGCATCTGTATGCACGAGTTCGTCATGGAAGGACAGTTTGAGGGCTCAGACGTCCGCGCATTGGACATCTCCAAGCGCCTGATGGATTACAACTTCCACCCGCCCACGAACTATTTCCCGCTCATCGTCCACGAAGCGTTGATGATCGAACCGACCGAAACTGAGAACAAAGACACCCTCGACCGTTTCGCCGATGTCCTCATCAAGATCGCGGAAGAAGCCAAGACCCAGCCCGACTTACTGCACAACGCGCCGATCACCACGCAATTCGGTCGCATGGACGAGGTCAAGGCGGCGAGAGAGTTGGTTCTCTGCTGCTGGCTGCCGGAAAATTACGAGCAGTTAGTATAGTTTTCTCTTTACACACACCCTCCAAAACCATCATTTTGGAGGGTGTGTGTTTTTAATTCGAATCCTATAATCTACCCCTATAACATTAGAGAGAGCGTATGAAAAAATATCTATACATCATCTTCCTTGCCTTGTTTATCATTCTTCTTTTCCCTGCCATCATACTTGGCCCCTACGCCTTGCGCGTCCAGCATTTCACAGCATCCCCCGCCAGTGGGTACCATGCCGATTTTTATTTATATATTTCACCAAAAGCAAAACAGGCAGCGAAGTCAGGCGGGGTCGTCACCATCCTTGTGCAGCCGAATAACTCGGGGATCAACTCGGATGACCCGCGCGAGCATCAACGCGACGCTTGGATGATGGGATTTGAACGCCAGCAAACTGCGGATGAACTCGGCGTTGTTCTGCTTGTGCCCGCTTTCGTTCGCCCTGGCGAAGATTGGTTCATTTACACTCACGCTCTGGACCGAGACACACTGACAACCACCCGCCCAGACCTTGAGCGGATCGACCTGCAGCTCATTGCGATGATCGACCAAGCCCGCCTCGTCCTAGCCGACAGTGGAATCAACACCGATGAGAAAATCTTCATCCAAGGTTTTTCTGCCAGCGGTATGTTCGCGAACCGCTTCACGATCCTGCATCCTGAACGTGTAAAAGCGGCGGCGATCGGCTCGCCAGGCGGATGGCCAATTGCACCAATCTCGAATTTCAATGGACAGGTTTTGCACTACCCTGCTGGCATTGCAGACCTTGAAGAATTAACAGGATCATCTTTCGATGTAGAAACCTACAACACGATCCCTCAGATAATCTATATGGGCAGTCGTGATGATAACGACTCGCTGGATTTTGAAGACGGATGGGAACAGGAAACTGCTGAAGTGGTGAATTCGCTGTTTGGGGCAGATCCACTTTCCCGTTGGAAAGAAGCGGAAACTATCTATCAACAAGCAGAGACAAATACCCAATTTCTGTTAATAGAAGACATCGGTCATGATCGCAAGAAATTACAGGGATATGCAGTGGAGTTTTTCAGGAAGTTTTTGCAGCCATAAAGACCTTTCCAAATTGTTGCTAACTTCCATTGCGCGGCAGGGTTATAATACGCAACATTATCCAAGCGACCCGACAACCCAAGAGGAGAGATTTATGCTAAACAAGCTGCTGTTTCATCGATTCCCCAACCTGAAAAGCCTGCTCACACGCATTCAATACGATCTGGTCACCACCTTTGACCGCGACAAGAATGCCATCTTCATGAACTTTGGGTATGCGGTGCAACCGCATCATGACCCCATTCCGCTCGAGCCGGAGGATGAAATTCATCGCTATCCGATGCAGCTGTATCACCATGTGGCAAAGCATATCGACTGGAAAAATGCCGAGGCATTGGAGGTCAGTTCCGGGCGGGGCGGAGGCGCTTCGTTCATCGTGCGGCACTTCAAACCCAGGTCATACACCGGCGTGGATTTCTCGCCCAAAGCCATCGAATTCTGCCGCGAACATTACAACCATCTGGCAGAACTGAAATTCCAACACGGCAACGCTGAATCGCTCACCTTCCCCGACAATTCCTTCGATGTGGTTGTGAACGTCGAGGCGTCATTGTATTATCCCAACCTTCACAAGTTCTTCGAACACGTCCGGCGCGTGCTCAAACCCAACGGTTACTTCCTCTACACCGACCTGCGTTATGAAGAAAAGATCGCCATCTGGCACGCGCAGATCAAGGCGATGGGCTTGAAGCTCGTTCACGAAGAGGACATCACCGACAATGTGCTCAAGGCAATGGAACTTGACCGTGACAGGCGCGTGGCGCTGGTGAACAAATATGTGCCGCGCATCCTGCGCAAGCCGTTCTACCACTTTGCCGGCCTCAAGCCTGAAACGCCGGAAGCCCCACCCCATCTCGATAACCGCCGCTATTGGTTCTTCATCCTGCAAAAGGCATGAACAAAAGGTGCGCCGCAAGGCGCATCTTTTTGTTATCATTCAAACAAACAAGAGGTGATTATGAAAATACTAACAGTAGATATTGGAACGGGCACACAGGATATTTTTCTTTATGATTCGAATCTCGACATCGAAAACGGATTCAAGCTTGTCCTGCCTTCGCCAACCATGATGGTTCACCGCCATCTCAAACGGGCGCTTCACGCTTCGCGGACCCCGATCCTGCTCACCGGACACCAGATGGGAGGTGGACCCTCAGCCTGGGCAATCGAAGAATATGCCCGCGCAGGGATTCCCGTTTACATGACGCCATCCGCTGCGACGACGCTCAATGATGAGTTGGATAAGGTGGAGGCGTTGGGGATAAAACTTGTTTCAGAGGATGAAGCACACGGTCTACCATCCACGGTCAATCGTCTCGAATTGAAGGATTTCGATTTCCAATTGATCTCCAAGACCTTCAGGGATTACGGCGTTTCTCTGGATGACCTCTCAGCGATTGCCGTGGCTGTGTTCGATCACGGCAATGCACCAGCGGGCGTTTCGGACAGACAATTCCGTTTTGATTATCTGGATAAACGCATTCGTGAAAAGAACTCTCTTGGTTCCTTTGCTTTTCCTTCTTCCAACATTCCCAAGATCATGACACGGCTGCAATCGGTAGCGGACTCTGCCGGTGAATTGCCTTGTCCGCTGGTGGTGATGGATACGGCTCCGGCTGCGGTATTGGGTGCAGGTTTCGACCAAAAAGTGTCTATGCGCAAGCAGAAGATCATCTGCAATGTCGGCAACTTCCATACACTGGCATTCCGGTTGGGAGAAAAAGGCATCGAGGGCGTCTTCGAACATCACACAGGCGAAATTGACCTGACCAAGCTGGAAGGGTTGATCCGCAAACTGGCGGATGGCTCCTTGAAGCACGAAGATGTATTCGATGACATGGGGCACGGCGCATTGATGTATGCGGATGAGGTCTTTGAGTTTGGCAAAGATGAGTTCGATGTGGTGGTGACGGGACCAAGGCGGAGCATGTTTCAGACGGCGGACCATCGTTCATTATCCACGGTCAACGGTCGGCTCCGCCCGTATTTCGCCGTCCCCTTCGGTGACATGATGATCGCGGGTTGTTTTGGGCTACTGGCAGCAACGGCGGAGATAATGCCTGAATTGGCAGAATCCGTTATCGGGTCGTTACGAGGCGGGCGCGGACGCGGAGGCACACCGTGGGATAATGTGTAAGCAAGCGGGGCGGAGCGTCGCTCTGCTTTTACAAAATTAGGAGAAATGAAAAACCATGTGCGGAATTTTCGGATACGTTACCAACAAAGAATCTGAACTCGGACCTATCCTTATTGCAGCAGCAGAACGCCTCACTTATCGTGGATATGACTCAGTTGGTGCTGCGACCATCAACAACGGGACAATTGATCTACGCAAAGACACCGGCAAGGTAGACAGTGTGGCAGCAAAATACAACATCGCTGAAATGCGCGGACAGCGCGGCATTACCCAATTGCGCTGGGCGACGTTTGGCGAACCATCGCAGGTCAATTCGCAGCCGCATTTAGATTCAGATGGCGATATGGTTGGGGCGCATAATGGCAACGTGGTCAACAACGTTGAGTTGCGCGAGCAGTTCATTGCGGAAGGCATGATCGTCCGCTCGCAGAATGATGGGGAAACTTGTGTTCATGCTGTAGAGAGATACATCAATCGCGGCTATGAATTCATTGACGCAATCCGCCTTGCTTATGGCGACCTTGAAGGTGATTATGCTTTTGTCATCGGGCGTGCCAATGACGACAAACTTTATGCCTTCAAAAAAGGCTCAGGCATGGTGGTTGGGCTTGGCGAAGGCTTCACTTGTGTTTCGTCTGACTTGCCATCTATATTGCCGCTGACCCGCGAAGTCATCCGCCCGCAGGATGGGGAGATCGTCACACTCTGGGCAGACAAGATCGAGGTACGGTCGGTCAAGGATGGAAAACTGATCGACAGAAAACAGGAAACCGTGACCGAGACGATGGATGCGGTGCAAAAGGGCGGGTATCCGCATTTTATGTTGAAGGAAATCCACGAGCAGGCACAAGTCGCGCGTGAGTTATCGCATGTGTTGAACGGCAATCGCGAAGTGGACTCATTGATCGAGAAGATGAAGCACGCGCGCAATTTGTATTTCATCGGCTGCGGTACGAGTTATCACGCGGCTTCGGTGGGAGCGGTGTACTTCGCGCAACTGGCGGGGCGGGCGGTCATCCCTGTGCTCGCGCCGCAATTTGTCCCGCAATATGCGCCGACGGTCAACCATGAAGACGTGGGCATTTTCGTCAGCCAGTCGGGCGAAACCAAGGATGTGCTCAATGCGTTGGAAGCGGCGGAATCAAAAGGTATGGCGTGTTTCGGGCTGGCAAACGTGGTCGGCTCGACATTGACCAAGACCGCCTCGCTTTGTCTCCCCCTGTGCTGCGGCTACGAGATCAGCGTGCCTGCCACGAAGACCTTTACCAACCAAGTCGTGACGTTTTTGTATCTGGCATACAAAATGGCGGGACGCGATGTGCGCGAGTTGGAGAACATCCCTGCATTGATGGAGCAGACCATCGAGATGGTCGAACCGCAGATCAAAGAGATCGCGCAAGACATCAACGAGTGGAATGACCTGTACTGTCTCGGCTACGGCGCGACCTACCCGATTGCGCTCGAAGGCGCCTTGAAGTTGAAAGAGATCACCTACGCCCACTGCGAAGGGATGCTCTCAACCGAATTCAAACATGGTCCGCTTTCGGCAGTGAGCAAGGGCTTCCCCATCATCTTTGTGTCGGACGGAAGCGCAGTACCGCTCATCATTAGCGGTATCAACGAAGTAAAAGTGCGCGGTGCACGGACCATCATCATCGGGGAGGAAGATGCGCGCCTGCGTGCCAATGGCGATGATTTGATCGTGCTCCCCAAATCTGACCCACAGATCGCGGCGTTATTGGGTGTGCTCCCGCTGCAATTGCTTTCGTATCACATGTCCGTGATGCGCGGGTTTGACCCTGATTTCCCGAGAAATTTATCCAAGACCTTGACGGTGGATTAGCACTTTACCATCCCTTTTCCCACTACACGCATTTTTGGATTATCATGAAGGAGGAAGAGAGGAACCGGATATGAAAAAACTGACCTACTCACTGATCCTGTCTGCCGTCATCGCGATCATCCTGATCTCATGCGGTCTGCCCGGTGGAGCAGCCGAGTCACAAACCGTCCTGCCGGTGGCACAGGCGACCCAAAGCTTGTCTGACCTGGTCAGCATCAATCTTTCCGTCGAATACGATACCAGCGTCCAGTACAGCACGGTCGGGCAGGTTGTCGCCTTTAAATACAAGGTCAACATCCTCAAGAACGATCTGACCAGCGACGCCCCGCCCAATATCATCTTCAGCGGCGCATCACCCGTCTGCCCTGCCGTCAACACCATCGGGAACGGGAACGACCGCCTCGAAACCGGCGAAACCTTCGACTGCACCCTCGACTATGCCCTCACCGAAACCGACCTCAACAACGGCTCGGTCTCTGCCAATGTCACGGTCAATATCTACACCGTCAACTCGAATACCGTCAGCGTCAACGTACCCACCATTCCACCCAGGGCGCTCACACTGACCGTATCCGCAAACCCGACAAACTACTACCAAACCGGACAGACCATCGTCTTCACATACACGCTCAAGAACAGCGGCTCGGCTCAACTCGGACCCGCTCAATTCGCCGTCACCGACACGTTGATCAACGCCGCCGCCTTCAACTGTGGCAATGCCGACGCGACCATCGCCCCCGGCGCAAACCTGACTTGCACCGCCAACTACCTCGTCACACAGGAAGATCTGAGCAAGGCATCCATTGCGAACAATGCCACCGCTTCGGGCGGTGGCGCGAATCCTTCGCAAGCCGTCAGCGTTTCGGTCAACAAGACCACCCCCCCGACGGGCGGAACCGGCACGAACGTACAGCACACCGTGCGGAATGGAGAATGGCTCTGGCAGATCGCCCGCTGCTATGCGGCAGATCCCGTCAAAACGGTCGAGGCGAATCCCCAACTCTCCAACGCCGCCCAACTCAAAGAAGGAATGATCGTCACCGTCCCCAATGTGGGCAGCACCGGAAAAACCGTTCACGCCCCACCCGAACCATGTGTCACGCTTTACACTGTCAAATCTGGCGACACCTGGAGTTCCATTGCTTCGGCACATGGCGCCGACCCCGGCTTCACGCAATATGTCAACGACAACCTGCTCGCTGTCGGCAGCCAGATCAAAGTGCCGCATTACACCGCCGGCATGAACTTCGTGGTGACCAACCCTACCACACCCAGTGCACCGACCGGCACGTTGTCGGTGGTGGTGAGCGCCAACCCTGCCATGTATAGCAATGTCGGGCAAACCATCACCTTTAGCTACACCATCCGAAATAATGGCACGTTCGTGCTGGAACCCGACCAGTACCGAATCACCGACAAGCTCATCGCCGCCGATCCATTCGCCTGCGGGGTGCCGAACACATCCCTGGCTCCCAGCGCCACCGTCACCTGTTCTGCCAATTACCTCATCACACAGGATGACATGAGCAAGCCTTCGATATCGAACAGCGCCACGGCTTCAGGCGGGGGTACGTTCTCTTCGCAAGCCGCCAGCACTTCGATTATTCGCAACGCCACACCGCTTTCGCTGAATGCGATTCCCAACCCCGCCACTTACAACCAAGCCGGGCAGACCATCGCTTTCACCTACATCATCACGAACAGCACCAGTTCCACGCTGGGACCCGCCCAGTTCACCATTACCGACAGTCTGATCGGTGCAGCGGCATTCAACTGCGGCGATGCCAATACCACCCTCGCCCCAAGCGCCACCGTCACCTGCACTGCCAACTACGTCATCACGCAGGATGATATGGGCAAAACCTCGATTGCGAACAATGCCGTCGCCTCGGGCGGAGGTGCAGCGCCCTCACAACCCGTCAGCAAAACGATCACAAAACAATAAAACCCAATGCAAAAGATAGTTAAAAGAGACGGTCGTTGTTCAAACGACCGTCTCTTTACATGAAAAAAATTAGGGAGGGGGGGTACAATTAATCTGTGATTTCATCATTGAAAGGAAACCATCATGCCCACTGCTCTCCCTCGTTCAAAAGTAAAAAAAGAACAAACGTGGAATTCTGAAAGTGTCTTTTCAAGCCCTGCCGCTTTTGACAAGGAAGTCAAAAGCCTGCTCGATCATCTGCCCACCGTTAAAAAGTTTCAGGGTCGCCTCGGCGAAGGTCCCGACACCCTCATCAAAGCCTTTGAATTGATGGACAAACTCTCCCAGCGCGCTGCGAAAATCCAGGTCTATGCCACCATGTCCAGCGCAGTGGATACGGCAGATCAGACCGGCGCGGCGATGAGTGGCAAAGCCATGTCTGCCCTTTCGCAGCTGGGAGCCGCCGCTTCCTTCGTAGACCCGGAACTGCTCGCCATCGGTGAAGTGAAACTCCGCCGATGGATCAAAACCGACAAACGCATGAAAATGTACGAGCATTATGTGAATGACCTCTTCCGCAAACAGGCGCATGTTCGCAGCGCCGAAGTGGAGGAAGTGCTCGGTATGGCGCGCGACTCGTTCATGACCGTCCGCACCACGGCGCACCTGCTGGCAAATGCCGATTTCAAATTCACACCAGCGGTCAACAGCAAAGGCAAAAAAGTGGACCTGACCCAAAGCACACTCGATGCCATTTTGAACGAGTCAGACCGCCCCGCGCGACAATCTGCCTGGGAGAATTACAACGACAAATATCTCGAATTCAAGAACACCCTCGCCAGCAACCTGACCGCCTCCATCAAACAGAACGTCTTCAATATGCGGGTGCGCAGATTCAAATCCTCGCTCGAGTCCACGCTTTTCAATGGCGATGTCCCCGTGGAAATGTTCCACAATCTCATCAACATCTTCAAAAAGAATCTTCCGCTTTGGCATAAATATTGGCAGATCCGCCGCAAGGCGTTGGGTGTGAAAACCCTGCATCCATACGATGTTTGGGCGCCACTGACCACCAGAACGCATAAAGTCCCTTTCCAAAAAGCAGTGGATTGGATCAGCGACGGACTCGAACCGATGGGCAAGGAATATGTGGATATTATGCGCAAGGGCTGCCTCAAAGAGCGCTGGGTCGACTGGTCGCCCAACGCAGGCAAACGTCAGGGGGCGTTTTCCACGCGCGTTCCGGCGGGCACACATCCCTTCATCCTGATGAGCTACACCGACGACATTGGCAGCATGAGCACGCTGTCGCATGAACTCGGTCACTCGATGCACGCGTATTATTCCAGCCGCGCCCAGCCGATGATGTACTACCTGTATCCATCCATCATCGCAGAGACCGCCTCCAACTTCCATCAGGCGATGACACGCGCCCACCTGCTCAAGACCAACACCGATAAATATTTCCAGATCGCGCTGCTCGAAGAAGCAATGGATAACTTCCACCGCTATTTCTTCATCATGCCCACGCTCGCGCGCTTCGAACTGGAGACGCATCAACGCATCGAAAAGGGACAGCCGCTCACCGCTGATACCATGATCGAGATCATGGCAGACCTGTTCAGCGAAGGCTACGGCGGATATATGAACCTCGACCGTCAGCGGGTGGGCATTACCTGGGCGACCTTCACCACGCATCTCTATATCGACTACTACACGTTCCAATATGCCATCGGGATCTCCGCCGCCAACGCCATTGCCAAGCGCATTTTGGACGGGGTTCCCGGCGCGGCGCAGAATCACATCAACTTTCTCAAAGCAGGCTCGTCCATGTCTCCGATGGAAGTGTACAAGGTCGCAGGCATCGATATGACCTCCACCCAACCCATAAATGATGCTTTCGCCGTGTTGAACGAATACGTTGACCGGCTGGGCGTTCTCACAGGCAAGTAGATCAAAAAAGGACTTCCGAATCTAAAATCGGAAGTCTTTTTTTCCTTGACAAATAGACAAACATCTATATAATAACGCATAGAAGTCTATCTATGAAAATCAACCCTGTCCTGTTTGCCAAAGCCATCGCTGACGAAACCCGCCAGAAGATCATGACTGAGTGCTGTTGCTGTGAAATCTCGGTCGGTGATTTGGCTGAAAAACTCAAGGTGACACAGCCCACAGTCTCGCATCACCTTGCCATTCTGCGCGATGCAGGTCTGGTCAACAGCCGCGAAGAAGGCAAGCAAACCTTTTACACCCTCAACCAGGAAAACATCGCCGTCTGCTGCGGGCAGATCATGCTTAAATTCGCGCCGGAAGAAGAAGCGACAGAGGCTGTCATCAAAGTCGTCAGCAAATAACTGTCTCTTTTTTTACCGCGAATGATAGACAAACATCTATATGAAAGGAGCAAAAACCATGAGCGAATTACCTGTCATCCAAAGCGATTGCTGTGAAGACGAATCCTGTGATTGCAACACCTGTGATTGCTGCTAGGTCCGAACACTGTTTGCCGCAAGGTGAACAGTGCGGAATTATCGAATTTTTTTAACCTGACACATAGACGATTTTCTATATATAACAGACTTAAGGAGAATGACATGACCCAATCCCCCACCCCCATTCACGACGTTGTCCGCGAGCATTATGCCGAGCGGATAAAAAGCAACGCCTCTTGCTGCGGATCTTCAGACTGCTGCACCACCGACAGCAATCTCTACCCGACAGATCTGCTTGCCACCCTTCCCGAAGGCGAATCGTCCATCAGTTACGGCTGTGGCGACCCGATCACGCTTGCGTCGCTGGAGCCCGGTCAGACCGTGCTCGATCTCGGCTCAGGCGCAGGCTTGGATTGCTTCTTTGCTGCAAAGAAAGTCGGCGAGACGGGAAAAGTGATCGGCGTGGATATGACTCCTGAAATGCTGGAACGTGCCCGGTCCAGTGCGAAGCGGATGAGCCTCACCAATGTCGAATTCCGTCAGGGATTCATCGAAGACCTGCCCGTCGAATCCGGCACAGTAGATGTCATCATCTCGAATTGCGTCATCAATCTCTCGCCGGATAAATCCAAAGTGTTCAATGAAACTTTTCGCGTGTTGAAACCGGGCGGCAAACTGGCGGTTTCGGATATCGTCACCGACGGCGAACTGCCAGATGAAGTGAAGAAAAGCCTGAGCGCGTGGGCTGGGTGCGTGGCTGGTGCAGTGGAAGCGAAGGATTACATCGCTATGATGGAATCCGCCGGGTTCACGAACATCTCTGTCAAACCTGTGTTCTTCGACAAGCAAACCGTGGACGATGCGCTCGGCGATATGAATTTGGATGTAAACAATTATTCCAAAGATGATGTTTACAAAGCTGTCTATAGCGCCAAGATCACGGCATATAAACCAGCGTAGATTTTTCATGAACGCCAAGTGACAGTCACCTCCAAAGCGACTGTCACTTTTTTCTTAAGCAGTTGTAATCTTTGTCATATTGACAGTGCAATCTTTAAGGTGTAAAAAAAACCGACCAGTCGGTTTTTATTTTTCATGTTCCCTCTCCCGTTGGGAGGGGCAGGGTAAGGGCAAATGCAGCAGCGTAGTGAAGAAACTCACTCCAAGATCATGGAGTCAGCCATCAAGTTATTCTCGTCGCGCGGATACAACGCTTCGAGCGTGGACGACATTTGCAAGGATGCGGGGATCAGCAAAGGCGCGTTCTATCATCATTTCGAGAGCAAGCAGATGCTCTTCCTTGCCCTGCTCGATGGCTGGCTGCAATTCATCGACAACGCCATCGAAGCCTCAAAGGAGATCGGAAGAGCGTCGTGTAGGGAAAGAGTGTAGATCTCGGTGGTC
>ERZ761610.1695-NODE-1695-length-11578-cov-12.038011_pt1 | contig 11578 bp, 13 predicted proteins | sample MGYA00512164_ERZ761610 | MGnify/ENA primary metagenome ERZ761610 (study PRJEB28899, sample SAMN02850038) | bioreactor sludge metagenome | biome: EBPR Sludge; feature: EBPR Bioreactor; material: flocular biomat | place: Australia: Thorneside Wastwater Treatment... | reverse complement strand
TGATCATCTTCTTGACTTATTTTGGGCTGGCATTTATTGCTACTTTCTTTAATGTGTGCGTGGTGTATACCACCAAAATCAGATTTGAAGGAGGCAACGCTACTTTTGGCGAAAGCATGCGCTTTGCCTTTTCAAAAATGGGTTTGATCTTTCAATGGAGCTTACTGTCAGCCACGGTGGGGCTCCTGCTGAGAATTCTTGATCATCTTGCCTCCAACCTCGGTAAGGCAGGACAAATTGTAGCTTCAATCCTGATTGGATTGTTGGGTATGGCATGGAGTATCATAACCATTTTCGTGGTGCCTGTTTTGGTTTATGAAGGACTGGGACCAATAGACACAGTGAAAAAATCTACGCAGGTAATCAAAAAGACCTGGGGCGAGAGTTTAATCAAACACATCGGACTGGGTTTGGTACAGTTTTTTGTATTTGTACTAATCATCGCACTTACGGTGGGGCTTACGTTTGTTTTGTCCAACGCATTCGATACCATTGGATTTGTAATCGGTATTGTCACAGGTATCCTGGTACTGTTTATTACGGGTTTGATCTTTAGCGTGGCCAGCACGATTTTCAACACGGCCTTGTATGTATACGCCAACAAGAGTTTGGTGCCTGCAGGGTTCGATGAAGAAACTGTTAAGGGCGCATTCCGAAATCGTAAATCCTAAACGGTACCCAGATTGTATATTTCCTGAATGCCTTTCAGCTTTTCCGTAAAGTTGATCTTCAGGTCAATTAATTCACCCGTTTTTACATTAAACACCCATCCATGTACGATGGGAAATCCGGTGCTCAGGTATTCCTTTTGAACCGCAGCCGTTTTTATTACGTTGATGCATTGCTCTTCCACGTTCAGTTCCACCAATCGCATGTATTTCTTTTCCTCATCTTTGATGCTATTCAGTTCTTCTTTGTGAATTCGATACACATCACGGATGTTTCTGAGCCATGGATTCAAAATCCCTAGATCCTGGGGTTGCATAGCGGCTTTTACACCCCCGCAAAAATAATGACCACAAACAATGATGTGCTCCACGTGCAAGTGATTAACGGAATACTCGATAACGCTCATCGCATTGAGATCAACATTGCTGATGATGTTGGCGATATTCCTGTGCACAAATACTTCTCCAGGTTGTGCCCCCATAAGTTCTTCCGCTGTGGCCCTGCTGTCGCTGCAACCTATGTAGAGGTATTTGGGGTTCTGTCCCTTGGCCAGGTTGGCAAAAAATTCTTCATTTGTAGCTGTCTTTTCTGCAATCCACTTCCGGTTGTTTTCAAATATCTGTTCGTAGCTGGGCATGATGGGTCACTTGTTTATTATTGAAGTTAAAGATAGGGGTTTCTGATTGGATTAATGTGGCTATAGAATGTGGCATTATGGCTGCCTGGGCACTGGCTGGCCGCAAAGAAATTGCTTTTCGAGTATCCATTCTTCTAAGATTTTAGCTACATTTCATGGCATTTTGATCTGGCTTTTATACGGACCCAATGTACCTTTATGGTTCTAATCAGGTTGCCCCTCCATGAATTATAGCGCATTATCAATGGATGAAAGGAAAGCCATCTTGATGGGTAGGCTCAACTCATTGGTGGTGTTTACCACGCTGGTCTATGCCGTCCTTGACAGGTACCTGAGTATAAATGTAGCCTTCTCTATCTATGCCTCATTTTTACTTTTTGCATTCATCAATTGGCTCCTCATCAAGTACAAACACATTGAGATATCAAAGGTATTTGGTCTTCTGGCATTCAATATTATGATATTTGCTATTGCCACAAGCGAACCCTTCACCACCGGAATGCATCTGCAATATGTAACGGCAGGTGCTGTGGCATTGGCTTTGTATGGCTACGAGCAATGGAAGCATGCTGTTTTTTTTGTGTTGCTGGCATTGGTCCTCGATCTTATGGTTTTCACCATGGATTTTTCAATTATACCCAGAAGGTATGTTGAAGAAGAGCAGGCCAGGATTTTCTTTGTGCTCAATACGGTGATAGCGGCATCCGTTAGTGTTTATGTATTTATACTCAATTCAAAAATCAATTACGAATCTGAGCTTGCACTTCAGGAAAATGAAAAAGTAATACGCGCAAAAAATGATGCCCTGAAAAAAGTAAATGCCGAGTTGGATCGTTTCGTTTACAGCGCATCCCATGATCTCAGATCACCGCTAAGTACGCTGACAGGACTAATCAACTTGTCGAAGATGGAGAAGGAGGATAAGATGAAATTGGAATACCTTGATTTGATGCAAAACCGAATCAGATCGATGGACTCCTTCATCAGTGAGATAATCGATTACTCCAGAAATAGCAGACTGGAATTAAAAATGGAGCCCATCAATTTGAAGAATTGCCTGCAGGCTATTCTAAATGATTTACAATACACTTCCGGAAAAGAGAGAATTACTATTCACTGCAATATCCCTGACGATCTGGAAATCAATTCTGATAGAAGTAGGCTTAAAATTGTATTTACCAACTTAATCTCCAACGCCATCAAGTACCACGATCCTGCCAAAAAAGAACCCTGGATTAAATTATGTGGCGAAAAAAATCATCGGTATGTCCATATAAAAGTGGAAGACAATGGCCTGGGCATTAATAGCGATCTGAAAGACAATGTCTTTGATATGTTCTACAGGGCACACGAGCATTCAAGTGGCTCAGGCCTGGGACTCTATATTGTAAAAGAAGCCTTGTCCAAACTTTCAGGAAGTATCCAACTGATGTCCAAAGAAGGGGAGGGCTCCGTCTTTTCAGTGACACTACCCCTGCAAACCAAAACAGTTGATGCTCAGGAACACAGCGAGTCTACGTTGTAACTTTTGACTTTCTAAAGGTAAATAACGGCAAGCGCGTGCGATAGGTAAGCTCTTCGGTTTTACCAATACCAAACAATCGATCAAAGTAGCTGCGGTCTTCAGGAAACATGACCAGCATCTCCGGGTTAGTTATCTTCAGGTAATTTTCTATTTGTTGCAAAATGGTAAATCCACCCTTTTCTTTCTGAACAACAATTCGAATCTTATCATATCCAACCTCTTTCTTTAAATCATCCAGGGATTCAGGGGGCTTACCCAATCCCCAGCCAAAATCCAGGTATAAAATTTCAATAGTGGCATTAAATGCTTTGGCAGCTGGTACCACAATTTTCAATTCATTCTCCAAATTCCTTAAGTCTGAAGCATAAACAATCGTTTTTACATGTTTAAAGCCGTGATTGGTGGGTACAGCCAGTACAGGAATCTCCGCCTGTAAAACAATGCCAGAGGTAGTACTGCCGAAAAGTTTCAAACCGGTTTTGCCATGTGTGCCTACAATCAATAAGTCGGCACCGTACTCATGGGCTACGGCAAGGATTGTGTCAACTGATAATATTCCCGTTTGTGCTACGGCAATGAATTTTTGTTGATCCCATTCAATGTGTTCGGCCTCGCAATACTTTTCCAGCAGTTGCTCGATTTTGTCTCTGTTTTTGATTTCTTCTTTGTTCTCCAATTCTAAAAATTTGGCTTCGCTGATGGTTGGATTGAATTTGGGGACAGAGCCGGAATGAAATGCTATCAAGCTGGCATTGATGGAATGCGCAAAACTTACAGCATATTTTACAGCATTGTTTCCAGCATCAGAGAAGTCAGTAGATACAAAAATGGTTTTCATGTAATCCAGGGTTGATTAAACTTTGTATCAAAATTCCATTAACGAAGGATGCTTTTCAATGACCAAATCCCATCAAGAAAGATGATAAATGTCATTTAAAAGAGATTGATGAGACGCTCAGGAGTTTTGTCGGCTCATTCTAATGAATACTACCATCACAATGGTAAAAAATAACCCCATCCCTCCAATGATGGTAATGATCAACCAGCGCTCTGAAAAATTATCGATGATAATATCATTGGGATCATGTTGGTTCACGTAAATGTTTACAGAATCACCCACTGAATAGTAAAGCGTATTGGAGGAAAAGGAACCCTTTTTTGAATATTGTTTTCCGACTACCTCATAAGAAATTATGGGGAGGAATTGTTTCGAGGGGGCATCTGTTTCTTCTGTTACAATGGAAGAAACAAAGCCAACTGTTTTTACACTGTTGCTGATCTGATAGTGTTGGAAAACAAATATGCCCAAGGCCATCAGCAAGGTGGGTATCCCAAAGAAACCAAAACCAAAAGCAATCATACCAAAGAGCGTTTGCTTGCATCCTTTGCCTTTGCCTAACAGGTGAGTTGATCCCGCTTTGGCTGCCTGTTTGAAAAACGTTAAGGGTGTAAATGACTCTTTGAGGGCAAGTGACAGCAATTGCTCAGCTTCCTCTGTGGTTACTCCGTATTTCCGGATCAACAGTTGTATGGCTTCTTCCTTGCGACCCGAATAGGTCAGCTGGATGAGTTCTTCCTTTATCTCATGGAGGTCATTCAAAGCGCAAACTTTGAATTCAATTTAATAAAAAGAACCTAAGCTTTTACCGCGCGCTCTATCTCTTTCAGGTTTTCCATCTTCTTGTTGCGCAAGAAGCCGTTGATGTCCTCAAAGTGTTCTTTCACACGTTTATTACCAAACTCAAATACCTTGTTGGCCAGTCCGTCAAGGAAATCGCGGTCGTGAGAAACCAATATCAACGTTCCATCAAAAGCCCTGAGGGCATCCTTCAGGATGTCTTTGGTTTTGATGTCCAGGTGGTTGGTAGGCTCATCCAGAATCAGCAGGTTCACCGGTTGTAGCAACAACTTGATCATGGCCAAACGGGTGCGCTCTCCTCCGGATAGTACTTTTACCTTCTTGTCGATGGTATCGCCACCAAACATGAATGCGCCCAAAATGTCTTTTATTTTGGTGCGTATATCTCCCTGAGCTATCTGATCGATGGTTTGAAACACAGTAAGGTCCTCATCCAGAAGCGCTGCCTGATTCTGCGCAAAGTAGCCAATCATTGAATTGTGACCCAGCTGTAGGGTGCCTTCATAGTCAATTTCACCCATAATCGCCTTCACGAGTGTAGACTTACCTTCTCCATTCTTACCCACAAATGCTACCTTTTCACCCCTGGCAATGGTCATGGAAACATCCTTGAAAACGGTATGGTCACCATACTTCTTGGTCAGATCGGTAGTGATGATCGGGTAGTTGCCAGACCTGGGAGCAGGGGGAAACTTGAGGTTCAGGGCTGAAGTATCCACTTCGTCTACTTCTACGATCTCTATCTTCTCCAGCATCTTCACCCGCGACTGCACTTGAAGTGTCTTCGAGTAAGTACCCTTAAAGCGATCAATAAACTGCTGAATATCAGCTATTTGTTTAGCCTGATCGTCAAATTGCTTTTGCTGCTGTTCGCGTCTTTCCTTGCGCAATTGCAGGTAGTGCGAGTAGTTGGTTTTGTAGTCGTAAATGCGCCCTCTGGTGATTTCAATGGTACGGTTGGTGAGGTTATCCACAAACATCTTGTCGTGGCTGATCACAATAACTGCCTTGGCATTGGTGGTCAAAAACTCCTCCAGCCATTGTACCGATTCAATGTCCAGGTGGTTGGTGGGCTCATCCAGAAGGATCAAATCGGGTTTCTGCAACAGTATCTTGGCCAATTCTATACGCATGCGCCATCCACCACTAAACTCACTGGTAGATCTTCCAAAGTCAGATCTCACAAAACCCAGCCCCATGAGGGTTTTCTCTACTTCTGCATCGTAGTTGATTTCTTCTATGCTGTAGTACTTTTCGCTTAGCTCAGATACCTCTTCAATGATTTTAGAGTAGGCATCTGATTCGTAGTCGGTACGGGTTTCCAGTTGCACGTTCAGCTCTTCCATCCGCTTCTTCATGTTCAGTATTTTGGAAAAGGCCTTGGAAGCTTCTTCAAATACAGAACACTTGTCTTCTGTGAGCAAATGCTGCGGTAAATAGGCAATAATGGCATCTTTCGGAGCTGAAACCTTGCCGCTGGTGGGTTTATTGATGCCCGCCATGATCTTCATGAGGGTAGATTTTCCGGCCCCATTTTTACCCATTAGGGCTATACGGTCGTTTTCGTTGATGTTGAAGGTAATGTTGCTGAATAGGGTGGTACCGCTAAATTCAACTCCCACTGCGTCTACTGAAATCATGCTCCTTATTTTAAGGCCGCAAAGATATTAATTTCCGAATAGACCTTGTAGCTGCACTGAAAAACCGATGGTTTACTCGTAAGTATACACCGCTACCTCCATAGTGCCGTCATTATAAGTGGTTTCCCGCTTCGAAAGGTACCCATCAGCATTGAAATGATAGGTAAAATGATACGGGTAGGTACTGGAAGGATACCGCAGTTCATAGCCTATGGGCAAGTTGCGTTGAATAAGTATCCCAGGCACGTCAGAATCCAGACTGCGCGGATTGCTGGCTTCAAGATAAGCGGTGTATGCTTTGGTGGAGTTCCAGGTCAACGTAGCGTTTTCAGCAGAAAAGTCGAATTTTTGGATTTCTTTCACGTTACCATCTGAAAAGTAAGCATACCGATGTTCTCCATTACGATCGAATCCGTTGGCGGTTGAATTGTAACTGTAAAACGCTACCAGATCCAACCTTCCTTCAGCATCATATTCATAGAGTTGGTAGGCGATCTTTTTTCCATTTACAAAGGAGGAAGTAGCAATAACCTGATTCTGAAGATAGGTAAACTGTAATTCCTCGTCTGCCAGGCCAGAAATCTTTTTGATAATATGACTGAGTTGGCCAGCTTGATCATAATAGTACTCTTCTGATCCAATGGTTTCGTAAGGTGTTTGGCGCTTCCAGTGTATGGCTTCCAATTGGCCCTTGTTATTGTAGGTAAAATCTTCACGGGAGGTCCAACTGGAACCTGTAGTGGTGATGGACTTTACATTAAATAGGGTTTTTACCGGGGTAGTGTCGGGATTTTTGTCACAAGACAATAGTAAAGGTAACAATAATACTACCAGGAGGAATTTTTGGGTCAGTGGAGTACGCATTCTATCAATAAGGAAAATGTTACAAAAAAGTCCCGTGCTTGGCACGCCTTCAAGCGCAATTGTACGATAGCGGATTTGCTAAGGTTTCACCATTTAGGGATTATTTTATCGTGTCAGCGCCCCTGCTCATCGCCTGAAGGGTCCAGTTGATCGAATTATTTCAGAATACTTTCCGCGGTGGGGTAAGTTTAGGCTTTTACACCTAAACTAAACAAAGCTATTTATGAGACATTTAAGCCTATTAATCATAGCCTTGCTGGCAACCGTATCGGCATGCTCGCCCAAAGACGAGGATTTGACGAAAGCCATCGAGACGGGCATCGCAAGCATATCAAGCGATATCTCGGTATCCACCAAAGACGGCATAGCCACTTTATCTGGCGAAGTAGAAAATGCAGAACTCATTCAGCAGGCGGTTACGCTGGCCAAAAACACCAAAGGCATCAAGTCGGTGGTCAATGGAATTACTGTTAAAGCGCCTGAGATTGTATTTTCTGCTGATGACTTGCTGAAGGAAAAAGTAATGGAAGGATTTTCTAAATATGGAATAACGGGTATAACGGCCACAGTAGTAGATGGAGAAGTAACGCTTACGGGAGATATTACCAGGGCCAAATTAATGGACGCCATGAAAGCAGCCAATGAAGCCTTGCCTATGAAAGTGAAGAACGAAATGACCATTAAATAATCAAGACATGACGGCTTTAAAAACAAAATACCAGGGCGTTATTTCCCGCTGTGACGGATTTAATGATCTGAAAGTGGTGGAACAAAATAATATGCTCTACATTACAGGTAATGCCACCAGCGAAGAGGCAAAACAGAAGGTTTGGGATGCATACACTATCATAGACCCGGATATGCGTGCTGGAGATCTGGTACTCGACATCAAAGTAGTAGGGGGAGAGGATGTCTATTACGAAGTGCAGAAAGGTGATACATTAGGTAAAATAGCCAAGGCTTATCCAGGCATTAGCTGGAAGCAGATATACGAGGCGAATACCGATATCATCAAAAATCCAAATCTCATTTACCCCGGACAAAAATTCAGAATACCAAGAAAATAATTTTTACCTAAATCCTATTCACATGAAAGTATTAAAAGTGGTTGAACTGTTGTCCAACTCAGATAAAAGTTGGGAAGACGCTGCACAAAAAGCAGTTAAGAAAGCTTCTAAAAGCGTAAGGGGAATAAGTTCTATTAATATTCAAAACATGAGTGCACGCGTTGAAAAAGATAAGATTGTAGAGTATCGCATCAATGCCAAAATCAGTTTTGAGTTGGACGAGAAATAATGATTTAAAATCATAATTCAATACAACCACCTGGTAATGCACCAGGTGGTTTTTTGATGTAAAGCCATTCCAATTTAATTGGCAACATCAATCTTGAATTGTTCTGAAAGTTAAATTGATTCTGGGGCTTTTGATTTTAGTCCGCTTCGGCAGGCTGTGCAGCCAGTGTGATTGCGTACTGCCCTTCATGACCAAAAGACTGCCGTTTTCCAACATGACAGTTACCAATTGTCCGGTCACCTTGTGTTTGAAATGGAATGGCCGTTCGGCACCAAAACTCAAGGATGCAATTGTTCCATCCTTGACCAGTTCTTTTTCATCATCACTGTGCCAGCCCATACCTTCCTCACCGCTGTGATACAAGTTCAACAGACAGGAGTTAAAACCTGAACCAGCGTGGTGTTCGGCAATGGATTTTAAGGCCAACAGGGATTCAGTCCATGGCAATGCATATTTGGTGGTTTTGCTATAGGTATAAGCATACGGTTTGTCGCCATACCAGGCCACTTTGCGCTGGGTAACGATGCGCTTACCATAGAGGATGGCCTCATCGTGTTTCCACATAATGGAATTGAACAGATCGCCATAGTAGTACTCAGGCGCTACCCGCCCGTGATAATGTACAATGCCGTCACAGGGCAGCAAGTTGGTGAAGGGATGGGATGGGAACAGGGACATACTGCCAACAAATTAGTTCTTATTCAAAACACCAACCCAAATCTTGCTGTAATGTTTAGAAGCTATTATTTATTTAGTCCAGTCTCCACCTTGAAGCAATATTTCACCTGCTTTGCTGAAGAGTCCTATATGATTATGGTAATTTATACCTGTCCTACAAAAGAATGCAATTGGTTTGCAGCATTTTCCAATATGTGGGCTTAATTGTCCAGCTACATGGCTAAATCTTCCATAATACAAGCGCATCTTTGTAAGAAAATCATGCAAGAGTTCATTGGAATGGCGCTTCAGTCCACATGACTGATTAATCTTTTGAACTTTGTGATGAAGGCATCCAATATATTATTTGAAGAAACAACCCGCATTTTAGTTTCTAGCATATTTCTTACAGCTTTTTCCAAATATCATAAGGAAATACTATTTTAACAGGGTAAAAACCAGATACCCGTCATGCTGAAATTTGAACTACAATCTCTAATGGAGAGTCGGGAAGTGCAGGAGCCTCTGGGCTTCCTTGTGAAGGCTGGATTCAACTATCACACCGCCCATCGCCTTTTAAGATCCAACACCCGTTCCATCCGCATGGATCATGTGGAGCAGTTATGCCTCGCCCTCAATTGTACACCTGATGACCTGTTGGTTTGGGAAGCACCCAGAACAATGGGTAATCTGAACAAACACCCTTTAAAGAAACTCACTAACCGACAACGCAAGGGAAGCATCCTTCCCAAGATCAAAAGCCTTCCTCAGGATAAACTGGATGAGTTGAGATTATACATTGATAAGCTATCGGAGGAGTAAACCTTCATTCAAACCATTAAACCACTAGCGCAAGCGTCCCGCTTGTGCAGCGAATATAATATGGAGCATTATCTAAGTCAATAAAACCACTAGCGCAAGCGTCCCGCTTGTGCGCTGGTAATAATTTTAATAATAATTTGAATTCATGAGTCGTAAATACAAGTTTTCGGATAATGATCAATTGTATTTCATCACATTCACGGTTGTTGGATGGGTAGACATCTTTATTCGGAAGGAGTATAAGGATATTCTGCTTGATAGTTGGAGGTACTGCCAAAAGGAAAAAGATCTGGAAATCTATGCGTGGTGTATCATGACCAGTCATGTCCATATGATTGTGGGCAGTAAGGGTAGGGCACTAGATAAGATAATTGGGGAGATGAAAAGTTTCACATCCAGAAGCCTAAGGAAGGCGATTGAATCGAATCAATTGGAAAGCAGAAGGAAGTGGATGATATCAATAATGAAGAATGCTGGATTGCAGAATGGTAACAATAGGGATTGGCAACTGTGGCAACAACACAACCATCCCATTGAATTAGTAACGGAAGAAATGTTTTATCAAAAGTTGGAATACATTCATAGAAATCCGGTTAAGGCAGGATTCGTAAAAAATGAAGAAGACTATTTGTATAGCAGTGCAATGGATTTTTATGACAAAAAGGGATTAATTGAATTGTGCTACATAGTTTAACAGTAAGGAACAAGACAAGCAAGGCACAAGCGAGACGCTTGCGCCAGTTAGGGCAGGACGACCGAAGAATCTAATAACTTAATTATTGGAGACGCTTGTGCTGGTTAAGACTCATCGCTAACGCTCTGAAACCACTAGCGCAAGCGTCCCGCTTGTGCTGGTTATAATGCCTGTGCAACTGAATATGCCTGCTATATATCCATTCAAAATGCCCACCCTTCAACATAAATAAGGTAACTTGCAGGGAATCGCCTCATTTGCCTCCCCATTGAGCTAAGCAGACTCACACACTCTACCATTAATGTACCGAAATGATTAAGAACCCTATACTATTCATCGCATTGATGCTACTCATTCAGGCTTGCAGCTCCACGCAAGAGAACAATGAAAAGGAAAAGGCACCCGTAACAACAAAAGTGCCTGTAATTAGTACCATCCAAAGGCATGCCCGGGTGGGTATGGACAGGACCAACATGATTGAGCAAAGAAGGCTTGCATTTGACCGCATGGCAGTTGCCACACCTTCTTATACCAACTCAGATGGTATGTTGATTTATAATAAGGTGGAGATGGTTCCGGTCTATTCGGGCGGAAACGTTGCCCTGGATACCTTTTTGGAGGCAAACCTGACGTATCCTCATGACTCCGGAGACAACCAGGAGGGAACGGTGTTCGTTGACTTTATTGTCGATGCCACAGGTGCTGTTCGCAATGCCAGTGTTATCGATGCTACTTTTGATGGAGAAGATGCCGCTTTTAGGAAAGAAGCCATCAGGGTCGTCAATGCCATGCCAAAATGGAAGGCCGGCCGACAGGAAGGTCATACAGTTAATGTTCAGATGAGCCTGCCCATTACATTTCTTTTGAAATAAAATCCAACAACTTCATTATCGTGTGCTTTTACTCTCCTTAACCAGCACAAGCGTCCCCGCTAATAGCGCAAGCGTCCCGCTTGTGCTTAAAAACAATTAATAGCTTAACTATTGCAAGCGTCCCGCTTGTGCTTAAGAGACTCATCGCTAACGCTCTGAGTGACGTGTGCTCCGGGCAAAGTATTTGTAAAATATTGAAATAGCTAATAGCGCAAGCGTCCCGCTTGTGCTTAAGAACAATTAATAGCTTAACTATTGCAAGC
>ERZ761610.1693-NODE-1693-length-11592-cov-9.983531_pt1 | contig 11592 bp, 10 predicted proteins | sample MGYA00512164_ERZ761610 | MGnify/ENA primary metagenome ERZ761610 (study PRJEB28899, sample SAMN02850038) | bioreactor sludge metagenome | biome: EBPR Sludge; feature: EBPR Bioreactor; material: flocular biomat | place: Australia: Thorneside Wastwater Treatment... | reverse complement strand
CGCAGGCGGATTCTATGGGACTGCCGCCCGGGCCTTTCTGCGGGCGGTGGTGGCCGATCTGGTCCGGATGCGGAATGAGGTGGCAGCAGCCCGCAAGGGCTTTCTGGCGGCCGCTCTGCCGCCCGGCGCGGATGGTCAGGTGCGCCGGGTTGCAGATCGCTTTGCGCTGGTCGCGGCAGCTGGCGAATTGGCATCCGCTCTTCGCGTGACCGGCTGGCCCGCTGGCGCGGCGGCGGGGGCGGCACTGCGGTGCTTCCAAGACTGGCTATCAGAGCGCGGCAGCATCGGTGCCGGTGAGGTTGCGGACGCGAAAGCCCGCATCCGCCGAGAAATTGAAGTAAACGGGCATTCCCGCTTTCTGCCGTGGCGTCCTGATCCCCGCACGGTGATCCGCACGAACGCCTTGGGTTATGTCCAGCGATGCGATGATGAACAGTCAGACAGGCCACCCGCGTTCTATCTTCACGCCTCTGGCGTGGCGGAACTGCTGACAGGGTTGGATCGCAAGGCCGTGCTGGAAGGGCTTGCGACCGAGGGCGTAATCCTCCGACATGAGGTGACGGTCAAGGGCGAGAGGGTATCGGCCCTAACCAAGCTGTTCAAAGTGCCCAGCGAACGTACTGCGGTGCGCCTATATCAGATCGACTTCGTTGCACTGACTGGCGCGAGCGCTGCGGATGGCTGACAAGGTGCCAGATTGGGCCGCGCAGCTGCGGCAGGTCTTCAACGATCTGCCTGGTGAATCGGGCGCACGGCCAAGCCTGAGCGAGTATGCCACGGATCTGGCCCGCGATCTGGCCGAAGAGCGCGCAGCGATCATGGAATATGACGGTGGTATGTCCCGCAGGAATGCGGAGGTGCTGGCGGGTCTGAATCCGAAAAGTTGATTGGGTTGGATGGACCTCGGCGCTAGTGCCCACGCCACGCCATCCCCGTTACTCGGTGAGTGGGGAAACCCCGAGAGTGCGCGGCCGATCGGGTTTCTCATGGGCGCGGCGCACAACTCCATTGATTCTTCTGTCCGCCCGGCGCATTCTGAAGCGGCAGGGTGAAAATGACCCTGCCGGGGTTGGAAGCCCGTCCGTACGTAGGCGCTACCATGACCGCGCGCGAGAGCTGCGGATTATCCTATGGTCAGGCGCAACAGGAGGGCTTTGGCCCTGCCGCTTCCTACGGGCGGTCTTCCAACCTGCTGTTGCCTGGCCGCCCGTTTGGAAGCGGGTGGTCAGGGTGAAGCCCTAAACGTAGGAAAGATATGATGAAACCCAACCGCAGTATTGCCACGAAGCCCCTCAAAATCGAAGGCGCGTATGAGCGGCTCTTCGAGCATACGCAGGACGTGCAGGTTATTGCCTGTGAACTCGACGGCCTATTGGAAGCTTTGGACCTTCTCCTTCATAGCGTTGATGGGCGTAACGCTAGGGGGACGCTTCTTCACTTGGCCCGTGCGAGGGCACGAGAGGTAAATCTTGCGCTGGACAGTGCCAACCTGCCGGTCTGAGAAAGCTAAGCCAATCCCCGGGCCCCAGCTGGGGTAGAAGAACGTCGCTCTGTTTCCCGACTTAAGCCGCTCTTCCTTGGGGAGGGCGGCTTTCTTCATGATGAAAGGCAAAGGAAGCCTGTCAGATCGTCGCGGGGATCGAATTGTGCAACGCATCTGCAATCCCGGCGGGTCCTTCCGCAGCCACATGCTATACGGGGCATCGGCGCGTGTGAGTTTTGCTGATGCCGGTTGCCATGAGGGTGCAACTGCCTCCATAGCTCGCGCAACTGTCGGCTATTACATTGTTTTTGTTGAATATACCGTGCAACGACGCACACTCAGAGGTAACAGTGACTTCCATTTCTGTTACCTGATATGTTACCGATAAGCATAATAAATAGTCATAGTATTCAAATGGTTACATAGTCAGGTAACAGGGTAACTGAGGTAACAGCAGTTTTGATAGCCGCCAGACTTGCCAGTTCAGGCAGGTGCTCGCTGGCCCACCTGCCTTTTCGTGTCTTGTAGGGGGTGCAAATTTGCGCCACGAAGTCCCCGCCCACGCCTCCAGCGCGCGGGAATTGATATTTCTGTCCGCTAGGCGGCACGCCCGGAAAGACGCGAAATCTGTTCTGGTGGTAGCCCGGTGGTAGCCCGGAAAAACAAAGGGCTCAGGCCAATACGCCTAAGCCCTTGTTTTTAATGGTGAGCCGGACAGGATTCGAACCTGTGACCCGCTGATTAAAAGTCAGCTGCTCTACCAACTGAGCTACCGGCCCACGCGGGGGGTGGATAGGGTCATGCTGGCCGGGGGTCAAGGGCGAAAATGCGCAGGCTCTGGCAAATTCTCTGCGTCGGGCGTATATCGCGGCCATGACCCGGATGGATGCCTCCAAGGGCCTGGCCTTCATGAAGATGCATGGTGCGGGCAATGATTTCGTCGTGATCGACTCGCGCGGGCGCGGGGCGCTGGACACGGGCATCACCACGCCGGCGCTGGCCCGTGCTTTGGGCGACCGCAATCGGGGTGTCGGGTTCGATCAGCTGGCAGAGATCCGCGATTGCGATGGCGCCGACATCGCACTGGACTTCTGGAACAGCGATGGCAGCCGCGCCGGGGCCTGCGGCAATGCCACCCGCTGCGTGGCCGATCACATCCTGCAGGGCAAGACCCGTGCCACCATCCGCACCGAGCGCGGGCTGCTGCAAGCCGAACGTCTGTCCGACCGCCGGGTCAGCGTCAACATGGGGCCGCCGCAGCTGGACTGGGCCGCTGTCCCGCTGGCGCATGACACCGATCCACTGCACCTGCCGCTGCCCGGCGATCCTGTTGCCATCGGCATGGGCAATCCGCATTGCGTCTTCTTCGTGCCGGATGCCGAGGCGGTGGATCTGGCCACGCGCGGCCCCGCGCTGGAACATGATCCGCTGTTCCCGCAGCGCACCAATGTGGAATTCGCCTCGCTCATCGCCCCCGGCCGTCTGCGCATGCGGGTGTGGGAGCGGGGGGCGGGTATCACTCTGGCCTGCGGCTCCGGGGCCTGCGCCACTGCCGTTGCCGCCCATCTGCGCGGCCTGAGCGGGCGGCAGGTTGCGTTGCAGATGGATGGCGGGCTGCTTGAGGTCGACTGGCGCGACGATGGTGTCTGGCTGACCGGCCCGGTTGCGCGTGTCTTCGACGGCTGGCTGTCGCCCGACCTGCTGGCAACCCATGCGTGACGCTGCCCCCACCCCGCCGGTCTTTGCCACCCTCGGCTGCCGCCTGAATGCCTATGAGACCGAGGCAATGCGAGAGCTGGCCGAGGCGGCGGGGCTTGATGGCATCGTCATTGTGAACACCTGTGCGGTTACGGCCGAGGCCGTGCGCAAGGCCAAGCAGGAAATCCGTCGCCTGTCGCGCGAAAATCCCGGTGCGCAGGTCATTGTCACCGGCTGCGCCGCGCAGACCGAGCCGGAAACCTTTGCCGCCATGCCCGAAGTGGCCCGCGTCATCGGCAACCATGAAAAGATGCAGGCTGAAACCTGGAAATCCCTGTCCGTACCCGATCTGATCGGCAACACCGAACGGGTGCAGGTCGATGACATCATGTCGGTGCGCGAAACCGCGGGGCATCTGATCGACGGGTTCGGCCGCCACCGCGCCTATGTTCAGGTGCAGAACGGCTGCGACCACCGCTGCACCTTCTGCATCATCCCCTTTGGCCGCGGCAACTCGCGCTCCGTCCCGGCCGGGGTGGTGATCGAACAGATCAAGCGACTGGTCGACAAGGGTTTTCTTGAAGTCGTGCTGACGGGCGTGGACCTGACCTCATGGGGCGTGGACCTGCCCGGCACGCCCCGGCTGGGCGATCTGGTGATGCGCATCCTGCGTCTGGTGCCCGACCTGCCGCGCCTGCGGATCAGCAGCATCGACAGCATCGAGGCGGATGAAAACCTGATGCAGGCCATTGCGGCCGAACCCCGGCTGATGCCGCATCTGCACCTGTCGCTGCAGGCCGGCGATGACATGATCCTGAAGCGGATGAAACGCCGCCATCTGCGCGACGATGCCATCCGCTTCTGCGAAGAGGCACGACGCCTGCGCCCCGATATGGTGTTCGGAGCGGACATCATCGCAGGCTTTCCTACTGAAACCGATGAGATGTTCGTAAACTCGTTGCGGCTTGTTCAGGATTGCGGCCTGACCTTCCTGCATGTCTTTCCCTTCAGCCCGCGCAAGGGCACCCCGGCAGCGCGGATGCCTCAGGTGAAAGGCCCGCTGATCAAGGAGCGTGCCGCACAGTTGCGAGCGGTCGGCGAGACCGCGCTGGCCCGGCATCTGGCTGCGCAACAGGGTCTCCGCCATCATGTGCTGACCGAAGGGCCAAGGATCGGCCGGACCGAGCAGTTCACCGAGGTTGCCTTTGGCACCGACCAACCCGAAGGCCAGATCGTCACTGCCCGGATCACCGGCCATGACGGCGGGCGGCTGATCGTCGGTTAGCCCCGTGCGGCAGGTTTCCGAACACCATCAGCGCGGTTTTCGGCGGCGCAACAGCCATACCTTTGCCATACGCGAACCATACGCAGGCCAGACGTTCTCCAGACCCAGGATTCCGTTCAGGATCAGCCGGTTGATGCCCCTGCGCCGCGGGGTCAGCCGCGTCGGATCGTATCGCCCAGATCCAGTGTCGGGGTCAGTTCGATCACCTCGCCGCCGATCACCCCGCCGGGGCGCTTGCCCGCGATGATCTCGGCCGATTTCTGGCCGATCTCCAGCCGGCAGGCGTCCATCGTCGCCAGCTTGCGTGGCAGCCCGTCCAGCAACTCCATGCCGTTGAAGCCCGCAAGGCCGATCTTGCCGGGCACGTCCAGCCCCTGATCCAGGCACCACAGCAGGCCGCCCGCGCCGATCATGTCATTGGAGTAATACAGAAAATCCACGTCCGGCGTGCGGTCCAGCAGCGCCTTTGTCATCGCCCGGCCCTGCAACAGCGACGATCCGCCCGCGTAATATTCCCGGTCCACCAACGCCAGCCCGGCCCGCGACAGCGCCTCCTCGAACCCCTCCAGCCGCTTGCGCGCCCTTGTGTCCAGATCGGGCATGTGGGTGCCCAGAAAGGCAATACGGCGATACCCGGCGGCAATGATCGCCTCGGCCATCTGCCGCCCGGCGCGATGATGGGAAATTCCCACTGCGGAATCAACGGGTTCTCCGTCGATGTCCATGATCTCGACGATCGGAATGCCGGCCTGAGCCAGCATGGCGCGCGCCGCTTCGGAATGCTCGACCCCCGCCAGGATCAGTCCCGAAGGCCGCCAGGACAGCATCTCGTAGATCACCTGCTCTTCGCGGTCGTGGAAGTAGTTCGATACCCCGACGACAGGTTGAAGCCCTGTATCTTCAAGCACTTCCGAGATACCCGTCATTACTTCGGGGAACACCATGTTCGACAGCGACGGGATGATCACGCCGACAAGGTTGACCCGCTGCGACGCCAGCGCCCCGGCAATCTTGTTCGGCACATAGCCCAGCGACCGCGCCGCCTCCAGCACCCGTTCGCGCGTGGCATCGCTGACATCGCCACGATGGCGCAACACCCGGCTGACGGTCATCTCGCTGACGCCGGATGCCTCGGACACGTCCCGAAGGGTCAGGGTGCGGCGCGGATCGGGGGTGGGCATCTTCGGCAAGGGTGCTGTCCAGAAAGCTCTTTCCTCTTTGTTAGCGCCAAATCTGCCCCTTGTCCAAGCGGCAATTCCATGTTAATGATAGCGCTAACGGCGTTGAAGCCGACGACAACCACTGCGTCCTGCAAGCTCTCAAGAAGACGCATTGGCCCAAGGGGGGAGTGGTGGGCCAAAACTCACTCCCCCTTATCTTTTTTCCCGCCCCGAACATCGCACAGTTGCCTTGCCGCATCGCTTTGTGCATTGAAAGGCCAAGGCCCCGTAGCTCAACGGATAGAGCGTCCCCCTCCTAAGGGGAAGGTTGCAGGTTCAAGTCCTGCCGGGGTCGCCAGCAATAGCCATGACGTGTTGATGATTTGCGGGGGGCCTTCGATTCATGGAGCCGCCGGCCCCTCCTCTGGCCACCTCAAGCCACCCGCAAACTATCCCCGAAAGCCGCGATTTCTGCCGGGCGGCCATCAGCGCGGCCTTGGCATAGCCGAATCGCATCTGCCCCGGATCAGACCGGATCACGGCGGACTGCGGGATTCATCGCGGTTATTTTCAGCGCCCAAGGCGAGCAATAACTGAAGATTGCGACAGCCGATCCCCGACATCTGAACTACATATTGACAACGCTGACAGCAACATCGCTAATGATAGCGTTATGGTTCCCTGGGGCGACTCGGGGTGAAAATGGGAAGCCGGTGAGATTCCGGCACTGCCCCCGCAGCTGTAAGCGGCGAGCGAGGTTGAATGCCACTGGGTCGGGACACCTGGGAAGGCCAGCCAAGCGATGATCCGCGAGTCAGAAGACCTGCCATGACGCGACTGAACCAAACCGCGCGGCGGGCACGGGGCACCAGATACGACACCGGACGCAAGGCCGGACGGCTGTGCCCATTCCCACGCGACAAAAGACAAGAATGGGGACAGAAGGCATGACCATCACCGTCTATTCGAAACCGGCCTGCGTGCAATGCACCGCCACCACCCGCGCACTGGATGCCCGTGGCATCGCCTACAGCGTGATCGACCTGACCGAAGATGCCGAAGCCATGCAGTTTGTCACCGGCCTTGGCTATCGTCAGGCCCCGGTCGTGATGGCGGGCGAGGCGCATTGGGCCGGATTCCGCCCCGACATGATCGGTCGGCTGGCCTGATGCAGCAATGGGCGGGCTGGTCTATTATTCCTCGGCCTCGGGCAATACCGCGCGTTTCGTCACGCGGCTGGGTCTGCCCGCCCTGCGCATCCCGATCCGTCCCGCCGACCCGACGCCATTGCCCGACCGGCCCTATGTCCTGATCTGCCCGACTTATGGTGATGGCGAAGGGCGCGGGGCGGTCGCAAAGCAGGTGATCCACTTCCTGAACGATCCGGCCCGGCGTGCGCTGATCCGTGGCGTCATCGGCACCGGGAACCGCAACTTCGGCCGGCACTACGCCAGCGCAGGCGATGTGATCGCTGAAAAATGCCAGGTTCCGCTGCTCTACAGGATCGAGTTGGCAGGAACCGAAACCGATATTGCCCGCGTCCGCGACGGGCTTGACACTTTCTGGAGAGCCCATGCCTGACGGAACCGTGAAACCTGCGCTGGATTACCATGCGCTGAATGCGATGCTGAACCTTTATGACGCCGATGGCCGTATCCGGTTCGACGCCGACCGCATGGCTGCGCGCCAGTATTTCCTGCAACATGTGAACCAGAACACGGTGTTCTTTCACAATCTTGAGGAAAAGCTGCGCTATCTGGTGGACGAAGGCTATTACGAAGCCGCCGTGCTGGACCAGTATTCGCGTAACTTTCAACGGCGGATCTGGGACGAAGCCTATGCCCGCAAGTTCCGCTTTCCCACCTTCCTGGGCGCATTCAAGTATTACACCAGCTACACGTTGAAGACCCGCGACGGGCAGCGCTATCTGGAACGCTATGAGGACCGGGTGGTCATGGTCGCCCTGACACTGGCGCGCGGCGACGAAACCCAGGCCCTGCGCCTGATGGAAGAAATCATCTCGGGCCGGTTCCAGCCTGCGACACCGACCTTCCTGAACGCGGGCAAGAGGTCGCGCGGAGAATTGATTTCCTGCTTCCTGCTGCGGCTGGAAGACAACATGGAAAGCATCGGCCGGTCGATCAACTCGGCCCTGCAACTGTCGAAACGCGGCGGCGGCGTTGCCCTGATGCTGACCAACCTGCGCGAGGCGGGCGCCCCGATCAAGGGGATCGAGAACCAGTCGTCAGGTGTGATCCCGGTGATGAAGCTCTTGGAAGACAGCTTCAGCTATGCCAACCAGCTGGGCGCGCGCCAGGGGGCCGGTGCGGTCTATCTGAACGCGCATCATCCTGACATCCTGCGCTTTCTGGATACCAAGCGCGAGAATGCCGACGAGAAGATCCGCATCAAGACGCTGAGCCTGGGCGTGGTGATCCCCGACATCACCTTTGAATTGGCCAAGCGGAACGAGGACATGTATCTGTTCTCGCCGCATGATGTGCAGAAGGTCTATGGCCTTCCCTTTTCGGAAATCTCCGTCTCCGAGAAATATGCCGAGATGGTGGACGACAAGCGGATCAGGAAGCAGAAGATCAGCGCGCGCGAATTCTTCCAGACCATTGCCGAGATCCAGTTCGAAAGCGGCTATCCCTATGTGATGTTCGAAGACACGGTGAACCGGGCCAGCCCGATCCATGGCCGCATCAGCATGTCGAACCTGTGTTCGGAAATCCTGCAGGTCAACGAGGCCAGCGAATACAACGAGGATCTGTCCTATTCCCATCTGGGCACGGACATTTCCTGCAACCTCGGGTCACTGAACATCGCCGCCACCATGGACGGGCCGGATTTCGGCGCGACGGTGGAAACCGCGATCCGCGCGCTGACGGCGGTATCGGAAATGTCGGCCATCGACGCGGTGCCCTCGATCCGGCGCGGCAATGACGAGGCGCATGCGGTGGGCCTGGGCCAGATGAACCTGCACGGCTTCCTTGCGCGCGAGCGCATCCACTATGGCAGCCCCGAGGGAATCGAATTCACCAGCGTGTATTTCGCGGCCATCACCCATCACGCCATCCGCGCCTCGTGCCTGCTGGCGCAGGAGCATGGCGCGACCTTCAGGGATTTCGGCCGATCGAAATATGCCGACGGGTCGTTCTTCGACAAATACACCGGCCAAGACTGGCTGCCGACCTTGCCAGATGTCGAACGGGTGTTCGAAAACGTGGTCCTGCCATCGCGCGAGGATTGGTCGGCGCTGAGGATGCAGGTGATGCAGCATGGGCTTTACAACCGCAACCTTCAGGCGGTGCCGCCGACGGGGTCGATCAGCTATATCAACAATTCCACCTCGTCGATCCATCCGATCGTCGCCAAGGTCGAGGTCCGCAAGGAAGGCAAGATCGGCCGGGTCTATTACCCCGCCGCCTTCATGACCAATGACAATCTGGACTATTACCGCGACGCCTATGAGATCGGGCCCGAAAAGATCATCGACACCTATGCGGCAGCGACCGAGCATGTCGATCAGGGGCTGAGCCTGACGTTGTTCTTCCCGGCCGAGGCGACAACGCGCGATATCAACCGCGCGCAGATCCATGCCTGGAAGAAGGGGATCAAGACGATCTATTACATCCGGCTGCGGCAGGCTGCGCTGGAAGGGACCGAGGTGCAGGGCTGCGTCTCCTGCACGCTGTAAGCGTTGATAGCGCCGGGGGTTTCACACCCCCGGACCCCCGTGGGATATTTATGGACAGATGAAATGAAAGATGCCGTGGTGCGGGCGCCCTTGAAGGCGGTCAACTGGAACCGGATGCAGGACGACAAGGACCTTGAGGTCTGGAACCGGCTGACGGCGAATTTCTGGCTGCCGGAAAAGGTGCCGCTGTCGAATGACGTGCCAAGCTGGGCCACCCTGCGCCCGGAAGAGCGTGAACTGACGATCCGGGTGTTTACCGGGCTGACCCTGCTGGACACGGTGCAGAACACTTTGGGCGCGCCCGCGATGCTGCCGGATGCGCAGACACCGCATGAAGAGGCGGTGCTGACCAACATCGCCTTCATGGAGGCGGTTCATGCACGCAGCTATTCGTCGATCTTCTCGACCCTGTGCCTGACGAAGGAGGTCGACGAAGCCTTCCGCTGGAGCGAGGAGAACCCGCATCTGCAAGCCAAGGCCCGGCTGATCTGCGACGAATACGACGCCGGTTCCGATCCACTGAAGCGCAAGATCGCGTCGGTGTTTCTGGAAAGCTTCCTGTTCTATTCCGGTTTCTACCTGCCGATGTACTGGTCTTCCCGCGCCAAGCTGACCAACACCGCCGACCTGATCCGCCTGATCATCCGGGATGAGGCCGTGCATGGCTATTACATCGGCTACAAGTATCAGCGCGGGCTGGAGAAGCTGCCCGAAGCGCGGCGGCAGGAGTTGAAGGATTTCGCCTTTGCGCTGATGTTCGATCTTTACGACATCGAGCAGAAATATACCGAAGAGCTGTACGATGGCATCGGCCTGACCGAAGATGTGAAGGCGTTCCTGCATTACAATGCCAACAAGGCGTTGCAGAATCTGGGCTATGAGGCGCTTTTTCCGCCCGCCGCCTGCGAGGTGAACCCGGCGATTCTGGCGGCCCTGTCGCCCGACAGCGAGAACCACGATTTCTTTTCAGGCTCCGGGTCCAGCTATGTCATCGGCAAGACCGTGGCGACCGAGGACGAAGACTGGGATTTCTGATCGTCACGACTTCGGAATTGTCCGCCCGAAAATCGGTCGTCCTTTGGCAAGCCTGTAAGTGGAATTCATGGCCCCCACATGACCATGAATTCCATTTGGGGACTTCGTCGCCCTGCATCTGCCGCCGAAAGAAGGCAACGACGGGCCTAAGCTTCAGCCCCGCACTGTTTCCTTGTGCAGCAGGCCCTTGAGCAAGGCCAGGCGATCCCCGGTGAAGTCTCCGGGGCGCGGGGCGATGCCCCGAATGGCACGCACGAAGAACTGGCGGAATCCTTCGCGCTCCTGACACCAGCCCAGCAGTTTCACCCCCTGCGGCGGATGCACCAGCACCAGCGGCAGGACGGTGCGGGCAGTCTGGTTTCCAGACAGATCGGTATAGACGAAGGCAACCGGTCGGCAGCCACGGATAGCCGCGTGCAATTCGGCAAGATCCGCCGCGGCCGCCTCGGGCACATCCGCGGGCCAATATTGCGCCGGACGAACGTCAAGCCTCTGATAGATGCGGGCGAGTACTGCGCCTTCGGGATCTGATGCCGCCAGCCGTTCAATCGCTGCATTCGCGGCCGTTGCAGTGACGGGATCGCCACGATGGCCCGCCAATGCGAGGCCACGCAACGCCGCATCGCGCAGATCGGGGTCCAGCACCGGCATCGGATTCGCCAAGGGGGTGGCCGCAACGCGGCTCCCGAAACCGATCACGGCGGCAGCACCGGCAAACCGGATGCCAAGCGCGCGGCGCGTCAGGGCAACGGGTTGCGTGCGACCGGGTCGCATGGCGATTCCTCCTTGGGATTGAAAAGGTGCCCTGCATGGCATGGCTGGGGCTGTCCGGTCCAGTGTTTTTCTGGCCATGGCGGCATTGCCCGTCGTATCTGACCTCTGGCCCATCCTGTCCGGCAGGTTGTTCGCCCGTCGCAATATTGATTGCCGCACCCTTCGATCAACGCGGACAGCGGCTTCGGCAGCTGTCAGCGGTGCCGGGTCACTCCAGACAGGTGGCATGCCGACGCGGTTGCGTTTGCCGGGCTGATCGTCAAGATCGGGATAGAGACCGACCGGGCCGAACCGACGACGGCATCAGATCAGGAGGATGCGATGACACGGCCAGCGATACTTCAGACCTTTCTGGACCAATCGGCGGCAGCGCTGCGAACCGCAACCAGCGGCGCGGCCGCAGACGCCGCCGCACGGGCGACCGCGATCTGGCGAACCCCCGGTGCCACCGGTCAGG
>ERZ761610.1691-NODE-1691-length-11599-cov-21.202270_pt1 | contig 11599 bp, 11 predicted proteins | sample MGYA00512164_ERZ761610 | MGnify/ENA primary metagenome ERZ761610 (study PRJEB28899, sample SAMN02850038) | bioreactor sludge metagenome | biome: EBPR Sludge; feature: EBPR Bioreactor; material: flocular biomat | place: Australia: Thorneside Wastwater Treatment... | reverse complement strand
GACCACCGAGATCTACACTCTTTCCCTACACGACGCTCTTCCGATCTAAGGCTATCAATTATTGACCACAACACAAAGTAAAAATATTCCCACCATTGTGGTCAGTGGTATTACTGAAACAGATGAAATTCAACGTGTGTATTCACAATATCAAGTTTCAGCGTATATTGAAAAACAAGCCTTTGACCGAGCAACATTCCGTCGCATTGTAGAAGAGACTCGTAAAACACATCAATCATTCAGCGAATTAAGTACACTGACAGACCGTGAACGCGAAGTATTGGAATTACTAGCACAAGGTTTAACCAACAAAGAAATTGCAGAAAGACTTGTGATTACCACCAATACAGTCAAACGACATCTCAAAGCCATCTTTGAAAAATTAGATGTACATACTCGTTCTGCCGCTACTGCCAAAATTGCAGGGAAGTAATCTAACTTAACATCAGCTTCGGACGATATTGCAATGCCTCTGCCAAATGCGGAGATTGAATCTCTTTGCTACCTGCTAAATCTGCAATGGTTCTTGCTAACTTCAAAATGCGATGATAAGCACGCGCCGATAGATTCATTTGACTCATTGCCGCCCTCATCAAACTCTGACCTTCAGCCTGTAGATTGCAATACTGCCGAATCTCTCCCACACGCATATCTGAATTGCAAACAATATCTGAATTTGCAAAGCGTTTGATTTGAATATCTCTAGCATTTTGCACACGCTGACGAATCGTTTCGGATGTTTCGCCTAATTTGTTTCCACTTAGCTTTTCATAATCCACTCGTGGAACTTCAATGTGAATATCAATGCGATCTAACATCGGACCTGAAATTCGTTTTTGATATTTGGTCACAACAGCAGGCGCACAAGTGCAAGGTTTTTGACTGTCACCATAATATCCACACGGGCATGGATTCATTGCGGCTATTAATTGAAAATTTGCAGAAAAAGTTAATGAACCTTTGGCTCGGCTAATCGTCACAACTTTATCTTCCATAGGTTGACGCATGACTTCAAGAACTCTACTTCCGAATTCAGGAAATTCATCTAAAAATAAAACGCCACGATGAGCAAGTGAAATTTCTCCGGGCTTGGGAATATTTCCTCCACCAACTAAACCTGCATGTGAAATTGTGTGATGTGGTGAACGAAATGGACGATGTTTGATTAACGGTGTTCCAGCAGGGAGTTGGTCTGCGACTGAAAAGATTCTGGTCACATCTAATGATTCTTCGATAGACATTTCAGGCAATATGCCCGGTAAAGCTCTGGCTAATAATGTTTTGCCTGCACCGGGACTTCCAACCATAAGTACATTATGTCCACCAGCGGCGGCGACTTCTAATGCACGTTTGACGTGGTCTTGTCCTTTAATTTCGGAAAAATCTGTGGGAACGAACAATGGTTCAAGTGAATCTGTTGAGGCTTGATAAATGTCGATTAATTGGCGACCAGCTAGATGGTCATAAAGATGCGCAAGTGTTTTGACGGGATAGACTTCAAGGTCAGGAATCAAAGCCGCTTCACCTGCATCAGATTCAGCCACGAAGATTTTTTTAAATCCATTTGCACGAGCGGCGGCAGCCATTGGTAAAACGCCGCGTGTGTGACGCACAACGCCATCCAATGAAAGTTCACCAACAAACATTGCACCTTCAATTGAATCTTGTGGAAGAAAACCTGCAAGGATAATTACGCCAAGCGCAATTGGAAGATCATAAGCAGGACCTTCTTTGCGAATGGCGGCGGGAGATAAGTTGACAACAATGCGATGACGGGGAAAATGCAAGCCTGCATTTTTTACAGCAGTTTGCACACGCTCACGACTTTCTTGTACGGCGGCATCAGGTAAACCAACAATGGTGACGCCGGGCAAACCGTTGGTGTAATCAACTTCTACTTCGACGATGACACCTTCAAGTCCCACTACGGCGCAGGAGTAAACTCGTGAGAGCATAATGAGATTTTATCAGAATTAAACTAAAAGACCTGACAGGTTTTTAAAACCTGTCAGGTCTTTATTACTTAAGTATATTTCTTAGTCCAACAAATCGGCTGGGATATTGCCACCGTTTGCGGCAATTTTTCGCAACACTTCTTTATGGAGCCAAACGTTCAAGCGAGCAGAATCGCCAGTGACGTCTGCTGGAGCATTCAATTCTTTGGCTAATTCTTCGCGAGCTTCGCGGCTGGAGTCGAGGTCGAGCAATTTGAGCAAATCTACAATGGAAACTTTCCAATTGAGGTCTTTGCCTTTTGCTAAACCTTCGAGTTTTGCGACCACATCTACTTCAGACATAGCGGCTGGTTTTACAACACCGGCTTGTTGTGGCACAGTGCGTGCTGGTGCATTAGCGCCAACACCAGGTTTTTTGGCGACATCATCTTTGGCTTTCAAACCGCCTTTGGCTTCGCCTCCTACCTCTTTTTCATCTTTCTTCTTAATGCCAATCTTTTCGAGAATTTTATCGAAGAAACCCATGGTACACATCCTTTCAATATTTGGGATTTAAGATATATAAGGCATCAAAATATATTGTCCTTATAAATTCATTATAACCACTTTTTAGCGTTTTAGATTAAAGAAAGAATTTAATATAAAACTTTTATATTTATAGTAATAGAAAGTCCAAAGTTTCAGAGGGACTTTCTATTACTATTATTTAAGATTTATTTTATGTTCCTGTACTTGTATCACCTTCTTCAGGTTTGAAATCTGTATTGGTGTCATTTCCATTGTTGCCACTAAATGAATCACTGCCTGTTCCGCCGGTCAAAGTGTCATTGCCGTTATGTCCTACGAGCGTGTCATTTCCATTGTCACCACTTAAGACATCGTTTCCATTTTGACCATACAGAGTATCGTTTCCATCATTGCCGGTCAATGAATCATTTCCATTACCACCATCTAAGGTATCGTTGCCGAAGCCGCCGATAAGCGTATCATTGCCATTACCACCTTCAATGATGTCATCACCTGAACCACCACAGATTACGTCATTGCCATTGCCACCATAAATGACGTCGTTTCCACCAAGCCCAACAATGACATCTGCACCATTGGTGCCGTAAATTATATCGTCACCAGTTGTTCCGACAATCGTAACAGGCAATCCATTGCAAGTAAGGTCTGGGTCTAACTCCAAACCGACAAGGATTGGGTCATGGTCAGAGACTCTAAACTCATCATTATTATATAAACTAATGATTTGACCCGGGCTTTTGAAATCAAAGTTGTAATCTAATACGTTTGGTTCATCGGCATTGATGTGATATTCAGCTACACCGGCAACTTGTGGCGCAAGTGAAGCAGTTGCTAAGGCATGGTCAAGGTAGCCCCATTGCCCATCAAATACATAAGAATAAGCATCTTCACCAAGCAGTGACTTAATCAAGTGTGTGAAGCCTGCATTTTCCATTAATATGATTGGGTCTTCCATAGCATACGAGTTATAGTCACCGACCAATAACACATCTGGGTCACCAGTTCCAGTTGGGTCGGAGGCAAGCCAATTGATTAATTCAGTGGCGGCATTCACACGCACTTGATTACAGTTGCCCTGACCATCACCCGCATCGGGTGCATCACAAGCAGAACCTTTGCTCTTGAAATGATTAACGCTCACAATAAAACGTGCACCAGTTGAATATTGTTCAAAAGCTTGTGCAAGTGCCGGGCGAGTTCGAGGCGCACTATCACCACCATTCACAAAAGCGACGGTATTCAAAGCGGCAGTTTGCCCAACAGGGGTAACCGATGTCGTCTTATAAATTAAACCGACTTTGATTGCATCTGTTCCCATTGCATTTAATTGACCGGTATTTGCATCAACGTCAATAAAGGCGTAAGTACCGGGCTCAGTCGCCGCATTCAATTCATCCACTAAAGATTGAAGCGAACTATCAAGACCGTATCCATCATTTTCGATTTCATTCACACCGATGACATCCGCATCCATCTCAAGGATAGCTGATACTGTTTTGTCAACTTGTCTTTCAAATTCTGAGGCAGTGTCCGCTCCGCGACAGTCAGCAGGAGCGCCACTAACACCAAATGTGCAGTTATCAACAGTATCGGGTATTCCGTCAAATGTATTAAAGAAGTTGAGTAGATTCATACCTGTTATGGTCAACGAACCTCCAACATTTGGAGCAGAAGTGGGACGTGGATTTGCTTCTACAAAATTAACATAACCATCCAAAGCATTGATTGGGCGAATGCGATAAGCATTGCCGCTGGCTGAATTGCCAGCCCATGTATATGTCATTACGCCGATTGTGTTAGTGGCTGTGTCACCACCGCGCAATGTATTGCTTGCTGAAAGTGGATTGCCATCGCGTCCAAACAGAATCGGGTCGGGGTTTTGGTTTTGAAGCGCATCGTCAATAATGATTCTGCTTCGGTTATTTAAATCCTGTAAATTATTTGCATCAGGACCCGGCTCATAAATATTTGTTGGTTGTTGTAAACGTCCATCAACAGAAACCACTACTTGACCAAATCTTCCGAGTTGGAAGTGTTCTGTTACATAAAGTGTCTGTGGTAAACGAACCAACATACCTTCATAGCGTTCTGCAAAATCTACAGTGGGGAAAGGCAGGGTAACATCTACCGGTGCTACAGAACCCGTTCCACAAGTGACAACAGATGAAGAAGTGATTTGTGTTTGACCTTGAAATTCATTTGCATTGCCAGTCACACGTACAACATCACCAATGGCAACATTGTCATTATTTCCGTTGAAGACAAAAATACCGTCTGAAGTTGTATCATCACCATCGCCTGTTAAATCTTGCATATAAAAACCGCGTAATGTAGGTGATGCACCTTCATAATCTCCAACCACTACACCTTGTGTAGTGACTGTTCCAAGAATAGCGGCAGTTGCTCCACTTCCTTGAATTGAGTAGATAGGAGTATAAGATGCCACACAAACATCAAATGCTGAAAAATCAACAGTGAAATCTAAAACCATATTATCTGGCGGGTCGTTTTCATCTACGTCTGTGATTTGACTTGCAATAATCGTTAATGTACAAGTTTCACCGCCAACTAAAGTGACATCTGGGTCAATAGTAAAGTTTTGCGGACCACCACTAACAACTGCAGTTAAATTACTGCCACTAACACTACAGGATAAATCAAACCATGTGCCATCAGTGTTAACAGCTTCACTGAAATTAACTTGCAAATTTGCACCAATTGGAAAATCAGTGGCATTATCAACTGGATATGTGCTATCTACTTCAGGTGCGGCATCTTCAGCATCACAATTTACACTATGAGAACCAAGCCCACCAAATGTATCTGTTGCAAAACCTTCCCATTCAAGTGAAGGGTCAAATGCATTAGAGCCATCTGCATCACCTGCACAAACTATATCGATTCGGCGTAATGTATTATCTGCTGTGCTGATTAATCCAGAACCCCATTCAGCGCCTGGGTCAAAACCGATTTGGCCAATCACATCAATGACGGTAGTTCCTTTACGAAGAACCACTGCATCATCACCATTAAACCAACCAGCGCCATTGGTTTGGTCTGCTTGAGCGAGAATAGATGCGTTTGCAGAAGATTGGGCAACTACATATACATCACCATCTGCTACTGTACCAGTCAGGTTAATGGTCAAGCCTGCACTACCTGACCCATTGAAGAACATTTGAATGTTATACCCATCTGTTCCTAAATTGATTGCCGCACCTGTTCCGTTATAAATTTCAAGTGCTTTGTTATTACTACTGCCTTCGATATATTCAGAAAAAAACAGCTCTGTTGGCGTTGAGGCACTCACAGGCTGAATAGGGGCGGCAACTAAAAGCATTGCCAAAATGATGAAACTAGTAAGTAGTTTTTGGGAAGGTCGAGCCATTGCATTCTCCTTATTTGGGTTAGATGTTGCGGCTAAACGACCTTTTCATTTTATGTGAGTCTTAACCAAAATTCAAGTCATTTTTGGAAATTTTAAGTTTCAATTTTGCTTTGTTATAATGCCTTATATGTCAAACATTCGAAGCGCTTTATCAAAAATTTGGACGCGCGATTCATCAATTCTATTAGGCGGATTTTTCGTCACAATCTTCTTAATCGTATACATCTGGTGGCCCCTCGCCGAAGAAGTTTTATCCTACATTGATTGGAACGGACCTTGGTGGTTATACATGGATTGGCTTTTGCTCGGCATTTTTCTTTTCATGTCCATCACCATTGTGGCACGAGCAAATCTCAAAACAGATGTATTAATTGTTTTCGTTGGCATTTGTGGCGGCTTAGCCATTGAATCATGGGGCACACAAACGAATCTTTGGCATTATTACACTGCCGAAAGACCACCACTTTGGATTATCCCCGCTTGGCCCATAGCCAGTTTATCAATTGATAGAATTACAAGATTTTTCAAATGGATATTAGATAAAAACCCGATTCACGATTCAATATTCACTTATTTATATTGGATTGTTTTCGCTTCATTCTTGACTTTGATGCTGGTTTTTGTCTCCCCAACCTTTGACAAATCCTACACATGGCTTGCGACCATTTTATGTATTTTGTTAATTCTCACACCCACAGATTATCGTTTTGCTTTATTGACATTCATCGCTGGTTCTGGACTTGGATATTATCTTGAATTATGGGGCACAACCCGTCAATGCTGGATTTACTATACTAATGAAACACCTCCGCTTTTTGCAGTGCTAGCACATGGCATGGCGGCTGTCGCATTTTGGCGAGCAGGGCTATTGACCAAGATGATAGGAGAGAAAGCTTTTAGAAGAAGAGAGCAGAGAATCGAGAGCAGTGATTCGTAATGAGTAAAAGTCCGCGAGATGAAAATCTTGCGGATTTTTGTTTGAGTTAAGCAAATGATTTCAGGAAACAGAAACAGGCATAAAGTCAGAAAAGAGGCGGGTACGAATCCTCTTGACACGGGGGAGAATCGTCCTATAATGTGACCTTCTGGTCATGTGACTACCTAGTCACATTTTACAGAGAAAAGGACAAAAAATGATTCATGTTGAAAACCTCACGTTTACGTATGCGGGTACAAATCAGCCTGCGATTAAGGATTTAAATTTTGCAGTTCAGCCTGGCGAAATTTTTGGATTCCTCGGACCAAGTGGTGCGGGAAAATCTACCACGCAGAAAATTTTGTTTCGTTTGTTGCAAGGCTTTCAAGGTTCTGTAAAAGTGTTTGAGCGTGACTTGCGCGAGTGGGGATACGATTATTACGAGCAAGTGGGTGTGAGTTTTGAAATGCCGAATCATTATTCGAAATTAACTGGCGTTGAAAATTTACGATACTTTGGTTCGTTATATCAAGGTGATGTGATGAAACCTGAAACATTGTTAGAAATGGTCGGTTTGAAAGATGATGGCGAGATGTTGGTTTCACAATATTCAAAAGGCATGAGGAATCGTTTAAGTGTGGCGCGTTCTTTGGTGAATAATCCACGTTTGTTGTTTATGGATGAACCCACTGCGGGTTTAGACCCTGTGAATGCACGCAAGATTAAAGATTTAATCAAAGCCCAAAAAGATGCGGGCAAAACTGTGTTTTTGACCACGCATGATATGACCATTGCCGATGAACTTTGTGACCGTGTTGCTTTTATCTTTGATGGACAAATTAGTTTGATTGATTCACCCAGTGAATTGAAATTACGTTATGGCAAACCAGAAGTGCGCGTTGAATTTGGTGTGAATGGAAAAAATGAATATCAAAACTTTGCATTAGAAGGTTTGGCAGATAATGCTGACTTTTTGAAAATTATACACACAGGTAACGTGCGCACGTTGCACACACAAGAAGCCACACTTGAAAATATTTTTATTCAAGTAACAGGAAGGAGATTGGAATGAATCGTTTGCTCTCAACCGCTCGTTGGGATGTGAGTTTGCAATATCGCAACGGATTTTATTTCGTCTCTGCTTTTGTAGCGGCATTCTTCATTATTTTGCTTCGCCAATTTCCAAGCGTAGATTGGTCATATTGGTGGCCCGCCATCATCACTGGTAACTTAACTATCAACGCTTTTTATTTTATGGCAGGCATTGTGTTGCTTGAAAAAAGTGAAGGCACATTAGAAGCACAAGTGATTACGCCATTACGTCCGTGGGAAATTTTGTTATCCAAAGTTCTCACGCTTGGTTTACTTTCGTTGTTTGAAACACTATTGATTATCGTGCTTGTGCAAGGTGTAAACTTTAATTGGTTTTTGTTAGTAACCAGCATCGTCTTTTACATTGCTATGCTGGCGTTATATGGATTTTTTGTCGTAGCACGTTATGACTCAATCAGCGAATTTATTTTGCCATCTGTGGTGTGGACGTTAGGTTTCTCTTTGCCATTGTTGTATTACTTTGATATTTGGCGTAATCCGATTATGTTCTTACATCCATTGCAAGCGATTTTGATTTTGATTCAATCATCGTTCGCTTCAGTGCCAACGTGGCAAATTGTGTACGGCATCTCATACTCAATTTTATGGACGGGCATTGCACTATATTTCAGTTTGCGAGCGTTTCATAAGTTTGTAGTTGTAAAAGAAGGAGTAAGAAAAAAATGAACATTACCAAAGTTCTGCGTTCATTAGGTCCGATAGATATTCGCAACATCAGTCGCGATGATTTAGTGGCATGGATGATTTATATTCCAATCTTTATGGCGATAATAATTCGTTTTGGTGTTCCATTTATCCAGGTTCGTTTGCTTGAAGAATATAACTTTGACCTAACACCTTATTACACTGTATTGCTTTCGTATTTTTTCATTGCCACATGCCCAATGGTGTTTGGAGCATTAATTGGTTTTCTTTTGTTAGATGAAAAAGATGACCGCACATTAACAGCACTACAAGTGACTCCGTTACCGCTCACGAGTTATCTTATCTATCGCGTTTCTATTCCAATCATCCTAACCGTTGTGATGTTGTTAATCATTTTTCCGTTGGCGAATTTAACACCATTCAATTTAAAAGTGATTTTGATTTCGGCGATTGCCGCCGCGCCAATGTCACCAATGTTGGCGCTCTTCCTTGCTTCGTTTGCTGAAAACAAAATCCAAGGCTTTGCTTTGATGAAATTAATGGGAGTCTTTTTACTTGCCCCCATCTTCGCCTATTTCATGACCTCAAACTGGGAATTGCTCTTCGGGCTTTTGCCTACCTACTGGCCCCTCAAAGTATATTGGATGCTTTCCGCTGGCGAGACAAATGTTTGGTTATATGTAGTGATTGCCGTCATTTATCAATTACTTGTGACAGTTCTGTTCGCAAAAAGGTTTTATAAAGTTTTACATCAATAACCACATGTCATTCTGCCTGCACTGTGCGCAGGCACACGTGAGCGAAGCGAAGAATCTCTTTCACTGTGTTAGAGACCCTTCGCTATCGCTCAGGGTGACAACAACTTAGGAGAAAAATTTATGGATACATTAACGATTATCGCGTACGCACTTATTCTTTACGGAGTTTTCACTTTGTATATCGCTTACGTCAAACCGAAAGCGATTTGGAACATTGGCAAAATTCAAGGCTTTGTGCAACTATTATCTGAAAAAGGGACAGTCATCTTTTTCAGCATTGTCGGAATCGCCACAATTGTTGGCGGAATTTATTTACTAATGAGGTAAGAATGACAAATCAAAATACTGCTTTCGCCCAGAGAAGTCTGGAAAAAATTCACTTTGACCATAACGACATGGATTATTACCTGTCTTGGATTTTAGGACGTGAAATTTATGATGGTGCTGACCGAGCCGAATGTATGGAAACTGCACAAAAAATACCGAATGCAAATGTAGAGGCTTGGTACACAGAATGGTCTGCGTTGGCTCAACGCATTGAGTCACAAGCAGAAGAAGCATTGAAACGCGGTGATAAAGAATCCGCCCGTAAAATGTTTTTACGTGCTTGTACTTATCATCGTGCGCCATTATTCATCATGAGTCAAAAACATGCTGACTTTTATAAACATTGGCAAAACATGCAATCTTGTTTTCGCAAAGCCGCTCAACTTTTTGATACACCAATTGAGACGATTGAAGTTCCATTTGGCGATAAAAAGTTGGCAGGATATTTTTGGGGCGTAGATAAAAGCCGCACTGCAAGACCAACTCTCATTGTAGTTGGAGGCGTGGAAACATGGGCTGAGGATTGTTACTTCATGGTGGCATCATCTGCAACAGCACGCGGATATAACGTCATCACAGCTGATTTGGCAGGGCAGGGGATGAATCCTGACCAAGGTTTGCATTTTGGCGCGCGCATGGAAGTGACCGCTAAAGCGTTGGTTGATTATGCACTTTCACGTCCAGAAGTTGATGCGAATAAACTTGCGTTATTTGGATTTAGTTGGGGTGGACACATTGCTTTCAAAGCCGCACGTTTTGATTCGCGTATGAAAGCGATGATTGCTAACCCGCCCATGCCAGATGTTTTTCGTGCGGCGTTGGCACAACAAAAAGGAGTTAATCGTAGTGACCCTATCAGCCGCACAGCATTTGACCAAATCGTTTGGCGTTTTGGTTTGAAGATTAGTTTTAATCCGAAAGACATTGCCGCACGTTTCGCAAAAATTTATGATTATTTGACCTACGGCAAAGTGGATGTGAAACAGATTCAAATGCCTGCTTTGTTAATTGCTGGCGAGGGCGAAGCGGAAATCACACTCAAGATTATTCATGAATGTTTTAAGCAGTTGCCAAACCCGAAAAAGAAAATGGTCATTTTCACCAAAGCGCAAGGTGGCGAAGCGCATTGCCAAGTTAATAATTTGACATTGCCGAATACCACCATGTTTGATTGGTTAGATGAAGTGTTGAAGTAAAAAAAACATCTCGCAGGTTTTATAAAACCTGCGAGATGATGAGGAATTAATATATGCCCAAACAAACTTTTTTCAACTTACCAGAAGAGAAAAGACAAACCATTATCAATGCTGCCATAGATGAATTTGCCGAATACGGTTTAGAAAACGCTTCTACAAATCGGATTGTAGCAAACAGCGGCATTGCTAAAGGAAGTTTTTATCAATACTTTGAAGATAAGCAAGATGTATTTATGTATCTACTGACCGTGCTTGAAAAAGAAAAAATGGAATTTTTCAAAGGCAAACATCCGCCAAGTATGAACATGGATACATTTCAATATTTCCGTTGGATGATTAAGACAGGCATGGAATTCAATTCTGCATATCCACGTATGACGCAAGCCGTTAGCCGCGTTTTACTTGGCGAAGGAATGTATTACGGAAAAACTTTTGAAGAGCAACGTCAAAAAGCAAATAAAGCCATGCACATGATGATTGAGCAAGCCATCAAAAGCGGAGAAGTAGACCCGAGTGTGGATATAGAACTCGCGGTGATGGTGATAGAAACTTGGAGTAACGCCATCAGCAATTACATTTTGCAAGAAGGCATGAAACAAAAAGATATTATGAAATGGGTACGCTCTAAGAAAACGCAAGAAATGATTGATAAGTTGTTGTACGTAATGGAATATGGCTTGCGAAAAACAGGATCTGATTTTAATAAAAATTTCAGTGAAAAATAGAAAAATCCGAAGTCAGAATGACTTCGGATTTTATGTTTACTGTATGCC
>ERZ761610.1687-NODE-1687-length-11613-cov-332.609794_pt1 | contig 11613 bp, 10 predicted proteins | sample MGYA00512164_ERZ761610 | MGnify/ENA primary metagenome ERZ761610 (study PRJEB28899, sample SAMN02850038) | bioreactor sludge metagenome | biome: EBPR Sludge; feature: EBPR Bioreactor; material: flocular biomat | place: Australia: Thorneside Wastwater Treatment... | reverse complement strand
ATACCCAGAGGCGGGCGGCTGCCGCCGGCAGGATCATGATGCCGACCGCCATCAGCGTACCGAGCGCGTGAAAACCGGCGACCAGGTTGAGCACCAGCAGGACCATGAAACCATAGTGCGCCAGCGGCGACATGCGGCTGATGCGCGCCAGGAAGGACGGGTCGCAAGCCTCGAGGACGAACAGGCGCAGGCCGACGGCGAGGGCGACGATCGACAGCGATGCGAAGGTGCCGAGCAGCAGCAGCGCCGGATCGTCGAGCGCCAGCACGCTGCCGAAGAGGACATGCAGCAGGTCGACGCTGCTGCCGCGCAGCGAGATCAGCAGCACGCCGGCCGACAGTGACAGCAGGTAGAAGGTGGCGAGGCTGGTGTCCTCCCTGATCACCGTGTTGCGCGCGACGCCGCCGGCGAGCAGGGCGACGGCGAGGCCGGCGGCGAGGCCGCCGAGGGTCATCGCCGGCAGCGACAGGCCGGCGACCAGATAACCGACCGCTGCGCCCGGCAGGATGGCATGCGACATCGCGTCGCCGGCCAGGCTCATGCGGCGCAGCATCAGGAAGACGCCGATCGGCGTCGCGCCGAGCGACAGCGCGAGGCAGCCGGCGAGTGCCCGGCGCATGAAGGCGAACTCGACGAAGGGCGAGAACGGCGGCAGGGTCGACAGGAAATCGCTCATGCCGCATCCCGGTCGAGGCGGCAGACGGCCGCCTGCGTGCCGTCGCCCTGTCCTTCAGCGAGTTGCCGGGCACGCTGCAGGTTGGCGGGGTTGAGGACGCTCGCCGTCTCGCCGCGCGCCACCAGTTCGCGCGCCAGCAGCAGCGTCTCCGGGTACTCCTGGCGAACGTGCGCGAGATCGTGCAGGACGGCGATCACCGTCCGCCCCTCGTCGTGCCACTGGCGAACCAGCGCCGCCAGGTCGCGGACGCTGGCCGCGTCGATCGCGCCATAGGGTTCGTCGAGCAGCACCAGCGGCGCATCCTGCAGCATGACGCGGGCGAACAGCGCGCGCTGCAACTGGCCACCGGAAAGGGCGCCGATCGGGCGCTTCTCGAGTCCGTGCAGGCCGACGCGCTCGATTGCCGCGTGCACCCGCCGCCGCTGCGCGCTGCCGAGGCCGAGAAAGGCGCCGATCTCGCGCCAGAGCCCCATGGCGACGAAATCATGGACGACGATCGGGAATGTCTGGTCGAGCGTCGCCTGTTGCGTCAGGTAGGCGATCTGGCGGCGGTCGAGCCCGTTCCGCTCGATGCTGCCCTGCAACGGTCGCAGCTCGCCGGCGATCGCCTTCAGCAGGGTTGACTTGCCGGCGCCATTCGGACCGACGATGGCGAGCAGGCTGCCAGTGGCAATTTCGCCCTGCAGGTGATGCACCGCCGGATGCCGGTTGTAGCCGAGCGTCAGGTTGTCGAAGCGCAGCAGCGCCGTACCCTGCGGGCGGGCGATGCGGCTCATGCCAGTGCCCAGAGGATGACGCTCCAGAGCAGGATCAACGCGCCGGCGGCCCACGCCAGGCGGGCGGCGGTGCTGGCGCAGAGAACCGGGTTGCCGGCTGGCAGGCGGCGGGACGGCGGTGCTGGGGGGCGGGGTGGCGACGACATGCTGGGCAGGGCTGGGTCTCTGTCATCCGGGCCATGTTGCGGAGGCCGAATCATGCCTCTTTCGCGAGCCAAATGCAACAATGTTGCAAGAGAATGGTCGTTGCGGCCGGGCTGCCGCCGTCGCGCAGGGTACTGCGCGTCTGCCGGTCGTCGGCCGGGCGCCATGCCGTGGCCGGCGCCTTGCCGCCGGTTGCTGCGAAGCGGTCGTGCCTGCGTCAGCAGCGGCCGGTCGGGTTCCGCGTTCTGCCGTACAGCGGTTGGGCGGGGTGGCTTCCCGCGGCGAAAACGCTCAGCTGCGATGCCCGTCCGCCAGAATTAAGTATACTGTCACGGAAACCGTTCGAGGCCGCGGTAGAGCGAGGGGGGCATGCCGCTCCAGCGCCGGAAGGCGCGGGTGAAGGCGCTCTGCTCGGAAAAGCCGAGGAGGAAGGTGATCTCGGTGACCGACTTGGCGGGATCGTCGAGGTAGCGCCGCGCCAGTTCGTGGCGGGTCTCGTCGACGACGCCCTGGAAAGTCAGGCCGAGCGCCGCCAGCCTGCGCTGCAGGCTGCGCTGGCTGAGGCCGAGTGCGCGCGCCACTTCCTCCGCCGACGGCATGCCCGAGGTCAGGTGCTGCAGCACATGCGCCTTGCAGCGGCTGACGATGTCGTCGTCGAACAGCGCTGCAAGCTGTTCGCTGAGGATCGCATCGAAGGTGTTGGCGAGCGGGATGTTGGCCGAAGGCAAGGGCGCGTTGGCGACCTCGCTGGCGAGCACGAAACCGTCGAACGGTTGGCCGAAAGCGATCGGGCAGCCGAAGAAGGCCTGCCAGGGTTGCGGGTTGGCGGGTTCCGGCCGGCGCAGATCGACGCTGACCGGGCTCATCCGCTTGCCGGCATTGAGCCGGCACATGGCGATCAGGATCGACAGCGAGAAGTCGGTCAGCAGCGGGCCGACGGCGGCGTCGCCGCGCCCGTGATCGAAGCCGAGACGAACGCCGTCCTCCTCCTCGGAACAGCGGTAGGTGACCCGGCTGCCGAGAATGCGCGAGAAACGTTCGATCCGTTTCAGCCCGGTATGCAGCGTACGGCTCGACAGCCACGCGTAACCCATCGTACCGAGATTGGACGGATGCCAGCAGTCGGCGGCACGCAGGGCGAAGGCCTCGTCGCCGATCTGCGCGGTCGCCAGCTCGAAGCCGACATCCACCAGGTCGGAAGGCAGCCGCGCATGCACGTCGCGCAGTGCTTCACGGCGAATCCCCAGCGTCTTGCGGAACTGCTCCGGATCGATCCCGTGCTCCTCGAGCAGGCGCAGCATGACCAGCCAGAGCGTTGCCAGCGTGCTCCCCGATTCGTCCATGCTTCCCTGGTCCCATGCGATGGCTGTCGACGACGGCGGCAATGGTCATGCGATTGGCGCCGCGAGTCAAGCAGCCGCGCCGGCAGCCGCTTAGTCTTGCGCAGCGGTGCCAACGGAACGATCGCAGAGAGATCCGTTCGCCGGGTGTCTGAAAGGAGCGAGATCATCAAACGGAAAGGGACGGCAGGCGGCGGGTTTCGGTTGCGGGCACGGGCAATGAGCGGGTCGCCACCGGTCCGTCGCGACCCGACGACCGGCTTCCACCTGCGCAACGCCGGCCCGAGCGTGGTGGCGCGCCTGTTCGCCGCGGCAGACCGGGTAGCGGCATCGCTGTGCGCGATGTGGCTCGACCTAGACCGCTTCCGTCAGGTCAACGATTCCTTCGGCTACGCCGAGGCGGATGCCGTCATCGCCCTGATTGCCGGCCGCATCCGATCGGTCGCTGGTGAACGCGCGACGTTCCTGCGCATGGGCAGCGACGAGTTCGCCATCCTGCTGCCCGCGGTCGAGACGCCGGACGGCGAACGGATTGCCGGACGCCTGCTGGCGACGATCGATCAGCCGATACCGCTCGCTGGCATCCTGTTGCGGCCTTCGGTGAGCATCGGCATCACCTGGCGGCTTGCCGCCGATGACCCGCTCAGCCTGCTCGCACGCGCCGACCGCGCGATGGGCGAAGCCAAACGCCAAGGCGGCGATCGCTTCGTCGTCATGGCCGTCGAGCCGCCCGGAGTCGCGTCCGCAGCGCGGTCGGCAAGGCAGGATCTGGAGATCGAGAGTGTCCTGCACGCGTCACTGGCAACCGGCGATCTCGAGCTGCACTATCAGCCGATCGTTCGTCCGGACGGCAGCGTCGAGGCGGTCGAGGCGCTGATGCGCTGCGCCGTCGGCGGTCGCCAGGTGTCCCCGCTGCAGCTCGTCGCCGTCGCCGAGAAGACCGGTCTGATCGTCCGCATCGGCGAATGGATCCTGCTGCAGGGCGCGCGCTGCGCTGCCCGACTGCGCGCACAGGGCTGCCCGACGAAGGTCGCGATCAACATCTCGCGCCTGCAACTCTGTTCCGAGAGCTTCCTCAGCAACCTGCACGCGGCGCTGATCTGCGCCCGCCTGCCGGCCGACGCGATCGAACTCGAACTGACCGAGTCGTTGTTCGTCGACGCTTCGCCGGTCGTGCAGGCGAACCTGCGGGGCGCGCGCGAAGCCGGGGTCGGCCTGGCGATCGACGACTTCGGAACCGGCTACTCGAGCCTCGCGAACCTCAAGGACCTGCCGGCGACCAAGCTCAAGTTCGATCGTGCGTTCATCAACGAGCTGCCCGAAGACCGTCGCGCCTTCGCCATCCTGAGCGCGATCACGCGCCTCGCCGGTGAGCTGGGAATGGTCGTCGTCGCCGAAGGGGTCGAGACCGCTGCACAACTTGCCGCCTGCGAGGCGGCGCGGGTGGATGCGACGCAGGGTTTCCTGCACGCGAAGCCGATGTCGGAAGATGCGTTGTCACAGTGGATGGAAACGAGGAAGTCCCGCTGATGGCGCAGCGTTCACCCGGCCCGGCGGCCGTGGAAGCCGCGCTCGAAGAAAACCTGCGGGCGATCGACATTCCGCCACGACCGTTGATCCTCGACCGCATCCGCGACGAGATGATGCAGGACGAACCCTGTCTGCGTCGTGTCGGGCAACTGATCAATGCCGACGTCGGCCTGGCCGCCGGCCTCATCAAGACCGCCGGTTCGCCTTCCTTCGGCCTGCGCACGCGCGTGCGCTCGGTTGCCGATGCGCTCATGCTGCTCGGCCTCGACGTGACGAGCCGGGCGGTTGCCGCGATCAACCTGCGACGCGCCTTCCCCAACAGCGGTCACTACGTCCGCTTCTGGGACGCGTCGGCGCGCATCGCCGCGCTCTCCGGCTGGCTGGCGCAGGAAGTCAGCCTGCCCGGTCTGCATGCTGCCGATGCCTACACCTTCGGCCTCTTCCGCGACTGCGGGATCGTCATCCTGCTGCGCCGGCTGCCCACCTACATGCAGACCCTGGCGCGCGCGAACGGCGACGCCGAACGCTCGTTCACCGCTGTCGAGCGCGCAGAACATCCGACCGACCACGCGGTCATCGGTGGCCTGATGGCGGTCGACTGGTGGCTACCCGATGAGCTCTGCCAGGCGATCCGGCATCATCACGACCGGGCGGCGCTGGCTTCGCTCGAACCCGACCTGCCGCCACCGAGCCGTCGCCTGATCGCCGTTAGCCAGACCGCCGAACACCTCCTGCAGCAACTCAGCGGCGCGAGTCGGACACAGGAGTGGGCAAAGCTCGGAGAAGTCTCCCTGCCGCTGCTCGGCATCGACGAGAAAGACCTGCGTCAGCTGCATTCCGGCGCAACGGCGATCATCCAGACCGCCACCTGAAATTCGGTGACGAAATTCGGTGACAGTATATTCAATAAAACTGCTGGCGGGATGAGAAAAGTATACTGTCACCGTAATGATTCTGGGGTATCGTCGTCCGGTACCTGCTGCCGGGATGCTTGGCGGAGGAACGCCATCTGCTCGCGGTAGCGGGCGCAGCCGGAACAGAGCAAGGTGTGCAGGCGCAGCGCCAGGCGGTCGCCGGCGGCGAGATCGCGGTCCATCTCTTCCGACATCAGTCGTGTCGCCTGTTTGCAGTTCATCATGCCGCGAGCCCTCCGCTGCCGGCAAACCAGCGCTGGTCGAGGCACAGGCGCAGCCCCATGCGCGCCCGGTGCAGCACGACCCAGCAGTTGTTGCTGCTCATCGACAGCTCGGCGCAGATCTCGTCGGTCTCGAGGCCGAGCATTTCGCGCATCATGAAGACGCGCGCGGTCCCCGGCGGCAGCCGGTTCATGCAGGCGTCGAAGACCGCCCAGAAGCTGCGGTTCTCGAAGCTGCGCTCCGGGTCGCCCCAGTCGGAGGGGCGCGTGTCGCGCTGCCAGTGCCCGTTGCTCTGGAAGAGCGGGTCGAAGTCGGCGTCGTCGATCTCGCCCAGCGGGTCTTCGTAGGTCGGTTCACGCACCCGTCGGCGGATGATGTCCACGATCTTGTTCTTCAGGATCGAGAACACCCAGGTCTTCAAGCGGGCGCGCTCGCCAAAGCGGTCGGCTCCCTGCAGGGCGGCCAGCATGGCTTCCTGCACCGCGTCCTCGGCACTCGCCTGGTCGCGCAACTGCAGCGTCGCGAAGCGCAGCATCTCGCGCCGCAAGCCGGCAAGCTCGGTGGCGATGTCGGCCGCCTGTGGTGGCAGCCGGCGCTGGGCGGTCGAGGTCGGACTCACGTCGGGGTCGGTGCTGGATTTCATCTTCCTGGTCGGCGGGTGGTCAACGGCAGCGATGGCAGGCCTGCGGTGTCCGCGAGCCTGGCGGCAAGCGATCGCCTGCTCCGGCCCGTGTGCGACGCAGCCGCTGCCCGAGCATCCTCGGCCGGCGCCGCGAACAATCCGACGCGCAGTGTACATCCTGACTGCGACCGGGAACAGCCCGCGCAGTCAAGGACTTCTCGTTTCCGAAGCGGCAGGGTATAGTCGGCCGCGTTCCCAGACGCCCGCACACCCCGGAAGACCGCTGATGTTCCGTACCCTTGCCCGACCCGAGGTCCTCGTCACCACTCTGGCTGCCGCCGGCATCCTGATGGTGACGATGGGCGCCCGGCAGTCGCTCGGGCTCTTCGTCAGTCCGCTCAACTCCGCGACCGGTCTTGGCATCGCCACCATCAGCCTGGCGCTGGCGGTCGGGCAATTCACCTGGGGCGCGATCCAGCCGCTGGCCGGCGCCGTCGCCGACCGCTACGGGCCGCGCATGGTGCTGGTCGGCGGCCTGCTGCTGCTCGCCCTGGGCAGCGCGATGACGCCGTTCATGGACTCGGGTCCGGGCCTGATCGTCTCGCTCGGCTTGCTCTCGGCCATCGGCTCCGGTGCCGGCAGCTTCTCGGTGCTCATCGGCGCGGCGGCGCAGCGCCTGCCGCTCGAGTCGCGCGCCGCCGCTTCCGGAGTCATCAACGCCGGTGGGTCTTTCGGCCAGTTCGTCTTCGCACCGATTCTGCAGAAGCTGATCCAGAGCATCGGCTGGATCGGCGCGATGTGGTCGCTGGCGCTGATGACGCTCGCCGCCTTGCCGCTGATCGGCCGGCTGGCGGGATCGAAGGAGGCACCTGCGGCGCATCGTGCCGACGCCGGCAACGGGTTGCGGGCCGCGATCGGCGACGCCCTGCGCGACCGCAGTTACCTGCTGCTGCATGTCGGCTTCTTCACCTGCGGCTTCCACATCGCCTTCCTCGTCACCCATCTGCCGGGCGAGGTCGATCTGTGCGGCCTGCCGCCGGCGGTCGCCAGCTGGTCGCTGGCGATCATCGGGCTGGCGAACATTTTCGGCAGCCTTTACGCCGGTTCGTGTGTCGCGCGCTACCGCAGCAAGTACGTCCTCGCGGTCATGTACGGTTCGCGCGCGCTGCTCATTGCCGGCTACCTGCTGCTGCCGCGCAGCGAGACGACGTTCTACCTCTTCGCCGCCGGCCTCGGTTTCACCTGGCTGGCGACCGTGCCGCCGACGGCCGCCATCGTCGGCAAGCTGTTCGGCGTGCGTTATCTCGCCACCCTGTTCGGGCTGACCCTGCTCTCGCACCAGATCGGTGGCTTCCTCGGCGCCTGGCTCGGCGGGCTGGCGATCACCCGCCTTGGCGATTACACGTGGATGTGGTACGCGGACATGGCGCTGGCTGCATTCGCCGCGATCGTCAACCTGCCGATTCGTGAAGCACGGCCACAGCAGGCCGCGGTGCCCGCCTGAGGGGCAAGGCACGGGATGAGGCTGCGGCGCAGACGCCTGCTGGCAGGGCTGGCGGTCTTCCTGTCCATGCTGGCGGTGGTCGCTTCCACCGCTGTGCTGCTGCTCGTCGGCGAGCCCGCCGGCGGTGCTGGCGATGACGCCCTCGCGGGCCGGCTGCTCAGGCTGATACCGGTGGTCCTGATCGCCTCGGGAGTGGGCTGCTGGCTGTCGTCCAAACTCGAGACGCTGTACGTCCAGGCGCCACTGCGCATGGCGGAACAGCTCGCGGCAACGCTGCCGCATGCCGGCCTGCGGGTTGGTCGCTACGAGGCGCCCGAAGTCGAGCAACTGGCGCAGGTCGTCAATCAGCTGCTCGCCCAGCGCGAGGCGGACCGCAGCGAGGTCGCCGAGCACTTCCGCGCCACACAGGCCTCGCTCGAGGAGGAACGGGGCCGCTTGAGTGCGCTGATGGCCGACCTCAGCCAGAGTGTCGTCGTCTGCAACCTGGATGGTCGCGTGCTGCTCTACAACCAACGCGCAAAGCAGGAGCTCTCGACCGGACCGGCCGGCGACAGGACCGAGTTGCTCGGTCTGGGACGTTCGATTCATGCCGTTCTCGACCGCGCGGTCATCGGCTATGCCATAGCCCGTTTGCAGCAGGCCAGTGCTGCGGCGGACTCCGGGCATGCCCCGGGCGTCGTCGGCTCGACGCACTTCGTCACCGGGACTGCCAGCGGCCGCTTGCTGCGTGCCCACATGTCCCCGGTCCTGGGGCAGAGGGGTCGGCATCATGCCGACGGCGGTGTGCTGACGATGACCGGATTCGTGCTCGTTCTCGATGACGTGACCACGACCAACGAGCGACATACGCGGCGGGACGCGGTCATCCAGTCGCTGATCGAGGGGTGCCGCGGGCCGCTCGGCAGTGTGCGCGCGGCCGCCGAGATGCTCTGCGATTTCCCGGACATGTCGAGCGAGCAGAAGGACCGCTTCACGCTGGCGATCCGCGACGAAGCCACGGCGCTGTCGGCGCAGTTCGACAAGGCGGCGCGGGCGTTCTCGAGCGACCTGCGCGAGCGCTGGGTGCTGGAGGAGATCAACGGTGCCGAGATCCTGCTGGCGACCGCTGGCAGCATCCAGGAGAAAGGCGGCGGCGGTCGGCCTCCGCTCGCCGTCAAGACCGAGCACGTCGAAAAGGGGCTCTGGCTGCGCGTGGACAGTTTTGCCTTGCTGCAGGCGCTGCGTCATCTGGCGCTCCGCCTGCAGGACGACTACGGGATTCGTGAAGTCCGCCTGTCGCTGACGCGCAGCGGACATCTGGCCCAACTCGACCTGTCGTGGCAGGGCGGCTTCATGAACAACGAAACGGCGATGAGCTGGTTGCAGGATCCGATGAACGTTCCCGGCAAGTCATCCTCGCTGAGTGTGACCGACGTCGTCGAGCGCTGCAACGGCGACATCTGGTTCCAGCGCGAACGCGTCTCGCATCGCGCCTTCTTCAGGACCGTACTGCCGATGGCGGCGGCACCCGGCAACCTGCCCATGCCGATGCCCGTGGCAACGGCTGACGAGCGTCCCGAGTTCTATGACTTCGACCTGTTCGGCTGGTCGGCGAGCGGCCATGAACTCGACGACCGGCCGCTCAGCGAACTCGCTTACACGGTTTTCGATACCGAGACGACCGGCCTGCATCCCGCCGAAGGCGACGAGATCATCCAGATCGGCGCGACGCGAATCGTCAACGGCCGTCTCCTGCGGCATGAGTGCTTCGACCAACTGGTCAAGCCCCAGGTCCGCCTGTCACCGGGATCGATCGAGGTGCACGGCCTGACGCGCGAACTGCTCGCCGGTCAGCCGGGCATCGATGTCATCTTGCCCCGCTTCCATGCCTTCTGTGCCGATACCGTCCTGGTCGGCCACAACGCGGCTTTCGACATGCGCTTCCTGCAGCTCCAGGAGAAGCGGACTGGCGTGCGTTTCGAGCAACCGGTGCTCGATACCCTGCTGCTCTCCTCGGTCCTGCACCCGAACCAGGCAACGCACCAGCTCGAAGCGATCGCCGAACGCCTGGCGGTGCCGGTTCTAGGACGGCATACGGCGCTCGGCGACGCGATGGTGACCGCCGAGGTCTTCCTGAAAATGCTGCCGCTGCTCGCCGAGATCGGGGTCAGGACCCTGCGTCAGGCGCGCGAAGCCAGCCAGACGAGCTACCTGGCGCGGGTCAGGTACTGAGGCGAAGAGCAGGAGGCGCCGACGCGGCTGCATGGCGGCTTCCTTGGCGCCCGGCTCGGCTGCCCTGTCGTCCCGTGCGCCGTCAAGCCTGCAGCGCAGCCGTCAGCGAGGCGACATCCGCGGCCGATTCGCGCAGGATGTCGCGCAGCGTCTCTTCGCCGACGAGCAGGTCGATCGACGCCGCCATTCCTTCGCGCGGGCAGCCGTCGAGGTCGCGCAGCGGGCTCTCGACCGGCGCCAGTTCGTCGGCGAGCAGCAGCGTATCACCCAGCGTCGTCGGCGGCATGGCGAGAAAGCCCTGCCAGCAGACCTCGATGGCGTCGACGATCGGCTGCGGCACCGCCAGCGCCTTGAGCACCGCCCGTCCGACCTCGGCCTCGCCGCTCTCGCTCCAGGCGGGAAAATCCTCGTCGAGCAGACCCGGATGGTCGCGCGTGCGCGACACCAGGTAGAAGGCGCCGACTTCGTGCACGATGCCGGCGAAGAGCGCCGTCTCCGGGTCGAGCCGGGTGACGCGGCGGGCGATGACCTGCGCCAGCGCGGCGACATGGGCGGTGTGTTGCCACAGCCGGTCGGCCAGTTCGCGGTCTCTTGCCGTCGCCGGTGCCGCCAGCTGCCGGCTGACGACGGCGCTGGCCAGCGCACGCAGATAGCGGAAGCCGAGCCGCAGGACCGCCGTGCGCACGTCGGTGATCGGCCGCCCGGAGCGGTTGCAGACGGTCGAGTTGGCGACGGCGACGACCTTCGCCGCCAGCAGCGGTTCGGCCTGCACCAGTCGCGCCGCGTGGTCGAGCGGGCAGTCGGGATCGTCGAGCGCGCGCTTGAGTTTCAGCGCCACGACGGCGCTGGTCGGGAAGCTGACCTCGCCGCGTTCGATCTCGGCGGCGATCTTCTTCAGGATTTCGTAACGTTCCACAGTCCTTCTCCCGGGTTCTGGCGGGTCGGCTGGGCGGCGCTCAGCGATCACCGGCAAGCAGCGCCGGGGCGATCTGCGACAGCGGCAGCACCTGCTCGACTCCGCCCAGCCTGATCGCCTCGCGCGGCATGCCGAAGACGACGCACGAGGCTTCGTCCTGGGCGATCGTCGCCGCGCCGGCGTCACGCATCTCCTTCAGACCGCGGGCGCCGTCGTCGCCCATGCCGGTCATGATCACGCCGACGGCGTTGCGGCCGGCAGAGCGGGCGACCGAACGGAAGAGGACATCGACCGACGGCCGGTGCCGATTGACCGGTGGCCCATCGACGATCTCGACATGGTACTGGGCGCCGTTGCGCTTGAGCAGCATGTGCCGGCCGCCGGGGGCGATCAGCGCACGTCCCGGCAGCACGCGATCGTTGGCACGTGCCTCGCGCACCTCGATCGCCGCCAGCGAGTCGAGTCGCTCGGCGAACATCGCCGTGAAGCGCTCGGGCATGTGCTGTACGACGACGATTCCCGGAACGGTTTTCGGCAGGCTGGTCAGGATCGCCTCGAGCGCCTGCGTGCCGCCGGTCGAAGTGCCGATGGCGATCACGCGGTCGGTCGTCTGCAGCACCGGCATCGTGCCGGCGGGCAGGATGACGTCGGCACGGTGGAGTGTCTGTCCTGCCGCGAGCGCGGTCGTCGTGCCCAGCGCTGGGCCTCAACGAGATCTGCCAAATCGAAGTGCGCGAGGCGTGCAATGGCGATCGGGT
>ERZ761610.1673-NODE-1673-length-11718-cov-16.347252_pt1 | contig 11718 bp, 12 predicted proteins | sample MGYA00512164_ERZ761610 | MGnify/ENA primary metagenome ERZ761610 (study PRJEB28899, sample SAMN02850038) | bioreactor sludge metagenome | biome: EBPR Sludge; feature: EBPR Bioreactor; material: flocular biomat | place: Australia: Thorneside Wastwater Treatment... | reverse complement strand
AAATGATTTCATCAGGTATGGTTTTTTGGAAGATGCTGAAAGAAAAAAAATTTCTTGCTGAGGAAATATTGACCTGTTTAGGGGATATGAAATTTAATATGGAGCCTAAATCTTCAGCCTATCTTAACGATGATAAAAATATTGAAGATGCAATAGCCTGTGCAGAAGCCTTGGCTAGAATACCTCAGCAGGAGCTTAAATGGGGCAGGGGCATTGTAAAATATTTCTGTTTTGACCTGCAAAGATTTTATTACAAAAAAGTGGTGGCAGCAGAAATAAAAAGATATGAATATATAAATAAAAAAAAGTTTGAACTGCCAAAAACAAAATATAAAAAACCTATTTTGGAAAAGATGCTGGAGAAATAAATGACAGACATAACCGTAAAAGTTAAAGACCCAGAAGGTAAAATTCATGAACTTATAGCCCCAGAAGGATATAGGTTAATGGAGGTAATTCGTGACTATGAATTACCTATAAAAGCTGAATGTGGTGGCTCAATGGCTTGCGCGACCTGTCATGTTTATGTTGCTGAGAATTGGGTAGAAAAATTGGTGCCACCAACAGATGAAGAAACAAAAATGCTTGATGATGCGTTTTTTGTGAAATCAAATAGCCGTCTTTCCTGCCAGGTTATAATCAAGCCAGAATTTAATGGGCTGGAAGTTGAGATAGCACCTAATAGTGATTAATTTTTAGGCATAATTAAAAAGTGTGATATTATTCTTAGTGACTAACGTAGCTTAGTCACTTTAGGTTGTACAGTTTGTTAGAATGTGGATTTTAGGGGATTTACCTAGGTCAGCTCTAGAGAATACAAACCTTACAACAGTTCTCCTTTTTAAACTGCAAGTGTAACACCTTACTAAAAGTCATTATAAATTGTATAACAAGACCTTACAATCTGTTACCCTCTATCTTCAACTCTCTGGCTCTGGTTAATATTTTGTCTTCCAGCTTACGTTCTAATTCTGGGTTTCTCGGCACATCCTTACCATTTTTCTGACGGAAAAGCTTAACTTTCAAGGCATCTGCACGAAGTTCACTGGTAGAGATCAGGATGTTAGCTTTTATCCTTTCTCCCTTTGCCTGAGGGTCTTCATACCAATCAGTTATCACTACACCACCAACTGCATCAGCAGATTGAAGAGGCATGAAAGACATAATATCAAGCGTTGCACGCCACAGATAAGCGTTAACACCACCACCGCCACCAGCACCTATTTTGTCAGATTCCCTGCCCGCATCACCAAATATCCAGCTACCTGCCTGCAATAAACTTCCCCTTTCCTTCCTTCTTTTATATTTATTGCCTAGTGGGAAAGACTGGTCAACCTGTGGTTTATCACTTGATTCATCTGAACTGCATGAAGACGTGAATGAGGTAATAACTAAAGCAATGGCAAAAAGCATCAAAGTTTTGTTTTTCATAATATTTTTAGTTTTAATGTAATTTAAAAATTCCACTTTAATCTATTAAACCACATTTAATCTTTTTCAATTCGGATTTAATATTTTTTCATAACATTTGCAGCAATAACAACAAATATTTAACTCTAATAACTAACCTAAAAATGAATCGCCTGTTTATCGGCATCTAGCACCGCTTCGTGCATCATTTCTGATAAAGTTGGGTGAGCAAAAATTGTATGCATGAAGTCATAATTTGTAAGCTCGGCGGTTTTGCCAACCACATAGCCTTGAATCATTTCCGTAACTTCGCTACCGACCATATGCGCGCCTAAAAGCTCACCAGTTTGCGCGTCAAAAATTGTTTTGATGAAGCCTTCAGTCTCGCCCATTGCTATTGCCTTGCCATTGCCAATATAAGGGAATCTGCCAACTTTAATGCTGTAGCCTTTTTCTTTTGCTTTATCTTCGGTTAAACCAACTGATGCAACTTGCGGGTAACAATAAGTGCAACCCGGAATATTTTCTTTCACGATTGGGTGCGGCTGATGGTCAAACTTGCCTTCTAAATACGCAATATTTTCAACGCAGATAATCCCCTCGTGTGAGGCTTTATGCGCCAACCACGGAGCGGACACCACATCACCGATTGCATAAATTCCGTCTTCATCTGTTTTGCAAAATTCATCAATTTGGATTTGGTTGCGCTCAATTTTTACTCTTGTGCCTTCTAATCCTAAATTCTCTGTATTGCCCATAACGCCAACCGCAACGATAACTTTCTCAACTTTTATTTTTTCTATAGTGCCGTCTTTTGCTTTAAGATTTACTGTTACTTCGTCTTTACCTTTTTCTATTGAAGCCTGAACATTTGTTTTAATTTTCAAACCTTGTTTCTCAAAAGTTTTTTGCATAAAGGCTGAAACTTCTTTGTCTTCAACTGGTAAAATTCTATCCATCGCTTCTACCAAAGTTACATCAACGCCCATATTTTTATAGAAGGATGCAAACTCCGTCCCAATAGCGCCACTACCAATTACAACCAAAGTTTTTGGCATTGCATCTGGTGTCATTGCTTTTTTATAGCTCCACACTTGTTGCTCGTCATGCTCAAGCCCAGGGAAGGTTTTTGCACGTGCGCCAGTTGCAAAAATTATGTGTCTGCTTTCAATATCTGCAATTCTTTTACTATCTCTGTCACCAGATTCACGCACAGAAATTTTGCCTACTCCGTTTAGTTTTCCATAACCATTAAACACTTCAACTTTATTTTTCTTCATTAAATGCTTGATACCTTCAGTCAGTTTTTTTGAAACATTGCGTGAGCGCTCAATAATTTTTTTGAAATCAAATTTGATATTTTCTGCTGATAAACCAAACTGGTCTAAATTGTGCATTAAGTGATAAATTTCAGAACTACGAAGTAGCGCTTTAGTAGGGATACAGCCCCAGTTAAGGCATATACCACCCAAATGTTCGCGTTCAACCAATGCCACTCTATAGCCCAGTTGTGATGCACGAATTGCCGCAACATAGCCACCAGGGCCACCACCAATTATTGCTATATCAAATTTATTTTCTGTCATAATTTACTCCAATTTTTATTTGTATTACTTATTATTCAAATGCTTTTCCGCCTAAACCCTTCCCGCTTGCGAGGGAGTAGTTTTTTTCGTCATTGCGAGTAACAATGTGACGAAGCAATCCATCCTCACGAGCGATAATACCACCCCGATGGATTGCTTAGCATTTGCTCGTAATGACAATTTGTTCCTTCTACATTGGTAAAGTGTTAGGAATGATTGACCTCTGCTAAGCTTATACGCAACAGTACTATACCGCCCCTCACAAGCAAAAAACCCAGCAAAAGCTGGGTTTTAAATTCCTCAAAACTAAAAGTGCACAACTATACAACTGCTGTAGTTGGAACAACAGAAACATAACTCCTGTCATTTGCTTTAGTTTCAAACTTAACTATGCCATCTACTAATGAATAGATTGTATGGTCTTTACCTAAACCAACATTCTTACCTGGCTTCCATTTAGTTCCTCTTTGGCGAACCAATATACCACCTGCTAAAACTGACTGACCACCAAATCTTTTGACACCTAACCGCCTGCCATCCGAGTCGCGTCCGTTACTACTACTACCACCTGCCTTCTTGGTTGCCATAAAATCTCCGTACTATTTGTATTAATAATTATTTTAATTAAGCTTCTATTGCTGTTATTTTAACTTTAGTTACCAATTGCCTGTGACCGTTCTTCCTGCGGTAATTGTGCCTACGCTTCTTCTTGAAAACAAGAATCTTGTCGTCTTTGAACTGCTCAAGAACTTCTGCTGCAACAGCAGCATTAGCAACAGTAGGTTTACCTAAAGTAACCTGATTATTGCTTTCAATAGCTATTACCTCATTGAAACGAACTGTTTCACCAACCTGTGCATTCAGTTTTTCAACTTCTAAAATATCATTTTGGCTTACTTTGTACTGTTTGCCACCAGTTTTTATTACCGCAAACATAAATATCTCCATAATTAAAAAGGGAACGCCTTTATACTTATGAAAACTTTACTGTCAACAATTAATAGCTATTGCTTTGGTTATTTGTGCTGGTATAAGGAAAATCGCTATATATTTGTAACTAAAATCATCCTATACAATTATGGAAAATGCAGCTAGAAAAATAGAGCCAAAATTGGCGCTTTCACTTACTATAGAGAAAAATGCCTTGCTCGGTTCGTTATCAAAATTACAGTCTTTTGTTGAAAAAAGAAATACCATACCAATTTTATCAAATGTTAAGCTGGACGCTGACCAGAACGGCTTGACCCTTACCGTAACCGATATGGATCTTGTAGTCTCTGAAACTGTTGAGGCGGCGGTCAGTGAGGAAGGATCTTTGACAGTTCCTGCAACAACCCTTTATGACATCATAAGGAAATTGCCTGAAGGTGCACAGGTTAAACTGGACCTTGATACCAAGTCATCACGCGTCAATATAAAATCAGGCAACTCAAAATTCACTCTTTCCTACCTACCTTCTGATGATTTCCCTGTAATGTCTGAAGGAACTTTGACTCACCAATTCAGCTTAAAATCAAAAGATTTCCTGAAGCTTATCGAAAAAACTCGATTTGCAATGAGCACCGAAGAAACAAGATACTATTTGAATGGTGTTTATTTCCACACTGTCGAGAATAGTTTAAAAACTGTATCTACTGATGGGCATAGGCTTGCAAAAGTTGAAATAGAAGCACCAGAAGGCACAAAAGGAATGCCAGGAGTTATAATTCCTAGAAAAGCAGTTAATGAGATAAACAAAATCCTTGAAAATCAGGAGGAGGTTAAAATTTCACTATCTGACTCAAAAATTAAATTTAATGCAGGCAAAATTGAATTACTTTCAAAAGTAGTTGATGGTACATTTCCTGATTATGCACGTGTTATTCCAGAAAATAATGTTAAATTCCTGACAGTGAACAGCAACTTAGTAAGAGAGGCAATTGATCGTGTTGCAACAATTACCGCTGATAAAACTAGGGCAGTTAAGCTTAACTTAAGCAAAAACAACCTAAATATCAGCGCTCAGGGTATTGAGGGTATATCTGGTAATGAGAATGTTGAATGCACCTACCAGAGTGATGCTATTGAAGCAGGTTTCAATTCAAGATATTTGCTTGAAATGCTTTCTCTTGTTGAGGGGGTAGAAACTAATTTTGCATTTGATACTGCAAACTCTCCAGTAATAGTTACTGACTCAAAAGATACTTCAGCTTTATTCATCATAATGCCGATGAGGGTATAATTTAAGGGGCTAGAGACTAGTAAGTTTGAGCTAAAACATTTCTTTCTAGCCCCCAGTCTCTAGCCCTTGACCTTTATGAAAATACTTATAGCATCTGACCACGCAGGCTTTGAGTTAAAGGAATATATTAAATCTTCCTTGTCTGCCAAATTTGACTTCATTGACCTTGGAACCAACTCTGATGAATCTGTTGACTACCCAGATTTTGGTAAAAAACTAGCAGCCGAAATTGAAAATAAAACCGCCGAATTTGGCATTGTTATTTGTGGCTCTGGTATTGGCATTTCAATCGCAGCAAACCGCAATAAAGCCGTGCGGGCAGCCCTTTGCCTCACCGAAGAAATGGCATTACTCGCAAGGAAGCATAATGATGCAAATGTTTTAGCTCTTGGGGCACGCCTTACCCCTGTTCAAACCAACTTGAATATTATTGAAAAGTTTTTCTCAACCAGTTTTGACGGCGGCAGACACAGTGAGAGAGTAAATAAATTGGGGTGTTAAAAGCCTTGCGGTTACTAGATTTTAATTACATATTAGCGCAAACCATTACAGTAAACACTTGTAAGTACAAATATTCCTTTAGCAATTGTAATGTAAATTATTAAAAAACCTTCACTCAAATCTGTCTGAAAAACTACAAATCTACCTATCAAAAACACTTCCTATTCTTTTGAAAATGTTTTGTTTAGGTTTTTCAGGATCTTGTTTGGGCTTTTCTGAAAGATTTTTCATCATTTTTTGAACTTTACTATCTAAAGCATGTTCGTCAGTTAATTCCAAAAATATAGGCCTTGATTCTATCGCTAATGGAGCTCCTAGTTTTACAGCTTCTTTTCTTGCATCGATTTCTACTCTCGTCACTTTATCAGTTGCAATTAAAAATCTTTCAAAACTATTATATTTTTCCCGATCTCTTTCAACTTGAGGTAATTTATTAAGAGTTTCTTCAGGTGTTTGCGGAAATTTTTTTAACAAATTATCTAAAGATATTACATAAGAATCATTTGTTTCATCTGTACGAAATACCGATGGTTCAATATATAAATCTTTTATACTGTCTGGATCCATTATCTCAACACTGTTATATGGATATTCAGCTGAGCGAAGAATTAAACTGCCATTTTTGCCCTTTTCTTGAGTATATTTTGCTTGTTGATCTAAACTTAGATATAAATCTTTTTTAGAGCCTATTAAAAGTTTTGTATCCCCAGAATCACGATAAAAACTCTTCCCTACACTTGGATTAAGTTCTTCATCTACTGCACCTGAATTACCTAAATTTGCAAATGCAATACCTGCTTTTTTGTCATCAAAGAATAGATTATCAAAATTTTTTGTAATTCCTGCTTTTAAATTTTCTATACTGAGTATAGTACTCTTGTGAACATATTGACCACTAGGTTCCTGCCAAGAATATCCAAAATTTACTTTTGTTGCCCCTTCAGGAATTACTACTTCATTTCCTGTAGGGTGTCTTGAATCATCTAATTCTAGTAACTTTCTTGTCCCTCCTACTTCTACATATTTGAATTGTTCGGAGTTTCCATGAATATAAAATTCTTTATCTTTTGACATATTACGTCGAAATTATGTTTCGACCTGAGGATAACAGAAAATGGTTAACAAAACGTTAACACTTGCTTTTTTCTAGATTTTATTTTAGAAGCCCCAAAAATAAAGTAATTATTATGCCACAAACTAAAACAAAATTAAACCACATGACTAATCAAAACCCATTTTTTACAGCAACATTTGAAGAAACCGATGCGGAGTTAAAAGCCGCAATAGATGGCGAGCTTAGCCGCCAGCAAAACCAAATTGAGCTTATCGCCTCTGAGAATATTGCGTCAAAAGCAGTTATGACAGCTCAAGGAAGTGTTTTCACTAATAAATATGCCGAAGGTTATCCAGCTAAAAGATATTATGGTGGCTGTGAATTTGCTGACAAAGTAGAGCAACTGGCGATTGACAGAGTTTGCAAATTATTTAATGCTAAATATGCCAATGTTCAGCCTAATTCTGGCTCTCAAGCCAACCAAGCAGTGTTTACAGCCTTAATAAAACCTAATGATACAATATTAGGGCAGTCTTTAGCGGCAGGCGGACATTTAACACACGGTGCCGCACCTAACCAGTCTGGCAAATGGTTTAACTCCATTCAGTATGGCGTTCATAAAGATACTGGGTTGTTGAATTATGAAGAAATTGAAGAGCTGGCACAAAAACATAAACCTAAATTATTAATTGGTGGTTTTTCGGCTTATCCAAGAGTAGTTGATTGGGCAAGATTACGCAAAATAGCTGATTCTGTTGGAGCATTCTTCCTTGTTGATATGGCGCATGTTGCAGGTTTAGTAGCGGCAGGTGAGTACCCTTCCCCACTTCCATATGCTGATGTGGTAACCTCAACTACACATAAAACTTTACGCGGTCCTCGTGGTGGCATTATCTTATCAAACTTCCCTGATAAAGTAGTGCGCAAAACAGAAAAAGGCACTGAAATTACATTGGCTTCTGCAATTAACTCAGCAATTTTCCCTGGAATTCAGGGCGGGCCACTTGTTCATGTAATTGCTGGTAAAGCAACAGCTTTCAAAGAAAATTTAGACCCTTCATTTAAAGTTTACGCTAAGCAAGTAATTGAAAATGCTCGTGCATTAGCAGAAACATTAATTAAGCGCGGAGCTGATATTGTTTCTGGCGGAACTGATAACCACATAGTATTAGTTGACCTTCGCCCTAAAAATCTAACAGGCAAAGCAACAGAAGAGTCATTAGAGCGAGCAGGTTTAACTTGTAACAAAAATGCTATTCCTTTTGACCCACAACCGCCTTTTGTTACTTCTGGGATTCGTTTAGGCACACCTGCTGGAACAACTCGTGGTTTTGGTAAAGATGAATTTATTCAGATTGGTAATTTAATTGGCGATGTATTAGACGGGTTAGCTAAAAACCCTGAAAATAACAGTGAAGTTGAAGCGAAAGTTAAGAAACAGGTGGAAAGCCTTTGTGCCAAATTTCCTATCTACGAAAAGAGTTTTTAGTCCTAATTTCTTCAACAATCTGTTCATAGGTTTTTGTTTCTGTTCTCCTTATTTTACAAAAGCTAAAACCCTTTTGAGATAATAACTCCTCAAAAACTTCCGATGTTGTAACATCTGTGTTGTTTGCTAAACTAATTACCAGCATTTTTCTTAGAATGGTTTGCCCTCCAGGAAATTTCTTACTTTCTGCAAACCCTTTAGTAGCTAGATATCCACAATCTGAAAGACTTATTAACAAACCCACAAAAGTCATTCCGCTAGCATTTTTATACTCGTTAACTTCTGCTCCCAAAGCATTATCTCCTGTTATAACAAAAAAGTTTGATTGCTGGTTCTGTGCTATAATTTCTATAATTTCCTCATCCCCCAGCCCTGACCCTTTCATTCTCCTCTTAAGTATTCTCGTAGCCTGATTTTTATCGTTATGCTTTGCATTTATTTCATAAATACGCTCTAATCTTTCCCGAGGCATAATATTTTCTGCTAAAAAAATATTTTCAAAATTTTGCCTAATAATTTCTAATATGCCTTGATCAACTTTATTATTAACACCCCTTTTTTTACCAGCCCGATCAGCAGAACCAAGTAATTCACACGCAACAATTTTAGGAACTACTGCTTTCATCCCTAAATCAGATAAAACCTCATCAAAAATATTAAAAAAAGAAAGATCGTTAGATTCAGCATCAAATCTTTTATAAGGGTCACGTATATCTGTTTCAATTTTAATGTAATGTTTAAATGGTAATGTAAATTTTCTAAATGCCTCAGAATCTATAATTAGATAATTCTGTCCTGATAAATAATCAATATCTTGAACTTCTATATCTTCTATTGTTAGCACAAATAAATATGTAGGTTAAATATTTACCTTAAATTCGGTCTTAGTTGATATCTTACTGTATTTATTTCTCTTTTCCCTTTTTTAAAAGTAATGTTTAGAATCTCCCCTTCTTTCACAAAACTAAGGTTACCTAAAGCCTGCCAACCAAATTGAGACATAGTCTTGTTATAAAAATCATTTATAAATTCTTTATCTCAAAATAGTCTAACTCCTCCGATGTTTCAAGTACGAAAATCCTATCTACAAATAATCACCCAGAAGAACTTTTTGAAGAGCAAAAAAATAATCTTAAAATTTACTAAAGAGTTACAACACGACAACCACACAAAATAGCATCTTTCCTCTTAGTAATCCACAATCAGCTATTTTCCAGCTACTTTTTTAACCAGCCTGTTAAGCCTGCTTTTAAGCCTTGCAGCATTACCTGCTTTTATAATTCCTTTACCAACTGACTTGTCGAGCAATTTTTGTGCAGCAACATAAGCAGTTTTACTTTCATTTAATTTACTTGCAGCAGCATTAGTACGAACCTCTTTAACCGCTGACCTTAGCTTGTTACGAGCCGTAGTATTACGAGCATTTTTCTTAAGGCTCTGTCTGTATGCTTTCTCTGCTGATTTATGATTTGCCATGGCAAACTCTCTATATAAATTTGTTAAAATGTGGCACTTTCTATGATTATTTTTCCTCCCTGTCAAGCTACTTCTGCTTAAGAAACGGATTTTATACCTCTTCTACTTCTTTTTCATACTTGGTTCCCCCATCTTTACCATGGCAGTTTTTGTACTTCTTGCCGCTTCCACAATAACAAGGTAGGTCATCTGCACTAGAATGAGCATTCTTCTTAAAGAAGTTCTTTTTTTCCTTTTTTGTTTCTTCCTCAGCAGAAGTCATATCGCCTGTATTAGCTTTAGTTTCTGATTCTGCTGCTTTTTCCTTTGCTTCAGCAATCAAAGGCTCTTTTTCTGGATTTTTCGGAGATTTTTCAGGTTCGCCAACTGATTTTTTAGCGGTTAATTTATCTTTTGCGGTATTAATAACGGTTTTACTGAGGTCTACATTGCCATCAAATGGACCATTGACCATTTGCCTTGCCATGTCCCTATTTGCTGAGTAACTTCCTTCCTGCAATCCTGAATTATCTGCTTCATTGGCTTTTAAACTTATCATTTCAGGAATAGCAGATGAGGGTTCATTTTGCTGCGTCTCTAACACTGAATTATTGGGAACTGGGTTATTAATAGAAACAGGGGAAGTTATATCATCAGACACAGCACTAGTATTACTAGCATCAGAACCAGCAAGCACTTTCTCTTTTATTTCATTAGGCAATACCTCAACAGAACTATTCACTGTTAATTGGGCAGAGTTAGGAGCAGTGTTATTTACCACATTTTCTGCCTCGTTATTAGAAATTTGTTGTGGTGTGGCAGGGGGGTTATTTTCAATAGGACCATTTTGCAAAGAGTTATTTATAAAAGATGTTTCTACTGGTGCTGGCGCTGCCATTGAGGTAAACCCTGATGACATACCTACAGAAACCCCTCTATTAATACCAGACTGGTAGTTTCCACTTGAGCTACTAGAGCCACCACTTCCAGTATTTTTGAACGCATTTAGTCTTTCCATATATCTTTCTGCTTCTGTTGGAGCATCATCCTGTTTAACAAGCCCTGACAAGCTTACCCCCTGAGTTGGTGCTGCCTGTTGTTGCGGTGCTGGTACTGCTACCGCCGCCACACTTGCCTCAACTGTAGCTGCAGCAGTGAAAACTTCTGCTGGAACTGTCTCAAGCACTGTTTCCTGATTTTGTAGTACGTTACTTGCATCCTGAATTGCAGGCTGGTATTGAACTTCCTGATTGTTAGGAACTTCTTCTGTCAATTGAGTTGGTGCTGCCACTAACACAGACTCTGACACTCTATTATCTGCATCTGTCTCAATATCAATATTTTGAATATATTGCTGCTCAGATTGATTTAAAACAGCACCTTCTTCCTGATCCTGAGCCGCTTTATCTGCTCCTATATCTACTTCACTAACTGATATTGTCTGACCAATAACAGGAATATCAGCGCCCTGCTCTATCTTTCCATCCTCAAGTTTAATAGGCGTTTCGTCGCCTGCTAAATCTTCAGGGGCAATATTACCAACATTAGGAATGTTAATCTGATTTGTCCTTGAAACAGTGTTTTCATAGGTATCTGCTGGCTGACTTTTTTCCACTGAAACTTTAATATTATTATCTGGGGCTTCAGGCTTGCTACTAGGTTTAAATACAAGGTTATTTAGTTGGCTTGGGGGTTTTTGTGGCAACACAACGGAAAGCATTTTTTCTGGCTCTTTCTGCAAAGGCTCTGCCTGTGCTGAAAGGTCCTTTAATACCTCCTCTAGGTTTCCAATTTCAGGTATAGCTGGCACTTCTATATTTAACCCAGCCCTAGAAACTGTTTCTGGGGGCTTACTATTTGCTTCAGCTAAGATTTCAGGGTTATTATCCTGAGGGTTTTTCTCATCTTTTTTGCCCTTATTTTTTGGTACAACATTTAAAGGCTTAACTGGCTGAGTTAATGGTTTAGCTACATTCTGAACAGGTGGAGCGCCACCACCTCT
>ERZ761610.1670-NODE-1670-length-11745-cov-12.289307_pt1 | contig 11745 bp, 5 predicted proteins | sample MGYA00512164_ERZ761610 | MGnify/ENA primary metagenome ERZ761610 (study PRJEB28899, sample SAMN02850038) | bioreactor sludge metagenome | biome: EBPR Sludge; feature: EBPR Bioreactor; material: flocular biomat | place: Australia: Thorneside Wastwater Treatment... | reverse complement strand
TGGAATGAAAGCTATCGCAAACCAACTTACACATTGGGTAAGTGTAATAGGTTCAATCTTAAAAAGCATTTGAAACATTGGAATATGATGGATCGCCAGTTGCAAGGTGAAACCTGCGATTACAACCAGAAATAATCGTGCATTAGAAAACAAGCTCATTTCCCAAACAGTATGTTGTACACTTCGCGCTCCAAAAGCGCGCAACAAACCAGCTATTACTAAAGTAGTGAATGCCGCATCGCGGGCTTGCTCAATACTATTGCCCATCAAATATAGTTCATAGGCAAATACACCTAACGTCACGCTTGCGGTCAATGAACCGGTAAATAGCGTCAATTTGATCAAATTGTGGCTAATCAATGGTGTCTGCGAAGATCTGGGCGGACGATTCAGCACATCCCGATCAATGGGATCAGTTGCCAAAGCAAGTGCCGCAAATCCATCCGTTGCCAAATTGATCCATAAAAGATAAAGCGGTAATAGTGGTAATGGCCAACCCAGTAGAATTGCTACTAACATAACAATTAATTCACCCGTGCTACTTCCCAGCAGATAGGCCAAAGTTTTAGCAATATTGTCATAAATGCCCCGGCCTTCTTCAACTGCCGCGACAATGGAGGTAAAGTTATCATCGGTAATTATGATATCAGCAGCTTCTTTGGTTACCTCTGTACCTGTTAATCCCATAGCAATACCAATGGATGCTTCTTTGATCGCAGGCGCATCATTTACACCATCCCCGGTCATAGCCACGACCATTCCCCGTGCTTTCCAGGCACGTACGATGCGTAGCTTGTGCTCGGCAGTCACGCGAGCATAAACAGCAATTCTGGATACGCGTTCTATCAGTTCCTTATCATCTAACCGATCAAGTTCATTGCCGACAAGCACTTCATCATCTTTGCTTAAGATTCCCAGCTCACGACCTATGGCGCATGCAGTATCAGGGTGATCGCCGGTAATCATCACGGTTTTGATACCGGCGCGCTTGCACTTAGCCACAGCTTCCTTTGCCTCGCTTCGTGGGGGATCCTGCAAGCCTACGAGCCCCAAGAAGGTAAGCCCTTCTTCAATTTCAGCGCTGTCGACAACTTCATCTAATTCATTACTGAAACCTTCCAAAGAACGCTCAGCTATGGCAAGTACCCTTAATGCTTCATCAGCTAGTAATTTATTTGCATTTAACAAGCGGATGCGATCACTCTCAGTTAAAGAACGTATCCCTTCCGAAGTGCGAATAAACGCACAACGGCTAAGAATAACTTCTGGCGCACCTTTGACAAAGGCCAAAACTTGAGCTTCCTGTCGACGAATAACAGTCATGCGTTTGCGCTCGGAATCAAAAGGCACAGTAGCTAGTCGAGGCATTTCGATTTCGATGGCGCGCCGAGAGATAGTAGCCTTAGCGGCAGCGACCAATAATGCACCTTCTGTAGGATCACCTATAACGACAGCCCGATCATCAACTAATGCCAGCTCGGCATCATTGCATGCTGCCGAAGCTTGCAGTAGCGCGAATAGTTGTTGATCTTCCGATGGAGTTTGCTCAACTTCGCCAACAGTAAATACACCTTCGACCGAATAACCTTCCCCCGTGATGCGATAAATACTATCCGAAGTAACCAGCTTGCGCGCAGTCATTTCTCCCATCGTCAATGTACCTGTCTTGTCGGTACAGATTACCTCAGCACAGCCAAGGGTTTCGATAGCTGCCATATGACGCACTAACGCATTACGCTGTACCATGCGTTGCACTCCCAGTGCAAGCGCGATGGTCACTATGGCTGGCAGACCCTCCGGAATCGCAGCAACTGCAAGACTCACCGTCGATAAAAAAAGCTCAAATGGCGCTATGCCTCGTAGCCATCCAAGACTAAAAATCAGCGCGACAATTCCTAAACATGCCCATAATAAAAAATTTCCTGCTTTATCGAGTCTTCGCTGTAATGGAGTTTCTCCGCTTTCAGCAGTCTCCAACAATTTGGCAATGTGACCCAGTTGGGTACTCATACCGGTATTAACCACGATTGCACGACCGGAGCCACTTACGATGTTGGTGCCAAGGAAAACCATATTTTTCTGTTCCGCTAGGGGTGTTTCCAGGGCTAATCTGTCATAGTGCTTGTCTACAGATTGCGATTCACCTGTAAGCGGCGCTTCATTGGCACGCAATAAAGAAGTGTGAATTAGACGGGCATCAGCAGCGACTATATCTCCACCTTCGAGCAGCAAAATATCTCCTGGCACAATTTCAGTCGCGGCGACAACAGTGCTGCGGTTATCACGTATTACACGGCAGTGAGGTGTTGTCATGCGCGATAAAGCAGCAGCTGCTTTCTCAGCTCGAAACTCTTGAACAAATCCAATGATTGCATTCAAAATTACGATAGCAATAATCGCAAGGCCATCTACAATTTCTCCCAGAATAGTGGATATCGCAGCTGCGCTAATCAATATCCAAATAATGATACTTTTGAATTGGTTCATAAAAATGACTAAAGCAGAATATGGCTCTCCCTTTTGGAGCTTGTTTTGCCCATACAGAGAAAGCCGCTTTACTACTTCAGTATCGGCTAATCCTTGATTCCTATCGGATACAAGTTGGTGCTCAATGTCTGCAATTGATTGGTTATGCCAAGTATTCATAGTTGCGATGGCTTCACAGAATATTTAAGGGGCTTACAAGCACGGTATAGAACAGCGTTGCCGAATATTGTGCGATAACAAGCGGTTTCTTCTACCGGATAAAACCCGGCATCTGCAATGAATACCGGCAATAAACCTAGGATGTTATCGTGAACTTCTTCAGCCCAACGCACTACCAAAGAAATTAACCACATGAGTGGATCATGCGGTTTGCCAAAATCCGCTACATGCAATTCACCACCGGGTCTGAGTACCCGGAATGCTTCCGCAAGCGCTCGTCGCTTATCTTGCGTTGGAAGGTGATGCAGCATCAGACTGATAAATACATGGTCAAAACTTTCGTTCGTATAAGGTAGATTAGTTGCCGTTCCTTGCTGTAGCAGGATAGTTTTTTCTGCATGTTTAGCTTTTCTTCGAGCGATATCCAATATCTCAGGATCTACATCTAGCCCATAAATTGATGCATCTGAATGAGTTTGTTTGATCTTCAGAGTAAGTGTACCCGTGCCACAACCCATATCCAGTACTTCATGACCTGGTTGAATACTGGCTTGCGCAATCAGTGCGGACTTTAGCGCTTCCTCAGGAAACAAGCGCCGTATTACCGGATCATACCAACGCGTCAGCCAGTGAAAATGAAAAGCTGGGATATAACGGGGATCTTTCTTCATCGCGACCATTCTCCCAATTTTTACGTTTTGAATGAGCGGCGGATCGAAATTTCCTTAACCAGCACATAAATGGCAGGAAAAATAATCAGTGTCAGTATTGTTGCCGAAACCATACCGCCTACCATCGGAGCCGCGATACGCCGGGTGAGTTCGGAACCTGTGCCACTACTCAGCATAACGGGCAGCAGACCTAGAATACTTCCGGCAATAGTCATCATGACTGAACGTATCCGTGTTACAGCGCCTTCTGTCACTGCAAAGTAGAGGTCTTCAATGGTGACTTTCTCCCCTGTGGCTTGGCGCTTTTCCTGCATCTCAGTTAGTGCCTGATCGAGAAATTCCAGCATCACCATACCAGATTCAGCCGCAATGCCGACCAAACCAATGAAACCGACTGCTACCGCGATACTGATGTTGTAGTCAAGCCAATACATCAACCAGATGCCACCAACCAGAGAAAATGGAACAGATAGCATAACGATCAGAGTCTCGGTCAGTCGATTGAAATTCAAGTAGATCAGAATAAAAACAATGAGAAGCGTAACCGGCACCACCACTTTCAACTTCTCGGTTGCGCGTTCCATATATTCAAATTGCCCGCTCCAGGTTGCATAATAACCGGGCGGAAATTCTACTTGTTCAAGCACAGCTTTTTGCGCATCAGCAATATAACCTCCAATATCACGACCGCGAATATCGACAAAAATATAAGCAGCTAACAATGCATTTTCTGTACGAATACTTGGTGGCCCTTGAACCAGCTTGATTTGTGCCAATTGACCCAACGGGATCATTGCTCCATTCATGGCTGGAACCAGTACCTGAGTAGCAATAGCTTGAGGATCGCTGCGAAGTTCACGCGGGTAACGCACGGTAACTCCATATCGCTCGCGCCCTTCCACTGTCGTGGTGACCGTTTCACCCCCTAGCGCTATCGTAATGACTTCCAGCAGATCACCTACAGCCAGCCCATAACGAGCGAGCGCCACACGATCAGGTTCTATATCGAGGTAATATCCACCAGTAGTTCGCTCTGCATATGCACTGGTAGTGCCCGGTACTGTTCTAATGGCCGCTTCGATCTGTTTACCCAATTTTTCTATTTCACCAAGATCGTTGCCGAAAACTTTGATACCAATGGGTGTACGTATACCCGTGGCCAGCATATCGGTTCTGTTTTTGATGGGCATTGTCCACGCATTGGCCACCCCGGGAATTTGCAGTGCCTGATCGAGTTCGGCAATGAGTTTGTCGATCGTCATATCTGGGCGCCATTCACTTTCCGGTTTCAAGTTGATAATGGTTTCAGTCATTTCCAGTGGTGCCGGATCGGTAGCGGTATTGGCACGCCCCGCTTTACCAAAAACTGATGCAACTTCCGGAAAGTTTTTGATAATTTTGTTCTGCGTCTGCAATATTTCTGTAGCTTTAGTAATCGAGATGGCGGGCAGTGTCACGGGCATATAAAGCAACGTACCCTCATTTAACGGTGGCATGAATTCAGTTCCGAGTTTCAATGCCGGATAGATGGTTACTCCTAATACTAAAATTGTGGTAACAAGAATGCTTTTTTTCCATTTAATAACCCATGGAATGACCGGTTGATACAAGCGGATCAGTAATTTTCCCAGAGGATTATCCTGTTCACGCGGAATACGACCACGAAGCAATAACAGCATGAGTGCTGGAACCAAAGTAATAGAAAGTAGAGCACCGCCAGCCATAGCGAATGTTTTGGTAAAAGCGAGAGGTTGAAACATACGCCCTTCCTGTGCTTCAAGCGCAAATATTGGCAGAAATGACACAGTGATAATCAGCAAACTGAAGAACAAGGTGGGACCGACTTCCTGACAGGCTTTAATGATGGTATTCACTCGCACAGCTGCGGGAGCGTGTTGATCAAGGCGCGAGAGATGTTTGTGCGCGTTCTCGATCATCACGATGGCTGCATCGGTCATTTCAGCAATGGCCAGAGCAATGCCTGCCAAACTCATGATATTGGAATTAATCCCCAAATGGAACATGACAATGAATGCGATGATTACGCCGATTGGCAGCATAATGATCGCTATCAGTGCGCTACGTACATGCATGAGAAATGCCACACATATCAGCGCCACGATAATGACCTGTTCAATCAATACTTCATTTAGGTTCGCAATGGCACGCTGTATTAGCTCGGAACGATTGTAAACCGGCTGGATTTCAACACCTTCCGGTAAGCCAGGTTTGAGTTCGTTGATTTTTACTTCTACATTGTGGATGACATCAAGCGCATTCTCCCCATAACGCGCTACTGCGATGCCGGAAACAGCTTCACCTTCGCCGTCGAATTCAGTGATCCCGCGTCGCTCATTCGGTGCCAACTCTATGCGAGCTACATCACGTAGTAGCACTGGCATACCTTCATGTGCCTTTACCACCAGATTCTCCAGGTCGCTGATGCCGCGAAGATAGCCTTTCCCGCGCACCATGTATTCGGTTTCGGTGAGCTCGATCACTCGCCCGCCAACATCGCGATTACTCTGAGCGACCACATTAATTACCGTTCTGAGGGAAATGCCGTAGGCTTGCAAACGCCGTGGGTCGACCGTGATTTGATAGGTTTTCTGGAATCCGCCAACGCTGGCTACTTCGGATACTCCGTCCACTGCTACTATTTGATAACGCAAAAACCAATCCTGGATACTGCGTAACTCATCCAATGTCCGGTTTTTAGCGGTAACAATATATTGATAAACCCATCCTACTCCGGTTGCATCTGGGCCGAGCGCGGGTCTGACGTTTTCCGGCAATTTGTTGGCAGCAAAGCTTAGGTATTCCAGTACTCGTGAGCGAGCCCAGTAAATATCAGTCCCATCTTCAAAAATAACATAGACAAACGAGACTCCAAAAGCTGATAACCCACGCACCACTTTTGATTTGGGCACACTCAGCATCGCCGTAGTCAGCGGGTAAGTAACTTGATCCTCAACTACTTGCGGTGCTTGCCCAGGGTATTCGGTATAGACGATAACTTGAACATCGGATAGATCGGGAATCGCATCAATCGGAGTTTTTGATACTGCATATACTCCCCAGGCAATGATTGAAAATGTTGCCAACAGGACCAAAAAAACATGCCGAACTGACCACTCAATTATTTTGCTGACCATGTCAGTGCCCCCTGTGTTGATTGACTACAGAATTTGCCTGAGCGGGATGTATATGAGTAATGACATATTCACCTGCCGACTCCTCAGTGATTTCAAACGACACCTTTTGTCCAGGTTCTAAAGAACGAAGCGATGCTGGGTCGGTTACCCGGAAATCCATCGTCATGGATGGCCAATTTAGGCTGGTGATCGGCCCATGCGCAAGCGTGATTGATGCATGCGCGAAATCTATCGCTTGAATGCTTCCTTCACCACGGTGAACCATAGGCTTGAATATTGCAGAAAGCTTCCCAGAGTTTTCCTGTTTTTCCTCGTCTGTTTTGGAACCATGTGCGCCATGAGCAAAATTGCTCATGGCAGCTTTCATATTGCTTTCCGCATCGATAAGAAAATTTGCTTTGACCACCACGGCTTCACCAGCTTGAATCCCACCGAGTACTTCTGTAAAACCATCCGCATGCATACCCAACTTTACCGTACGCGGTTCATATCGACCTTCTCCAAGATCGACCAACACCATACGGCGTGTGCCGGTATCAAGCACTGCCGAATCGGGAATTGTTAATACCTTATTATCAGTATGAAATGAAGCAAACTCTACGCGGGCATACATATCCGGCCTCAGCAAACCAGCGGAATTGTCAAGAACGATACGCACAATGGCTGTACGCGTTTCCGGCGTTACTTTAGGGTAGATAAAAGTAACTTCTCCAGTGAATATTTTTTCTGGATAAGCATCGACTCTGATGGTTACCTTCTGCCCAGCATGAATCATGCTTAGATCCTGTTCAAAAACGTCAGCTAACACCCACACACGAGAGAGATCGGCAATTTGATAAAGCACTTCTCCAGGTGCAAAGCGCTTTCCTTCAATAGAAGGTTTTTCCAAAACGACACCATTGGCTAAAGATCGCAATGTGACATATTCTTTAGCAACACCTTCACGCTGCAAACGCTGTAATTCAATTTCTGATATATCCCAGTTGCGCAATCTTTGTAGCGCACTTTTAGCCAGCCTGTGCATAGTGGCTTTGACATCTGGATCACTGTTTGCAACTGCTTGCAACCCTTTCTCAGCAATGAGATATTCCTGCTGCGCTGTGATCAGCTCAGGACTGTATACATCCATCAATATTTCGCCTTTCTTTACCGCTTGCCCGGTTGTATTGACGTAAAGCTGATGAATCCATCCTTCGAATTTTGTGACCAGTGTATATAATTTGCGTTCATCCGCTTGTATCGTCGCAACCGCCCTGACGGTGCGGATAAGCTGGCGCATTGATGCCTCTTCTGTTCGCACCCCTAATTTCTGTATTTTTTCAGTACTGATCCTTATCAAGGATTCATTAGTTGGTGATTCTTCACCTTCATAAACTGGCAAATAATCCATACCCATTGGATCTTTTTTTGGAATGAGGGAGGTATCAGGCAATCCCATCGGATTACGATAATAAAGAATCTTTTTTTCGCTATTGTTTGCTTGATGAGAAATAGTTGTGGTCTCTGTCCGGGATTGTTTATGGCCCCACCAGAAACCTGCGGAAATCGCGGCTACCAGAGTGATGCCGGCAATGGTAAATTTTGCAAGGGTATTCATAGAAAACTCCATAATCGGTATCAGTTAGTGTTGTTTCTTGCCTATCAGTAAATCGATTTCTGCAAGTGCCTTGTTGTAATTGGCCATTGCGGAGATAAGATTGGTTTCATAATCGAATACTGTCATCTGATTATCGAGCAGGGTCAGAAAATCAACGCGGTTTACTTGATAAGCAGCCAGTGCGGACTCAACTGTCAGTTTTGCCTGGGGTAATATGGCATTCTGATAGAGCTTGACCGATTTCAGGCTTTGTTCAGCGATCGCCACTTGTTGACGCAACCTTGCCGCGATTTCATTACTTTGTGCTTGATACAAATTGATTGCCTGTTCGCGTAACGCTTGGGATTCCATGATACGGGGTTCAATCTTATTACCGCGCCATACTGGTAAATTAACAGCTACCGTCATACTGACCATGTCATCGCGTCGAGTGCCATCGAGCATATTGTCACGTTGTCCGTATGAAAGACGTATATCAAAATCCGGGTAATAGGCTCTGCGAGCCAAATCAATGGATTTCTCGTTACGTGCAATTAAGCTTTGTAATGCCAGCAGTTGTGGACGTTGCGCTATTGCCTCTTGTTGCATCGATTCCAGTATCAACGGCATCTCATGAATGTGCAATGTCGCTGGAACCGGAATCTCACCCTTAGTGCTGCGCCCCAAGGCACGAATTACTTCCGCTTCGAATATGGGTTGCTCACGGGCCAAGCCCAGCAATCTATCCAGCATTCTTGATACTTGTGTCTGTGCTTTAAACACGTCCGCCTGATTGCCCTGTCCTACTTGATAGCGTCCTTCAGCAATGCGCAGAAAATGTTCGAGCGTTTGCTTATTTTTCTCAACCAGTTTGATCATCTCCAGCGTTAACCCGAGATTAAAATAGGATATTTTGAGATCGTGCATCACACGATTAACTGTTTCATGGTAACCCTGCTCGATAGCTTCAGCATCCTTACTTGCAACTTCTTTACGCAAGCCGCGCTTTCCAGGGAAAGGCAATCGTTGAGACAAACCAATCATCTTCATTGTCATGTCTTCACGGTTAAATGGGGACGATGCCAGAGGCGCATTGATCACCCCTGCTTCAAGCATTGGATCGTCCAGCGCTTCTGCCGGTGCTATACGTTGCTGAGCGGCTTCACGTTCTTGTAGTGCTGCGCGGATTTCTGGGTTATTTGCGAGTGCTTCCACAACCAAACTTGGCAGTGGAGTTTCATCACGAAAACTGGCCGAGTGTACAAGCACACCTGAACCGGTTTTGTTTGATCCAGCTTCCTTTCCCTGCGCGGCAGCTGTTATCACAAACGCGATCAATGCAATCACGATCATACTGATGCGGTTCATTGTGGCCTCCCAAATGAATCTTGTTGTTGAAAGGTATTAATAACAAATTTAAGGGACATGCCAACCTCCTGACGGATAAGGTCTTCTTTTTTGTTGCAAAAGAAAAATACAAATGTTGGTATACATTCACGCGTAACCTACACTCTCCTTAAGAGAGGCGTAGAACGTAGGCGAGAAAATATTTTTGCCTAAATTGCAGGCGAATTTTTACAGGGAGAAGTACAAAGGGGGGCGTTGCAGTTGTTCCGGTATGAACGAAATAAGACCGGAATTCAATGAAAATACGGCAGGAGTTTTGTTGGCCGACATTGATGCTGCATAGTTCGGTACAATCAGTGTGTTGCTGTATGCATCACAGGAGGTGTCATCACATGCAACGCTCGCGAGCACATGATCTATTGGATTTTCAGTTGCTTGCTTATGGCACTCAGCATGATGATGATCGGCGTTAGTTATCGCTAACTTTTTGTCATGGTGACTGTTTAAGCTTTTTTCCTCTGCGCATACCGACAGTACAGCTGCTGCCGCACCTTGCATTGGCAGCCACAGCATGAAAAAAAGCAATAACCAGTTACATGCACTTAATCTCATCTTTTTTGCTATGTCTTAATAGTTATTATAGTTCTGGTTTGAAATAAGGATTTTTAGTTTATTACTCGAATATTACTTAATCTCTGCAGCCATTTTCCGGTGAGAATCGGCTAAATCCATATTTTCTCTTGTAGCTTGTTCGTATACGTGAATTAAAGCCCTGCACATTGATCCCATATCTAACCCCCGTCTACCATAATATTCACTATGAGCTTCATATTCCGCTAGCATTTTCTTATGTTCATCGACTTTTGACTGCATTTCTTTTGCAGTATCTTCATAATGTTTAGCTAGTGAATTATGGTCAGCAGGTGTTTTTGCATTTTTTACTGCTAGTGTCATATCCATTTGATGAGGGACAGTGTGTGCACATGCAGCCATCAGTCCAACAATAATTAATGCCAACAAACTTAACCACATCTTCATATTCTTATTTTCCTTATAAGTTGAAAATCCAATTTTCATCTTTCTATCGTATAACAATAACTAACTTTTCTTTATTACTATTATTATGTCCGAATCAGATCACAGTTAAAGAAATATATCAAGAAAATTATTGTTCATATCAAAAAAAACATTAGCCTTGTCGCATTGCATCCTTACAGCTTTATCACGCGCAGCCGCAATGCATTGACGATCACGCTGACCGAAGATAGCGACATCGCTGCCGCAGCAAAAACCGGTGACAGCAAAATGCCGAAGAATGGATACAGTACTCCGGCCGCGATCGGTATGCCCGCTGTATTGTAGATAAAGGCGAAGAACAAATTCTGGCGGATGTTACGCATGGTTGCTTCGGACAGGCGCCGTGCCCGGACGATACCCAGCAGATCGCCGCGCAGCAAGGTTACTCCGGCGCTTTCAATGGCAACATCGGTGCCCGTGCCCATGGCAATGCCAACATCGGCGGTGGCCAAAGCCGGAGCATCGTTGACACCATCCCCCGCCATGGCGACCACTCGCCCTTGTTCGCGCAATTGCATGACGATTGCCGCTTTCTGATCGGGTAACACTTCCGCTTCCACTTCGTCGATACCCAATTGCCGGGCGACCGCTTCAGCCGTAGCGCGGTTGTCCCCGGTCAGCATGACGATGCGGATGCCATCGGCGTGTAAAGCTTCGATAGCGGCGGGTGTCGATTCCTTCACCGGGTCGGCGATAGCGACGATGCCTGCAACCACCCCATCGATCGCTACGAATATCACGGTCGCCCCATGTTGGCGCAGTTCATCTGCTTGCGCTTCCAACACCTGGGTATCGATATTCAGTTCTGCAAGAAACTTGGTATTACCCAGGACAATCCGGTGACCATCGACGCCGCCGAGCACGCCTTTGCCAACCGGTGAGTCGAAGCCGGTTGCCTTGACCAGCACAATTGAGCGTTCCTTCGCTGCGGCAACGATAGCGGCAGCCAAAGGATGCTCGCTTCCCTGTTCCAAGCTGGCCGCAAGGCGCAGCAGCTCGTTTTCGCCGATATTTTCTGCAGTGTGAATTGCCGTGACCCTGGGTTTACCTTCAGTCAGCGTGCCGGTCTTGTCAATCACGATCGTGTCGATTTTTTCCATACGTTCCAATGCTTCAGCGTTCTTGATCAGAACACCTGCGGTCGCGCCTCGTCCGACACCTACCATGATCGACATCGGGGTCGCCAGACCCAGTGCGCATGGACAAGCGATGATCAGCACGCTGACGGCTGCGATCAGCGCATGTCCCATGGCTGGTGGCGGACCCCAGATCG
>ERZ761610.1668-NODE-1668-length-11755-cov-16.936496_pt1 | contig 11755 bp, 14 predicted proteins | sample MGYA00512164_ERZ761610 | MGnify/ENA primary metagenome ERZ761610 (study PRJEB28899, sample SAMN02850038) | bioreactor sludge metagenome | biome: EBPR Sludge; feature: EBPR Bioreactor; material: flocular biomat | place: Australia: Thorneside Wastwater Treatment... | reverse complement strand
CGGGCTCGCGTTTTCTGATATTAGATTTGGCGAATGTGAGCATTTTGACGAGTGCGGGAATGCGTGCCATGCACAAAGTTTTCAAAATGTTTACGCCACGTGAAGAAATGTATAAAGTGCATCATGTGAAGTTGTGTCGCGCGCCACAAGCGTTGTATCAATCACTGGGGGTGACAGGTTTTTTGCAAAACATTCCCAGTTATGAATCTTTGCAAGAAGCGATAGCTTCTTTTTCGTAAGTGTTTCTTAATCAAACTATCATTTTTGAATAAGGAAGTTTTTTTAGAATTGCCCTGTCTGAGCACTAAAGGAGTGAGCCATGACCCATCCATTCAAATCCGTTCCTGTGAAATCGTATGAAATTACGCCGAAAGAAACATATTTTTCCCGCAGAGACTTTATCAAAGCGGCTGGGGTGATTGCAGGCAGTGCCGCACTCGCCGCGTGTGCACCAAGTTCGCCCGAAGAATCTGAGGCGCAAGTTCCTGTAAATCCTGCTTATGTAGATGACCTCGGTGATGCGGCTAATACGTTTGAAGAAATTACTTCTTATAACAATTATTATGAATTCAGCACCAATAAAGAAGCAGTCAAGCCGTTATCTGAAAGTTTTAATCCACGCCCGTGGACGGTAGAAGTGTATGGTTTGGTCAATAAGCCACGCACGTTTGGCATTGATGATTTATTAACTTTATTCCCGCAAGAAGAACGCATTTATCGTTTGCGTTGTGTTGAAGCATGGAGCATGGTGATTCCATGGCAAGGCTTTCCGTTAGCAGGTTTATTGAATTTGGTTGAGCCATCTAGCGCGGCACAATATGTACGTTTTGAAACAGTCTATCGTCCTGAAGAAATGAAAGGGCAAGGCAGTGCGTTTTATCCATGGCCCTATAACGAAGGCTTACGTATGGATGAAGCCATGAATGATTTGACGATTTTAGCAACAGGTTTATATGGTGAGCCGATGCCGAATCAAAATGGTGCGCCGATTCGTTTGGTTGTTCCATGGAAGTATGGATTCAAATCTATTAAATCAATTGTCAAAATTGAATTGACGAGCGAACGTCCAAATACATTATGGAGTACTGTTGCTCCAAATGAATATGGTTTTTATGCCAATGTGAATCCCACCGTTGACCATCCGCGTTGGTCACAAGCATCAGAACGTCGTATTGGAGAATTATCTCGCCGTGAGACTTTGATGTTTAATGGTTATGGTGAACAAGTTGCAGATATGTATGCAGATATGAATTTGCAGTTGCATTACTAAATCAATCCAGTAGGGGCGAGGCATGCCTCGCCCCTACATATTTAAAATGAAATTATTTTCTCGTTATACCCCCTTACAAATTTCAATACATTTATATGCTTGGTCTGCATTAATTTGGATTGCGATTGAACTGCTAACAAGCAGTTTTTCCATCAACCCCATTCAAGAATTAGAACAACGCACAGGCCGTCACGCCATTACATTGCTGGTGTTATCTTTGCTTTGTACACCCCTTAACATCATCTTCAAATGGAAAGAACCACTCAAACGCCGCCGCACATTGGGTTTATATGCGTTTATGTATGTATTCATTCACGTTTTGATTTTCGTAAATTTCGATTACGGCTTGGCGTGGAGTTTAATCGTCCAAACAGTTTTTGAAAAACCGTACATCCTTGTTGGCTTCATCACATTTCTTTTACTCATTCCACTTGCCATCACATCGTTCGACATTTGGAAAATCCGCCTCGGCAAAAATTGGAAACGCTTACATCGTATCATTTATCTCATTGCCCCACTTGCCGTTTTGCATTACGTGTGGAGCAAAAAAGGTGACATCCTGACATTATCAGGTGATATCGTTCGACCCTTGATTTATGGACTCGTGCTAGCAATTTTTCTGATTATAAGAATCCCAGCCGTGAAAAGATGGTTCGCCTCTTTACCTACGGGACGCTTGATTCAAAACCCGAAAAAGAATCCAACCCCCGAATCAGATTAGAAGATTCCGCGAAGCAAAAGTAACAATCCGATAATCGCCAACGGCACGCCAACGATTGCGCCAATAATTGTCAAACTAACCACAACACCGACAATGATTAACACAATCCCAAGCACCATTGCTAAAAGGCGACCTGTCATTTCGACAATAGTGGAAAGCAATTTCCAAATCGCCACAAAGGGCCACCACACCCAAGAAATTTGTCTTTTTGTTTGAGTTGACATAACAGCCTCCGTGTTTTAATTACGCAATCTTTATCAAAACGATGCAAGATGAAATAAACTTAAGTACCACTTCAAAAATCAAGTAGAAGGGCTATAATCTCACCACTATGCCTACAAAATCTAAAAAATCAGAATATCTTATTGAAGAAGAACCTGTGGTTCAAGACCCAGACAGTACAATTACATTTAATCGCAATACTTTCTTTTCAGTATTGGTTGTACTTGCATTTGCGGTTGGTGTTCTAACAGGTTACTTCGTTTGGGGAAACAATGCCGCAAGTGTGGCAAATGCCCCGTCGCAAGCCGAACAGCCATCAGGTCAGCAAGAAGCGGTATCTCCGAATACAGCGCCAGTTGCTACGCAAGAACCGCAATATGTCCGATATGATATTTCCACCGAAGGCTATCCAAGCCTTGGACCAGATGATGCCCCAATAACGGTAGTTGAGTTTAGTGATTTTCAATGTCCGTTTTGCAAACGCTTTCACGACGAAACCTACCAAGCCTTGTTAGATGCTTACCCTGGACAAATTCGTTTTGTGTATCGCAATTTGCCATTGACTTCGATTCATCCTGATGCATTTCCTGCGGCAGTGGCTTCGTTATGTGCCGAAGAACAAAATGCATATTGGGAATATCATGATAAATTATTTACTGGTGAATTGTTTGGTAGAGAAGTGTATTTGCAATATGCCACTGATTTGAATTTGAACACCGAAGAATTTGCGGCTTGTTTAGATAGTGGTAAGTTTGATACATTCATTGAACAAGATATGGATTTTGCATTCAACTTAGGTGTTTCATCTACCCCAACATTTTTCATCAATGGTTTAGCGATTGTGGGTGCGCAACCATTATCCAGTTTTCAAAATATTATTGATAAGGAATTAGCAGGCGAGATTCCTTAAGAAGAAATAAGAAATAAGTTATGAGTAACGAGAAACGAGTGATAAAAAATTGACTCGTTTCTCGTTTTTTATTACTCATTACTATCCCTTACCTTAAAACACTGCCACAACTTAATTCAAAGTGGTAATATAAGAAAAAACTTCTTCGAGGGAAGCGTTATGAAAAAATTTGTAGCGATTGCAGGCAACATTGGGGTTGGAAAATCTACACTTGTTAAAATGCTTTGTGACCAAATGCAGTGGGATCCATTTTACGAACCCGTCAATCAAAATCCATACCTAGCCGATTTTTATGCAAACATGTCTGCTTGGGCGTTTCATTCTCAAGTTTTCTTTTTAACGCATCGCTTGCGTTCACATCTCAATTTAGTTGGTCATCCTAATTCTGTGATTCAAGACCGCAGTGTGTATGAAGATGCTGAAATTTTTGCACACAACTTATATAAGCAAGGAAATATTTCAGATAGAGATTATCAAACCTATCGAGAATTATACGAAACCACGATTCAATTCTTGCCTCCACCTGATTTGGTGATTTATTTACGGGCTTCAGTTGAGACTTTACAAAACCGCATCAGTCAACGTGGCAGAGATTATGAACGCACCATCTCTTATGATTATTTACAAAACTTAAATGATTTATACGAATCATGGATTGAAAATTTTACACTTTGCCCCGTACTGGCTGTCCCTGCTGATGATTTAGATTATGTGGCACATAACGGACATTTAAGATTAATCGCTTCAAAGATTGACGATAAGTTAACTGGCAAAGAAGAAGTTGTCTTTGAACCAGAAGAAGTTGCACGAGCGGCGGAAGATTAGTTTGCGTTACAGGTTTAAAAGTTTGAAGGTTGGAAAGTTAACTCCAACCTTCATTTTTTAACTTCAAAATTTACAACTTGAAAACTATGCTTTACCAAGAACCATTGCCAATAAAGCCATTCTGACATACAAGCCATATTCCATTTGACGGAAATATGCGGCGCGCGGGTCATCATCAAAATCAGTGCTGATTTCGCCAACGCGTGGAAGGGGATGCATGACAATCATTTCCTTCTTCGCAGATTTCATAATTTCTGGGTCAATCACATACGCGCCTTTCACGTTTTCATAATCGGCTGGGTCTTCAAAGCGTTCTTTTTGCACGCGCGTCACATACAAAACATCAGTCTCAGGTAAAACTTTTTCTAGCGTATTAAATTCAGCTTGCGGAATATTCTTTTCAGCAATTTCATCCATCACTTCTTTGGGCATTTTCAAAATTTCAGGTGAGACGTAATTCAACTTGATATTTGTAAACATGGATAATAATCTTGTCAATGAATGCACGGTACGACCATATTTCAAATCACCAAGCATGGTGACTGTCATCCCATCTACTTGACCTGCGCCTAATTCTTCATAAATTGTGAATATATCTAATAAGGCTTGCGTAGGATGTTCGCCTACACCATCACCAGCATTGATGACAGGTTTCTTCGCCGCTTTTGCCGCAATCGCCGCTGAACCTGTCTCTGGATGACGTAACACAATCACATCGGCATAACATTCGAGTGTACGAATTGTATCTGGCAGACTTTCACCTTTGGATACAGATGAATATTTCACTTCGTTAATCGGAATGACTGAACCGCCAAGCCTTTCCATAGCGGCTGTGAAAGATGACGATGTTCTGGTGGATGGCTCATAAAAAAGATTTGCCAAAATTTTTCCTTTGAGCAAATCAAACGTTCCGACTCTTTCGACCATGCCGCGCATTTCGTGTGCTACGCCGAAGATATACTCTAAATCTTTGCGGCTAAATTGTTTGACAGAAATAATATCCTTTCCATACCATTCGGCATTTTTATTTTCACCAAACGGCAGGTGCGCGGATTGGGAATTTGTGGGCATAAGTTAGTCTCCTAGTTGATTGGTCTTATAAGTCTTACAGGTCTAATTGGTCTGACTATTTAGACCTCTTAAGCCATTAATGTTTATGCAGTTAAGGCTTGTAATCTAGAAGGGTAGCTATTTGTTGTGATTGTAAACATAAATGTATAAATAAATTCCAAGAAATAAACCTAATGCAACATTGGGTGACTCCACAACCAATATTCTAATAAACAGAAAAAGATCGTAATATGATGTGTAAGACATTATTAACTCCCAACCAATATACTGAATCGTCCAAGCAATACTATTTGCTAATATCCATAAATAGCCTTTCCTCCCTTGTAACACAAATAACTGTGGAAGTGCAAATAATGCTCCTGATATAATTCTAGCAAATATTTTTATTTCAAAATTATACGAAAACCAGGCTTCAAATGAAAAGACTTGATAAATAATCCCAGAAACTATTGATGCAATAATACAACCAACAAAACCTAAAGTTATCCATCTTTTAGGCAGGTAGTCCGACAGTAGTAGCCACTGCATAATGACAATACACAAAAAATGAAAAAATGTAAAAAGAAATCCAGAGGCCCAAGGTCTTTGAAGTTGATATGGGTTTCCAGAAATAGCGAATAATTCCGCACCCATTTCCATTGCAAATATCGTGCCTAAAGTTATTTTTAAAAGGAATATTTGTTTATTCATAATTTATCCAAACAAATGATTCACTAACGGAAAAATATTAATCAATGGCTCTTCGTAGGGATGAACTTTTCTTATAGTCTTAATCGCTTCATTGACTAACTCGCGCTTGCAATTGACTTCGAGTTTATATTCTGCTACTTCACTAATTTCTCCAACTTTTCCTTCAAACGGATTCGCACCTTCGGTTGGGCGAAAGAATCCGCGCACGGGAGTGAGAGCAACACAATGGTCGTAATTGCCGATGACTCCGACTCCGATTTTTGCAAGTTCATCACGGATATTTAGGGCGTGGTCTTGTGGCACGAAGATTTCAAGTTTTACATCTGTAAAGTTTTGCATGGTTCCTCTTTCGTAGGGGCGAGGTTTCCTCGCCCAATACTGGGCGCGATGACCGCGCCCCTACATGTTATGTTAAGAAAAAACCTGACAATGATTTGTCAGGTTTTGATTTATAAAGGTGTTTCTTCATCCAAGCCGTTTGCTGTGGCGATTTCTTCAAACATGATTTCGATTTCATCTATGAAATGGTCTAAGCCTTGAACCCGCTCAAGGAATCCGTCACCGAGTAAGCCTAAAGAATTACATGCATTTTGCCAAAATTTGAGATGGTCGCCATTAAGTGTCTGGATAGATAATGTCCAAGTCCACAACACAAGCCAAACCGAAGAAAGAGGCGTTTCACTCGTGAGCATGGCTTTGATGGCTTTGTCGTAATAATTCAAGCGCGTGACATGAATCGATTCATCAACATTTGTTTTTCCGCTCGCAAGTTGATAAGCAGATTTCCAATCCGAAAGCCAAGTTTGAATTTGGTCTGGCTCAATTTTGTTTGCGCCAAGCAGACCATACACGCCTGCCACCATGCCAGGCTTTTGCGCGGCTTCGGCGCGTGCGGGAAAATCCAACAATAACCTGCGATGATAAATTGGCTCGCCATTTAATTCTGCAACAGCGTTGATGGCGTTGAACAACGAATGTAAATAAATTTTTATTTCTTGCGGTGTGGCTTCACCCGTGAATTCAGAAATTTCAAACCAAATATTTCTTGCGTTGGTTAATAAAGTTTTACAACGTTGCAAAGTGAGTGCTGGTTGCTCAAACTCAAACCCTGCGCGTAAACTGGCTTGTATAAAATCAAAAAATTTTTCGCGTTCATATAACAACATTGGGTCATAGACTTCGTATCCAAGCCACGGGTCGCCACGCAACTCGCGCGGCGATTTAAAATCATCTTTTGAACGATGCGTAATATCTAAATGAAAATCGGGCGTGAGTTTTTTGAATTCGCGTTTTGTTTTTGGTTCGTTTTTGTGAACAAAAACTAAATCAATATCGGCTGTGCCACCGAGCATGGGTTCATTGGTTAGCAATGAGCCCGTTAAATAAGCGGCGATAATATTTGAATCGTTATATGCCCGTTCTTGAACGGTTTCTTTGGCAATGCGGAGAAGTGATTCACGTGTAACGCGCATAATTTATTTTAGTGGCAAACTTGGTTGAAATGGACTCAAGCCCAAGGTTTCACGAATTTTATTTTCAACCAACTTAATGTGTTCTACATTTTGAATGATATTTAATTCATTTGAATCAATTTTCAAAACAGGGGTATGGTCAAACGGTTTTGAAAAAAAATCATCATACGCTTGATTCAATTCATCAATATAACTTCGTTCCATTTGGCGCTCATACGGTCTATCACGAAATGCGATGCGATTCATCAACGTATCTGTTGTAGCTTGTAAATATACCAACAAATCAGGTTTCGGAATTTTCTCGCCCAATGCCTCATGCACACGATGATACATATCTAACTCATCACCTTTTAAATTAATTCCTGCAAACAAAGCATCTTTTGCAAAGGTGTAATCAGAAATTAAATTTTTTCCTTCTGCTAAAGTTTTCGGCACATTATTATTTTGTTGATGATAGCGACTCAACAAAAAGAAAATTTGAGTCTGAAAAGCATAACGGGAGCGGTCACTATAAAAATCAGAAAGGAAAGGATTTTCTTCAAAGACCTCCAATAAAACTTCTGCATCAAACGTGTTTTGTAACATACGAGCCAAGGTTGTTTTACCAACACCAATGACTCCTTCAATAGCAATATACATGAACCAAACGCTCCCAAATGTTATCAAATTAAGCATACCATAATTTGTAAAGGCACGGCGTCGCTATGCCCTTACGATATAATTTATTTATGACTCGCATTTGCATTACGCCGTTTGTGCAAGGTACCGGTGGCATGGCTTCCTTCCGTTTGAAATTTGAAGCGGGATTAAAAAAACGCAACATTGATGTGACTTATCGTTTAGATGATTCTTTCGACGCGGCTTTGGTCATTGCGGGTACACGCTTCTTACCTGACCTCAAACGGGTTCGCCAGCGCGGCATTCGCCTAGTCCAAAGATTAGATGGCATCAACTGGGTGCATCGCGTGAAATGGTCTGGAGTTCGTTACACAACTCGCGCGATTTACGGCAACTTTATGCTTTCATTGATTCGCAATCGTTTTGCAGATAGAGTTGTTTATCAAAGTCAATTTATCAAAACTTGGTGGGAAGATTGGTACGGAGTTACAAATAAACCATCACAAGTGATTATCAATGGTGTGGATTTAGATTTTTACAATCCCAATGGCGAACATGAAAGACCAAACGATATTTACAGGATGCTTTTGCTAGAAGGTAGTCTCGCACGTGGATTAAACTCTGGCTTGTTTCACGGCGTGGCCGTGGCAGAAAAATTAGCCGAAAAATTTCCAATCGAAGTTGTTGTTGCTGGCACAGTGGATGAATCTACACAAAAAAAATTACAAAGTAAAGTTCCCGTGAAATTTTTAGGAACAGTCCCACGAGAGAAAATTCCACATTTGATTCGTTCATCACATCTCATGTATTGTGCGGAAGTGAATCCGCCCTGCCCAAATTCAGTGATTGAATCTTTGGCTTGTGGATTACCAGTCATTGGTTTTGATAGTGGCTCACTCAAAGAATTGGTTGGTGATTCTGCTGGAGTTGTCGTTCCTTATGGGGCAAATCCGTGGAAGTTGGAAATACCAGATATTTCAGCATTGGCTGAATCCGCGAGTGAAGTGTTGACGAAGCAGGAACAATTCAGAACGTCCGCAAGGAAGCGGGCAGAATCAGAATTCGGTTTAGATAAAATGGTCGAGTCGTATCTAAAAGTCTTGTTGGAGAATTAATCATGGATACAGAAATTCACGAATTTTTATTGAAACATTTAAATGGCATTATGAAAAATGATATTGCTTCTTATCACGAAACTACATCCGAAGATTTAACTTTATATGAATGGTGGGTGACACCACATCGTTTGGATGGTTTGCCGTTTCACGAATTTATGATGAATTCAAATGCTGAACGTGGTGCAGTGTTTGGCGCAGAAGAAACAGGCAAGACTCGTTTTGATTTATCGAACTTGCATATTCAAAGATATGGCGATACTGCCATTGCAAGTTATACCTTGTTGATTAGCACATCATCAAAAGATGGTGTGAAAGTTGCTTCACATAACGAAAGCCGCGTGATTGTAAAAATTGACGGCAATTGGAAAGTTGTGCACGTGCATAAATCACCAGCGTATTCTGCTCCGCATATTGGATAAGGTTGAAGATTCTTAAAACGCAATTCCCCGATTCAAACTTCCACACAATATTGCCAGACATATAACAATTCCAATAATATTCCATGTGCGGCTGGCTTGGGTTTTTGATATTAATTCATCACTTACTTTTTCATATTTTGTTAAAGTCAAAACTTGCCTAGAAATAAAATAACCAATCAAACCAAATAGAACTCCGCTGATTTTCAAAAAGTTGATAATCCATGTTAATAAATCTATTTGGATATCCTGAAGTTGAAAGATGCGCATCAGAATAGGTAGTGATATTAACAAAATCGGCATTGAGACAGACAAAATACCAAATATCAGGCTGATTTTGTTCAATTTCTCTACTTTATTAAATAACCGCGAATTCATAAAATCATTATGTCATAAATAAAAATCTAAGGCAATAGGGAAATTCAAAACACGAATAGGTTAAAATCAATCTAAGTTTTACAATTACTATTCACCACATTATGAAAATTTCTTCCTATAACTTCTTGTGGCTTTCACTCGGATTATTTCCTTTACTTGCACTTTCATTTATGTTGTCTGTTCCTGCGCAAGATTACTGGTGGTATTTGCGTTTAGGAAAAGATATTTTAGAACAAGGCTCAATCCCACTTGTAGATACCATGAGTCACAGCCGCGCAGGCGAACCAATTTTTTATCAACAATGGCTATCGTCACTTATTTTTTACTGGGTATATCAAATTGGAGATGCAAGTTTAACATTTCTTTTACGTGCACTATTAATTGGAATCACCTATGGAATGATTTGGCATTTCATGCGAACATGGTCTGGCGCGCGGACAGTCACCATTCTTTTGGTTATTCTAGGTCTTTCCACTTCTAATAACTGGATGATTCGCCCGCAATTATTTGCATATCCATTATTTTTATTATGTTTGTTTTCAATTTATCAATGGCGAGAGAGTAAAAACAAATTTCTATTTTTACTTCCAATTTCCGTTTTGTTATGGGTGAATTTACATGGTTCTTTTATTTTGCCCTTTGTTTTAGCAGGCGCGGCTTTTATATTTGGTAATGGTAAAAGAAAAGAAATGGGTTTTGCAATTGTGGCAATGTTCATTGCAAGTTTAATAAATCCGCATGGCATTGGGGTTTGGGAATATTTATTTTTTATATTGAACAATCCATCTGATTATCTTTTCAGTGTTGAATGGTATCCGCCCACCAATGATGGCTGGCAAATGAATATATTTTTTACATGGTTATTAATATTTCCTTTGCTTGCAGGTTTTTCAAAAAATAAATTGTCTTTACTCGAATGGATTTTATTTCTCGGCTTCGGCTGGCTTGCGCTTTCAGGTATCCGCTATGTGATTTGGTTTATGTTTTTGCTGGCGATTTTCACCTCAAAATTAATTGCAGAATGGAGTCATCAATGGCTTGATAAACCGATTGAGAAAATCAATCCGCGCCTCAATACTACGGTGGGGCTTGTTCTGCTGACCCTGCCACTTTTACTTACGCCCGGCATTTGCGACTCGTGGTGGCAAGATGCGCCTCAACTTTATGAATTATCTACTACGCCGATTCAAGCGGTTGAATTCTTGAAAGAACATGAAGAATTGCCTAATCTACTCTGGAATGATTATGCTTTTGGTTCGTATCTTCAATTCATGTTACCTTCCCATCCCACATGGATAGATACCCGCATGTATAGTTTTCCAGTGGAACAATGGCAAGAATATGTGAATGTCACAAATGCTGAAGGTTGGAAAGAATTTTTTGATAGGGAAGGGATTAATTTACTTTTTCTTTCTCAAGCCGCACAACCAAAATTGATTCAAGCAGTTTTAGAGTCAAATATTTGGTGCGAAGAATATAAAGATGAATATGCCATTATCTTTTCTCGTTGTGAGGCGAAATGAATTTCAAAGGTAAACTCGCCTTACAACAACGCGTATTACCAAGTTATCGTGTCCCATTTTTTGACTTGCTTGCAAGTCATTGTGAAAATGGAATGACTCTTTTTGCAGGTCAAGCCCGAAGCGAAGAAATGATTGTTGGCGGAACGACTCAAATTGCAAAACATGTCGAAGCGAAAAATATTCATTTGTTTGGTGGAAAATTTTATCTTTGCTATCAAAAAGGATTTATCAAATGGCTCGAAGAATCAAATCCTGATGCTTTAATCGTCGAGGCGAATCCTAGATATTTATCTACACCCTCTGCTGTGAAGTGGATGCACAAACGCGGAAGAAAAGTCATTGGTTGGGGATTGGGTGCTCCGAAGCAAAATGGATTCTGGAAAAAATTTATTTTTCAATTTGACAGGATGATTGCATATAGTCAACGTGGCGCAGATGAATATGCCTCGCTTGGTTTTCCACTCGAGAAAATTTTTGTAGCACATAATTCGGTCTCGTCAAAACCAGAAAAACCTGACGGT
>ERZ761610.1653-NODE-1653-length-11834-cov-17.892775_pt1 | contig 11834 bp, 5 predicted proteins | sample MGYA00512164_ERZ761610 | MGnify/ENA primary metagenome ERZ761610 (study PRJEB28899, sample SAMN02850038) | bioreactor sludge metagenome | biome: EBPR Sludge; feature: EBPR Bioreactor; material: flocular biomat | place: Australia: Thorneside Wastwater Treatment... | reverse complement strand
ATCCGCCTCACGGCGGAGCGCGTCGAGATCGAGGGCGAGGAGGTGTCGCTCAGCTCGAAGACCGCGCGCGTCGTGCTGCGCGCGGCGGGCGAGATCGAGTCCTTCGCGGATCGCATCGTCTCGCGCGCCAGCGGCGTGCACAAGATCGTCGGCCGCATGCTCCGGCTCAACTGATCTTCGCCGTACTGATCCTCCCGGCCCCAGGCGGCGCCGCCGCTCCGGAGCCCACAGACACCTCGAGACCCACGCAGCAGAGGTAGCCCCATGGCGGATGGAACGCAGATCGATGTCACCAAGTCGAGCCTCGAGTCCCGCCTCGAGATCCCCGAGCTCGGGCACTTCGAGGTCGTGCAGCTCCGCCTCGTCGAGGGGCTGAGCGAGCGCACCTACGCCGAGGTCGAGATCGCGGCGCACGAGGATCTCGACTGGTCGTCGAAGCTGCTCGAGATCTGCAGCCTCTCGGTCGAGGAGGTGCACACGGCGACGCGCCTGCCGCTCAAGTCTCGCGGCTGGAAGCTCCGCCTCGGAGAGGCGCGCTTCGTCGAGCACAAGGACAGCGCCTTCCGCTTCGTGCTCAAACTACACGATCCTCTCTGGCCGCTCTCGCTCGCGCTCGACACGCGCAAGTTCCGCAACATGAGCGCGCAGGCGATCGTCTCGAAGATCCTCGACGAGCAGCACATCGCGCACGAGTTTCGCATCACGCAGAAGCTCGCCGTCCGCAAGTACACCGCGCAGTACCGCGAGACGAAGCTCGCCTTCATCGAGCGCTTGATGGAGTTCGAGGGCATCTACTACTTCGTCGACGACGACGGCACGGTGGTCTTCGCCGACGAGTCGAAGAGCTCCGAGCGGCTGCGCGAGGGCGCGCCCTACGAGCTCATCGAGGCCGCCGACGGCATGGCGCGCGGCGACACCGGGCTGCACGCGCTCTCGCGCGGGCGCAGGCTCGTGACCGGCTCCGTTACCGCGGCCGACTACAACTGGAAGAAGCCACTCACCACGCTGCGCGAGAACGCGCGCGGCGAGGCGGAGCGGGAGCTCGAGATCTACGAGTTCCCGGCGGGCTACCGCGAGATCGGGCAGGGCCAGCGCATCGCGCGGCTCCGCTGTGACGCCTACCGCGCGCAGGCGCGCTATCTCGACGGCAAGGGCAACGAGACGGGCTTCGCGCCGGGCAAGGGCTTCGCCGTCGCCGGCCTGGCCGCGATCCCCTTCGCCGGGGAGTACCTCGTGGTGCACGTCGAGCACTACGCGCGCATCGGCGCCTTCGCCGAGGGCCAGGCCGACGCGGGCGGCGGCAGCACCTACGAGAACCGCTTCCGCGCGATGCCGCTCGACGTGCCCTTCCGCCCCATGCCGAAGACGCCTCGTCCCACGATCTCGGGCTCGCACACCGCCGTGGTGCGCGGCCCCGCGGGCGAGGAGATCCACACCGACGAGTACGGCCGTTTCCGCGCCCAGCTCCACTGGGATCGCGAGGCGAAGGGCACCGACGAAGACTCCCGCTGGATGCGCCTCATGCAGGAGACCTCCAGCTCGATGGTGATCGCCCGCAGCGGCTGGGAGGTGATGGTCGGCTACGTCGATGGCGACCCCGATCGCCCCATGGGGCTCGGTCGCACCATCAACGGTCAGATGCTGCCGACCTACGGGCTCCCGTCGAACAAGAACACGATGTCCATCAAGACGCCGAGCTCGCCCGCGACGGGTGGCTTCAGCGAGATCAAGATGGACGACTCGGGTGGCTCCCAGCTCATGGCCTTCCGCGCCGAGAAGGACTTCGACGGTCTCGTCAAGAACGACAAGTCCGAGAAGGTCGGCCACAACGAGACCCACGAGGTCACGAACCAGTTCAAGCGCGAGATCCACGGCAGCCAGTTCGTGACGATCGGCGGGAACGACTCGCACGACTACGGAGCGACGAGCGAGCTCAAGGTCGGCGGCAACCGCGACGTCTTCGTCGCCGGCAGCGAGACGGTGAAGATCGACGCGGGGCTGCAGCTCGCCTCGACCAAGGGCGAGTCGGAGAAGGTCGGCGTCGTGCGGCTCAGCGTCGTGGGCAGCATCAAGATCCCCGACTTCAAGAAGATGGCGAAGGACGCGCTCGCGAGCCTCAACCCCATCGCCGCGATCAAGGCGCAGCTCAAGAACCCCTTCGATGGCCTGCTGGGCAAGATCAAGGAGGACGTCAAGTCGGTCGAGCAGATCCTGAAGGATCCGAAGCAGCTCTTCGCGAAGCCGCTCGCCGACATCAAGGCCGCGGCCGACGGTCTGAAGGGCATCCTCGACGACCCGAAGAAGAACCTGCTCGCGCCCGCCCAGAAGGCGCTGCAGAAGCAGCTCCAGGACGCCGGCAAGGACCTCGCGAAGGCCGCGCTCGACAAGGCCAAGGCTGCGTTCAAGGAGGAGGGGCTCTCGGGCGCGCTCAAGGCCGGCTGGGGCAGCTTCGAGGAGGGCGCGAAGGCGCTGCTCGAGGGCCTGCCCGAGGCTTCGAAGAAGACGGTGCTCGAGTCGCTGCAGAAGTCGATCGGGCCGAAGGTGCAGGAGATGATGAAGCTCGGCGGCATCGTCGAGCTGCCGGAGGGCTTCAAGCTCGACGGCCCGGGCGGCCTCTTGCCGAGCATGGAGCAGCTCGAGTCGCTCTACGGTGGCGACAAGCTGCTCCAGTCCTTCACGGGCTACGTGCAAGACCAGGTGGGCTCGCGGGTGCAGGAGGTGATGACCCTCGGCGGCCTCATCGAGCTGCCCAAGGACTTCAAGCTCGACGGCCCCGGCGGCGTGCTCCCGAGCATGGAGCAGCTCCAGTCGCTCTACGGCGGTGGTGCGCTGCCGGCGGCGATCCAGGGCTACATCCAGCAGTCGGTCGGCGGGCAGGTGACCGGCCTGCTCACCGCGGGCGGCATGATCCCGCTCCCCGAGGGCTTCAAGCTGGACGGCTTCGGTGGCTTCCTGCCCTCGATCGACAACCTGAAGCAGCTCTACTCGATCGAGAACCTCAAGGCCGGGCTCGTGCCCAGGCTCGACGCCGCGCTCAACCAGGCGACGGGCGGTCTCTACGACTCCTTCTTTCCCAAGGGAGCGAACGGGCAGCGCGCCTTCGAACTCGGCTGGGACCAGGTCGACAAGCTGATCGACATGTTCACCACCGGCGGCATGAGCAAGACCGCCAAGCTCAGCATCAAGGTGATCGTCGGTGGAGCGACGGTGAAGGCGGCGATCGGGCCCATCGAGTGGGGCTCCAAGGCTGCCTGGATGGAGACGATCGGCGGGATGAAGTTCACCCGGACGCCGGTGCAGATCGACCAGGACGTGAAGAAGAAGATGACGGTCACCGTCATCGGCAAGGCGCTGCGCAGCGCGGAGGAGACCATCACGGTCCACTCCGACGGCGACAGCAGCATCACGGTGAAGGCGCGCTCGGAGTACGACGCGGGCAAGTCGGTCGAGGTCGTGGGCGTCGACAAGCTGAGCATCGACGTCGACGCGAGCATGCTCTTCGACGGTGGCGGCTCGACGATCAAGATCACGACGAGCTCCGTGAAGCTCGACAGCCCGAAGGTCGGGCTCTCGGGCAAGAACGTCGTGCTGCTCGGCACGCCCTTGAAGCTCGCTTGAAGGCTCGAAGCTGACGTGAAGGAGAACCCTCGATGAGCGACGTCGATCTTCTGAGTCTGCTCCAAGGCAACCGCGAGAGGGTCGAGCTCGAGCTCGGCAGCCTCGGCAAGGTCCGCCCCTCCGCGATCGCGGCCGAGGAGGGCCTCTCGTGGCTCTTCACGGTGCGAGGCGAGGCCCGCGTGGCGCTCTCCGCCTTCCGCGGAGGGGCGGGCAAGCTCGAACCCGAGCGCATCGTCGGCGACGCCGCGACGGTGACGATCCGTGACGGTTGGGGATCCGAGCGAAAGATCCACGGCCTCGTCGCGGAGGCGGAGGTGGAGCCCCACGACGTCGGCGAGGCGACGCTGCGCTACGAGCTGCGCCCCCATTTCTACCGCCTCTCGCTCGGCCGTCAGAGCCGCACCTTCCACGACAAGGACGTCGTCGAGATCGCGCGCGAGGTCTTCGCGAAGGCTGGGCTCGAGGTGCGCTTCGAGATCCGCCACGCCTACGCGAAGCGAGCCTACACGGCGCAGTACCGCGAGAGCGACTTCGACTTCGTCTCGCGCCTCTTCGAGGACGAGGGCATCTACTACTGGTTCGACCACGCCCAGGGCTCCGTGCTCGTCGTGGCCGACCACTCGCCTTCGGCGCCGGATCTCGACGACTCCGCGTGGAGGGTCGGCGGCCCCTCGGGCGCGCTGCTCCGCTATCGCCCGGAGCTCGGCCTCGAGTCGCCCTGGCCCTTCCTGCGTGAGCTGGGCGTGAGGCCGCGCGCGCAGCCGGGCAAGATCACGCTCGGCTCCTTCGATTTCCACCGGCCGAGCTTCAAGCTCGCCGCCCAGGCCGGAAAGAAGGGCATCGAGACCTACGACGCGCCGGGCGCCAACGTCGAGGACCCGAAGGCGCTCGAGCACCTCGCGAAGGTGCGCGCGGAGCGGGCCCGTGCGGTCGCCGAGACGACCAAGGGCAGCTCGCCCTCGGTGCGCGTGAGCCCGGGCCGTGCCTTCGAGCTCGAGGGCCACCCCTTCGGTCGGATGGACGGCCGCTACGTGGTCACCAAGTCCTCCTTCCGCATCGACAACGTGGGAGGGCTCGGCGAGTCGGGTGCGCCGATCGACACCGTCTTCTCCGCCGTCCCCGCGAACACGCCCTTCCACCCGGCGATCGTCACGCCCGTGCCGCACCACCCGGGCCTGCACTCCGGCGTCGTCGTGGGCGCGCAGGGCGAGGAGGTCCACCCCGACGATCTCGGCCGGGTGCGGCTCATGCAGCACTGGGATCGCGAGGGCACGGGCGACGACAAGGCCGGCCGTTGGGTGCGCGTCGCCCAGCGCGGCACGACGGGCTCGATGCTCCTGCCGCGTGTGGGCTGGAACGTGCTCAGCATGGGCGAGGAGGGCTCGGTCGACCTGCCCATGGTGCTGAGCCGCACCTTCGACGGCGATCACCCGCCGCCCTACGCGCTCCCGGAGAACAAGACGCGCGTGGCCTACCGCACCGCGACGACCCCTGGTGGTGGGAGCTTCAACGAGATTCGCTACGAGGACAAGAAGGGCAGCGAGGAGGTCTTCGTCAACGCCACGAAGGACATGGACGTGCTCGTCCAGAACGTGAAGGGCGAGGTGGTGCACGGCTACATGCAGCACCACGTCGGCGTCGACCACTCGCTCACCGTCGGTGGCACCTACGACGTGAACGTGCGCGTCGATCAGAAGGTGTCGGTCGGCGGCAACCAGTCCGAGAAGGTCAAGGAGGCTCGCCAGAAGCTCGTCGACGGCAACGAGAGCGTGAAGATCGGCGGCTCACGCAACCTGAAGACGGGCGTGAACGTCGACGTCGCCGGCAAGAAGCGTGGGCTCAAGGTGGGCGCCGCCCACATCAGCGCGACGCTCGGCGAGGTGAAGTCGCAGAGCAAGCTCATCAACCAGCTCGTCGGTGGCGCGGTCATCAAGGCGACGCCGCGCAAGATGACCGAGGTGGTGGGCGGAGAGGTGAGCGTCGACACGGCCGTGGGCCTCTTGCCCGACGCCGCGCAGGCGGCCTTCGGCAAGTTGAAGGCGCTGCCCGGCGTGTCCAAGGCGCTCGAGAAGGCCAAGACGACCACCGGCATCAGCGTGCAGACGATCGGTGGCGTGAAGATGGAGTCGGGCAAGTCCCGCAAGATCGAGGTGCAGGCGGTCTACTCCGAGAAGATCGTCTCCGGCCTCGACTTCGTCACGAAGGCCTACGCCGACGACGCGGCGAAGGCGCACGATCTGAAGACCAACGAGCTCTCCGTGAAGGCGCCCGGCATCACCATCCGGAGCGACAAGGAGGTCGTCCTCAAGTGTGGCTCCACGACGCTCAGCGTCTCGGCGGACGGAGGCATCAAGCTCCAGTCCACCGAGATCCAGCTCTCGGGGGCCTCGGCGCTCGCAGTGACCACGAGCGGCGGCAAGGTGAAGGTCAACACCAACTGAGGAGCGAGTGAGCACCATGGCCCTGCGTGACATCCTGAGCTTCCTCGCCGAGGACCCCTACGAGTACTTCGTGCACGTGCAGAGCGAGATCTACGCCGCGCGCGAGGTGCGCGGCGTGGAAGGGCTCTCCACCTGCTTCCGCTTCGAGTCCAAGTTCAGGATGAAGCGGGGCGACCTGCCCGAGCCGGAGGAGATCGCCGGCAACGACGCCGAGATCCGCATCATGCGCAGCGGCGTGTGCCTGCGCCGCCTCTTCGGCGTGGTCTCGGACGTGAGCATCAGCGCCACGGCCTCGGGCGATCCCGAGGTGGTGATCGTCGTCGAGCCGCGCCTCTCCTTGCTGAAGCACCGCAAGAACTCGAAGGTCTTCCGCAACAAGACGGTGCCGGAGATCGTCGCGGAGGTGCTGCACCAGGGCCTGGGTCTGCCCACGGTCCTCCGCCTGCGAGACGACTACAAGCGCCGCCCGTACACGGTCATGTACAACGAGCGCGAGATCGACTTCGTGCATCGGTTGCTCGAAGACGAGGGCATCTTCTACCGCTTCATGGAGTTCGCCGAGCGCGACGAGGGCCTCAGCGAGGAGGAGGCGAAGCTCGTGCACGCGGTGATGCTCTGCGACGGAACGCACGCCTACGAGCCCATCGAGGGCAAGCCGAGCATCGACCTGCGGGCGACCGGCGGCATGGCGCGGCCCAACGAGAGCATCTTCGATCTCAGGCGCGCGGCGAAGATGCGCCCGGGCAAGGTGAGCCTGCGCGACTGGAACCTCGAGAAGCCGCGCATGCCGATGGATGTGTCCGCGGACATCGCGCGCTTCGACGAGGACAGCTTCCATGGGCCGGAGTACTACGACTACCCCGGCAAGTACGAGCTGCCCGACGAGGGCGCACGCAAGGCGAGGCTCATCGCCGAGGCCTTCGCCTGCACCTCGGGCGTCACGCGCGCGAAGAGCGACACCGCACGCCTCGTGGCCGGGCGCAGCTTCGAGATGGTGCCCGACCAGGCCTTCCTGCTCACCGGCATCGACGCCGAGGAGCTGGTGGTCACGCGGCTCGAGCACCGCTACCAGCGGGGCAAGGAGGGCGAGAACGGCTCGGGCGATCAGGGCGCGGAGCTCGAGATCTCCTTCGAGGCCTTGCCGGCGAAGGTCGCCTTCCGGCCACTGCGGACGACGCACGTGCCCACGATCACCAACCCGCTCACCGGCATCGTGACCGGCCCGGCCGGGGAGGACATCTACTGCGACGAGCTCGGCCGTGTGAAGGTGCAGTTCCACTGGGACCGCTACCAGATGAAGGACGAGAACGTCTCTCACTGGATCCCCGTGCTGCAGGACAACACGGGCACCTCGACGGCCATCCCACGCATCGGGTGGGAGGTGGTCGTCGCCTTCGTCGACGGCGATCCCGATCGACCGTACGTGCTCGGCCGCGTCTACAACCAGCAGGACGTCTTCCCCGAGCCCTTGCCCGCGGCCAAGACGAAGACCGCGCTGCGCTCGCTCTCGTCGCCTACGCGCGACGGTCACAACGAGATCTGGATCGAGGACGCCGCCGGCAAGGAGCTCATGAGCCTCCAGGCCGAGAAGGACATGAACGTCGTCGTCGCGAACGACAAGACCGAGAAGGTCTTGAACCAGGAAGAGAACACGATCGAAAAAGACGAGACGATCACGATCGGCGCCAACAACACCGTCAAGGTGTCGAAGCAGCAGCTCACGACGGTGCAGGGCAACCAGTCGATCTCCGTCATGGGCTCGCGCTCGCGTAGCGTGGGGCAGACGGAGCAGAACACCGTCGCCGGCGCCCGCTCGCTCACGATCGGCGCCTCGCACATCCGCAAGATCGGCGGCTTCGACAACGTGGCCGTCGAGAGCTCGCTCTCCGAGGGCACGGGCGGCGTGGAGGTCGAGGTCTCGCTCAAGAAGAACTCGACCAACTCGGAGATCCTCCAGACGCTCACCGTCGGTGGTGCGGTCGTCGAGGTCGCCGGTCAGGGCAAGGAAGAGAAGAGCGAGATGTTCCGCGTCGAGACCATCGGCGCGGCCCTGCGCACGGTGATGAGCGAATCGATCGAGATCAAGGCGAAGGTGAAGCGCGTCACCGACGTCGTCGCGAACATGAGCGTGAAAGCCAAGGAGACGATCAAGCTCCAGGGCGACAAGACGCTCTCGCAGAAGCTCGCCAAGGGCAAGGTGGAGGGGTCGACGGCGATCACCATCATCTCCGGCGGCAGCAAGGTGGTGCTCGACAAGGGCGCCATCATGTTCGAGAGCGACAAGGACGTGGTGATCTCCGCCACCGGCAAGAGCGACCTCATGCCTGGTAACGCGGATCTGAAGTGACCGAGGCGCAGGATCGGCGGCGGCGCTCGAGAGAGCGTCGCCGACGATCGAGGGCGGAGCTCGAAGGAGCACCCCCCGAGCGCGACCGATGGGCCGAGCGGTACGAGAAAGCGAACGAGGAGTAGCGCGATGTCGAAGGTGATTGCGAACGGACTGGCGGTCGCGACCTCCACCACGGGGCACGTCGCGCACGTGCTCCCGCCCGGTGACATCCGCTTGGTGACCCCACCGACGCCACCGGTACCGACGCCGCTCTGGAACCAGGTCGAGTCGAAGAAGATCTACACGAAGTTCCCGACCAAGACGCAGTTCGAGTCGGGGAACATCTGGGTGCTCGGCACCCAGGCCGGGCCGCTCAGCGACCCTACCGACGGCTTCCTCACGCCGAAGGGCGCGCTCAACAGCTGGGCCTGCGGCGCGAGCTTCTCCGGCTCGCCCAACGTGGTCGTCGAAGCGAAGAAGGTCTTCCGCTTCACCGACTACACGATGCAGAACCAGTACAACTCGCTCGGCATGATCAACGACGCGGCCGGCGCGGCTGCGGCGAGGGCGGCCTTCGAGGAGTCGCTGAAGAAGAACGCGCCGGTGGTCGACGCCGACGGCTCGAGCGGCAGCGGCGGCAAGGCCGACGGAGAGACGGGCAAGGGCGACGGCGACGGGGAGACGGAGAAGGAGCCCTCGAACGCACCCGCGCCGGAGGAGTGCGAGGTCGCGGAGGTGAAGCTCACGGACAAGCCGAACGTCCGGACGAAGATCACCACCAAGAACGCGAAGGGCAAGTCGACGCAGGCCTCCGGGCCGCGCTCGCCCGCGCCCAAGAGCGCGGCGGCCGACGAGTCGGTCATCCAGGTGCTCGACGGCTCCGAGGTGACGCTCGAGGCCAAGCTCGGCAAGACGCTCTGCGGCGCCGACAAGAACAACCACGCCGAGGCTCACTGGAAGCTGCCCGACGGGAGCACGAAGGCCGGGGCGAAGATCACCTGGAAGGCCAACCGCAACGGGGCGCCCAACAAGGCAGGTGGCGGCGCGATCCCCGCGGCGCTCTCGAAGATGGCGGACTTCGTCAAGCAGGGGAACCTGCGCGACATGATCCGCGGCGCCGACGTGAACCCGGTCGAGAACGTCATCGTCTGCCACGCCTGCAAGGGCAACAAGACGCGCAAGATCCTCGCGTTCCCCAAGGACGAGTCGGACTTCGAGGTCGAGCTCTTCCCGGGCGTGAACATCGGCAAGGAGCTCGACAAACCGCTCAAGAGCTGGCTCTCGCTCAAGGGCGAGCTGAAGACGCTCGGGCTCAAGATCACCGGCGCGGCGGGCTGGACCGAGCAGTCGGATCACACCTGCGAGTACGCGGTCGTGATGCGCGGCTCCGGCGACATCGTCAAGGGCAAGCTCGAGCTGCGCACGAACCTGCTCGCCTTGCCCTGGCCGATCCCGCCGCTCAAGGCGGCGCTCGCCGTCATCGAGGCGATCAACGACGTCTGCGAGTTCTTCACCGACGTCCGCCTCGTCACGACCTACTTCCGCATCACCCTCGAGCTGAGCATCTCGATGGGGCGCTTCGTCGAGGGCAAGAAGAAGTACAAGGAGGCCTGGCGGGTCGACGTCGGCGGCGACGTGAAGGGCGACTTCACGCCGACGCTCGCGCTCGGCGTGGGCGCCGTCGAGAACATGAAGAGCGGCGACGCGATGGTGCGCGCCGAGGTGCGCACGGCCTTCCCGATGGGCTACCACGGCAAGCTGAGCGCGGGCGTGGACGCGGCGAGGCTCTCGCTCAGCCACACCTTCTACTTCGGGCCGATCAAGTTCACGCTCGAGCTGAGCTGGAACCTCCTCATGCTGGTGCCCGACGGCAACTCGAACACCTTCTGGGGCAAGGTCCAGAAGAAGCTCACCGACACGGGCGTGAAGGCGGCCGAAGCCACCATGCGCGCGCTCACCGGCTACGGCCTCGTGGGCAAGAAGGCCTGGGACATCGAGGCGATGCAGAAGCGCGAGCGCGTGCTCGAGACGATCTTCATCGAGTGATCGGGGCCTCGGCTCACCCGGTTTGGTTGTAGGCTCCGCACCAAGATGAGCTTCTTCCCGGTGTTCGCGCTCGAGTGCACCGCGTGCGACGTGGTCACCGAGCTGCGCTTCAACGACTGGCCTGCCTATCGCTTCGACTCCGACTCGGGGGAGCTGACCACGACGGTGCAGCTCAACCCGATGATCGTCGAGGGTCCGAACGTCTTGCGTGTGCTCATGCGCAAGAAGAGCACGCCGCCCGTGCCGCAGCGCAGGCTCGTGGTGTCGATCTTCCGCATGCTCTCACCCGACGAGCTCCAGCCTCTCGTCTACTTCCGGCACCGGCCGGAGCTGCACCCGCTCGCCGACGACGGCTTCACCGAGGTGTTCCGGCAGGAGATCACCTTCGCCAAGAGCTTCGGGCGCTGGAAGTGGGAAGACGCGAAGCCCTACCTCGACACGGATCGCGACGCGGTCGTGGCGGCGGTACGTGAGGCGCACACGGCCGTCGCGCGTGGCGACATGAACGCCTTCGTCGATCTCGCCTCGCTCAAGGTCGAGGAGATGGCACGCGCGCAGGGTAAGTCGCCGTCCGAGCAGGCGGAGCTGCAGCGCAACCTGCTCGGGGTGTTCTTCGGCCTCGAGGGCATCGTGGTGGAGCCCTTCGACGCCGAGTCTCTCGAGCTCGAGTCCTGGTGTCAGGGGCGGCTCGTGAGCGTGCGCGGCCCCGGCGGCAAACGGCCCATTCGTGCGATCTGCGACGGTCAGCGCCTCGAGCTCGAGGCGGTGCTGACGCGCGTCGGAGACTCCTTCAGGATCGCGAGGTAGCAGGTGGCACTCGGACTCGTCGTCGACCTGAAGAGCACGAAGATCGGCACGGAGCTGCGGCTCAACGGCTACACGGTGTACGCCGGTGCGAGCGGTGGGAGGCAGCTCTTCGTCTCCGACGTCACCGGCTTCGTGGTCGAGGGGCAGAACCTCTTCGAGGTCTACGCGGAGCCGGTCGAGCCCCCGCCCGAGCTCGAGGAGGACGAGCCCTTCCTCGAGCTGCGCCTCTCGGCCATGAAGCACGGCGCGGAGCGCTTCGAGCAGGACGTGTTCCTCGGCACCGACTGGACCCCGGACACGCGCGCGCTCGCCGCAGAAGGGCGGACGAAGCTCTGCGAGCACGCCTTCAGCTTCGAGAAGGCGCCGGCCCGCTATCGTTTCCTCGAGGCACCCGAGCTCAGGGAGCCGGCGCGGGCGGCGCAGGCGGTGCTGACCGAGCTCGTGGGCGCACTGCGCGCGAGGAAGCTCGAGCCCTTGAGGAAGCTCTTCGCGCTGCGCTTCACCGAGCTCGCGCTGGCGGCCGAGACCCCGCGCGAGGAGGCCGAAGACGCGCTGCTGCTCCCCCTCGGCGAGCTGATGGCGGAGCCCGGCTT
>ERZ761610.1644-NODE-1644-length-11891-cov-15.193140_pt1 | contig 11891 bp, 8 predicted proteins | sample MGYA00512164_ERZ761610 | MGnify/ENA primary metagenome ERZ761610 (study PRJEB28899, sample SAMN02850038) | bioreactor sludge metagenome | biome: EBPR Sludge; feature: EBPR Bioreactor; material: flocular biomat | place: Australia: Thorneside Wastwater Treatment... | reverse complement strand
AATTTTAGTTATTCATCTTCAATGCCAGATATTCATGAAATATCAGGTTAACTGTCCTTTTGAATCTATAACGGAAATTCTGGAAAAATATAAAATGGGTAAAGATATAGATTATATTTTTGTTGATTTACACGGTGAAGCAACCTCTGAAAAAATGGCATTTGCACATTTTGTTGATGGCAAAGTTTCAGCAGTTGTTGGCTCACATACTCACATACCAACTGCAGATGTACAAATTTTACCTTCAGGCACAGCATACCATACAGACGCAGGAATGTGTGGTGATTATGATTCGGTTATTGGTTTCAAGAAACGGGTTTGTATAACAAATTTTTCAAATAAGATCCGTGGTGAAAAAATGGAGACTGCGGATAATGAATCAACCGTTTGTGGAACCTATATTGAAATAGATGATGTTACAGGAAGAGCCAAAAATATTGATTATGTAAGGGTTGGTGGCAGACTAAAACAACATTTGCCATCCCCTAATTAACTATAGCATAAATTTCTGCATAAAAATTTTCACTTGCCTGAGGTGGTTTTGCTAACCCCTCCGCAAAGAAATTTTTAGTAATAAAGTACCTTGTAATATTGATTGCATTAATTATCTCTTCGTAGCTGGCATGATGATCTCTGTCTGTAAAAAATTTTGGTATTAAAAATAACTTATCTTTATAAGGCTCCCCAACAGATGCACTGACTGCGGAAGCAGTTTTTGGTGATATATAAATGATGTTATCATTTACTTCACTGACAGCGCAACGGTTAAAATCAAAGCCAAAACCACAATGCGAAAGCAGGCTGAGCTCAAATAATGAATATTCCGTCAGCCAGTTTTCACTTTTTAAATTTTCCAAGTAATTAACAAAATCATTATATAAATTATTCATCGGCTCTTTTTCTTTTAGCATTTTACCTATCAGGGCAGCAACAGATGTTATGGATAGAATTTTTAAGTAATTGGAAAAGTGCAGTAAACTATAAGCCTTTTCCAGTGATATGGTAAGCATTCCTAAATGTTCCTCTAGTCGGGCATTCCACTCAAAAGATATCTGGTTGCCAATTTGCAAAATAGATTGGTTTTTCTTCTGCCCTTTTACCATGCCTTTTACTATCCCATGATTTTTTGAAAATAAAGTAACCAGAAGACCAGAATCAGAAAATTTCTGTACGCTAATAACAATTCCTGTGTCAGTAAATTTCAAGCTGATAGTTAATAGTTGATAGTTGATGGCATCGTTTCAAAAAACCATCAACAATAAACCACAGGTAATTTACAGATTAGTATAATCAATATCAAAAACTTTTTTATATTGTTTATACGCATATCTGTCAGTCATTCCTGCTATATAGTCAACCACTACATGTGCAGTATCAGTTTTATTACTTATATCCTCAATAGTATCACGCCATTCAGGTGGCAGGCAATTGGGGTTTTGCAAATAGAATGAAAATAACTCACTGACAATTCTTTTTGCCTTTGTGGTCATTATTAAAACTTTGTGATGGCGATACATTTTTTCCATCAAAAAATTCCTTACCTGTTGCAGCTCTTTTTTAAATGATGGTGAAAAATCACATATCTTTTCACCGCAATCTCTGATGTCATTTACGGTTTTAATTTTATATTTTTTAATTTTTGTTTCTGTAAATTCAACAACATCCCTGATCATATTCCCAATGAACTCACTTCTGGTTTGGTTAATTAGAACATCGTCAGAAATTTTTTTATAAGATTTTCTCAAGGACGAGATGATGTTTTTTAAAATTGGTAACTTTTGAAGTTCTTCAATGTTAAATAATTTAGCCTTTATTCCATCTTCGATATCGTGGCTATTATAAGCTATATCATCACATATCGATGCTATTTGTGCTTCAAGAGCGGCGTAAGAATTAAGTTTTAAATTATGTTGTTTATTATACTCTTTTAGTGCTCTGGGTGGGTTTCTGACAGGGCCATTATGTTTTGCAAGTCCTTCCAAACAATCCCAAGTTAAATTCAGACCATCAAATTCGGGGTATTTCTTTTCTAGTTTTGTAAGTATTCTTATGGTTTGTGCATTATGGTCAAACCCGCCATAATTTTTCATCACTTCCTTCAGTGCATCTTCACCTGCATGCCCAAAAGGTGCATGCCCAAGGTCATGACTCAATGAAATGGCTTCACTTAGATCTTCATCAACACCAAATATCCGTGCAATACTTCTTGCCAGTTGCGCCACCTCCAAGCTGTGTGTAAGGCGCGTACGGTAATGATCCCCTTCATTATTTATGAATACCTGAGTTTTATATTCTAAACGCCTGAATGCAGTTGAATGGATTATCCTGTCCCTGTCTTTCTGGAAAGCATTACGACCTGATTTGTTCTTTTCTGAGTATAATTTGCAACTATTTTGTGCAACACAAGCATAAGTATTATGTAATATTTCTGCCATTTTCTGATACAAATTTGAATCCGTAGTCTAAATTTAAAAAACACTCAAAGCCACAGAATAATTGAATTTTAGCGACTTTTTAAGAGTATTTTTCCAACATAGTTACAAATTAGACAAAAATTTTAGATTAAATTTAGTTAAAACTAATAAAAAAATCATTTAAAATCAAACAGATAGTTCTTTGTATAGGCGTGATGTTGTGATATTATGGGTTATGTGAGTCTTTGGTTTTTGGGGGGTAAAAAAGAGGGGCTTCACTGCATCAGGGTTTAAGGCTCAACGAAATTTGAGCCTTAAACTTTATTATGGGCGTGTGAAGAATTACTAACCACTTTATTAAAAAATAGTTTAGTTCTTTGTTGCTTTGGGTAGCCAAAGGATTTGCTATATAATTACAAGTTAATAAAATGGTAATGATGCAGCAAAAACCCTTAAATATATTAGTCAATAATTCTGACAATCATCATGTAGTTGTTCCTGAACAACCTGTAACAGAACATATTTCAAGTGATATTCCCAAAGAGCGCCAGAGTATAAAGGACCTGATAGAGAAAGTAAAAGCGTATATAAAAGAGAGATACTGCACTGAGCATCAAGTAGTCGGAATAGAGATACAACCAGATATAATCAGAGTTGCAGAGGCAAGAGAGATTAATGGGAAGTGGAAAATAGAGAAGCTGGTTTCTAAAAATGTTCTGAATTCATTTAATTTTGATTCTTTTCGAAAAAACCCCAAACTCTATTCAGATGCTTTAATTGAAGTTTTCAGCAAAAATAAAATTCAGAATCGTAATGTAGCATTGGCAATACCTGCTTCACTGGCAATTACCAAAACCATCTCCCTGCCGCTTATGGGCAAAGATAGTTTAGACAAGGCTACCAAGATACCATCATTCTGGCAAAATCTGGTTCAAATTTCTGAGAATTTATCTGATTATTCTATCTACTATAAAATTACTAAGGAAATTACAGCAAAAAAAGAAATGGAAGTGCTTTTTGTTGCAGTAAAAAAGCTTGATCTGGACATCTATAAGCAGATAGTTTTGTCTGCAAACCTTAACTTAGTGGTGATAGATGTGGGTTGTTTTCCGATAATTAACCTCTCAAAGCTGAAAGAGGATAAAAATATTGCAAATGAGGCAATATTGAAAATAGGAAAAGATGAGAATTATCTGGAGATAATGGAAGATGGAAAACCATATATTTATGATATTTTTGTTCCTGAAAATGAAAAGTCCTATCTTGGGGAGTATTTTGAACACCAGACCTTTCAGGTAAGGTTTGCCTCACAATTGAAGCATATTATCTCAAAACATGAAGATAAATTCAAAAATAAAATCAGAGAAGTAAATGTTATTTCCAGCGAAAAAAATATCTCCAAATTAATTTCTGGGCTTTCTGATAAAATTGTTGAGATAAAAATCATTCAGACAAATCTGTTTGAAAAACTTGATGTTGATGAAAAGCTTTTTGATGGGATCACTGAAGATAGATCAGCCTTTGCAATTACAAGTGGCCTTGCTACCAGAAAGATTGAGATATTTGCAGATGAAAGTAAAAAGCAAATATCTGATGCTATAAATCTTTTGCCGAATGCTGAAGGAATAAAGAGTGATTTAAGAGCGGCTTTCTATTCTAAGGTCACCCTTGGTGCAATTGTTGCTTTGTGTAGTTTGATCGTAACTTTTTATTCACTTTTTTCAGCTGGGCAGTACTCCTCCAACTATAAAGAAATATCAGAGTTTAACAATCTCAGCAGGCAATATTCAGAAAAGAATAAATTATATAAAGAGCTTACTGAAAATGGAGCGCATCTAAACAGGCTGGTAAAATTCAGTGCTGAAATTCCTGCTAATCAGGCGTTAATAATCTCAACATTAAAGCAGGTGAGCAGTAATATTCCAGATGGTGTATGGCTGGAAAAGATAAAAATAGATAAGAATCTGTTGATTATAGAAGGCAGGGCCTTTGAAGAAAATAATATAATTGAGTTTACCAAGGCATTTGAAGGCAGTGATGTAGTTGAAAACCTAATAATAACCAACATGAAATCAACTCCACTGGAAAATGGCGGCATGATCAAGGATTTTGTTATGAATGCAAACATAATTAAAAAATAGGGTATTTTATGGCAATTGACCTGAATATGGATATTGGCACCCTTGTAAAGGGGCTTCTAAGTAAAAAAACCAAGTCAAAAAATGATGGCGTTACTAAGGGGAGTGGTATTTTTGATAATCAGGCGGTCAAGCAATCTATCCTGAAAATCATTCTTGCAATATGTGTAACGGTGATATTATGCTTTATAATTAATTATTTTACAGCTAACCCTATAATTAAAGCGAAGTCAGAATTCCAAAGCAACTCTGACATTAATCAGGCTTTGGAAAAACTTGAGGTGAATATAATTTCAGCCCAGTCTTTGTTAAATAGTAACAGGAAAAAAGCCGAAATCATATTGCCATTATTTTCTGACCTTCATGGTGAAAGAACTATTTTTAAGCAAATAACCAATCTGGCATCTGAAAATTATATGGTAATAAGAAGTATCAACCAGCTTTCCGCTACTAATAAGGATAAGCCGATCGAGCATTCTGAGGTACAAATACTACTAAATGTCAGTGGATATTACTCAAATTACCTTAATTTTAAGAAACAGCTTGAAAAGGCCAAGCCTTATATGAAGATAGATAGTGAGGTTTTAGCGCTTAACCAAAGTAGCGAAACTGATAGAGGTATAGAAATATCAATAAGCTTGACAGATTATGCAATGCCAAAAAAACAATATGAGAAACTGCTCCAAAATAGCCATTAATTTGTTTTTGATGCTTATAGCGACTTTTTACTTTTCTGATGCCTATGCACAGGAGCGTGACCCATTTTCTCCATCTGGAACAGCTGTTAAGGTTATACAGGATGCTGTACAGACAGTAGGGCAAACGGTATCTTCCGAAAGAAGTGAGGAACTAAGCCCTATCACCGCTTACAAGGTAAATAGCTATAAAGTGGTTGGCATTATGCTTTCTGATACTAGGAAAATTGCAGCAATAAAGGCTCTTAATGGTGTAGATTATGTGGTTAAAATTGGTGATAAGGTAGGGAATGACAGGGGGGAGGTTGCAGACATAGATATTTCAGGGGTGGTTATAAAGAACAGTGAAGGTGAAATAAAAATTCCCGTAAGTAATAAAATTGAGGTAAATCTTGATAAAACAAAGAATAAATAAAATTGTACCGTTTTTACTATGGTCTGTTTTGGTTTTCCCAATTCATGCATGTAAAACAGAGGGCAAGAGTGGGCTTGAGTATGGCGATAGGCTGATAGAGGCAAAGCCAACTTTTGACAGGCAGAAATTCATTTCCGAAAGTAAGGAAAAATCAGTTACTGATTATAGTTTAGGGCCAAAAGCTATCCAGAGGGACAAGGAAGAAAGCCAGAAATTTTCCCGTACTTTTGTAAATAAAGAAGAGAGTTTTGACTATGTTGATGCAGAGAATCTGGAAAAGAAGTCTTTTAAAGTTACGGTTAATGCTGAAAATATGGATATCAGAACTTTCTCTGAAATGCTTTCACAAGTAACAGATGTAAATGTTTTGGTTTCTGATGAGGTTAAGGGAGTGGTAACAGCAAAACTAAAAGATGTTTTCTGGACCAGTATGCTCGATTCTATTCTGGATACTAAAAAATTGGCAAAATACGTTGATGTGAAATCAAATATCATCAGGGTTCATGACCAGAATACTGTTGTACAGCTTGAGGAATTTGAGCAAAAAAGAAAGCAGAATGTACAGCGTGCATTGATGCTAAAAAAGGCAGCCCAGCCTTTGTATACTGAGATATTCAAACTATATTACACTAAACCTGCTCCAGTTAAGCTGACAATTCAGGAGGCAATAGGAAAACAGGCTGGTGCAGAAGGTATAAGGAATATTGACCCAGAAATGACGATTGATGAGAGGCGTAATCTGCTGATAGTAAAGGCAAGGAAAGAGGATATGGATCTTATCTCAAAACTGGTCGGAGAGCTTGATACGCAAACCCAGCAAGTTTTCATTGAGGCGTTTATAGTTGAAGTGAGTGATGGTTTTGAAAAGGCATTTGGCTCACGTTTTGGCGTTAATACTACAGACAGATATGGAAATACAATTGATGGCAGGCCAGGTAATGCCAGCTTAGTTGGTGTTGGTGGTGATTCCACTGGTGCGCTTACAGCAGGCAGTGCAGCTTCCAGCCTTTCTAACCTGAATGTTCTTAACCCAACAGGCGGTATTGGCATACTTACTGGTTTTGGTTCTTCGGCTGACCTGAAAATAGAATTATCAGCGCTTGAAAGGCAGGGTTTAACAAAAGTTGTTTCTAACCCTCGTGTGTTCACGCTGGATAATCAGGAAGCAGTTATTTTTCAGGGTGATGAGGTGCCTTATGAAACAACTTCACAGGACGGAACAAAAGTTGAATTCAAGGAGGCGGGACTTAGGCTTGCTGTAACGCCGTCAATAATCGGTGATGGAAATTTGATGCTTAACCTTACTGTTAATAAAGATACAGTTGATACAACGGTTGATAACCCCCCAATTACAAAAAGTGAGCTTAAGACCAACCTAGTAACTAAAGATGGTGAAATAGTTGTTATGGGCGGAATTTATTCGGAGTCAAAAACCAAAACAAACGATAAGGTTCCAGGACTTGGCGATATACCAGGGGTTGGAAAACTATTTAGCCGTGATACAAATGATAGTGAAAGAAGTGAATTAATAATATTCATAGCACCTAGGGTTCTTCAGTAAATTCCTATTGATATAAAATCTTATAAATTTATTGAAGGTGTAAAAGTTAAGGGTATCTAAAATGATAAGCTTACCAAAACAGACAGATAAATCTCTCGTAGAGTTTTTACGTTCGGCAAAGATTATTTCAGAGGAGCAACTGACAGAAGCTGCAAATCTTGATAAAGCGATGTCAACAGGGTTAGTTGCTGCAAGCATAAATATGGGTTTCATTGATGAAGAAATAATTGCTAATAAATTTTGTGAAACCTATGGGTTGTTAAGAAGTAAAGTAAAATTAGCAAATCTTAAAACCAGACCATTATTAGACACAATAACCGACCAGTTCATAATTAAAAATCGTGTGGTTCCTGTAGATGCAGTTGGTGATAAGATATATGTTGCAGTATCTGACCCCTCTTCACTCGAGGCCTTTAATTCCATGCAAATCATTTCGAATTCTTCCTTGATGGAGTCAAGCGTTGTTACATTATCAGAAATGGAAGAATATCTTGAGCGTCTAAAGTCACGCATGGATGATGATTTTTTAAGAAGCTTGGAATCTGGTGATTTTGAGAAAGAAGGACTAAATTATAATGAGCAGCAATCTGAAAATGTCAATAGTGCAGCCATGGCAGAACTTCTGATGACTGAAGAGGAAAAAGATAAAAAAGGTAAAAAGTCACGAGTTAATGCAGCAACTGATGTTATAGAATTTGTTGATACAATCCTGTCAGAAGCAATAGCAACTGGGGTTAGTGATATTCATATTGAGGGCTTTAGGGAAGGTGCGCAGGTGCGTTACCGTAAAGATGGTGTGTTGCAGGCTATTGAGGATTTTTCGGAATTTCTGACATTCAATTATTCAGCAGTTGTTACCCGTTTGAAAATTTTAGCATCACTTGATATTTCGGAGCGCAGGATGCCGCAGGATGGTGCAATCACATCTGGGCTTGCGGATAAAACTGTTGATATTCGTGTTTCAGTTCTGCCTACAGTTCACGGTGAGCGTGTTGTGATGAGGATACTGGACCCCGAAGCAGCAAATTTTACTTTAGACCAGCTTGGAATACCAGAGCATAATTTAAAAAAACTCAGAAAGGCAATTCATGCACCACAAGGTATGGTACTAGTTACTGGCCCAACGGGTTCTGGTAAGTCAACAACCTTATATGCGTGTTTAAAGGAGCTCAACGAGCCAGGTGTAAATATATTAACAGCAGAAGACCCAGTAGAATATGACCTTAGAGGTGTAGGGCAAGTGCAGGTTAAAGAGTCAATAGGTTTTACTTTTGCCGGGGCGCTGCGGAGCTTTTTACGCCAAGACCCCGAAGTTATAATGGTGGGTGAGATTAGAGACAAGGAAACATCAGATATTTCAATAAAGGCATCATTAACGGGGCATTTAGTGCTTTCAACCCTGCACACTAATGATGCAGCAAGCACGATTACCCGTTTAATAAATATGGGCGTGCCTAATTATCTGATAACTTCATCATTAAGCCTAGTTTTAGCACAGAGGCTGGCACGGGTTAACTGCCCGCATTGTCTGAGTGATGACCCCATATCTCGTCCAGAAGTTTTAAGTGATTTAGGTTTTGCAGAAGAAGAAATAAAAACAGTAAAAGCCCAAAAGTCAAAAGGTTGCGAAAGATGCAGCGGAACAGGCGTTAAGGGGCGGGTTGGTATTCATGAGATACTGGCACTCACAAAAGAAATAAAAGAGGCAATACTTAAAAACGCAACAGAAATTGAATTAATAAAAATTGCAGAAAGGGACGGTTTTGAAACATTACAAACAGTCGGCCGCCGCCTTATTCAGGCAGGAAAAATTTCAATTGAGGAATATAAAAGAGTGCTAGTACTGGATTAGCAACCTGCTAAGTCTCTAATAAGAAGACGCAACAGAGGAATTGAATCTGGCACGGTATTTCTGGTTTGCCAGTTTTCTTTGCAGGCTTAAAGGGGTTTGCTTATAATAAACTTGCTGGTTTTTGTTTATAGGCTTTTCCTTTATTTCCCTTATATTTGTTTGCCCCTGACTATAGGATATATTCTTGTTTTTTGCATAAAGGCTTTTCAGGCTTTCAACTTTCCTGTCAAACTCACTTTGATATATTGCCTGCAATATCTGTTTCTGTTTTAGCCATAACTGCCTTTCTGTTTCAGACATATTATACTCCCTGAAACCAGATTTTACCCACCTGTCTAGCCTGATGTCCCATTGTTTGCGCTGTGCAGGTGGCATAGAGGCGTATTTTGAGCCTACACTGAAAGTAACAGAACTTGTTAATGGCTGTTTTTTTAATTCAGGGCTAGTAGTGCTTATGATTTTCTGCTGTAGGGGTGCAGGAGCTTTGATAATGCCGCCCAGTTCAGAAGCCCTGTTATTTTGACCATAATTTAACTTAGCCTCTTTTTTAAAGCTATTATCAGTTTTTCTTTTTAAACTTTCATTACGCACAATAGGTGCTTTACCTTCAGTAAATTCAATTCCTCTGCCTTCAAGTTTGGGGTCTTTATTTATATTATTTTTTAGTTCAGCAAATTTTTGAACTGCTTTTACTGGCAATATTATTTCTCCATTATTTATATCTTTATTATTATCGTTATAGGAAACGGTTGAAGACTTGCTTACAAGTTTCAAATTATCCTGTTTGACCAGACCCGTCATATCATTTGCATAACCTTGCCCATTAAGCTCCTGAACAGGTGTGTGATTTACCATATCGGTTCTAACTCCTGTTGATTCTATGTTTTGTATACTCTCTTCACCTCTTTTAGTGGCTGCCCACCAGTTATACTGCTCTTGTTCGTAGGCTAATTGTTCTTGAGTAAGCTTTTCCTGACTGTCTTCCTGATAAGCTTTGGGGAACATTATATAGGGGTCTTCGAATGATGAATTACTTTGTGGAGAAATTTGTTTCTTATTTCTCTCTTGAATTATTTTAGGTAATTCTTTTGAAACATATTTCTGGGCATTGGTGTATGTTGCTAAGGCTTGAGCAACTGGAAGGTGCCTGCCATAGGCAAGATCGTAAGGTTTGTAACCCTCTCTGGTTACCATATTGGCATTTGCCCCAACATAAAGCAGGTATTTAACCAACTCAATATTACCATTGAAAGATGCTATATGGAGGGGGGTCAAGCCGTCATCATTTGCTTTATTAACATCTGCCCCCTCTCTTATCAGCAGGTCAACAATGTCAACTGAGCCGTTAAGTGTTGCAATCAGCAATGGGGTATCATTAGCCCTGTTCCTTGCATCTATAACTGAACCATTACGTATCAATTGCTGAGCAGCAAAATAATTTCTTCTCGCCGCTGATACGTGGAGTGGCGTGTTACCTCTTACATCCTGAATATTTGCGTCTGCACCCTCAACCAGCAACAGCTCGGTGATTTCATTATGCCCATTATAAATTGACGCCATTAAAGGCGTTTCACCGAATTTATTCCTTGAATTGGCAGGCCTTCCAGAGTGCAGAAGGTCAACAACGGCTTGCTTATTTCCTATTATAGCAGCTTTAACAAATTGCTCATTTAACTGGTCTTCAGAATAGGTTATGGGCTTATAGCCAATCCTACCTGGTTTACCAAGGTTCTCATAATCTTTGGCAATTCCATCGTCAATTTCTACTACCTCTTCTTCTTTAGCAGGCTCTTCCGTTACCTCTTCCTTTTTCTTTTTGGATATTATAAGTGGGCTGTTCTGAGCCGTAGATTTTTCCTCTGGTAGTAAGTCATCTAATAATTGTTGCACCTGCTTTTCTCTTTCCTCTGGGCTTAGTGCTGAATTTGCTGAATCTTCTTCCTCGTCTCTTCTGTTATAACCAAGATCAGGAACCGCAGGGAATTGATTATCAGTTTTATTTTCCTTACCAAGGTTGTCTAATGTTATTGCCTGAAAATCTTCTGGCTTTAACACCTCTATTTCACCTGAATTACTGCCAGTTGCAAAATTATTTTTCTGAAACTGATTAACCTCAATGGTCTGGGAAGCGGGCTGAACATTGTTATAATCATTAGTCAATTGTGGTTCTTCTATTGTTGGCATTGCTGGTATCTGAGCCTCTTCGGCAAAAGGTACGTCCTCATATTTTGGTAACTCAACCTCGGGAATGGTAGTTACGCTCAAATCATTTGGGTCTTGTTGTTGGGGTTCCTGTTGTTTGTAATTATTTTCATTACCAGATTTCGCCTTGCCAATTTTAATTCCCCCCTCACTTTCGGAATCATCAATGCCTAAACCTTGTGAATCATCAGATAATTCTGGTAAGTTCAAATCATCTGGCAGTACATCTGCCTGTGCTAGCTGAAACCTTTCCTGTTCATCAGTCGCTATCTCTGTGCCTTGACCTAATGTTCCATTTCCTAAGCCTGGAATGCTCGGCAAGCTTTGTGCAAATGCCAATTTGAATAGGAAAACGAAATATAAGAATATTACTAAATTTTTCATAGTTGATTGGCATTTTATAATATTTGTCTCAATCAAACAATTAGTTGTTCATTTTTAGGCGCGCACTAACTAAATTTTTCTAGTATCAGGCACTTGAAAGCCTCACCCATCTGATTTTTTGAAATCAATCGTTCAACGCTTTTTTTCATAGCGTCATATTGCCTTGAACTCAAGTGATTGCGGAGGTTTCCTAGCCTTTCCATAATACCCATACTTAAAAGGAACTCGCT
>ERZ761610.1639-NODE-1639-length-11932-cov-21.450619_pt1 | contig 11932 bp, 10 predicted proteins | sample MGYA00512164_ERZ761610 | MGnify/ENA primary metagenome ERZ761610 (study PRJEB28899, sample SAMN02850038) | bioreactor sludge metagenome | biome: EBPR Sludge; feature: EBPR Bioreactor; material: flocular biomat | place: Australia: Thorneside Wastwater Treatment... | reverse complement strand
GCTCACTATCCTTAGATAGCTCAACTCTCACTACTCGTGAACCCATTCCAAATGGGTCTCGTCTGTCTTTTGCTCCCATCACCTCTAAGAAGGTTGAAATAAAAAATCTTTTTGAGTTAGCATCCAATTTCTTGATTATATAAAAAAGAAATGTGTCTAAAGATGTATTATCTAGCTCATTAATATTAGTGAGCCCATCTTCACTTTCGTCATTATCTGATTCATCATCTGGCTCCTCATCATCATATATATCTTCACTGCTGTTCATTTTATTATCTCCTTTGTAAAATAGAATATGAAAGTTTATAATAAAAGGTGACAGTCATCTTGAAGATGACTGTCACCTGAGAAATTATCGAGAACCAAAAAGTGACAGTCACCTTAAAGGTGACTGTCACTTGGGTAGATGGAAGGAGAAATTTATGCCCTACGCGAGAAAAGATTTGCTAACATGGCAAGCAGGCATGTATTATCACATCTACAATCGCGGCATCAGCAAGTCTCCCATCTTTCGAGAAGAAGCCAATTATCTTTTTGTGCTTGAAAAAGTAAAAGAATATACAAAAGCCAATCACTTAAGCATGATTGCCTATTGCCTTGAACCAAATCATTATCACTTCTTAACAAGGCAAGATGGTCAAGAACCAGCGGGCAATTTACCTCAATATGTTTTCAATAGTTACGTCAAAGCCTATAATAAGAAATATCAACACAGTGGAACATTGTTTGAAGGACGTTTTCGAGCAAAAGTAATCCAAACGAAAAGTCACTTATTACATTTATGCAGATATATTCACGGAAACCCTGTCAAAGACGGTTTGGTGGCAGACCCTGCACAGTGGCTCTATTCCAATTATTTAGAATGGATTGGCGAAAGAAACGGGTCACTAGTAGATAAAGACTTTATCAAAAGCCAGTTTGCAAATGCAGAAGAATATAAAAAGTTTTTGTTTGCTTACTTAAAATCCCGCCAGTTACCAGATGATGTTAGAAAATTTATTGACGATTTAGAAAAGTGAACCCACAGGTGACAGTCACTTTAGAAGTGACTGTCACCTTTATAAAAAGCTAAACGCTGATAGCTGACCGCTAATCACCACCAACTAGCAACCATCAACTATAATTCCACCCATGAAACGCTACATTCTCCTCACAGTCTTTATCTCAGGTATGACCACACTCGCCGCCGAACTCACCGCCGGGCGACTCATCGGCAACGTCTTCGGCACCAGCAATCTAGTTTGGGCAAGCATTATCGGTCTCATGCTTATCTATTTAACCTTCGGCTACTTTCTCGGTGGCAAATGGGCAGATGCCAACCCAAGTCCGCAAGCCATGTATCGCATCCTTGCTTGGGCGGCGTTCACCGTAGGTCTCGTGCCTTATGTCGCTGTGCCAGTTCTCACCTTCGCCGCTGATGCGTTTGAAGTGTTAAGCGTCGGCATTATGGCTGGTTCTTTTATCGTTGTCTTAGTTTTATTTATTGTCCCCATCACATTGCTAGGCACAATCTCACCCTATGCCATTCGCTTATCCATAGAAGATACCGATAAATCAGGTCAAATCTCAGGGCAGATTTATGCCATCTCAACATTAGGTTCATTCATCGGCACGTTTATCCCAACTCTGATAACCATTCCAACGATTGGAACACGCCTCACCTTTGCCTCCTTCGGCATGTTGCTGTTAATCGTAGCACTCATTGGCTTATACCGTTTTGTTAGTCAAAAAGAAATGCTCAAATATATTTGGATGCCGATTGCATTACTTATCATTGCCATTGTTTTCTCAAACAGCGCATTGAAGAACAGTACGGGGCAAGTGTACGAAACCGAGTCTGCTTATAACTATATTCAAGTGCAACAACAAAATGGTTTTACTTTGTTGCGCCTCAATGATGGTCAAGGTGTGCATTCCATTTATCATCCCGATACAATGTACTTCAACGGACCATGGGAACAATTCTCAGTCGGTCCCTATTTTTATGCAAGCCGTTCGCCTGATGATGTGCAAAGCATGGCAATCATTGGCTTAGCGGCTGGCACGGCCGCACGTCAAGCCACTGCCATTTATGGTGAAGATATTCAAATTGACGGCATTGAAATTGACGACAAAATTGTACAAGTTGGGCGTGATTATTTTGATATGAATTTACCCAATCTAAACGTCATCGTCGGCGATGGCAGATTAGGGTTAGATAGAAGCAATAAACTGTATGACATTATCGCGATTGATGCCTATCGTCCGCCATACATTCCCGCGCACATGACCACACTTGAGTTTTTCACAATCTGCGCCTCTCACTTAACCGAAACAGGTGTGCTGACCCTCAACGTTGGCTCCACCCCCGGCGATAGAAGACTCATTGACGGACTCGCCACCACCATGAGTCAAATCTTCCCTTCCATTCACATCATGGATATTCCCGGCACCCTCAACACTATGATATTCGCAACCAAGCAACCCACCTCACCTGAGAATTTTATTGATAATTTATCAAGGTTCTCACGAGGACCTGGAAGCCCTGGCATAAATCCTTTACTTATTGTAACTATGTCATCAACTTATAATAACCTTGCTGAAGGTTACACCACCACCACCGTCTTCACCGACGACCTCGCCCCCATCGAATGGATCGTCAACAACATGGTCGTCAGCTTTGTCTTACAAGGTGGTCTTGAGTTTTTGCAGTAACAACATCATGTCATTGCGAGGAACTGCTGGTCGAGTGTCGCCGAAGGCGACGTACCGAGACCCAGTTCCGAAGCAATCCCCAACCTTAACTTAATATAATGAGATTGCTTCGTCAGGATGCTTCGCATCCATCCTCGCAACGACATAAAATAATTTATGGAATACGCAAAGTAGATAAAACTTCTTCGCCCAATTTCTTACATTCTTCCCACTCAGATGAATTTGAACTTATTCCAAAAACAGGCAAGCCATACAAATCATATCTATATCCTGAAAAAGATTCAGCATCTAAGTAAAGAAACAATACATAATCTGAAGATGTAGAATCTGGGTAAATTATTGTGTAATCTATATTGCCCAAAGTAACTTTTTCAGATTCATAAGGTTCATAATAGCCCGCAGGGTCCTGAATTCCAATTTTGCAACTAGAAAGTTCTTTTGTTTGCAGATAATTCAATACTGATGTGTTATCAAAGTATTTAGATTTATCTTCCCACTTAGAAGGCTCATAATTCATAATGAGTGGTGGATGAGATAATACAACGAAAACTCCTAAAGGTACCGATGTTGAAGTCAATGTAGAAGTTTCTGCTGGAGCAATGCTCATTTCATTTGAACATGCTTGGATAAACACTAACATTACCCCAACAAGAAATAATAAATTTCGATAAAAATATTTCATATTGCTTACCTTCAGCAAATTCTCGTTTACAATATTAATTAATGAAACATTTTCATATTCTATCTCACATTATATCTTTACTGACCCCGCTCGCCCTCATCGGTCTCGCCTTACGCATTCTATTAACTCCCCTCTTCTACACCATCGAATACAACATGCCCTACTTCCCAGAAGATACCTACGGCTTCACCAAACAAGATAGACTCAAATACGCACCCTATGCAGTCGATTACCTAATCAACAATGAAGACATTTCCTATCTCGGCGACTTAACATTCGAAGATGGCTCTCCGCTCTATAATGAAAGAGAACTCAGTCACATGCAAGATGTCAAAGAAGTCATCACAGGCTCACTAACGGCTTGGTACATCACACTTGCGATTCTCCTAATCCTCCTCATTCTCTTTTATAAAAATAACAATCTTACTGAATACCTAATCGCTTTACAACGCGGTGGCTGGTGGATGATAGGTCTAGCACTATCACTTGCTTTCATTGCAGGCGCCGGCATCTTACTCAATCCAGACATCTTCTGGACCTTCTTCTCAGGTTTTCACGCCATCTTCTTTGAAGGTGACTCGTGGTTGTTTTATTATTCAGATACACTCATTCGCCTCTTCCCCATCCGCTTCTGGCAAGATGCCGTCATCGCCATAGCAATCATTGCATTAGGTGGAGGTTTGTCACTCGCATTAGGGTTGAAGAGATTTACAGAATAAACTTATTCCTATTCACTACTCTACTCACTACTCACTACTTTCTACTTTTCAACCTGTAAACCTTCCAACTTGTAACCCGCAAGCGTGTATAATTCACATAAAGGAATCAACACATGGCAAATAGTTTAGAAAACAAAGTTGCTCTCATCACCGGCGGGTCACGCGGAATTGGTCGCGCCATTGCCTTAGAATTTGCATCACGCGGCGCCGCAGTCGTCGTCAATTACAACAAATCACCTGAGTCGGCTGAAGAAGTCGTCAAACAGATTCAATCCGCAGGTGGCAAAGCCGCTGCGCATCAAGCCGATGTCTCCGATTTCAAACAAGCCGAAGCCCTAGTCAAATTTGCAGTGGATACTTTTGGTGATTTAAGCATCTTAGTCAACAATGCCGGCATTACACGTGACCAATTAATCATGATGATGCCCGAAGCCGATTGGGATGCTGTCATCAATACCAATCTCAAAAGCACGTTTAATTGCTCCAAAGCCGCCGTCAAACACATGATGCGCAAACGAGTTGGGCGCATTATCAACATGGCATCTGTTGCCGGGCAAATGGGCAACCCCGGGCAAACCAATTATTCCGCTTCCAAAGGCGGGCAGATTGCCTTCACCAAAGCCTTAGCGCGTGAAGTTGCCGCACGTAATATCACCGTCAATGCCATTGCGCCGGGCTTTGTAGATACTGAAATTTTAGATGCCATGACTCCCGAAGTGCTTGAAGCGGCATTGAAGTTAGTTCCGCTCGGCAGAAAAGGCAAACCTGAAGAAATCGCCGCCGCCGCCGCATTTCTCGCATCCGATGAAGCCGCCTATATCACTGGTCAAGTACTCGGTGTTGATGGTGGCATGGCGATGATGTAATCTTCATGTCATTGCGAGCCGTTGGTCGAGTAGGGGCGAGGTCTTTTCGCCCTGTATCGAGACCACAGACGAAGCAATCTCATGAAATGATAGGAGAAAAATTATGACCGAACCTGTTGATGGAAAAACAACCGTCTCACCCGAAGTATTAACCACCATTGCGCGTCTATCTGCGCTGGAAGTACAAGGCGTCAGCCGTTTTGCAGAAGTGGCTGGAGGTGTAAACCGCCTCTTCAAACGCGGCGTTGGTGATGGCGTGCGCATCGAAGCGAAAGATAACATCGCCCTAGTAGATTTGCATCTCATCTTAAAACAAGATGTCAACATCCGCGAAGTCAGCCGCAACGTGCAACAAAACGTTACACGCGCTATTAATGAAATTGTCGGCATGGATGTCGGCGAAGTTAACATTCATATTGAAGATATAGATTATTCAGAATGAGCATGAAACCCCGTACCAGAGCGCGCGCCATTGCTCTGCAAGTTTTGTACGAAACTGATTTATCAAATCATCTACCGGGTGATGTGCTTAAAACACGCCTGGCAGAAAACGAGCTTTCAGACGAACATGCCGAGTTTGCCCGTCAAATCATTTTCGGCGTGCGTCCCTTGCGCGAAGAGTTAGATAACGTCATTGCAAAATATGCACCCGAATGGCCCCTCGATCAAATCGCCGCAATTGATAGAAACATCATCCGCATGGCATGTTGGGAGTTTGCCATCTCGCGCGAAACGCCTACAAAAGTTGCCATCAACGAAGCTGTTGAGTTAGCAAAAATCTATGGCTCCGATTCAGCTTCTCGTTTTGTCAATGGCGTACTAGGCACTTTGGTTGAACATGAAAACGAAATTCGGCAAGCCATCAAAAAAGTAGAAGAAACAAAAGTAGAATCATAAATGGAAATTCTCGGCATCGGTATTAACGAACTTATTTTTATTATTATCATTGCATTAATCGTCTTAGGTCCAAAAGATATGCAAAAAGCAGGCAAATCCATCGGCAGGTGGCTTCGCGACTTAACCCAATCCGATGGCTGGAAAGTCTTTCAACGAACATCAAATGAAATCCGCTCTCTGCCTAGAAATTTAATTCGAGATGCCAACACTGAAATCAATGAAATTAACAAAGAGATAAGAAACGCTTCTTCCTTAACTTCAACAGGTTCGGCAAACCCGAAACACAATCGTCAGCCCCAGCCGTATTCTGATAAACCTGTAGCACCGCCGGAAAACAAAATTTCCCCAACCGAAACTGAACCCAAAGAGAGCGAAAGCGACCAACCGAACAATGCGTAATTTCTTTATCAGACTAGGGCAAGACATCCTCGTCTACTTTCGCGTGCTTGTTGCTATCATTACCTTTCCGTTTAAACTAATCTTTACTATTATCGCTTTCCCATTTCGGGCGTTATATCAATTTAATCAATACCTCAATACACAACCGGATGAACGTCCGATTGCAGATGTCTTTTCTGATTTAGCCACCGATAAACAAACCCGTGAAGGTTTATGGCAACAAATCGAAGATTTGCGAATGCACTTGCTTCGTTCGGTCTTGATGTTGACACTCACAGTCATCATCACCTTTTGGTTCGCACAAGAAGTCATGGCATTTCTGGCAGACCCAGTCGGCGGGTTACAAAATTTACAAGCCATTCAAGTCACCGAAGAGATTGGCGTATTCATGCGCGTTTCAATGTCAGTCGGGATTGCAGTAGCATTTCCATACATTGCTTTTGAAGTCTGGTATTTCGCCGCGCCGGGCTTGAAGCCACGCGAAAAGAAATTAGGTCTAATTGGTATTCCACTGGCTACACTTCTTTTCTTAACAGGAATGGCATTTACATTTTATATTTTATTGCCAGCCGCACTTCCCTTTTTAGGTGGCTTTACTGAAATTGCCCAATTCTGGACAGCCAAAGAATATTTTTCTTTCGTCACTGGCTTGATGTTTTGGATTGGCTTGTTCTTTGAGTTTCCACTTGTGATTTATGTATTAACCTCTATGGGTTTGGTCAAACCGCAAATTTTGGCAGAACAATGGAGAGTTGCAATTGTGATTATTGCCATTCTTGCCGCCGCCATCACCCCCACTGTTGACCCTGTCAATATGGGTTTGGTCATGCTTCCGATGACTTTGTTATACTTTATTAGCATTGGCTTGAGTTACATCGCCTACGCCGGGCGCAAACAAGCAGATGCTGAATTGCAAGAAAATGTCGCAGATGATGGATTAGGTTAACCCGTAGTCTGAAGCGTTTTTGAATCAATTTGTAGGGGCATAGCAAAATTAGTTATCAATAAACTGGTTCACTATGCCCGTACACTTTCAGGAGAAGAATATGAATGGGAAATCGAATATCACTCGCCGAATCATCCATGCGGCGCTTATGCTTGCCGTTGTGGGGCAGGCTTGTACGTTTTCATTATTTAATTTACCAACTTTAACGCCAGCCACACCTGTAACGGGCGAAGTAATTCCGACCTCTACACCATACCCTGTAGCACAAACAACTTTTGTAGTCACATTACCTGAGCCGCTTCAACCGAATGAAACACTCGTCATTGCTGTATTGGATGAGGTCACCGGGCTTTCGTTGAATCCTCAACAATATCCAATGACCGCCAGAGATACATTGACATACGCCGCAACTCTTCCGATTGTTTATAACTCAGTTGTTAAGTATCGTTATATCAGGCAAGGACCTGCTTTAGTATTTGAAGATACAAGTTTTGGCACAGCCATTCGCTATCGTATGCATGTTGCCAACGGACCAAGTGAAGTACGCGATATTATTGCAGATTGGGACGATAAAAGTTATACCCGCCCAACAGGTTCAATTTTAGGGCAAATTTATAATGCCGATTCAAATACGCCTGTTCCAAATATTTTGGTTACTGCTGGTGGTGTGCAACATATTACCGATTCTTTAGGACGTTTTGAATTAACGGGTTTACCCACTGGCACACATCAATTGGTTGCTTATAGTTTAGATGGTTTATATATTCCATTTCAACAAGGCGCAGTCGTAGCAAGTGAAGCCCCCACACTTGTAGATGTGCGCATCAAACCCTCACGCTTCGTCAATGTGACGTTTAGAGTCTCTGTGCCAGCCGATACTGTGCCGGGCGTGCCAGTGCGCATTGCGGGGAACATCTTACAATTTGGCAACACCTTTGCGGATTTACCCGGCGGCGTTAGCACTGTAACAAACCGCATGCAAGATATGCAATTGCAAGCCGATGGTCGTTACGCCATCACCGTAGGGTTACCCGTCGGCACTTACATTCAATATAAATATACATTAGGCGATGGTTTTTGGAATGCTGAACACAAAGAAGATGGTTCGTGGATAGTTCGTGAATTTATTGTGCCCGAACAAGATATAACGCTTCAAGACTCCATTGCTACATGGTCTACCACGCGCAATTCAGCCCCGATTCTTTTTGAAACCACAATCCCATCAGTCACACCGCCTGGTGATATTGTTTACATTCAATTTAATACTTTTGGTTGGATGGAACCCATCCCCATGTGGCCCCTCGGCAATAATCGTTGGGCGTATAAATTGTATGGTCCGTTAAATTTTCTAGGTGATTTTTCCTATCGTTATTGCCGCAATGGTCAGTGTGGCAGTGCTGACGACAACCAAACAGTCGGCGAAAATGCAAAAGGGCGAATCGCCTCTACCAGTTTATTGGGGCAAGATATTCAAGATAACATCAGTTCGTGGAAATGGTACGAAAACCCCGAGCCTGTTTCACTCGTCGGCTCAACTATTAATCCACGTGCTGTTGGCTTTGTAGCAGGCGTTGAATATCAATCAACATACCGACCAAATTTTTCATACTTTGCCCCACAAACCTTTGCCAACACAAAAGCCATCGGCTCCAATTTGGCAGTCATCACCCCAAGTTGGACCTACACAAACATTTCACCCTTACGATTTACAACATTGCCCGGTCAAGACCCATTGTGGATTGACTCCGCTATTATGATTTCGCAAGCTCGTAATGCCGGTCTTAATGTAGCCATTTTCCCAACGCCTCACTTCTCAGGGACAACTGATTCAACAACTTCAGCATCTACTACCTTTTGGCTAAATGCCCCACGTGATGCCGCTTGGTGGCAAACATGGTTCACACGCTATCGTGCTTTCGCAGTCAATCACGCAGACCTTGCCACACAAACAGGCGCACAATTCTTAATCCTCGGCGGTGAAGCCGTTACACCTGCTTTACCCGGCGGCACCCTGCCAAATGGTCAGCCATCAAATGTCCCCGCGGATGTTGAAGCGCAATGGAAAGCCATCATCCAAGATGTACGCTCACGATTCAGAGGTCAAGTATTTTGGGCAATGCCGTACACAACATCGAATGTACAAACACCCGTAAGTTTTCTAAAAGATGTAGATGGTGTTTATTTGTTATGGTCTGCTCCACTTACCACAAATCAAACCGCTACAAAAACCGACCTCACGAATGAAGCCGGCAGATTGTTAGATAACGAAATTGCTCCATTGGTTAACTTGTTAGGCAAACCGATTATTCTGGCAGTGGCATATCCATCTGCGGCGGGTGCACCAAGTGGATGTATTTCCAGCGGCACAGGCACTTGCGTTGATTTCGCTTCTTTATCTCAACCCTATGCAGATAATCCATCTGTTAGTTTGAATTTACAAACCCAAGCCGATATTTATGAAGCCATGCTCACGGCAGTCAATGCCCGCCCATGGATTTCAGGTTTTATCAGTCGTGGTTATTTTATGCCTGTCGCTTTGCAAGATAAATCTACATCTATTCACAGCAAACCCGCGGCAGATATTTTATGGTATTGGTATCCACGCTTGTTAGGGGTTGTGCCGTAAGTCAAATCTTTTACATGGAGATTTTATGAAAAAAATCGTTGGTCGCATATTGATAGGTTTATTAATCATTGTTGTCATTGCAGGTTCAGGGGCATTTTATTATTTCAAGAGTTATTTACCAAATACAGTAGCGTTACAATCTTTCCCACAAGTAGATGGGGAAATTCAAGTATCAGGTTTAAATGAAAGAGTGGATATTTATCGAGATTCGATGGGTATTCCACACATTTATGCTACCAACACCTACGATTTATTTTTCGCACAAGGTTATGTTCATGCACAAGACCGCTTCTGGCAAATGGATTTTTGGCGACATGTCGGCGCGGGTGAACTTTCTGAAATGTTTGGCGCGGGTCAATTAGAAACAGATGTGTTCTTGAAAACTTTAGGTTGGGAAAAAACTGCCGAAGCCGAATGGGAAGGACTTGACCCTGCTTCTAAAGCGTTTTTACAAGCCTATGTAGATGGCGTCAATGCTTACATCAAAGATAAAGAGGCAACTGAGTTAAGCCTTGAATATGCAATTTTAGGTTTACCAATTTTGAGTCCTGATTATGTGATTGAAGAATGGACTCCTGTTAATTCATTAACTTGGGGCAAAGCCATGGCGTGGGATTTACGTGGCAATCTCGGTGAAGAACTTGAGCGTGCTGTTTTACTCAAAACATTCACACCTGAACAGCTCCAACAACTTTTTCCTGAATATCCACAAGACCATCCCGTTATTGTCAACAACATTGGTGATGGAAATGCAAATACTCAACCAGGTTTTGCAACAGATTTTGATTATGCTCAACTTCCACTTGACCAAGTGACTTATAACGCTTCATTACTTGACGTTGTACTTGGTGACTGGAACGATGGAATTGGTTCAAACTCTTGGGCAGTTTCTGGCGAACTGACCGATTCGGGAATGCCGTATTTATCAAACGACCCGCATCTTGGGATTCAAATGCCTTCGATTTGGTATCAAATTGGCTTGCATTGTATTCAGGAAAATGATGACTGTCCATTTCAAGTGACAGGTTTTTCATTTGCAGGTGTGCCGGGTGTGGTGATTGGTCACAACGACAAAATTGCTTGGGGCTTTACCAATGTTGGACCCGATGTAATGGATTTATATATTGAAAAAGTGAATCCAGATAACCCGAATCAATATGAGGTCAATGGTGAATGGGTAGATTTTGATTCCTACGAAGAAACAATTTACCCCGTAGGAGGCGAAGCGGTTACCATCACAATTAGAAGCACACGCCATGGACCTGTCATTTCTGATTCGTATTATCCAATCCAAAATGAAGGCGACCCGGATGATGAGGAATTTATTCCATTCAAAGACCGCGCAGGTGTGGAATTGCCAGAAAACTATGTGATTGCATTAAAGTGGACGGCACTAACGCCTTCGACACCATTTGAAGCGATTTGGGGATTCAACAAAGCCGAAAATTGGGAAGAGTTTCGTGAAGCCGCAAAAGATTTTCATGTGCCACCACAAAATCTTTTGTATGCGGACATAGAAGGAAATATTGGTTATCAGATGCCAGGTGATATTCCGATTCGTAAAAATGGCGATGGGACATTGCCCGTACCAGGTTGGACAGATGATTATGAATGGACAGGTTTTATTCCATTTGAGGAATTGCCATACACTTTCAATCCAGAAGAAGGCTATATCCTCACTGCTAATAATCAAGTTCACCCGCGAGATTATCCATATTTTGTGACAGTAGATTGGGATTATGGTTTTCGTGCCAATCGCATTTTGACCATGATTCAAAATCCACCATCAAAAATTGATATTGCTTATTTACAACAAGTGCAAGGCGATTCGTATGATGCAAATGCCGAAGTATTTATTCCAATTATGCAAACTGTTGATTGGCAATTTGCAAAACCAAATGAAGCGATTGCATTTGATACTTTATCGAATTGGGATTATCAAGGACGAATTGACTCAACTTCCGCGGCGGTGTTCAATGCTTTTTGGCGTGCTTTCTTGATAAACACTTTCAATGATGATATGCCTGAAGAAAGATATTATCCTGATGCCGTTGTATTGGTGGAGTGGGGTGATTTGGGCGAAAGATCGGAAGAGCGTCGTGT
>ERZ761610.1637-NODE-1637-length-11941-cov-13.254501_pt1 | contig 11941 bp, 10 predicted proteins | sample MGYA00512164_ERZ761610 | MGnify/ENA primary metagenome ERZ761610 (study PRJEB28899, sample SAMN02850038) | bioreactor sludge metagenome | biome: EBPR Sludge; feature: EBPR Bioreactor; material: flocular biomat | place: Australia: Thorneside Wastwater Treatment... | reverse complement strand
ACCAGCGAAAAGTAGAGATGTATCGTCATGATTGTGTACTTTCTCCAAGATGAGATTGTCTGAACAATGTGCCATCGTCAAGAACCGGCGATGCCTACACTTATACCAATGCGATTTTCATGCTGCGGCCACGACTCTAGTGTCGGGATTATACGAGGTGTGGCTGACGGCGCCTAGCCGCTTGAAGGCCACTTTGTCAGCTCATTGGGTAAGCCTCCAATCTTACCGATCCGAGAATACTCAAACGTCAATGTTTCTCGCCGCCAGAGCGTTCGACTCAATGAAGTTACGCCGCGGTTCGACCAATTCCCCCATCAAAGTGGTGAAGATCTCGTCGGCACGAATCGCATCTTCGATCTGAACTTTCAGCAAGCGTCGTACTTTCGGGTCCATGGTCGTTTCCCAGAGCTGGTCAGGGTTCATCTCGCCGAGCCCTTTGTAACGCTGCTTACTCACCGTGCGCTCAACTTCATTGAGTAGCCATTGCATCGTTTCGGCAAAACTACCGACCGCCTGCTGCTTTTCACCGCGAACCACGACCCCGCCGGGGCCAAACAGGTCGGCGAGAATCTCGGCCGTCTTGCGCAGTTGCGCGTAATCGCCACTGACCAGCAGATCGTCGTCAATGACGCCAACTTTTAGATTGCCGTGCAGCACTTTTTCGAGACGAAGCTGCCAGCGCTCCTCGGCGTCATCGTAGCGCGCGAAGATCTTGATCCCCAGCTTGTCGCCAACGGCGTCCATCAGTGCCACCGCGCTCGCCGTCGCTGACGCCTGATCGCTGACATCGACCTTAAGATTGGCATCAATCAGTGCGTGCAACACCTCTGGATTGATCAGGTGCGAGAGACGGTTGATGACGGCTTCGGCAAGCAGATACTCGCGCGCTAGCTCTTCCAGAGCAGCGCCAGAAATCTGTGCTGCCTCGCTCTTTGGGGTGAGCACGGAACCCTCAAGGGCCAGAGTCAACAGGAACTGTTTAAGCGCCTGATCATCCTTGATGTAGCGCTCGCTCTTACCATGCTTGATCTTGTACAGCGGCGGTTGCGCGATGTACATGTGGCCATTCTCGATCAACTCGGGCATCTGACGATAGAAGAACGTCAGCAGTAGCGTTCGGATATGCGCCCCGTCGACGTCAGCATCGGTCATGATGATCAGGCGGTGATAACGCAACTTCTCGGGCCTGTACTCGTCCTTGCCTATTCCCGTTCCGAGCGCCGTAATCAGCGTGACGATCTCCTGCGAGGAGATCAGCTTGTCGAAGCGCGCCTTCTCGACGTTGAGGATTTTTCCCTTTAGCGGCAGGATGGCCTGAAACTTGCGATCGCGACCCTGCTTGGCAGAACCACCAGCGGAGTCTCCCTCGACCAAGTACAGCTCGCAAAGCGCCGGGTCTTTCTCCTGGCAGTCGGCCAGCTTGCCGGGCAAGCCAACGCCGTCGAGTAAACCCTTGCGACGTGTCATCTCTCTGGCTTTTCGCGCCGCATCGCGTGCGCGTGCCGCTTCGACGATCTTGCCGGTAATTACCTTGGCATCCAGCGGCCGTTCCTGAAGAAACTCGCTCAGTTTGGCGGCCACCACCTCCTCAACCGCCGGTCGCGCCTCCGATGAAACCAATTTCATCTTGGTCTGCGAAGCAAACTTCGGGTCAGGCATTTTTACCGACAACACACAGGCCAGGCCCTCGCGCATGTCGTCGCCGGCTATATCGACTTTGGCCTTCTTAGCGATCTCGTGTTCTTCGATATAGCGGTTGATGACCCGTGTCATCGCCGCCCGCAAGCCGGTCATGTGTGTTCCGCCGTCGGCCTGCGGGATGTTGTTGGTAAAGCACAGCACCTGTTCTGCGTAGCTGTCGTTCCATTGCATGGCCACTTCGACGGTGATCGGACCATTGGCGCTCACTGATTCGCCAGCGGCGTGGAAAACGTTGGGATGGAGAACCGATTTGCTGCGATTGATGTACTCGACGAAGCCCTGCACGCCACCGAGGAAGGCAAAATTCTCTTCCTTTCCGTGGCGCTGGTCGAGCAGGCGAATCTTGACCCCATTGTTGAGAAAGGACAGCTCGCGCAGACGCTTGGCAATGATTTCGTAGTGGAACTCGACCTCACCGAAGATCTCTTCGTCGGCCATGAAGTGCAGCTCGGTGCCGCGCTTCTCGGTAGTGCCGACCACCCTCGTGGGCGAAACCTCGACCCCCCGCTGAATTTCAATCGGACGATCGACGACCTTGCCACGGTTGAACTCGATCAAATGCTTCTGGCCATCGCGGCGAATAGTCAAACGCAGCCATTTCGACAAGGCGTTGACGCAGGAAACGCCAACGCCGTGCAGGCCTCCCGAAACCTTGTACGAATTCTGGTTGAACTTGCCACCCGCGTGCAGCACGCACATCACGATCTCCGCCGCCGAGCGCTTTGGCTCGTGACGGTCGTCGAATTTCACGCCGGTCGGGATTCCGCGACCGTTGTCGGTCACCGAGATCGAGTTATCCACATGGATAGTGATGACGATATCGTCGCAATGACCGGCCAGGGCCTCGTCGATGGCATTATCGACAACCTCGAAAACCATGTGGTGCAAACCCGTGCCATCGGAGGTGTCACCGATGTACATTCCCGGGCGCTTGCGGACCGCCTCCAGGCCTTCCAGCTGCTGGATGCTCGTTTCGTCGTAGGCGGGTTGCTCGTTTTCTTCAGTCATTCTTGATCCAAACTGTCATTCGTCGGTGTAACCACGGGTGTTGCCGCTACCGCGAAAGTCGCCTCTGCGACTTTCGAATCACCTCAGATGCGCATCGGCATCACCACGTAGCGAAATCTCTCGTTCCCGGGAACGGTCAACAGCGCACTCGAATTGGCGTCATTGAAGCCCCACTCGATGCTTTCCTCAGCGCGGTTGTTCAACACGTCGAGCAGATAGGCAACGTTGAAGCCGACGTCGAGTGCTTCACCGTCATAATCAACCTCGATTTCCTCCAGCGCTTCCTCCTGCTCGGCGTTGGCGGCCATAATCTTGAGCGAACCCTCGCCAAGCATCAGGCGAACGCCCCGAAATTTCTCGTTGGTCAGAATCGCCGCCCTGACCATTGACTGCAGCAACAGCGTACGACTGACCGACACCACGTTGCGCAGGCTCGCCGGAATGACTCGCTCGTAATCCGGGAAGCGACCATCAATCAACTTCGAGATCAGGCTGATATGGCCGAACTGGAAGCGTATCTGGTTGGGCAGCATTTCTATCTCCAGCGCCTCGTCGCTATCGGCGAGCAGCCTGTTCAGTTCGATGACCGTCTTGCGCGGCAAGATCAATTCCTGGCGCGCAGAACCCTCGGCGCGCAAGGCCTCTGGCACATCTTCGAGCGGCATGCTGGCATACGCCAGACGATGTCCGTCTGTGGCCACAGCACGCAGCTCGCTGCCATCCACGAGCAGCAAAAGCCCATTGAGGTAATAGCGAACGTCCTGCGTTGCCATCGCATACTGCGTTTGCGCCAGCAAGCTGCGGAAGGCCTTTTGCGGAACACTAAAACGCTTGACCTCACCCTCGGCCAGCGCCAGGCAGGGAAAGTCGTCAGCCGGCAAGGTCTGCAGACTGAAACGGCTCCTGCCAGCCCTGACCTGCAGGCGCCGATCGTCCAGTACCAAGCTCACTTCGGAGGCTTCCGGCAGGGAACGTAGAATCTCCTGCAGCTTCCTCGCTCCGACCGTGACTGCGCCGTCTCCGTCGCCAGTCACCTCGGTACTCGAGCTGGTGATCTGGATCTCAATGTCGGTGGCCAGAAGAGTGAGCACCTCGCCCCGCTTCTCGAGTAGCACGTTCGATAGGATGGGCAAGGTGTGACGCCTCTCAACTATCCCCGAAACAGCCTGCAAAGGTGCCAGCAGCGTGTCGCGTCTTGTTTTAATAAGAAGCATATATCTAAATCCTATAAAGACTATAGTCGGAACAAGTCTGTTGATACTTGTATATTTAGTTTTATTTTCAACGAATTACGATACTTTTTTGAACTGAAAAAAGCCTGTCTTCGACTGTGGGGAAAATCTGATAACTTTTCCACAGGGTCTTGCTTTTCACTTTATCCACTTTCCGTTTGCCTTTTTTCCACCGACTTCTACACCTCGAGATGCTCTGCCCTAGCTCTTCAGGACCTGCTGCAGCACGTGCACATCGTGGTTGAGCTCGTTGTCCTTGGTTCGCAGATCATCAATGGTACGCACTGCGTGCAGCACGGTGGTATGGTCGCGGCCGCCGAAGGCGCCGCCAATCGCCGGGTAGCTCAGCGTGGTCAGATTCTTGGCCAGCCACATGGCGATCTGCCGTGGCCGGACAATCACTCGCGTTCGCTTTTTTGAGAACAGGTCCGCTACCTTGATCTTGTAGTAGTCGGCCACCGTCTTCTGGATGTTGTCGACGGTGATCTGGCGGTTAACCGCACCAATCACGTCCTTGAGTGCTTCCTTGGCCAGGTCCAGCGAGATCAGACGGCCATGGAACGCCGAGTAGGCAAGCACCTTCTTCAGTGCGCCCTCAAGCTCGCGGACGTTGGAGCGCAGATGTTTGGCAATGTAGAAGGCCACATCGTCGTCGAGGGCGACGCCGTCCCCTTCCGCCTTCTTCTTGAGGATGGCTACCCGCATTTCCGTTTCCGGTGGCTCGATCTGCACCGTCAAACCCCAGTCGAAGCGGGTGATCAACCTATCCTCGAGGCCGGAAATGTTCTTTGGATAGGTGTCGCAGCTGATCACGATCTGCTTGCGCGTTTCGCTCAGCGCATTGTAAACGTAGAAAAACTCCTCCTGGGTCCGGTTCTTGCCGTTGAAGAACTGGACATCGTCGAGCAGCAGTACATCGAGCGAGCGGTAGTAGCGCTTGAAGACGTCAAAGGACTTCTGCTGGTAAGCGCGTACGACATCCGAATAGTAGTCCTCGGCGTGGACGTAACGAACGACCCGGTCGGGATGGTTATCGAGAATATGATTGCCGATGGCGTGTATCAGGTGCGTCTTGCCGAGACCGGCCCCCCCATAGATGAACAGTGGGTTGTAGGTTGTCTCTCCCGGGTTGATTGAAACCTGTCGCGATGCGGCGCGCGCCAGATCGTTGGCCTTGCCGACTATCAGGTTGTCAAAGGTAAAGGTCTTGATCAAGCGGGTCTTTTCGTACGCCGTACGGTCTCTCTCGGCGAGCGAGCTGGTACTGATGGCGGTCGCCGTCAGCGCAGCAGCCGTCGGCCGGCTATCATTGCGCAGCGCCGCGCCGATAGTCCCGGTCGCCGGCTGCATTTTGGGCGCGGTGCGTTCGCCAAGACTCAAGACGATGTTGACCGGCATCGAAAAGTGCTCGCTCGCCAATTCCTCGATGCGTGCCAGGTAGCGTTCCTTGACCCACTTGAGGATGAAACCGTTCGGCGCCAGGAGCCGCAAGCCGCGCGCGCAGTCCTCCTCCCCTTGCAGAACGAGGGGGCGAATCCAGGTGCTGAATTGCTGAGGCGGAAGTTCCTGCTCGAACTGGCTCAGACAGGTGGACCAGAAGCTAGCCATCAATAGTCATGGACTGACATCCCGAAATAGTGCGCCAACGCAAGCGCGCAACGGTGGTAGTTCGCCCTGACAAGACCGCTTGAAAATCATTGAGATGGACCACTATCCCCGCCTGTTGCAGGCTACCGGCGTGACGCCGCCAGCGAGAGGCCGCCGCTGACCCTCTGCGCTTCGCATTTGTTGTCTTGTCTGGAGCGCTCAAAGGACAATTCTAACCCGTCAGACCAAAGTTATCCACAGCTTCATTCAAAATATGGTCTTGACAGGCTTTACCCTAAAGCTGTCTAATTACGCGTTTACTTCGCAATGACTTCAAGGGTTTAACCATGAAACGCACTTATCAACCGTCGGTGGTTCGCCGCAAACGCACGCACGGCTTCCTCGTCCGCATGTCTACCCGCGGCGGCCGCGCCATCATTCGTGCCCGTCGCGCCAAAGGTCGTCACCGTCTGGCAGTTTGAGCGGTAGCGCTGCTTTCGTCGGCAATCGTTCGTTCGCCGCCGCGGCCTTTCCAAAGCACTATCGCCTGTTGAAAACGGATGAGTACTCATCCGTTTTTGGTTTCAGAAAGGCGCTTAGAAGCCAGCACTTCCTGCTACATTACCGCCCTCGTGAAGCAGGCGATATAGTCGGGGCTCGGCTTGGCTTGGTCGTTGCCAAGCGCTTTCTACGGCGCTCGGTTGATCGCAATCTGGTCAAGCGCCTGGCACGAGAGAATTTCCGTCTGCTGCGCATCCGCCTCCGCTGCAATGATTTCGTACTGCGCTTGGCGGCCAAGCCGAAACCAATTGACCGGCAAGCTCTGGCGCTGGAAATTCGACGTCTGCTGCGCAAGATGACCTCAACTCAATGATGGGCCGATGAAACACTTGTTGCTCGCGCTGATAGGCTTTTACCGCTACGCGATCAGTCCCTTTCTCGGGCGTCGTTGCCGTTTCTTCCCCAGCTGTTCCGAGTACGCCGCGGAAGCCGTTGAAAAATACGGCACCGGCAAGGGAGGGCGTCTCGCGCTGCAGCGAATTTTCCGTTGTCATCCGTGGAATCCGGGTGGTTTTGACCCCGTACCCTGAACATCAATCGAATCGTATAGGCTTTCATGGATAACCGACGCCTGCTCCTGTTGCTGATCTTCTCCTTCTCGCTGGTAATGCTCTGGGATGCCTGGCAGAAATACAATCAGCCCCCGCCAGTTGCACCCGTGGCGACCGCCGGGATAGTGGCTTCCGGATCGACGGCCGCCCCGGCAGCGCCGCAACCCTCCACAAGCCTGCATTCGCCGGTGCCGACGCTACCCGGCGCCGCAGCTGTGCCGTTTATGCCAACCGGTGAGACGGTGACCATCAGGACCGACCTCTTCGTCGCCGAGATCTCGTCACAGGGCGGCGATATCGTTCGCATGACTCTGGACGATTACAAGGACACCGAGCGCAAGAGCAAGGACTTCGCTCTTTTCGAGCGACGTCACCAGTATGCCGCGCAAAGTGGCTTGATCGGCGAAGGTTTGCCAAACCACAAGACTGCCTTCTCGGCCGTTCCCGGCGACCGAGAACTCAGTGGCGACGCGAGCACGCTGCAGCTTCGCCTCGAAGCAGCGCCCAGCAATGGCGTCAAGGTAAGCAAGATCTACACCTTTACCCGTGGCAGCTATCTGATCGATGTCGCCTACGAAATCGACAATGGTAGCGAGAAGCAGGTCACGGCGCACGCTTACTATCAGTTCCAGCGCGATACGGCGCCACCGGAAGGCGAAAGCCGCATGGTGATGACCTTCACCGGGCCCGCGGTCTATACGGAGCAGGAGAAGTTCCAAAAGGTCGGCTTCTCCGATATCGAAGCGGGTAAAGCCAAGTTTGTCACGCAGGCGGACAACGGCTGGGTCGCGATGATCCAGCACTATTTTGTCGCCGCCTGGGTACCGCCGGAAAAGCTGTCGCGCGAGTACTACATGCGTAAGCTGGACAGCACCACCGCCCCGGCGATCACCGCTGGCGTGATCGTGCCGGTGCCGGTGGTCGCACCCGGTACAAAGGTGGACTTTTCAGTTCCTCTCTATGCGGGTCCGCAACTGCAGAGCAAGCTCGACCATCTGGCACTGCCCAAGGCTGAAGGTGGAATTGGTGCGCAGGGCCTGCCACTGGTCGTCGACTACGGCTGGCTGACGATCATCGCCGCACCGATCTTCTGGTGTCTGCAGGCGATCCACCAAGTGGTCGGCAACTGGGGCTGGGCAATTGTTCTGCTTACCGTCGCCATCAAGTTGCTGTTCTTTCCCCTTTCGGCGGCCAGCTACAAGTCGATGGCCAAAATGCGCACTGTCACTCCACTGCTGGTTAAGCTGAAGGAGCGGCACGCCGGCGATCGCCAGAAGCTCAACCAGGAAATGATGGAGCTGTACAAGCGCGAAAAAATCAATCCTCTGGGTGGTTGTCTGCCGATCGCGGTGCAGATCCCGGTCTTCATTGCCCTCTACTGGGCACTTCTCGGTGCCGTGGAAATCCGTGATGCACCGTGGATCCTGTGGATTACCGACCTGTCGGCGAGCGATCCCTACTATGTCCTGCCGGTAGTGATGGTGATCACCATGCTCATCCAGACACGCCTCAATCCAACACCGCCGGACCCGATCCAGGCGAAGGTGATGATGATGATGCCGTTCATCTTCGGCGCCATGTTCTTCTTCTTCCCGGCTGGCCTGGTGCTGTACTGGGTGGTCAACAACACCCTGTCAATTGCCCAGCAATGGCAAATCACGCGAATGATGGAAGGAGCCGCGAAAGCTGCCAACGACCCCAAAGCCTGAGCCGGGGAAAACGGCAGCAACGATCGCCGCCATCGCCACCGCCCCCGGTCGCGGTGGCATTGGCATCGTTCGCGTCTCGGGAGCGAAGCTCCTGGACTTCGCCGCGTCGCTGAGCGGCAAGCGGCCTGCTGCTCGCCTCGCGACGCTCGCTACCTTCAAGGCCGGCGACGGCAGTGTCATCGACAGCGGTTTGCTCCTCCACTTCCCCGGGCCCAATTCCTTTACCGGTGAAGACGTTCTCGAGCTGCACGGGCACGGTGGCCCGGTGGTCATGAAAATGCTTCTGGCGCGTTGTCTCGAACTGGGGGCAAGCCTGGCCGAGCCCGGCGAGTTTACCCGCCGCGCCTACCTCAATGGCAAGCTAGATCTGGCGCAAGCTGAAGCGGTCATCGACCTAATCGACGCGGCAACCGCTGCCGCCGCGCGTAGCGCCGTGCGCTCGCTGCAGGGCGAGTTCTCGCGTGAAGTCGCGGCCTTGCTCGAGCAGCTGGTCGAACTGCGTGCCCTGGTCGAGGCGACGCTCGATTTCCCGGAAGAAGAGGTCGATTTTCTTGAAGCCAGCGACGCTTTCGGCCGACTCGATCGCTTGCGACAGCGCTTGGCAACGGTCTTCGACCGTGCCCAGCAGGGCCGCCTGCTGCAGGGTGGCCTACACGTCGTCCTCGCCGGCCAGCCGAACGTCGGCAAGTCCAGCCTGCTCAATCGTCTTGCCGGCGACGAGCTGGCGATCGTCACCGCTTTGCCGGGAACCACTCGCGACGTCGTGCGTAGCACTCTACAACTCGAAGGAATTCCGCTGCACGTGATCGATACCGCTGGCCTGCGCGAAACCAACGACCCAATCGAGCAGATTGGCATCGAACGCAGCTGGCGCGAGATCGAGCGCGCCGACGTCGTCGTCCTGTTGGTAGACGCGCGTAGCGGCGTTGGTCAAGCCGATCGGGCCATAGTGGCCCGGCTTCCCGGCCACCTTGCCCGCGTGACGGTGCATAACAAGATCGACCTCGCCGGCCGCGGCGCCGCCAGCATGAATGACGCCGACGGCGTGGCAATAGCCCTATCGGCGAGATCGGGAGAAGGCATCGAGCTTCTGCGCCAGGCCCTGCTGCAGATTGCCGGTTGGCATCCGGCGGAAGACGTCTTCATCGCTCGCGAACGCCATCTCAGTGCCTTGAGCGAAACGCGGCAGCGCATCGAGCAGGCGCAGGCGCAACTGCCGCGGCTGGAGCTGTTCGCAGAAGAACTGCGTCTCGCGCAACTAGCGCTGGCGACGATTACCGGTGAGTTTAGTGCCGACGACCTACTCGGCGAGATCTTCGGGCGCTTCTGTATCGGCAAATGATGCGGCTGCTGACGTCTCTGGTACCGCTTGCAGCGTTGCCGGCACTTAAAAGAGGATTTCAAGGAATGAACTGGGACCCCGAGCAATACCTCAAATACGGCGAAGCGCGGCGACGACCGGCGCTCGATCTGATCGCCCGGCTTGGCGGCGTCTGCCCGAACAACGTCGTTGACCTGGGCTGTGGCGCCGGCGACGTCACGCGCCTACTCGCCGAACATTGGCCACAGGCCAAGGTCGTCGGTGTCGACAACGACGCGGCGATGCTCAGGAAGGCCTCATCGACGGCCTCGCAGATCAACTGGCAGAGCAGTGACATCGTCGAATGGCAGCCAGCGGTCGCACCCGACCTGATTTTCTCTAACGCTGTGCTGCACTGGCTAGCCGATCACCCGCAGCTGCTTCCCAGCTTGATCGCGCAGCTCGCCGAGGGCGGGGTGCTGGCCGTGCAGATGCCGTCGAACTTTTCCTCACCGTCGCATCAGATCCTGCGCAAGCTGGCAGACGATTACCGCTGGCAGCAGACGCTGGGCGGCATCGCGATGGGCAAGGTCCTCTCTGCAGCGGAATACTACCGCCTGCTCTCGCCGTTTTGTCGTCGCGTGGACGTCTGGGAAACCATCTACTGGCAAGCACTCAGCGGTGACGACGCGATCATCGAATGGATGAAGGGTACGACACTGCGTCCCTATCTCGCCTGTCTCGATGCGGTCGCCAAGGAACACTTTCTGACCGCCTATCGTGGGCTGCTGGCAGTGGCCTACCCGCGCGCCAGCGATGGCCATACCCTCTTCCCGTTCAAGCGGGTCTTCTTCGTGGCCCAGCGCTGAATGGAATTCACCGCCGCCGAGGTTTCCGTTTTTCTTGCCCTGGGAACGGCCGCGCTGTTTGCCGGCTTTATCGATGCGGTCGTCGGTGGCGGGGGGCTGATCCAGATCCCGGCACTATTCACCACTTTGCCGAACGAAGTTCCAGCCACCTTGTTCGGGACCAACAAGTTCTCAAGCGTTTTTGGCACCAGCAATGCCGCCTGGCGCTACGCCCGCCGGGTCAACATGCCCTGGCGCACTACCCTGCCCGCAGCGTTTGCAGCTTTCGCCTTCTCCTATCTTGGCGCGGCAGCCGTTGCCTGGATGCCACCGGAACTGCTGCGACCATTGATCCTGGCCCTGCTCATCGGAGCGGCCGTGTACACCTTTGCGCGCAGCGAATTCGGCGCCATTCACCGGCCGCAGCACACCGGTCGCCGCGAGTTCATCTACGCATTGATCGTTGGCGGCGCGATCGGCTTCTACGATGGCTTTTTCGGACCGGGTACCGGCAGTTTCCTGATCTTTCTCTTCATCCGCTTCTTCGGCTTCGATTTTCTGCACGCTTCGGCAGCCTCCAAAGTTGTGAACGTTGCCACCAACCTGGCGGCGATGGGCTATTTTCTCCCGAACGGTCATATTCTGCTGGGTCTGGCGATCCTGATGGCCACTTGCAACGTCCTCGGTTCGCTGCTTGGCACCCATCTTGCGCTGCGGCACGGCAGCGGCTTCGTCAGGAAGGTGTTCTTGTGCGTCGTAAGCCTGTTTATCGTCAAATTCGCCTACGACACCTTCGCTTGAGCTCGTCTTGTCTTTCCGGCTTGCAGGCCGGACTCGTTCGCCGCGCGGGGAGAGCATGCTCCCTGAATTCCCTGCCTCACCCGGCACGGGGGCAAGGGAGCTTGGTGAGTCGCTTGCGCGACTTTCACCTTAACTGCGATGCTTGTCGGCCTGCTGGCGCACTGCCGAAAAGGGAACGACAGCAATTCCGTACTTGCGTGACACGCGTTGGTAAATTTCGCGTGCCGAGATCACCTTCGGGTTACGCAGATCCCGCTCCTGAGCCATTTGCAGATAACCAAAGCCGCGCTTGGCGAGGGCGGGATTCCATCCCTTGAGTTCGAGCAGGGTGAAAATCGCCTTGCTGGCATTGACCAGGAATTGCAGATTTGGTACCCGTTCGGCGGCCTCGATGAGCAGCTTCACCGAGCCCTCGAGATCGCCACTGCGGGCGGCCAGAACGCCGCGGTTGTTGAGTTCGACAATTTCCTTACCGACCTGGGCGAGCAGTGCCTGGCCGGTCGCTTCCTTGCCGGTCCTGGCGTAGATATTTTCAATCTGGGTGATCATGGCCCGGTCCTGGTGGTTCTCTGCGGCGACCTTGCGCACCACTTCCTGGGCGCTGGCTTCGTTGCCAGTGGCCAGGCAGGCGTGTGCCAGGTCG
>ERZ761610.1633-NODE-1633-length-11958-cov-14.669831_pt1 | contig 11958 bp, 9 predicted proteins | sample MGYA00512164_ERZ761610 | MGnify/ENA primary metagenome ERZ761610 (study PRJEB28899, sample SAMN02850038) | bioreactor sludge metagenome | biome: EBPR Sludge; feature: EBPR Bioreactor; material: flocular biomat | place: Australia: Thorneside Wastwater Treatment... | reverse complement strand
GAAGGCTCTATCGGATGCCGACTGGCGTCGCTGGGTGTTGCCGCCCGACATCAAGGCGACCCGCAACTACACCACGGTCGCAAACGACTTCGATGGCTGGTACGAGTGGGAGATGCCGTTCGATGTGGACGACCACTGGCCGCAACCGCTGCAGGGCGCGGTGCTGCGCTACCGCGAGCTCTGGAAGGCGAAGATGAAGGAGGTCAATGACACCATCGCCGCCCGAGCCGAGCAGGAGGAGCTCGTCGACCAGCCCATCAAGGTCCCTGGAGTGATGCGAGTGAGCGGTCCCTTCACGGTCGAGGGAGTCATTCCCGTAGAGGAGAACATCGACGTGGACGAGGAGACCCCAATCGTATCCTTCGATGAGGAACTGGACACGTTTGAGCCGGGCGACAACGGTGCGACTAGTGTCGACGTCGGTGTCGTAACCAACGCGGATAGCTACCTCGACCAGATGACGACTCTGCTCCGTAAGGATGGCGTGCGGTTCCTCAACAACAAGGTGCAGGAGTTCGCTCGACTTGACCGGGTCACGGGCAGCACCCACCACGCGGAAGGCGAGTGGGAGAATGGCCCGGACGGGAACCAGTCCAAGTTGGTGTACGTCACGTTCGGGCCCCAATATGGCGCGCTGACCCGAGCGATGGTGGACGACGTGCTTGCCCGCTCGCGTAAGGCGGACGTCATCCTGTTCGCCGGTTTCTCATTTGATGCCGAGGCCGAGGCGGAGATTCTATACCGCAAGGAACTGTTCGAGGCGGAGCAGAAGGCTCGACCCGGCTCCACGAACGTGCAGCAGGTGGAGAAGGTTCAGATACGTCCAGACGCAAACCCAGTCATGGGCGACCTGCTCAAGACGACGGTGCACCAGCAGCTCTTCACGGTGAGCGGAACTCCGCGGACCCGGCTGGACAAGTTGCCTTCCGGTGAGGTTCAGGTCACCATGGAAGGCGTCGACATCTACGACCCCATCGAGAACGTGGTTCGGTCGAACGGAGCCGACAAGGTTGCAGCCTGGTTCGTTGACGGCGACTATGACGGGCGCACGTTCTGTGTGACGCAAGCGTTCTTCCCCGACAAATCGGCCTGGGAGAAGATTGCCAAGCATTTGGACAAGAGCGGTGCGGTCGACATGGAGCGGTTTGAAGCGTTCAGCGGGACGACCTCACTCCCCTTCCCGCCGGGCAAGCACAAGCGAGTCGCGGTCAAAGTCATCGACCCCCGGGGCAATGAGGTAATGAAGGTGCACCGCCTGGAGGGTTACGACGCTTGAGCCACGAGCCAATGCCAATCCAACCGGTGGAGTCGCCGGTCATCTGCAGCCCCTACCGCGAGCCTGACTGGCACTACGACTATGACCGCAAGACGGGCGAAGCGACCAAGAAGCCGGGTCGCCGACCGGCTTATTACTGGTTCAAGTCGGAGGAGCGGGTGCGGGGCCAAGGGCAACTATTCGAAACCGAGGAAGAGCGTCGCGAGCTCGACTTGGTCAACAAGCTGCGCAAGGACGTCAAGCGATGGCGAGAGTCGGGTTATCCGGGGGCGGAGAACGTAACCAAGGAGTTGCTGCGTCACTGGTGGCGAGCCGACCGTGTGCGGCGGCTGTTCTTCTGCCAACTCGAAGCCGCTGAGACCATCATCTTCTTGAGCGAGATTCGGGGTCTCAAGCGAGATGGGTCTCGTCGCCGGCCGGTATGGTCGCCCGAGTTCACCGATGCAGATTTTCAGTCGCTAGTCGACAGGCCCGCCGACCCGCACTACCTGCCGCTCACTCGGATGTGCTCAAAGGTCTGTACGGGGGCCGGAAAGACGACGGTCATGGCGATGCTCATTGCCTGGGCGTTCTGCAACCGAGCTAGGGTCCCGAGTGACGAGCGGTTTCCCAAGGCAGCACTCATCTGCTGCCCTAACTTGACCATCAAGGAGCGGCTGCAGGTGCTGCGTCCCGACTCGAAGGGTCAGGACATTTACACTCAATTCGACTTGGTCCCAATGCTTTACCGACCGTTGCTCCAGATGGGCAAGGTCGAGATTGTTAACTGGCACGCCTTCAATCCGACGAGCGAGCATAGTGAAGGCGGCAAGTCCTACGCGGTCGTTCAGAAGGGTGCGGAGGATGACGAGTCGTTCGCCCGCAACCGATTAGGTGAGTTGTACGACATGGGTCCCCTGCTCGTGATGAACGATGAGGGGCACCACGCCTACAGACCGAAGCCTACGGACGGCAAGCTCTTCGTCGAGGGCAGCGACGACAACGACGAGGCGACCGTATGGGTTCAGGGCCTCGACCGCATCAACAAATCGTGCGGTATTCAAGTGTGCGTCGACCTCTCCGCGACTCCCTTTTATATCAAAGGTTCCGGCTACCCGGAAGGAGAGCCGTTTCCTTGGATTGTCAGCGACTTCGGACTCGTCGATGGAATTGAGAGCGGCATCACCAAGATTCCCAGGCTGCCGGTGAGCGACACGACCGGTCGACCGGATGCGAAGTATTTTCGCCTGTGGAAGAACATCACGCGCGACCTGGCGGCATCTCAACGGGTTGCCGGGCGCAAGCCGAAGCCCGAGGTCATTTGGGAGCGTGCGCAAGACGCGCTTGTGCAGTTGACTGGCGAGTACAAGAAGGCATTCGACGAGATTCGGAAAGCGAGCGACCTGCAATTGAAGGCGCCGCCGGTGATGATTCTCGTCTGCGACAACACGCAGATTGCCGAGCTCTTCTTCCGCAACATCAGTGGCGAGGAGGAAGTTGAGGCACTCGACCTCACTGAACCCGATGATGAGTCGGAGGAGGCTGAAGTCGAGGAGGACGAGCCGAAGAAGAAGGGCAAGAAGCCAAAGAAGAAGGTCGTCTACCGAGGGTCCCCGGACTGGGCCTCACTCTTTGAGAACGGTCCCAAGTCCAGGCACACTATAAGCATCGACAGTAACCGGCTCGCGAAGGTGGAGAGCGAAGACCCCGCTGCCACGAGGGATAAAGCAGCTCGGGAGCTTAGAGAGATAGTCAACACGGTCGGCCGGTTGGGAAAACCGGGTCAGGACGTCCGCTGCGTGGTTTCTGTCGCGATGTTGACGGAGGGATGGGACGCGAACAACGTCACACACATTCTGGGACTCCGCGCCTTCGGCTCACAATTACTCTGCGAGCAAGTCGTCGGTCGCGGGTTGCGGCGGATGAACTACGACCCAGACCCGGAGACCGGGCTGCTGCCGGAAGAGTATGTCGACGTGTACGGCATCCCGTTCTCGGTCATCCCATATAAAGGAAAGCCGAGCTCAACGCCACCGGACAAGCCGGTCAACTTCATACGGGCTGTTCCCGAGCGGAAACACTTCGAGATGCGCTTCCCCAATGTGGAGGGATTCGTCTATGCACTCAATCGGAACCTCATTCGGGCTGATGTCGCCAAGATGGAGCCTCTCGTTGTCGAGCCCGAGCAGACTCCCACCGCCACCTTCCTCCGCATCCAGGCGGGGTACTCCGAAGGAGCGGCTTCAGGCAAGGGGCTAGGCGCATTCGTCGAGCATAACCGGTCGCTCTACTATTCGATGCACCATCTGCAGCAAATCGAGTTCGAGGTAGCTCGGCAAGTTGTCTCGGCCCTTGTCGGTGAAGGCGAATTCGCGCCCGTCGGTGGAAGCGCCAGGACCCGAGCATACGCTCGCCATGAACTGTTCCCTCAGGTTGCTCGCCTCGTGCGCAAGTACGTCTCCAACAAGGTGGACTTCCGGGGCGCCCATCCATGCGAGCTCGGCCTCGACAAGTATGTGCGCCGAATCGTTGAGCGGCTGCTCCACGCTATTGAGCCGGACGATGACCGAGGGGAGATGCCGTTGCTGCCTGTCCTAAACCGCTTCAATCCGGTGAGCAGCACCTCGGACGTCGAGTACACGACCAAACGACCCGTTCATGCCACTGTTCGGTCGCATATCAACTCGGTGGTGCTCGACAGCACGTGGGAGCAGACCGTCTCGTTCCACTTGGAGCGACTTACATCCCAGGTGAAGTGCTATGCCCGGAACGACCGGGGATTCCTGACCATCCCCTACGAATTCGAAGGAGTCCAGCACTCCTACGCCCCTGACTATCTAGTGAGGCTAGTCAACGACGTCGTCCTGCTCCTTGAGGTCAAGGGACTCATCGACGACGAGACGAACCAGAAGCATCAGGGGGCACGACGGTGGGTCTCTGCGGTTAACAACTGGGGGCAACTCGGCAAGTGGGAGTTCGCTGTCTGTAGCAAGCCCCAAGAGTTGGAGGCACTTCTCAAAGGAGTGCTCCAAGAGGAGGTTGTTCTGGCGTGAGAGAACTTCAACTTAATCTCTACGAAGCGTTCCTGCCGGGAGAAGTTGAGCTCCTGATTCGCGAGCGACCAGAGAAGTTGATTCCAGGAGAGGCAGAGTTCGGCCCTAAGGACTCTAACCTGTCGGTGCTGGTGGCAGAGGGAACTGCGCCGTCCGGCTCCTTTGCTGAGTCATTCCAGACTTACGACCTGCATCCGCCACTCGTTCAGCGCCTGATTGTTGAGGGACTGGCAAACTCGTTCGGAAAGAAGCTACTTGTTGAACGCGAACTTCTTGCCTTCAACATCTTTGACCCAAAGGACAAGGTCAAGGTTAGCGCGGATTTCATCGACTTGCTTAGGGGAGTCTCGTTTCGCGCGGAGCACGTGACTTCCCAGGGGAAGAGCTACTACGGCTTCTTCGTGTCGATGAAGGTGCGTCGGAAGTTCAACGAGTCTGCGGACCGGAAGCTACTTCTTAACTCCGCACTGGGCGAGCAGGTACGAGTCGTTCAAGACGGTCGAGCACGGCGTGTGAAGTTGCTGGACGTCAAGGGAGCGAAAGCTCAGGCTGAGACCGACGACTTGGAAGTCATTCAGGTCCCATCGGATGAGATACAAGTGAGTGCCGACCAGACCATCCTCGCTCGATACGCGCATGCGATAAGTCGGCCCGAACTGACCTCGGCCATTCTGGTGGAATCCCAGGTGGCTAGTTTCCGTTACACCTCAGCTGGCACCAAAGCCCGCAACTGGTTGAAGTCTGAAATGAACTTCGTGGGCAGTTGGTTAGCCCGCCTCAGTCAAAACGGTCGACTTCCGTTCCAACTGCCGAACTCGCCGAGCCAGTGCTATGTCGGCATCCGAGCTGCCCTAGTGAAGGAGCGGAACTCATGATTCTCCAGTTCACCCAGTTGCGGCGTCCTCGACACGTGTTCGCTGGCGGAAGGACCAGTGTGGGAGCCTTCCAGGGCCTTCGGCAGTTCGGGCCCTACGATATGGGCGAATGCCCGAGTGAGCCGACCGTGGTATTTATCTACCCCCGCGAACTCCGGGAGCAAGCGAGAAGACTCTATTTGTCACTCCGCGATGGGATTGGACCGTTCAAGGGAACGATGCCCCTCTTGAGGTACCCACTTCCGCCTGCTGGGGTCATCCGCGTAGATGAGTTCACGACGGAGGGTATGTCTGAGGAGCAGTCTGCTGCCGCATATAAGCATGCCGTGGAGTCGTGGCTCGCCACTGGGGCAACTGCTGACATCGCGCTCATTCTCCACCCAAAGACCGAGCGTGACAACCAAGGAAACCCCTACCTAACATCCAAGTTCCCGCTTCTCCATGCCGGTATTCCGAGCCAAGTTGTGACGACTGACCTCTTGGCCAAAAAGGACGTGTTCGAGTGGTCTGCAGCCACGATTGCACTAGCAATGCTGGCGAAGATGGGAGGGGTTCCCTGGGGGGTGCAATCTGACTTGCCGCAAGACACGGTTATCGTTGGTGTCAACAGAGCGGTTGTCAGGGCCGCGAAGGGAGGTCTTATCCGGCATTACGGGTTCGCGAGCACGTTCTCTCACCAAGGTGTCTACCTCGGGACCCGGCTGTTCGAGCCTGCCGACTCAAAGCACGCCTACCTTGCGGGGCTGGAGCAGGCTCTTAAGGAGGCGCTTGGAGATTGGAAGTCCGACGCCGGTGATGTACCTGCCAACCTCGTGGTGCACGTAAGAAAGGAGTTGAGTCGCGACGAGACCGAAATCCTAGAAGGAGTGCTTAGGTCGGCACCTCCCTCTCTCGTCCGGTCTTATGCAGTCCTCAAGATTGTTGATGCCCATGAGGCCTTAATTAGCAACCCGTCCCAGAAGGACAACCAGCTCCCTCCGTCTGGTGTCCTGGTGCGACTTACTGGCAAGCGCGGTCTCCTTCAGATAACAGGATTGGGAGATGAGTCCAGCGCCGGAAAGCAAGTCTCACATCCCTTCTCCGTTAAGTTGCTGGCTAATTCTACAGCCGCCCCATCGTTCGAAGACTTGTCCGAGAATGTGCTCGCGATGGCCGCGATGAACTGGAGAGCTCTGAATGCCGACGCTGTTCCCGTTTCCATCAAATACCCTCAACTTGTGGCGGAGCTTCTTGGTAGGTTCCACGAGAGCGGGTTCGACGTAAGTCAACTCCCTCCAGACCTGATGAGGAGGCCGTGGTTCTTGTGAGTGCGCAAGGCTCTTCAGTCGTGGTGCTTCTTGGTGCGGGCGCGAGTAAGGATGCGGGCCTGCCCTTAGCGCTTGAACTCACTGGCGAACTCGCGAAGTATCTCCAAGAGCGGGGCGACAGCGCCGCGCTCGAAGCGTTGAACCTCATCATTGGTGGCCTCTCGTTTCAGGGGAAGGTGTACGGCGAGGGTCGGGCTCCGCAGCACGACATCGAGACGGTTCTTAGAGTAGCGCAGCAACTTGCTCGCAGGAATGAACAACCGCTTGCAACATACGTTGGGAGTTGGCATCCCGCTTTGGAGCGGCTGGCCCCCAACGGAGAAGGTGTGGTGTTCGAAAGTCTGACCGACATAGCAGAGGAAGTTATTCACGATTGCCTTCGAGCACCAGAAGTCAAGAGCAAGTTCAAGTACCTTGAAGAACTGTGGGAGATAGGGTTTGACATTGGCGAGCGCAACCCTCCTAGGGTTTTCACACTGAACTACGACTTGCTTCTTGAATTAGCGTTGGAGCATCATGACCGGGGGTTCACGACCGGGTTCAGCGATGGTGTGTGGAGCAGCGTCGAGTTCGATGAACCGGCACGGATGAGGATTTACAAACTTCACGGGTCCTTCGGGTGGTTTCGGCACGAACAGACTGGCGTGCTGTACGACCGAGACAAGGCACTTGACCGTGTCGACATCACCTTCGAGTCCGCTGGCACCAGAGATGAGGTTATCTTCGCTACGGATAACAAGTTGCGAGCCTTGCAACCTTTCCTTTGGATGTTCAACGAGTTTGACAACTCCGTCGCCAGTTGCCGCTTCGTCGTCACCGTGGGCTATGGTTTCAACGACGAACACATCAACCAGATAATCAGCAATGGCATGTCTGTAGATGAGTCTCGGCACCTGATTGTTGTGGGACCGGGATTGACCGAAGCCATCCTCGACAAAGCACCAGGGTTTAGCATCAAGCCACAAAGGACCCACTTCATCTTGAAAGGTGCCAAGGAGACTCTCCAAGGGGACCTGGTCCGGAAGAAGCTGGCGGAGATTACGAGCCTGACCGCCACCGAAGACCCCTTCACCGACCAACCGGTTCTACAAGGTTGAGGTTGACCTATAGAATGTAGCTCGCGAGCACCCGAGGATGCGACATGCTTCCTCCACGCTCATAGTGCGGTCCGCGCGGAGTTGGCGAGCGAGTTCGAGCTTCTTGCCGCTGAGAAGGTTGCGGCGACCGCCTCGCCGGCCACGCGCACGACTTGCCTCAAGTCCAGCTTTGGTCCTTTCAACAACGAGCGCCCGTTCGAATTCTGCAAGTGCCCCGAACACGTGCATAACGAGCTTGCCGCCGGGAGTGGTCGTGTCAATCGACTCCTGAAGCGACTTGAACCCGATGCCACGACTCTCCAGGTCCGCCATCAGGTCGATTAGGTGGCGGAGCGAACGGCCCAGGCGGTCGAGCTTCCAAACGACCAGGCAGTCACCGGGCCGAAGAAACGCTAAGCACTCGTCGAGCCCGGGTCGACTGGCTTTCGCTCCTGACATGGTGTCGGTGTAGACCTTGCCGCAACCAGCGCGTTCAGCAGCGTCGAGTTGCAGGTCGAGTGACTGGTCTGAGGTCGAGACACGCGCGTAAAAGACGTCCATGAAGGAAGTCATCTTAAGGTGGCATCGACTGAGGGTCCCGTCGAGACTTTGATTTCGAGACGACTAATGGTACAAACCCGGTCGGTGCAATGTGTAAATGTCCGTCTAATCTCACGAGTCGCATTGCGCCACCGTTTGTGCGACGCCGAGCTCTTTCGACATTCAGTCATGGTCGAGTCGTGTCGCTTCTAGTTTCTCAAGCAATTCCTTTGTCACTCGCGTAACTGGGTTGAGTCGCTTACCGTGTTCTCGGGCCCATTGGAGCCATTCCACTATCGGTGGCGCAGTCGTATCCACCTGGTGCTCCATAAGAGCCCTTTCTACGGCGTTTGCTAGGAAAAGGACTCGCTCGGAAGCGGCAAGCGACTTCGCCAACTTCTCAAGGTCTCGTCTACGTTCTTCTTCTTCCTCTCTAAGCCTTTGGCGCTCCCACTCTGCTCTCCTCTCCTGCTCGTGACGAATCTCGGCCTGCCGAATTGCCTCGCGGCGAACGGCGGATTCCTCCAGTCCGACTCTGATGGCCTGGACGATACTTTCGATTTGCCCATCTACTGGTGTTGCCGGTGAGTCCATCCACTCCCTCTCAGGTCCGTATGTGAACTTGACTTTGACGCGAAGTAGCCCGCACGGCTTGTACACATGGACCTCCCTCCTGTCGAGCGGTCCAAACTTTGCCTTTGGGTCATAGTTTGGGTTGTCGAATCGCCGGAGCTTCTCCTTTATGGCTATCTCGGCTCCCTCGCGGCCGAGAGTGAAGAGGACACTCGGGTGGTGTCCAGGCTTGAATGCCACAACGAGTCCGAGACGCTCACCGGCTTTGAGCAACTGGTCAAGCGTCCACAGGGCTCGTTGAGAGGAAGGCTTAGAGACTTCGAGATTGGCGGCATCATATCCCGTTCGGAAGAGGCCGTTGTAGGAGGGATACTGGTCGCGCAAATTCCGACGGGTTGCGACCGTGACCTGATGAGGTCGGCGACTTGAATAGTCTGCTCCTTCAACCTCGAAATAGACCAACGAGTCTGGAAAGGTCTTCCTCTTGTACTTCGGTCGAACAGGGATGTCGGCAGGCAATTTGCTCCGCTTGGGGCTCTGACCGGCCTCAACTTTCGCCCAGTAGCCCCGGCCAGGAGTGGGTATCCCGAGTCTGTTGCACCGCTTCTTCAGTGCAACGTCCGAGATGCCGTACTTTGGCGCAAGAGTTGCCATTGCGTCCGACCAGACCAGGTCGTAGAGTTCCTCGCGGGAAAACTCGTCTAGGTGCCTCATTGACTGAGTCTAGTTGAGCAGTGATTCATGGAGGTGCTTCAAGCCTCCGAAGTCCGATTGAGGTCTTCCTTCTTTGCCTGCCGTCGACGACCGATGGCCTGCCAATCTTCAGGCGTCAAGTCACGGCGGATTTCGACTCGGTGGTGCTCCAACCACATTTCGTATTCCTCGTCATCGACAAGAGAGAGTGCATCGACCCAAAAAGCCGCCCTGACCTCGCTCAGTTTGGAGTCAAGTCGGGGGTCGCGGGGATTGAAGTACGGGACTGCACCCGCAGCCCACATCGACTTCACGAGGTCATCTCTCTGCCTCTCATACTGCTTCCTAGCTTCGCGGTCTGGTGCATCCCACATGTAGTTTGCAAAGAATGCGAAGGCAATATAGCAAACGCCGATGACGGCGGCGACTCCCAGTCCAACTCCAAGCAACTGTCGAAACTCAGTGGCCAGCCGGTTTCCATCTGCCGGTTTGTATTGGGTGGCAACAACCGCGATGAGGGCGAAGATAACCGCGCCACTTAGGCATCCCACACCGCCATCCTTTCCGCCCGTGTTCCTTTCGAGGAGCACTAGCATGAGGATTAAGGCAACTATGAGAAAGACGGCAACGAGAATGACCATGTAGGCAACTCGGGATGATATGTCGATTTTGGACAACTGGCATCCTGACTGTCAATGTTCGACACATGTCGAAGCGAATCATTTCCGCGAATCGCCCGGCATATCGACTGCTTCTCAACATGATGAGAGCGGAACGCGAGTCCAGAGGATTTACTCAGCAGCAAGTCGCCGAGCAGCTCGGCCTGCCTGCCAGCGCCCTCGCCAAGTGGGAACGTGCTGAGCGCCGAGTTGATGTTCTCGACCTTCGGGATTATCTGCTTGCCTGTGGAGTTGACTTCTCTGAGTTCAATGCTCGGTGGAGCAAGTTAGCTGGTGACCTGGAGTCGGGAGGGAATTTCGAGGTCAAGTTGAGTTCTCGACCGAGGAGAGACGTTAGGCCAGATGAAAGAATCAACCGTTGAGGTACCAGATGGCCCAAGGTAGCAAGTCGCAAACTGGGAGACCGTTGACAATCAAAGCAGAGCGACCCAGCTTTCTCAGTTCGCGGATTTCCATCAAAGTGTAGTGTCGACCAGCCATCGTGTTAGGCAGCTTTGCATGCTGATACTCCTCGGCGACCTTGAAGCCTGCGACTTTCGTTACTTCTGTGATGACCGTGTGCCGCATCGTGTTTGAATCCTGTCCCTCGCTTAGTGTCAACCCTGCTCGATTGACGAGGTCTCGGAAGACAACTCTAACGCAAGTGGTGTCGAGCGGCTTTCCGGTGCCATCGTCGGCAATGTACTCTCGACCAGTGAAGTCGCCAATGAAGTTCACAATGAACTCTGGCAATGGGATGCTTCTATTGTCGCGAACTCCGGTCTTGGTCAGGTCTCGCCAGCGTCTCCGAGTCGCGGACACGGCACCCAATGGTTCAATCCATAGCCGCCCGTCCTCATCGGGAATGACGTCGCGCGGGCGTATCGCTCCAATCTCGTTCGGTCGCATCCCGGCGAGTTGTAGTCCAAAGACTGCCCGCTCCAGGTCGGTGAGGTAAGGCAAGTTACACACAGCGCGAATAGTTTCAAGAGGTATGGGCTGTTTGTCTGTAGGAGCGTTCGGCTTGCCTCGGCGAAATATGAGTCCCAAGTCGTCGTCAAAAGTTAATCGAGGTTTCAGATGGGCGTAGCTCCCCAACGACAGTTGGCGCCAAGCGGACTTCACTAATGCTATCGCAAGTTCGACTGAATGGTCAGATAGAGTTTCACCCTCTTTACGACCAGGGAGTGCAGCAACAACTTTGACCCACTCAACTAAGTGCCTCTGGGTCACTTCGCTGGCCATGGTGCCTCCGAGTGTTGTCTTCTTCCCATCAAGCAGGAAGGGCAGTGAGAGTTTCGCTAAATGAGAGCGGTCTGAAACAGTGTTCTTTCCCTTGGTCTCCTTAAGTGCAATGGACTCTTCTGCAAGTGCCCTTATTGTTGGAGTTGCGCTCGCTCGTGCTCGTTCAACCATCGACTCAATCGACCATTCTCCCGTTTCGAACCGCTCTAGCACCTCGGCAGCATGCTTAAGCTGTTCAGGGTTGACCTTGACGCCGACTGTGCTTTGCGCAACATCGAGAATGAATGGGGTTGCCTTGCGCAGCACTTCGGCCTTCGCCTCGCATAGCTTCTGGGTTGAGCCGTAGACCGACTTGCGAACGAGCACCACCTCTCCATCAATCTCCTTGGGCAACCAAATGTGCATCCTATAGGTGACAGTTTCCTGTCTGCCTGGCAAGAGGTTCGCCGCTTTTTGACCGAAAACGTACTGGACTGTCCCTCTGTGCGTGACCCGAATTTGGTAGGCATGAGGTTGTCCATCCTTCTTGAGGCGCATGCGGAGATTATGGCTCTATATAACCCTCGACATAACCCTATAACGGCAATTCAGGGTCGCAGTTTGAACCTGCGTGGCCTCAGATATCCCGATTTAGGTTCCAGTCCCGCGAGGGGTGTGGGTTCGAGTCCCACCTTGCCCACCA
>ERZ761610.1632-NODE-1632-length-11972-cov-36.799362_pt1 | contig 11972 bp, 8 predicted proteins | sample MGYA00512164_ERZ761610 | MGnify/ENA primary metagenome ERZ761610 (study PRJEB28899, sample SAMN02850038) | bioreactor sludge metagenome | biome: EBPR Sludge; feature: EBPR Bioreactor; material: flocular biomat | place: Australia: Thorneside Wastwater Treatment... | reverse complement strand
CGTTTATGGGATGTAATGTCCCCGTTTATGGGATGTAATGTCCCCGTTTATGGGATGTAATGTCCCCGTTTATGGGACGGCTACCCTCAATGTCCCCGTTTATGGGATTTTTTCCGCTTATCCGACGCGAATCCACGTTAAAAACCTAATTAATTAATTAACAATCAATTGCTTATTTTTTCACGCTTCGAATTGTCCCAACCGCCGCGAATCGGAACGCCCGCGCTCGGCATCTTGGGTTGAATGGCTCGAAATCGCCCGGCGGCGGTCGGGAATCGCCGGCTAATGTCCCCGTTTATGGGATAAATGATGTCCCCATAAAATTTTCTTGACCCGGGGACATTTTTGCTAAACTACAAGACATGGCGCGCAATAGGGACAAGCACAACAGCGTGGATGCGAGCCGGAGAATGGTCGTCGCCGATCTGGCCGATCAGAATCTTAAAAAACATATCGCCGCTATCCACATCAACAACAGGCTGACGCTCACCCAGCGTAAGGCCTCGAATGTCTTGTTGTACAATGCCTACGAAAGTCTGTTGACCGCGCGGGTGCACCGAATCCGGGTCAAGGATCTCGCCGAGGCGATCGGATTCAATACCCACAATCTGGATCCGCTCAAGGAAGCGTTGAAAACGCTAGCCCGGACGGTGCTGGAGTGGAACATCCTCGACGAGGACGGCCAGCAGGAAGAATGGGGCGCCACCACCTTGCTGGCTCAAGCGGTTATCAAAGGCGGCTATTGCGTGTACGCCTACAGCCCCGAGCTTTGCGAAAAACTCTACCGTCCTGAGATTTACGCGCTGCTCAACCTCAGCATCCAGCGCAAGTTCAGCAGCAGCTACGCCCTGGCGCTTTACGAAAATTGCCTGCGCTACCGTCGGGTCGGCACCACCGGCTGGATCGGGTTGGACATCCTCAAGCGTTTGCTGGGGATCAGCGACGCGGACAGCTACTATCAGGATTTCCGCAAGTTCAACGACAAGGTGATCAAACCGGCGGTGCGGCAGGTGAACGACACCTCGGATCTGGTGTTGGAGATCGATTACCAACGCGACCACCGCAAGATCACGGCGGTGCGGTTCCGGGTCAGCGACAACCCGCAGATGCTCCTGTTTTCACAACATCAAGCCGCGGTCGCCAGCGCCGAGGAACCGCCGGCGAGCATCGACAAACCCGAGGAGCGGTTGGAGCGCCTGGAGCAGGCGCGCGAAAAATTGGCGACCTTCGGGCTGAGCGCGCGCCAGATCCGCACGGCGCTCGCCACGCACGATCCGGGTTATCTGGAGGGCAACATCGCGGTGGCGGAGCGCGATTTGGCCGCCGGCAAGGTGCATAATCTGCCGGCGTATCTGCTGGCCGCGCTGCGTGAGGATTATCGAGCGGTCAAGGCGTTGGCGCCTGCGGCCGTTCCCGATGCCGCCGCGCCGGATCGGGTCGACCCGGACGATGCGCCCGAAGTGCGACAGGAATGCTTGCGCACCCAGTTTTTGACCGCCCGCCTGCAAGCGGCGTTGGACCGTTTGAGCGAGGCCGAACGCCAGACGTTGGAAGCCGACTACGTGGTCCGGCTGGAACAGGGCGACGGCTTCGAGGCGCGGCTCATTCTGGGTTTGTATCGCAAGAACGGGCTACGCAGTAAAATCGTGGAAAGCCACTTTCGGGCATTCGCGCGCGCGCAACTGGTCGGCACCGACGATCCGTCGGAATTCGCCGAGTATGTTGCCCTTCACACTCAAAAGGCTCGCGAATCGCTGGAGGAGGCACCTTCTTTTTGAGGTTCTCGACCTGGAGACGGAACCGATGAGTCGGCCGGTCATGGAAGCAGGGCGTCGCCTGCCGCGCGCGGAAGATCCCGCGCGCGCGGTTGGTTCGCGTTCGACCGTCAGACGGTCTTGGCTGTTCGCGCCGTTGCTGTTTGCCATTTTTTGGATAGGCGCCTCCTTGCCGGCCAGGGGGCAAGCGGCGTCCGACCCGGCCCGAGCGGCCGAAAGCCGGATGGAAAGCTACCGATTGCGCTTTTGGCTCGGCGGCGGCTTGTTGTTGCTGGGGCTTCTGGGGATTCCCTTGGTCGTCTTGTTCGGACGGCACCGCCATCTCATGGCGGAGCGGAACGAACTCAAGAACCGGGTTACCGCCTTGCACGACCGACAGTGGGCGCTTGAGGTGGAAATCGAGCGGTCGCGGCAGGGTGACGCCAGCCGCCAGCGCGAGCTGGAGGCGGAAATCGAACGGCTGCGGCGAGATGCCGCCGACCGGAGCGAATTGGATACCGAAATCCAACGGCTGCGGAAAAATCTGGAAACCCTGCGCGAGAACGAGCACCGCTATCGGACCCTGACCCAGCAGCTTCCGGTAGGCATCTTCATGACCGATCTCGAGGGCGCTTGCCGCTATGTCAACGAGCGCTGGTGTCAGATGACCGGGCTTACGGCCGAACAAGCGGCGGGAACCCCTTGGACCCAGGCGGTGCATCCCGACGAGCGCGAGCAGGTGTTGAAGGCGTGGCAGCAAGCCGTCCGGGAGGGTAGCGAGTTCGTGCTCGACCACCGGTTTCGCAGCCGGTCGGGGCGGACGACCTGGCTGGATACCCGCGCCGTGCCGCTGCGCGATCGCTCCGGGCGCTTGACCTATTACCTGGGCGCCAACACCGATATCGCCGACCTCAAGCGCACCGAGGAAACGCTGCGGGCCAGCGAAGCCCGGTTTCGCAGTTATTTCGAACTGCCGCTCGTCGGCATCGCGTTGATCGGACCGGACAAGCGGTGGTGGGAGGTCAACGACCGTCTGTGCGACTTGCTCGGTTACCGGCGCTCGCAACTGCTGCGGTTGAGTTGGGCCGAACTGACCTATCCCGACGATCTGGCCACCGATCTGGCGCAATTCGACCGGGTGATGAACCGGCGGATCGACGGCTACTCGCTGGATAAACGTTTCTTGCGCCAGGACGGCACCTTGCTGTACGCCAGCGTCTCCACCCGCTGCGTGCGTCGGCCCAACGGCGTGGTGGATTATTTCGTGGCGGTCGTTCAGGACATCACCGAACGCAAGCAGGCGGAAGAACATATCCAGCACCTGGCGCACTTCGACGTGCTGACCGGCTTGCCGAACCGAGCGCTGTTGGGCGACCGCTTGGAACAAGCCGTGCTGCGCGCCTTGCGGGATCGGGTTCAGGTCGGCGTGCTGCTGGTGGATCTGGATCATTTCAAGCGGATCAACGATACCTTGGGCCATACCGTCGGCGATCAACTGCTGCGGGAAGTCGCCAACCGGCTGAAGGGCTGCGCGCGGCAAGGCGACACGATCTCCCGGCAAGGAGGCGACGAATTCGCCATCGTGTTGCCGGATTTGGAGGTCAACGACGAAGCCGCCCGCATGGCGCAGCAGATTCTGGAGGCGGTGGCCCAGCGTTATCAAATCGAGGATCACGAACTGCACGTCAGTTGTAGCGTCGGCATCAGTTTGTGCCCGCGCGATGGTCGCAGCGCGGAAAATCTGCTCAAAAATGCCGACAGCGCCCTGTATCGGGCCAAGGATCTGGGTCGAAACAACTATCAGTTCTACCTGTCCGGCGCCACGATCGTCGCCCGCGAGCGGCTGAGTCTGGAAAACAGCTTGCGCCACGCCCTGGAGCGGGACGAATTGGAGTTGTACTACCAGCCCAAATGGGATTTTCATATCGGCGCGATGACCGGCGCGGAGGCGTTGGTGCGCTGGAACCATCCCGAACTGGGATTGTTGCCGCCGGCCCGCTTCATTCCGATCGCCGAGGACAGCGGCTTGGTGTTGCCGGTCGGCGAATGGGTGCTGCGAGCGGCGGTCAAGACCGTGGGCAACCTGCATAAAAACGGCTGGCCCGGCTTGCGGATCGCGGTCAATTTATCAGCGCGTCAATTCCGGCAAACGAATTTGACCGATCTAGTCAAAGGGCTGTTGATCGAAACCGGTTTCGATCCGACCTGCCTGGAGTTGGAATTGACCGAAGGCATCCTGATGCACCATACCGAGGACAATATCGCGGCGCTGAGGGCGTTTAAAACCATGGGCGTTCGCATCGCCATCGACGATTTCGGCACCGGCTATTCTTCGTTGAGTTATTTGCAGCGCTTTCCGGTGGATGTGCTGAAAATCGATCGCTCGTTTGTCACCGATTTGCCGACCAGCGACAGCAACGCCGCCATCGTCGACGCCATCGTGACCCTGGCGCACGGTTTGGGCTTGGAAGTAGTGGCGGAGGGCATTGAAACCTTCGAGCATGTGGAGTTCTTGCGCGCTCACGGCTGCGACCAAGGACAAGGCTATTACTTCGGCCGGCCCTTGCCGCTGGCTGAATTCGAGAATCTGCTCGCCCAGGATCGCCGGCGCGCGGCGGCGGCGTGAATCTGGATCGCGTTTATAGGACGGCAACTTTGGAGTGTGAAAATGAAAGAATTTATTCCTTGGGCGGACGAGCTCTCGGTGGGCATCGAGGAAATTGATGAACAACATAAAATATTAGTGAAACTGATTAATAAACTATACGACGAAACCATAAAGGCCCAACCGAATACCGCGGTTGTCGACGGGATTTTGAACGAACTGGTGCAATACACGATCATCCATTTTTCCCTTGAAGAAAGTTTGTTCCGTATTTTCGACTTTCCCTATTACGACGCGCACAAGAAACAGCACGAAGACCTTAAAAACGAAGTGATCGCCATTCAAGCGAAATTCAGAGCCGGCGAAAAACCGATCAATCTCGAACTGATCCATTTTCTGAGAAAATGGTTGCGCGAGCACATCATGGGAACCGATAAGAAATACACCAGCTTTTTCTTGGAAAAAGGCTTGAAAGGTACGTGGACCAAGCGTTCGTGGATCGGCAAAATTTGGGATTCGGTGTATTCCAAATAAATTTGCTTGAAGCCTCGGGCGCGCCCGCAATGGCCGCAACAGAACAAACCGTTTTTTTTAAATCCGGCTCCATTGCCTTGGAAGGTCGGCTGTGCGAGGCGACTGGAGCCCAGGCGGTGGTAATCGCCCACCCTCATCCCTTGTACGGCGGCGATCTTGACAATCCGGTGGTGGCGGCGTTGGCCGCCGCTTACCAGCGGCAAGGCTACAACACTCTACGCTTCAATTTTCGAGGGGTCGGCGCCAGTGAAGGTCATTACGCCGACGGTCGGGGCGAGCAGGAAGAAGACTTGCGGGCCGCCGCCGCTTATCTGGCGGGACTCGGCAAACCCCCGAGCGATCTGGCCGGCTATTCCTTCGGCGCGTGGATTGTGCTGAAGCTCGATCCGCCGCTGTCCGCTGTCCGCCGGCAGCTGTTGGTGGCCCCTCCGCTGGCTTTGTTGGATTTTGCCGACATTCCCCGACCGCGGGCGCAACTGCATGTCATCGCCGGAGCGCGCGACGATTTCGCCCCGCCGGACCGCCTTCGAGAATGGGCGACGCACTGGCAAGAAACGGCGCGGTTGCACCTGCTGCCGGAGGCCGATCATTTCTTTTCGAGCGGATTGAGCCAGCTGGCGGCGCTGGTCGAAACTTTGCTTGAGCCGCCGCCGGAACCTTGACGCCGCCGGCGCTCGCGGTTCAGATCTTGAGCGGAATCACGATCATCTGGATTTCCCGCAGATGCAACCGGCGCTGCATGGCGAGCGCGGTATGGTTGTGCAGCCACGAAATCAACCAGCTTTCATCGTCGAAGATCAGCTTGCTGCCCAGACAGACCGCATTGGGGTAGTCGGTAACGACCTGGACCACCAGTTTTTCCAGCTCGGTTTCCACATCGGTGCCGTAGGCGGCGTAGGAGGTGGCTGCAAGCCCTTGATTGTGGCAGTAATTGACGTAATAACGCAGGGAATTTTCGATTTGATACTGCAAGGACCGCAACGTGCCCTTGCCGCCGTAGCTTTCCGCGTCCACCTCGCCGACGCTGAGGAAAATAAAATTCTTGAAGTGGCCGGCGAAGACTTCATTGATCCACTTGAGCGCGTACATGCCCAAACCCCGATTTTTTCCGACCAGGAAAACGGCGGTCGGCTGATCGGCGGTCAACGGCGGTTCCGGCAGGTCTTCGCTCCAATCGGGCCGTGGCGCATATAAGGCGTCCACCATGCGCAACTGCTGGCGGACGTGCTCGTAGTGGCGCTTGATCAAGGCGCAAAGCGTAACCAACAGGCCGGTAATCAGAATGGTGAGCCAGCCGCCCTCGGTGAATTTTTCCACGATCGTCACGATCAGGATGCCGCCGGTGACCGCGAATCCGACCAAGGACAGCAACAGGCGCGGCTTCCAGTCATCTTCGTCGTAGCGGCTGGCCCACCAGTGCTTGCACAAGCCCAGCAAGGACAGCGAGAAGGTGATGAACACGTTGATGCTATACAGCACCACCAGCACCGAGACGTTGCCGTCGGTCCACAACAGGATGCCGAGCGCGCCCACCCCCATCAAGATAATGCCGTTTTGAGTCACCAGCCGGCCGGACAAGTTGCGGAACTGGCGCGGCACCCAGGAATCCACCGCCATGTTCGCCAACACCTTCGGCCCGCCGAGAAAACCGGCGTTGGCGGCGATGAACAACAAGCCGGCTTCCAAAAACAACACCCCCGCCAACAACACGTAATCGACCGCGGGGATGAAGCCGAGATTATCGATAATGGCCGCGAAGGTGACCGCATTCAACGTTTGATGGGGGACGAACTGCACTTGCCAGAGCAGATACAACAGAATGATGCCGCCGGCGGTGAAACTGAGCGAGGCCGCCATGTAGAGCATGGTGTATCTGCCGGTTCTGACGCGCGGTTCGCTCAGCAGGTTGACATGATTGGAGACCGCTTCCAGACCGGTGTAGGTGCCGCCGCCCAGCGAATAGGCGCGCAGGAACAGCGCGACGGCGAAGACCCAGCCCATGTGTTCGCTCAGTTGCTGGGTTTCGCTGAGGGTATCCGGGATCAACCGCGGCAGACCTTCGGCGTGAGCGACCACGCCGTAAATGATCAGAAAGGCGTGGCTCAGTACAAAACCTAAAAAAATCAGCAACAACACTCTGAAGGGTTCTTTGATGCCCCGCAGGTTGGAAGCGATGAGCAGGACAATCAGCAGGACTTGGCCGCCGAGCTTGTAAGGTTGCGCGCCGGGAGGCAATAAGCTGAACAGGGCGTCCACGCCGGCGGCGATGGAAATGGCGATGGTCAGCGCGTAATCCACCAGCAGCGCCGAACCCGACAGCAAGCCGGCGCGCGGACCCAATAATTGAGTGGCGGCCTTGTAGCCGCCCCCGCCGGTCGGGAACAGCTCGATCACCTGGTTGTAGGACAGGGCGATGATGAAGACGGTAAGCGAGGTCGCGACGGCCAGATAAAGGCCGAAATGGGTGTACTGACCCAGAGCCAAAAACGCTTGTTCCGGTCCGTAACAAGCAGACGACAGACCGTCGGCTCCGAGCGCGATCCAGGCCAGAAACGCCATCCGCGAAATCGTTTGAGAGCTTGGCGGATCGTGCGGGACGGACGGCTTTCCAGACGCCGCTTCTTTAAATGGATCGACGGACGGCATGGGGATTTCTCATAATTGGTCTTATGCCGGACTGAACTATACTCCAAAATCATCGGCTCGCGCGCTGTCCATCCCTTGCACGCGGGCGGTTCCACCGACTTTGGAGCGTCTCGCGCCCGCTGCCTCAGCCCCGGCGACTTACGGTTTCGGGCCGGGAGAAGCGCACCGTTACCTGCAGGCCCGAGCCGCTTTCAGGGTCGCTCAACTCGATGCGCGCGTTATGGCGCAGGGCGATGCGCTTGACGATGGCCAGACCTAAGCCGCTGCCCGAGACCCCGGCGTCGACGCCGCGATAAAAACGGTCGAATACCCGCTCGCGTTCGGCCATTGGAATGCCCGGTCCGGTGTCGCGGACCCACAGTAGGATTTCGGCGGCGGCGTGCTGGATGCCGACATCGATCCGGCCGCCGCGCGGCGTGTAGCGCAGCGCGTTGTCCACCAGATTATCGAGCAACACGCGCATTTCGCCAGGATCGCCTGCGACACTGGCGGGCTCGGCGGCCAACAAACCCAAATCCAGGCCCTTGGCTTCGGCGGTGGCGGATTGCTCCGCCACGGCGGCTTTGGCCAGCGCCAGCAAATCCACCGGTTCGAACCGTGCGGCCGGTTCGGCGTCCAGCCGGGCCAACACCAGTAGTTGTTCGACTGAATGAGCGGCGCGTTGCAAGCCTGCGTCCAAATCGCGCAAGGCGCTGTTGCGGCTTTCGGCGTCGCCGGCGCGCCGCGCCAGATCGGCTTGCAGCCGCACGGCGGTCAACGGTGTGCGCAGCTCGTGCGCGGCGTCGGCGACGAAGCGCCGCTGGTTGTCGAGCGCTTGCCCCAGCCGCGCCAACAGATCGTTGAGGGCATGGACCAGCGGTATAAGTTCCGCCGGCAACCGGTCTGATCCGACCGGCTCCAGCGCGGTGGGATGCCGGCGCTGGATCGCGGCGGCCAGACGGTGCAAGGGCCGCAGACCCGCGCCCACGCCGAACCAGACCACCAAAGCCGTGCCCGGCAACAGCAGCAGGAACGGCGCGAGGTTGCGGAAAGCGATGTCGGCGCTCATCCGCAAGCGCACGTTCGAGGGCTGCGCGACTTGTACGATTCGGTCGCCGGCGTGAAGGGCGAACAGCCGCCAGGACCGATCGCGCCAACTCAGATCGGTGAATCCGCTCCGGGTAGAGAACGGCAATTCTTGATCGCGCTGCGATACGTACAGCAAGCCCCGGCTTCGATCCCAGATTTGCACCAGAAGGTCGCCGGCGCTGTCGCTGTCGCCTCCCATGGCCAAGGCGAGCAGATTCTGATTGCGCAGCGCCAGCGCGGTTTGTTGCAGTTGATAGTCGAACAGGGCGTTGGTTTCGGAGCGGGCTTGTCGGTAAGCCGTGAAGCCGGAGGCGGCCAGCACGAGAGATAAACCGGCCAACAATCCCAGCAGCAGCCGCTGGCGGATGGCGTTCATGATGGCGATGGACCGCCCGCGCGGCGGTCTGAAGCCAGAAGCGAAATCCGAATAAATATCCGGCCGGCGGAAGGGCGGGCCGGCTGGAGAGTCGTTAGCGAGGGGCGCGCAGGCGGCGCACGGCGGCCAGCCACTCGCGAGCCAACTGCTGGCGTTCCTGCCGGGGTCGCGCTTGATCGGTCGCGATGAAATAAGCGCTCATGGCCTTGATCGCGGCTCGGGTCTGCTCTTGAGAGCTGGTGATGGGGGAATACTGAATCATGGTCGCACACCTCGCTTAAATTTTATCAAAATCAAATGACCGCTTTAAAAAATGGTGGAACGTTCGAGCGGCGCGTCAGCTTTCGTCGCCCGAGCGGGCTAGAAAATCTCGAATGAACCGCCGCACTTCCCTCGAAGCCGTGGTGTCCATGGCCTGACAGGTCTCGATAAACGCATCGCGCAGTTCCGCTTCGATTCGAACCACCAGTTTTACGTCGTCTTCCTTTTGGCTTTTATGTTTTTTTCGTTTTCCCATGAGAAGACCAATTTTTTGTATATACGAATTTAATACATAGTACGTATCTTTTTTTTTGTCAAGTTTTTTAGGGATGCAACAAGTTGATTTTCATGACTCTGAACGGCAGCTTAACGACATAAGCAATTATCGAACCAATGAGCGGAAAAGTGCGGGGCGGGGGCGGCGGGGGCGCGGCGAGTTGTGGGCGGTCCGGCGGCTATTTAAAATCCATTGATCTGGCATACGGATCGACTGGCATGACAAGCGCTTCCTGGCATTCCGAGCGGTCGAGTTTGAGCTATCTGTGGGTAGCTCTATTGCCGCTGGCGGGCTTTATCGGTCTGGTCTGGGGCTTGCTCCGACATCCCTTGCCCTGGCGCGGCAGTTGGCCGTGGATACCCAGCTTGGGCGTGGAATTCTCGATTTATATCGATGGCTTCGCCGCCCAGTTTCTGGCGCTCATCACCGGGATCGGCGCGCTGGTGATCGTTTACGCCAGCGCCTATCTGGCCCACGAGCCGGCGCGGGGTCGGCTGTTCCTGATTTTGATCGCCTTCATGGTGGCGATGGCCGGAGCGGTGAGCGCCGATCATCTGCTGCTGCTGTTTGTCTGTTGGGAGCTGACCAGCCTGACCTCGTTTCTGTTGGTCGGCTTCCATCACGAAGACGAGCGGGCGCGGGCCTCGGCCCGCCAGGCCTTGCTGGTGACCTTGAGCGGCGGTCTGGCCCTGCTGGCGGCCATCTTGCTGTTGGCCGACATGGCGCAAAGTTATTCGTTGCGCGCGATCATCGAACGGGGTCCGACGCTGGTCGACGATCCGCGGTTGCCGGCCGCGCTGGTCTTGCTGTTCGTGGGCTGTTTCACCAAATCGGCGCAGTTTCCGTTTCATTTCTGGCTGCCCGGCGCCATGGCCGCTCCCACCCCGGTGAGCGCTTACCTGCATTCCGCGACCATAGTCAATCTGGGCATTTATTTGCTGGCGCGGCTGGATCCCGCGTTCAACGCGCTTTGGCTGTGGGAGGCGACGCTGCTGGGCTTCGGCACGCTGACGGCGGTGTGGGGCGCGGTGCAAGCCTTGCGCGAGCGCGATCTCAAGCGCATCCTGGCGTGGTCCACGGTTTCGGCCTTGGGCACCCTCACGCTGCTGATCGGCTTGCCCAATCCGGGCGCGGGCTTGGCGGTGGCGACGTTTCTGTTCGCCCACGCCCTCTATAAGGCGCCGCTGTTTTTCGTGGCCGGCAATATCGACCACGCGACCGGCACGCGGGTGATCGACCGGTTGGCCGGCTTGCGCCGCGCCATGCCTTGGACGGCCGCTGCCGCGCTGCTGGCGGGGTTGTCGATGGCGGGTTTGCCGCTGTCCTTCGGGTTCGTCGCCAAGGATCTGATCAGTTCGGCCAAGGCCGACGCCGAGGTGCTGATTTGGGTGAGTTATGCGACGCTATTCGTCAACGCGGCGGCGGCGGCCGTCGCGGGAGTGGCGGCGATTCGGATTTTCGGCGGTGGGCCCTTGAAACCCCAGGGCCACATTCATGAAGCGCCTTGGCGGATGGTGTTACCGCCGTTGCTGATCGCGTTGGTCGGACTCGAATTCGAATTTTTGCCCGATCTTGCCGACCCTCTGTTGGTGGAGGCGGCGCGGTCGATTGCGCCGGAATTGGATGTGGCGGCGGTCGTCGCGCCATATGAATCCGACGCCGCGATCATTGCCGCCGAGATCACTTTTGTGATCGGCGTGTTGCTGTTTTTGGCGTGGGACCGGCTGCACGATGTGTTGCGGCGCATCCATTGGTTGGACCATCTCGGACCGGCCGCCTTCTACGAGCGTGCGCTCGGCGCTCTGGCGGTCGTGGCGGCCTGGCAGAACCGACTGTTGCAGCACGGGCGATTGGCCGCTTACCTGCGCTTGAGCCTGATCGGCGTGCTGGCTCTGGCGGCCGGCGCGAGTCTGGCGAGCGGCGCGGGCGGCTTGATCGAACGGATGGCGTCGCTGTTCGCGGCTTGGCCGGAGCGAGGGTGGCTTTGGCTGGCGGCCGCCGCGCTGATCGCCGCCGGCGCGGCGGCGGGGCTGTTTTCGCGCGACCGGATGGCCTTGCTGATGGCGAGCGGATTGGTCGGCTACGGCAGCGCCGCGCTGTTTTTGTTCACCGGCGCGCCGGATTTGGCGTTCACGCAGTTTACGGTCGAAACCGCGCTGGTGGTGGTGGCCGCCTCGCTGCTGCCGCGCTACGGGCCGCCGCCGGTGCTGGAGGGCGAACCGCGCGCCCTCAACGCGCTGGTGGCGCTGGCGTGCGGGGTGGGGACCTTGGCGCTGCTGGCGCAGTTGTTCGCCTTGCCGGCGGATCGGACGCTGGCCGACTGGTTCGGCGCGGCCAGCGTGCCGCACGCGCACGGCCGCAATGTCGTCAACGTCATCATCGTCGATTTCCGGGCCATGGATACCTTGGGCGAAATTGCCGTGGTGCTGTTTTCCTTGGTCGCCGCGCTGC
>ERZ761610.1629-NODE-1629-length-11983-cov-187.559943_pt1 | contig 11983 bp, 7 predicted proteins | sample MGYA00512164_ERZ761610 | MGnify/ENA primary metagenome ERZ761610 (study PRJEB28899, sample SAMN02850038) | bioreactor sludge metagenome | biome: EBPR Sludge; feature: EBPR Bioreactor; material: flocular biomat | place: Australia: Thorneside Wastwater Treatment... | reverse complement strand
GCAAAGTTGGTTAATTAACACTGTTTAACTTTTATTAACCCCCTCTTAACACCTGCTTTTAACACCTGTTGCTATTTTTGCATATCGTTTATTGACTTCCCATAATTTTTGCACTATGAAACCCAATCCATTTAACTGCCACGTTTTTATTGGCTGCATTTTTGTTATTTTTTTGAGCTTTCATGGGGTAAGCATGTATGCTCAGTCATCAGGTCAGCAGATACGCATAAAAATTCATTCAAACGTAAATGGTGAAACGCTCAACATTGATACCATTATAAACGGCTTAGACGGGTATAATGGTTTGAGGCAGGAATTTAAATTTACTCCACAAACTCCTAACAGTGAATCGCTTTCGCCGCCGTTAAATCAACCCGAAAGAGGCAGTTTAGCCGATAAGCTCCACAACCGCAATGCCCCTGCCGCCGGCAAAAATACAGGCGAGATTGCAAATGAAGCCGTATTAGGCGTAGTAATTATGCAAAATGAAACCGATGACGATGAAGAAGGGGTAAAAATAGAGCAAGTTATGCCGGGCAGCGCTGCCGATAAAGCGGGGTTACTTGCCGGCGATTTGATTTTAACGGTGAACGAGGTAGAACTGTATAACGCTGCCGATTTCAAAAATCAGATTAAACAGTACCAAGCCGGCGATGAAATAACGCTTACCATTATGCGCAACGGCAAACGCAAACAACTAACTGCCATACTGCAAGCAGCGCCGCCTGCCAAACAAAACCCCAACGCTTACACACCGCCTTCGTTAGATGATTTTTTTAATTTTGACGGCTGGCGAAACAATGACCTGCCACCCGATGATTTTACCTCCCTGCTGGAAGATATGCGCCGACAAATGGAAGATATGTTGCGCCGGTTTAACCCCGCTTTACCCGATGACCCCGACAGGTGGAATGATTTTCCCGATGTTGCCCCGCCGGCTGACGAAGAAACCGGCATTCTGCCTGCCGAAACCAACGAGCTAAAACCCGATAAACTCAGTTTTATGGCTGATACTGATAAACGCACCCTTACCCTTGGTTTTGCATTACCCCAAACCGGCAACCTGCGCGTACAAATTATAGACAGCAGCGGAAAAAATGTTTTTACCGATGAAAAACCCCATTTTACCGGCGCTTATAAGGCAACTGCCCCTATTAACCGCTCAGTGTTTGCGGGTAGTTATTACCTTAAAATTGAGCAACAGGGTAAAACTTTTGTTAAGCGGTTTGTGGTAAACTAAGGCGCTGGAAGTATTACCGGTTAGGCGCATTATTTGTAAAATACAGGTTTAGGTTGCTTATTGGTATAGTTTCAGTTATGTTGATTCGCCTAAACCGCATCTGTATTTTGGTGCTGGGTGTTGTGTTTGGGGGGGTCAATTAAGGAGGTTTGGTGCGGTGGGGGGTAAAAAACCTTTCCTACACTTTCAATGTGTGCAAGTAAATCGGGGTTGCTGATTTGGTGCATAAGCGAAAGGTCTATCTTGTAAGGCAAGAGTAAATCATCAATTTCATTTTCCAATTTCAGCAAATCGCCAAAATCAAGAGCGCCCTGTATGGTTAAGTCTATATCGGAGCCCCGCTTATAGTTGCCTTTGGCTCTGGAACCATAAATAATAACCAGCTCTATGCCCAAGTTTCTTTTAAAGCATTGGCATAACAAATCAATATGTTGTTGACTCAATCCAAACACAGCATTAAAGTTGGTATCGGTGGTGTAATGTTTCTTTCAGTTTTACAAAAAGGGGAAAGTAGGCTTTCAGTATTTGTTCCGTTAGCTTGTCGGCTATTGCTTCATTGTAGGTATGCGATGAAAGGTTGCGGCTTCTAATCATTTCCATCCAATTTTCACCGTCTTCAATCAATCCCATCTGAAATGCCTCTCTGGTTGCATCTCTTGAACCGGTTATTTCTGTGTTGCCTTGATACTCAAAATAGTCTTTCAGTACGTTCCAAGCCAGCTCATGGGTAAACTCAAATCGTTGAATAAGCCCCTGCTCTTCAAGTTTATTAAGCCCCAATTCCCGATGTTTTATTACCGCTTCCTCTAATAAGGATAGCGCTTTCAAAAAATGCCGATAACGTTGTTTCCACCTGATGTCTTCTAAACTCATACCGCGTATCTTGATAATTTAATGCTATGATAAGTTTGCGTTGCTGTGTTTGTGTAAGCGGATAAAGGTAAGCAGATTTTGGAAAAAGATAACTACGTACCATTTATAATTGGTCTTACCTAAACTCCTTATGATAACCACAAAGAACACAAGGGTTAGCACAAAGGTAGCAAAGACTTTGCGTTCTTTGTGTAAAATGCTACCCATTAGCCAGCAAATACGTCATAAGTTTGAATGTTAGACAGTAGCCAAGTACATACAAATACGCTCTCTTTTTTCTTTGCGCCTTTGCGTGAAATCTTACCCATTAGCCAGCAAATACCCCATAAATTTGAATTGCAGACAGTACCTAAGTAGTTAAGGAAAAAGAAGCATGACTCAACTGATGACATAACCGGTAGTTATTCTTTATAGTTCCCCAAACCATAAAGTTGCAACTTTTGAGCAGTATTAGGGGGTAAAACGTTCACTTTTCTTGTTCGGGTGGAGTTTTCAACCCCAAAAACTACTGCCGGTAAAAGGATTTTAGTGGTTTGCCGGTTTCTTTGCCCGTATTGGAATTGCATGAGCCGGTTACTTTTTTTTAGGATAATCGGGTATATTTAACCCCAAAATGATATTGTGCTCGGCAATTTGAACATCATTATCCCCAAGCGTCTTTAAAATTTCATTACCGGCGCGGTCTTGTTTTCCATACTTCTTTTGGTGCTGCAAATAGAGCGGGTCATCGTCAAAATAAAGGTCGGCATGGTATTCATTAGGCACATCGGGCTCTTTAATAGAAAGGTGAATATGTTGGGGTATAGCCTCTTTGGGATAAGCAGCCGGTCTTGACGTTCTAATGGCATATTTTCCGTCTATAGCTGTTTTTACCCAGCCCCTATATGCGCCATGCTCTCTTGCCTGCGCCGGTGTTTGGTTGTTATACGAATACAGCCCTTGGTCGTTGGTATGCCAGTAATAAACTACCACATCTGCTGCCGGTGTTTTACTGTTGAGCTGCAACACTTTACCGGTTAAAACCAACTTTTGCCTGCCCTCTGTCCAACCAATACCGGTATGCTCAGGTAAAATCGTATCGGGCATTTCCTCGTACATCAATTCGCACCCTTCGCAGCCACCGCCCACTATTTTTGCAGCGCCCGTTACTTGGTTTATTGTTTGCAGAGCGGGCTCTTTTGCAGGTTTGTTACAGTTTGCAACAACACTCATTAAAACAAGACTAAGCAGGTAAATCAGACCCGATTTCATACCGATTGTAAGCGTTTGTAGGTTACAACAACTGACCAATGTACCACAAAGATAACGCAGAAAAGGTAAAAAGCCCGATGTTAACCACCGTAACTGTATTTTTAATACAAACCCCAATTCCTGATTTTTATCCCGTTCTATAAAACGACAGAGATGTATGAGGGAGTAAATTTAGTTCTTGTATGAGCGGCTATTTTTTCTTTTGAACGGGGCTCAAAGCGGGGTAAAAACCCGCCTAAATGACACAGAACCCTCTTTTTACCGCAAATACAATGTACGCATAGTGTTTTGACAATGAAATGATGTTTTACTACTGCTAAAACCCTATATTTACCGCCCAAAACACAATCAGCCAATATATCAAAATTGAATTGGGCATGAAACACCTTTACCAACTATTTTTTGTTTGTTCTTTGTTTTTTATGGCAACCGCTACCTTACCGGCGCAGTGTACGCTTACAGCATCAGTAAACGACAACCAAATCACCTGCGGCGAGTGTGTTACTCTGTCTGTCTTTGGGCAAGGGCAGGGGCAGATAGTGTTTCAGGAAAACTTTAACAGCGGTTCTCCTGTGGGCTGGGCATTTACCAATCAAGCTCAGTTTAACAACCCTTGCAGCCCGGGCGGTGTAAATGGCACGCCGCACCTTTGGATGGGTAATACATCGGGTGTGCCGCGCATTTTGCGAACGGTAAACTACAACCTTACTACCGCCACAGCCGGCGTTACCATTTGTTTCGATATGCTTTTTGCCACACAAGGCGATGCCGCACCTTGCGAAGGTCCTGATGAACCCGATGAAGGAATTTACCTCCAATACTCTACCAACAACGGTACTACCTGGAATACCATTCACTACTTTGACCCCAATGGCGGATATGACCCCATGCTTACCAACTGGAACAACTGGTGTTTTCAATTGCCCCCAGCTGCCATTACTGCCGCCACTTCTATACGCTGGTTTCAGGATAACGATAGCGGACAAGATTACGACCACTGGGGTATAGATAATGTGCGCATTTACTTTAATGACCCCACCTACAACATTACTTGGGGGCACGATGGATACTCCTATGGCGCCGGCAGCGGCGGCGGAGCAAACCCCACGCAGGTATGCCCGCAAAATACCACTACTTACACGGTAACCATGACCAATGGCGCTACCACTTGTACTTCATCGGTAACAGTAAATGTAACTGACCCAACCATAGTAGTGAATGCCGGACCCGACCCCGCACCCATCTGCCCCGGGCAATGTGTAACGCTCAATGCAGCCGATACGCGGGTAATTATGTCGCCTGCTAAAACGCCTACCTATGCTAATGCTGAAATAACAGGCATTACCACCGGTTTTGGGGCAGAGTCGTCTATTACTATCAATGTGCAGGGGTTAAACATGACCAATGTGCTGCCCAACAGCATTACCCAAGTTTGTATTCAAAACCTTACATTTTTCGGGTTTAATTTCTTCCCGCCGCAACAAGTTACCATTGGTAACCTGATTTTGGAATTAGAATGCCCCGATGGTACACGCATAACGCTGGTGCCTTCGGGCGTTACTACCGGTACTAACCTTGCGGGTTATAGCAATACTTGTTTTGTGCCTTCGGGTGGCGCTAATATAGCTACCGGCGCTGCCCCATACAGTGGCAACTGGGCGCCTAATCAACCATTTAATAACTTGGCGGGCTGTACTGCTAATGGCGAATGGAATTTAATTGTGCGCATGAACACACCACTCGGTTTTGGCACAGGCTTCTTTTTTGGTTGGAACATCAGTTTTGATGACCCCGAAATAAGCGTACCCGCTATTATTTCTTGGTCGCCCACTACCAATATGACGGGCAGCAATACGCTCACACCCACCGTTTGCCCTACTGCCACCACCACCTACACACTCACAGCAGCCGACCCGGCAGGCTGCACCTCTGCTACCGACCAAGTTACCGTTACTGTAGGTCCTTGCTGCCCCATGACCATTAGCGCCACACCCACCAATGGCGCTTGCGGCAATTTGGGTTCGGCAACCGTTACCATTAACAATGCTCCTGTTACACCCCTCATCAACTGGTCTAATGGTACAAGTTCGGCTACTATTACCAACCTAACATCGGGCGCTTACACCGTAACGGTTACTGCCGGAGCTGGCTGTACTCAAACAGCGTCGGTTACTATTACCAACGCTACTACTTCGCCACCCACCATTGCCAATGCCCAGCAGGTATGCAACGGCGCAGGCACTGCCTACACCGTAACCCTTACCCTTAACGGCACAACGCCCATTACCGTAACCGGCGCTGCCGGTTCATTGGCAGGCAATATATGGACCAGCAACCCCATTACTGCCGGCACTTTTCCTACCCTTACCATAACCAATGTATGCGGCAGCATTACCTTTACGCCCAATGTGAGTTGCGGTCCGCCTGTGCCTTGCAACTCCTCTTCGGGTTGTTTCGGTCCTAATTTGGTTGTAAACGGCAATTTTGAAAGTTTTAATCCCGCCACGCCCTTTGCCACGTTTACTTCCGATTATGACTATACACCCTGCCCGGGTGTTTGCCTCAATACCGTTACCAATTTACCGGTATTGTGTGCTTATGATTTTTCGGTAAGTACAAATGCCAATGCTTGCAACGGCGACTGGACCAGCCAACTTACCGACCATACATCGGGCAGTGGCAACATGATGCTTGTGGATTTTCCTAACGGAAATGTAGCGCCCAATAACCGCATCTGGTGCCAAACGATAAACCTTGCCCCCGGCACCAACTACTGTTTTGGCGGATATTTTGCCAATATATTACCCGCCGGAAGCAACCAACCCCTTCCCATTTTTGGTTTTACCTCTAACGGCACTCTGCTGGGCACCAGCCCCAGCCTACCCGAAAACGAGCAATGGCAGTTTTATGGCACGCAGTTCAACAGCGGAGCCGGCGGAAACGTAACTCTCTGCATTACCAACCAAAACTTCGGTTTTGTAGGTTTTGACCTTGCCATAGATGATATATCGGTGCGCGCCTCTACCGGCGGCACGCAGCCCTCTGCCGTTAATGACAATGTTTCGTTTTGCACCGGCAATACTAATCAGGTTATCAATGTGCTGGCAAACGATACGCCCACCGGCGGAGCCATTACCTCGCTCACTATTGAATCTGCCCCGCCTTTTTCTGACGGCACAGTAAGCAATGTGAATCTTGCAACCGGCACTGTAACTTTTACCCCTGCGCCGGGTTTTAGCGGTAGTACCTCATTTAATTACCAAATTTGCAACGCATCGGGTTGTTGTGCAGTGGCAACGGTTACCATTACGCCTTCTGCCCCGCCTGTTGCTGCCATTTCGGGTAATTTAGGTTTTTGCACCGGCGGCAGTACGGTTCTTACCGCATCGGGAGGGGGCACTTATGTTTGGTCAACAGGAGCCACCACGGCGGCAATTACGGTTTCCACTCCCGGCGGGTACAGTGTAACCGTTACCAACGCCGGAGGCTGCACTGCCAGCGCTTCTACCATAGTAACACTCAACAGCATTAGCCCGGTAAACATGCCGCCTGCCACTATTTGCCAGGGCGGTGCGCCGGTAACGCTCAATCCGGGCGTTTACAATTCTTATATTTGGAGTACCGGCGCTACTACGCAAACCATTAGCGTAAGCCCTGCAACTACCACTACTTATACGGTAACAGTTACCAACGCCACCGGTTGTTCTGCCATAGGCTCTTCTACGGTAACGGTAAACAACATAACTCCGCCAAGTTTTCCGCCTGCTACTTATTGCCCCGGGTCTCCGCCCGTAACACTCAATGCCGGAAGTTACAATGCGTATAGTTGGAGTGTAGGAGCTACTTCGGCAAGCATTACTGTAAGCCCAACAAGTACTGCTACTTATGGTGTAACCGTTAGCGGAGCAGGAGGTTGTACGGCAAGCAGTACGGTAACGGTAACGGTAAACACGCTTACGCCGCCTACGCTTGCTCCGGCAAGCCTTTGTGCAGGTGGCACACCGGTAACGCTCAATGCCGGAACTTACACAGGTTATAGTTGGAGTACCAGCGCTACTTCGCAAACCATCAACGTTAGCCCCGCCGCTACCACCACCTATAGCGTAACCGTTACCGGTGCCGGCGGCTGTACTGCCAGCGCAAGTACAACGGTAACAGTTAATACTGCCACACCGCCCACCCTTGCGCCTGCCGCTATTTGTGGCGGTGGTGCGCCGGTAACGCTCAATGCCGGAGCCGGTTACACCAATTACAGTTGGTCTAACAGTTCAATCAATCAAAGCATTTCCGTAAGTCCGATAAATACCACCACCTACACCGTAACCGTTACCGCCACAGGAGGCTGCACCGCCACTGCAAGCGCTACCGTAACGGTAAATACTGCCGCGCCGCCGGTAATGCCGCCCCAAACTACCTGCACGGGTGGTAATTCGGTTGCGCTTAATGCCGGAGGCGGATATACCGCATACAGTTGGAGTACCGGCGCTGCTACGCAAACCATCAGCGTAAGTCCGGCAAGTAATACCACATATACCGTTACCGTAACAGGCGCGGGCGGTTGCACCGCATCGGGCAGTGTGGCGGTAAACATCAGCAATCCTCCGCCGTTTACCATCGCCTCTTCGCCTATATGTGTAGGTAATTCGGTAACGCTCAATGCCGGCGGTCCGTTTAGCAGTTACAGTTGGTCAACGGGGGTAAATACGCAAAGCATTAGCGTAAGTCCGCTCGCCACCACCACCTACACCGTAACCGTAGCCGATGCCAACAACTGCACCTCGGTAGGCAGTGGCACAGTAACGGTAAATGCCTCGCCCACAGCAGGCATTACCGGCTCTACCACCTTTTGCCCGGGCAGCAGCGCCACCCTTACCGCTACACCTGCGGGCGCGCAGGCATATAGCTGGAGCAACGGCGCTGCTACGGCTTCTATAACCGTAAATACGCCCGGTCTTTACAATGTAACCGTTACCAATGCGGGCGGCTGCACCGGGTCGGCACAGGTAAGCGTAACTCAAAATGCCTCGCTCTCTCCCGGTATAGGTGGCGATTTAACCCTTTGCCCGGGCGAAACCACCAACTTAGATGCCGGAAGCGGCTTTACCCAATACACATGGAGTACCGGCGCTACCACCCAAACCATAACCACCGGCACAGCCGGCACATACAGCGTAACGGTATCCGATGCCGGAAGTTGTACCGGCAGTACATCGGTCATTGTAACTACTAATCCTACACCACCGGTAAGCATTAGCGGAAACCCTATTTGTGTGGGTGGCACAGCCACGCTAACAGCCACTGCCGGATACCTTCAATACACCTGGTCAACCGGTTCTTTTGCCCAAAGTATTAGCGCCAATACAGCAGGTGCGTATAGTGTAACCATTACCGATAGCAGCGGTTGTACCGCATCGGCAAGTTATACACTCAACATCAATACCGGCACAGTACCTACTATATCGGGTGCACTTTCTTTTTGTGCCGGAAGTAGTACTACCTTAGATGCCGGAGCCGGATACCTTAATTATATATGGAGTACCGGAAGCAATACGCAAACTACTACTGCTGTGGCTGCCGGCACTTACTTTGTAACCACTACCGATGCCAATGGCTGCACCGGTAGTAATTCGGTGGTGGTATCGGTAAACAGTGCTGCCACACCGGTTATAAGTGGCAATACCAATGTTTGCCCGGGAAGCAGTACCATTATCAGCACATCGGGATTTAGTTCTTACAGTTGGAACACGGGTGCAACAAATGCAACCATCAACCCCACTCCCGCCACTACCACCACTTACACCGTTACCGCTACCGATGCCAACGGTTGTACGGCAAGCAATAGTGTAACGGTAAACGTACTCACCCCTCCCCTGCCCGATATTACAGGCATAGCTGCATTTTGTGCAGGTGAAAACAGCACCTTAGATGCCGGAGCGGGTTTTAACCAATACTTATGGAGTACCGGCAGTACCGCCCAAACCATTACCGTTGCTACCGGCGGCACATACACCGTTACGGTAGCCGATGGGGTTGGTTGTACAGGCACCGATAGTTTTGTAGTAACAGTAAACAATAATCCCACCGTAATCATAGGCGGATCTACCACTTTTTGTATAGGCAATAATACCACCTTAGATGCCGGAGCAGGTTTTACCAACTACCTTTGGAACACCGGAGCTACTACCCAAACCCTTAGCGTTAGTACCGGCGCTACTTATTCCGTTACGGTTACTGATGCCAATGGTTGTACTAATACCGACCAATTAGCTGTAACAGAAAGCAGCAGTTTGAGCCCTATCATTATCGGCAACCTGCCCTTTTGTACCGGCAACAGCGCCACCCTTAATGCGGGTTCGGGTTTTGCCCAATACCTCTGGAACACCGGCGCATCTACCCAAACCCTTGCCGTAACTGCGGCAGGCATTTATGAAGTAACAGTAACCGATGCCGGCGGCTGTACAGGCACAGCAAGCGCTACGGCAAACGTAAACCCCAACCCCGCACCCACTATTACCGGACTTGCAAACATCTGCGCCGGGCAAACCGCCACCCTTGATGCCGGATTGGGTTTTGCCTCTTATACATGGAGCAACGGCGCTGCTACACAAATCATCAATACCACTACATCGGGCACGTATAGCGTAACCGTTACCGATGCCAACGGCTGTACCGGAACGGATAATTTTGTTTTAACCGTTGGCACCTCACTTAGCCCGGTAATAAGCGGCAACTTAGACTTTTGCCAAGGAGCGAGTACTACCTTAGATGCAGGCAGCGGTTATGCTACCTATACATGGAGCAATGGTGCTACTTCCCAAACAATTACTACCGGGACATCGGGCATTTACTTTGTAACCGTAACCGATGCGGGCGGTTGTACCGGCGAAACCAGTGCAACGGTAACAGTGAGCAGCAATCCTGTGGTAAACATAGCCGGTACAAACAATGTATGCACCGGTGAAACATCGGTATTAGATGCCGGTGCCGGATTTAACACATACAGTTGGAGTACAGGAGCCAATACACAAACACTGTCGGTCAGCACATCAGGCACTTATAGCGTAACGGTGAGCAACGCATCGGGCTGTACGGGTTCGGATAGTTTTGGGGTAACGGTAAATCCCAATCCCACTACTACCATAACCGGTTCTACCTCGTTTTGCACAGGCAGCAGCAGTAGTTTAGATGCCGGTGCAGGGTTTAACAGTTATAGTTGGAGTACAGGAGCCAATACGCAAAACATAACAGTTGGCACATCGGGCACGTATAGTGTAACGGTGAGCAATGCAAGCGGCTGTACCGGTACGGCAAGTATAACGGTAACGGAGAGTTCCAGCCTTAGCCCGAGTATAAGCGGCAATTTGGCTGTATGCCAAGGGGCAAGTACTACCTTAGATGCAGGCAGTGGTTATGCTTCTTATAGTTGGAGCAATACTGCCAATGGGCAAACCACTACGGTCAGCACATCGGGCACGTATAGTGTAACGGTGAGCGATGCAAGTGGTTGTACCGGTACGGCAAGCGCTGTGGTAACGGTAAACAATAACCCTGTACCCGATGTTAGCGGACCTGCAAGCATCTGTATTGGGCAAACCGCTACACTCAACGCCGGAGCGGGTTATACCGCTTACCTATGGGGCAATGGCAGCAATGGGCAAACCCTTGCCGCTACTACATCGGGCACGTATAGCGTAACCGTTACCGATGCCAATGGCTGTACCGGAACGGATAACTTTACCCTCACTGTTGGCACATCATTAAGCCCGATAATTAGCGGCAATTTAGATATTTGTGCGGGTGAAACCACCACGCTCGATGCCGGCGCGGGTTATGCCTCTTACACATGGAGTACGGGAGCAAATACCCAAACTATTACCGTAAACACATCGGGCATTTATTTTGTAACGGTTTCCGATGCCACAGGCTGCACCGGCGAAACCAGCCAAACCGTTACCCTGAGCAGTAATCCTGCCGTTGTCATTGCCGGCGCTAACAACATTTGCACCGGCGAAACCGCCACGCTTGATGCCGGAGCAGGGTTTAACAGTTATATATGGAGCAACGGCGAGGCTACCCAAACCATTAGTGTAACCACATCGGGCGCTTACTCGGTAACGGTGAGCAATGCCGCCGGTTGTTCGGGTACCGATAGTTTTACCGTAGCGGTTAATGCTAACCCCGCTACCACTATTACCGGCAGTACTACTTTTTGCACCGGCAGCAGTACTGCGCTTAATGCCGGAGCAGGGTTTAACAGCTATACTTGGAGTAATGGCACCAATACACAAACCATAACCGTAAGCACATCGGGCACTTACTCGGTAACGGTGAGCAATGCCTTTGGCTGCACCGGCTCGGCAAATTTAGCTGTAACCGAAAGCGCCAGCCTCAGCCCCGCCATTACCGGCGATTTAGACCTCTGCCAAGGTGAAACCACCACGCTTGATGCCGGAGCGGGTTATGCCACGTATAGTTGGAGCAATACTGCCGGCGGGCAAACTACTGCGGTTAGCACATCGGGCGCTTACACGGTAACGGTATCGGATGCCGGGGGCTGTACCGGCACGGCAAGCGCTGTGGTAACGGTAAACAATAACCCTGTACCCGATGTTAGCGGAC
>ERZ761610.1626-NODE-1626-length-12007-cov-15.374331_pt1 | contig 12007 bp, 8 predicted proteins | sample MGYA00512164_ERZ761610 | MGnify/ENA primary metagenome ERZ761610 (study PRJEB28899, sample SAMN02850038) | bioreactor sludge metagenome | biome: EBPR Sludge; feature: EBPR Bioreactor; material: flocular biomat | place: Australia: Thorneside Wastwater Treatment... | reverse complement strand
CCGTCGATGCGGCCCGTCTGGTGCAGCGCGGCGTCATCGATCGTCTCTTCGTCGGCGGACTGCAAGTCGAAAGGACTTGAGGCGACAGCCAGTGAACCCCCGCCACCAGCCACCCGATCGCGAGGCCTTCGCACTCGACGGTTTCACGGTTGTCCGCGAGATCGTCACGGCTCACGAAGTCGCGGCCCTCCGGACCATCATCGACGATTTCATCGTCACCGGCATCGAGCCAACGCGTCAGGTGCTCTACACGCACGCCGAGCCGGCTGAATCCCGGCCCGCGATGACGCGGATAATGCACCAATGGCTCAATCCACACCGGCGTGTTCCTGAGACCCTGGTGAGCGCTCTGTCCGCGGCGCGGAGCCTCGCCAGCGCAATCCTCGGCGAGCCCCCAGTGTTGTTCCAGGATGTGCTGCTCGACAAGCGTGCCGGACACGCCGCGTTTCCGTGGCATCAGGACATGCCATACTGGCCCGTTGATCGCCAGGATGGGATCATCGTCTGGGTGGCTCTGGATCCGGTCGACGCGGCAGCTGGCGGCGTGCACGTGCTCCGCCACAGCCATCAGCAAGGCGAAGGTCCGCCGATCGATCTTCACACCGGCTCGCCACAGTCAGGAGGGCAACCGATCGAATGCCCGATGGACGGCGAGATCCTCTGCCCGATCCTCGCGCCGGGGGACGCACTGGTGTTCCACACCCTGACGTGGCACTGCTCGCCGCCCAGAGACAGTGCAGGATCTCGGCGCGCCTGGGCCTCCTCTTGGCTTTCCCGTGGGACACGGTGGAACATCGGCCGGGCGCCGCGCCACCCCCTTGCGAGCCTTGTCGCCGACGGCAGTGAGGTGACCGAATGGAGACGATGAAGCCATCGCGCCTGACCTGGATCGTCGGTCCACCGGGCGCGGGGAAGACGACTTACGCAAACGCGTTACGCAGCCACTGTCGTGTCGTGGAGTTCACGGAAATGCTGCGGCCCCTGGTCGAACCGGTCCGGATGAGGCACGGCATCCTCGGGGCGAACGCACGCCTGATTGAACTAGTGAGGCATCTGGAGCTCCGCCCCGAGAACCGTGACCTGCCGCAGTTGGTCGTGGTCGCTGGCATCGTCGAGGAGAAAGCTCTGTTCCCGCTTGTCGATGCGGGAGAGTCCGTGTGGCTGCTGCTGCCATCGATCGATGATTGGCGTCGCCAGCTGCGCAATCGCCCGCCGACCGGTCCAGCGGGTGTGGCCTACGATGACTACAGCTATGCGGAGCGATGGTACGCGATCTTCACCAGCTGGGTGCATCGCGGACTTCCCCTGCTGCTGATCCAACCTGCTCACCGTTCCGACCTGCTGGGTCATCCTTCGTGATCCGCCCTTGGACGGAGCGCGCCGTCAGCCACGTATCTGCGGGTGGCAGCACGAGTGTTGGGCCTTGGCCGTGCGTCGTCGACCCGCCGGACGCGTGCGCGCTGGTGCGGCGTATCCTGGTGCGGGTGGTGTCGGGTCACTGCGAACGGCTGGAAAACATCTCCGTTGTCGCTGAGGGGCGACTGCCGCGGAAGTGCGGAGGACCTGCGGGAAGCCGCCATGGCGACGCAGAGTCGCGAGGCTGACACTTGACCCGGGTTGCGAACGGTCAGCAACGCGAGTTGCGGGGTTCTTGGGGCAGTTCTTGGTAGCGGGGGCAGTCTGTGACGGATGCTCGTGCCGCGGATCTCGGGAGTGGTCTGGCCACTTCGCGGAATCTGCATCTGCCGTTAGCCTGCAGCACGTGCTCGGGCGACCGGATATCGAGCATGAACAGCGCGGGGCTCGCGACGATTTCGAAGGCGTCTTGCGCGCGACTCGCGGTGACGTTGCGGCGGTGGGGGTCGAAGAGGAGCCCGAGCCCGCGTGGAGCGTCTGCCGCCGAGGAACTCGCGCACGAGCAAGACGACGACCGGTGCCTCCTGCCCTTGGAACTTGTCGACCGTGCCGACGCGTGCGACCCCGATGTTCTGAAACGCGCCCCGCCGGCGGGGGTGTCGCGGCGTGATGCTGGCAAGGGTGCCGTGACTTCGGGCAGGTCGTGGCGGGGGATCGGGTGTCCAGTGTGGTCCAACGCGATACGCGCCGTCGGGTTCGCGCCGATCGAGCAGGCACTTGACGGATGCCAGGCTGATTGCGTAGTGTGCGTGCAGCATCTGGACAGCCCGCTGCGCGAGCGACGGGCGGCCAACCTGCCGAGGAGCGGCAAGGTGGTAGGGTCAGGCGGCGGCGCCTGATCGATGCGCGCGGGTGTTCGACCCGGCGAACAAAGGCTCCTGCGGCGCGATGCGCCGCGCCGGGTGCAACCAGGACAGCCAGCATGCACCCATCGATCCAATTCCGCGGTTTGGTCCACTCCGCGACTCCGTCTGCTTGCTGCCGTTTTGCCGGACCGTCGGGGACGGTGTCCGCCCTCGAGCCGTCGTTGCTCCGAGCCTACTTGGAGACCAGCTACGCAGTGTTCGGCCCGCGGCCGTTCCCTTTGCACGTTGGTGCGGTCAGTCCGGAACTGCTCGTGGAGCATCGTGCCCACCGCCTGCCCGGCAGCGCGTTCGTGACGGCGTGCAACCCGTTCAGCCGCAGCCTGACTGCTGCCGAGAACGTTGCGCGTCACGAGACTCTGCGCGCGGAGCTGCAGCATCGTGGGTTGCGCAGCCTCGAAGGACACGGCCATCACCCGAGCAACGGATGGCCGCCCGAACCGAGCTTCCTCGTGTTCGGCCTCGAGCTGGCCGCTGCCTGTGATCTCGGTCGCCGCTGGGAGCAGAACGCGATCGTGTGGGCGGGTCCCGACGCCGTTCCGGAACTCATCGTGCTTCGATGAATCCACATCACCCGACTGCTGGACGCAGAGGCGCTGCGGGCCGCTCGCCAAGAGCTCCCCGCGCCCACAAGTGAGACACACATGCCGATCCAAGAAGGTCTGTTCTCCTCCGAGTCCGTCTCCGAGGGTCACCCCGACAAGCTCGCCGACCGCATCTCCGACAAGGTGGTCGACGCGTTCCTAGCACGCGACCCGTCGGCCCGCGTCGCCTGCGAGACGCTGCTCGCCGACCAGTGCGTCGTGGTGGCCGGCGAGTTCCGCACGCGCGATCCGCAGGTCTTCCGCGAGGTGCGCGCCCTCGTGGTTGGCCTCGTCACCGAGGTGTTGCTCGACGCCGGCTACACCGACGCAGCGTCCGGCATCGACCCCGACCGCTGCGAAGTGCAGGTGCGTTTCCACGGCCAGTCGCACCAGATCGCCCAGGGCGTCGATCGCGGCGACGGCGTGATCGGGGCCGGCGACCAGGGGCTGATGTTCGGCCACGCCTGCGACGAGACTCCCGAACGCATGCCGGCGCCGATCGTGTTCGCGCATCGGCTGGTGCGGCGGCAGGCCGAACTGCGCCGCGGCAAGGTCATTCCTTGGTTGCGACCCGACGCGAAGTCGCAGGTCACGTTTCGCTACGAAGATGGGCGTCCGGTCGCAGTCACGACGATCGTGTTGTCGACGCAGCATGCCGCGGATGTCGACCAGGCGACGGTCCACGACGCAGTGCGGCGGCAGATCATCGACGTCGTCGTTCCTGCCGCGCTGCGGGCCCACGATTGCCGCGTGCTGATCAACCCGACGGGCTCGTTCACCATCGGTGGCCCGAACGGGGACACCGGGCTGACCGGCCGCAAGATCATCGTCGACACCTACGGCGGGGCCGCGCCACACGGAGGCGGCGCCTTCTCTGGCAAGGACCCGTCGAAGGTCGATCGCTCGGCGGCCTACATGGCTCGCTTCCTCGCGAAGCAGGTCGTGGCGCGTGGTTGGGCCCGGCGATGCACGCTGCAGCTCGCGTATGCGATCGGCATCGCGGAGCCGGTGAGTTTCCTCGTCGACGCTGATGGGTGCGATGGCCGGCGCAACCGCGAGATCGCCGCCGCACTCGCGGCGGAGTTCGACCTGACGCCGGCGGGGATCATCCGTCGCCTCGATCTGCAGCGACCGATCTACTATCCAACGGCGGCCTACGGGCACTTCGGGCGGGAGGATCTCGGATGTCCCTGGGAACGATCATGAGGGTGCGGGTGTCGTTCGATCCAATGAGGTGTGTTCGCGTGTCCGACGCGGTCGCAGGCAGGCTTGTCGACGCATTGGGCCGAGGAGTTACAGCATGAAGCCAAAGTCAGCAGTCGTTGTCTTCGAACAGGACCAGGACAACATGGTCTCCGATTGGACCGACAGGATCGTGGTCACTCGATCCAAGTCGGGGCACTACGGTGTCGTGTTGCGCAAGTTCTGCCGACCGTTCGAAACCAGCCGGCACAAGTCGTGGGTCAATTGGGAGCAATGGCGTGCCGAGCGTGATGTGGCGAAGCTGACGAAGGCGCTCCGTGACGCGGAATCCAGTGTGTGCCTTCCGCTGGACTGGTCCCACGTCATCGCGAAGATCGCGACCATCCACTGGATGACTGCGGTGACCGTGGCTTGCAAGATGGAGATGGAGTGGCCGGCTCCAAGACAGGGTCAGGTCCATGCCGAACTGTCCACTGCCGCCCCGCACGACGTGGAGCAGTTGCTGCAATCCGTCAGGTCCTGGGAGCATGAGGTTCTGCTCGATGTGCTGCGGCACTTGCACGCGAGAACCAAGGTCCCGGCACCGGGCGCAACGGAAGGGCTGCCCACGGCCGCATCGCCGAAGCGCTCAGGCACTGCTCGGCCACATGGATCGCATCGGGCCTGGCGATGTGCGGAGCGGCGGCTGTTCGGCGATCCCTCGCTCCTCCTGAGCCGTCACCCGGACTTCGGACTGGGGTTCCGTGCAAGCCTGATCGAGGGTCCGAACATCGACCTCTTTGCTCTGGCCGGCTTCCGATCGGCCGACCTCCAACTCGCCGTCCAGGATCGCACCAACTGGTGCCATCTCGTCGATCTCTGCCCGTCGGCAAAGCGCATCGAGGTGGGGGCGCAGGACGGGCCGGGGATCAGCGACGCCCTCTATTGGGTGGCCGTGCAAGATCCAGTGGCATTGGCGCAGGAACTGCGCGAAGCGATCGTCTCGTTTGGGGTCGCACGACGCCCCCGTGCGTGACATGGTGGCTTGGGGGCGGACGTCAAGACCAGAGATGCAGCGGTGCCCCCCAACGCCGCTCATATGCAGTGACTCCGACCTGAGCTCCGACGGCGAGTTGGCTGCAGCCGATTCCCCCATTCTCTGTTGGCACCGCTTGACTACTCACTCGGTTTGGCCCGTCGCTCTGCAGAATACCCCTGCGTTTCGAGCCATGCCTGCACCTCCTCCAGCTGACGCTCGTGCAGGTGGTGGAAGGTGTGAATGAAGCCAGACTCGCGCTTGCCGAAGCGCTTGTAGGCTTCCCGACAGACAGAATCGGAGATGCTCGAGTGCTCGGCTGGCCAGAACGGGTAGTCGCCGTCGCAGAAACCAGGCAATTGCTCTGGATGGAATGGGCTGTTGCGTGCGAGAAGCTCGTCTTCTGGATCGGACGGTTCCCTCGCCTCGCCGAGCAGGTCCGGCCCGAACAGGTCCTCGTAGTTCAAGAGTAGGCGATCCCGTTCTTCCTCCGGCAGCGCGTCGAGGAACTCGCCCCAGGTCTTCGCACACATGGCCCGGTGGATGCCCTGGAGCAACTCGTAGTCTTCCAGGGTCGTGATGACCCAGCCGATGTGGTCGCGGTAGAGGACGTAGCGGCGCGAGTTGCGTCGTGTCGCTGGTCCCGTCGAGCTACCGAGGCCGGCCTTGGATGCTCGTTTCGTGGGTGTCGAGAGCGGAATGGCCACCTCTCGGAATCTGCACATGCCGTTCGCCTGCAGCATCTGCTCGGGCGACCGGACATCAGGCATGAACAGCGCGGGGCTCGCGACCATGACGAAGGCGGCTTGCGCGCGACTCGTGGCGACGTTGAGGCGGTGGGGGTCGTAGAGGAACCCGAGCCCGCGTGGAGCGTCCGCCGCCGAGGAACTCGTGCACGAGTAGACGACGACCGGTGCCTCCTGCCCTTGGAACTTGTCGACCGTGCCGACGCGTGTGCCCCCGATGTGCTGCAGCGCGCGCCGGAGCGCGCTGACCTGGGCGTTGTAGGGGGCGATGACCAGCACATCTTCGGGACGGAGCGCGGCAACGCGACCGGCGCGGTTCGTCCACGTTGCACCAGGCCGCAGGATGCTCCGAAGCAAGGTCTCGATCGCAGCGACTTCCTCCGGTGCGGATGCCTGGTTGGCCGTGTGCGCGCACTCCAGCAAGAACAAGCCAGCGCCGTCGATGGCGCCCGTGCCCGCCAACTGCTGTCGCTCGCAGCCGGGGCGTGGCCGCAGTCGGCCGTCGTAGTAGAGCTCCGAGGTGAAGGAACAGAGCGGCGGAGGCAGGCGCCAGGTGTCGGGCAGGAAGAGCCCCTGGTGATCTCCGAGTGTCTGGCGATCGCGTCCGATGAGATGAGTCAGCGCGGCGACGTCAGCGCCTTCGGGATGCGCGCCCTTCTGCGGCTGATCGAGTTGTTGCGGGTCGCCGAGCAACACCAGGTTCCGCGCGCATCGCGCGATCGCCAGCAGTTGCGCGAGGGACATCTGGCCGGCTTCGTCGACGAAGAGGTAGTCGAGGCACTCGGTGGCCGTGGGTGATGCCCACAACCAGGCGGTGCCACCGACCACGGTGCCCGCCGAGATCGCTGCGAGTGCCGCAGCGCCCTTCTTCTCGTATTCGATGCCATGAGGGGGATGCTCATCGTGCTTGTGCAGCAGCCGCAACGGGGTGCCGGCCGTCTGGGTGGCCTGGAGCACGGCCTCAAGCAGGTTGTCGATCACCTTGTGCGAGACCGCGGTGATGCCGACTCGCGCTGTCCGGGCGAGTTCTGCGATGGCATGTCCGCCGGTGTACGACTTGCCCGTGCCCGGAGGGCCCTGCACCGGCAGCACGCCACCCGTGAGGGCTCGGCAGATCCGGACCGTGGCCTCGACTGAGGACTCGCCGGCGCGACGCAGTGGGGCGTCGGATTCTGGGGTGCCGGTTGGCGGGCGACGCAGCAGGAGCCGGCTCGCCGGGGCGAAGGGGCCCGCTTCGCTGAAGCCGTGCGAGCGCACGGACTCTGCAAAGTCGAGCAGCGCGGATTCCAGTGCATCGCTGGCCACGACCTGGTCACGGAACACCGCGCTCGGGCGCAGGGAGCCAGTTGCGCTCCCCTGCTTGATCACGATCTGGCGAGCGATCAGATCGATCTCCGCCACGCTCCCGAGACCTGTGCCGACCCCTTCCTGCTGCGGGTCGTCTTCGCGCACGACGTAGACCGCGTCGCCGGGGTCGATAGCCGTCTCCTGGGCCGGGAACTCGTAGCGGCACCGCAGGCTGCGGTCGCCCTTCTGCTTCGCGTCCACGCCGACGAACTTCAGGCTGGCCAGCATCTCACGCTCGTCCATCCGCTCCTCTGCTGGGAGCTCCCGCAGCCGGAAGTGCTCCCACCATGCACTCTTCATCTCGCGGCGGAAGTAGCCGACGAGGTCGGCAAGCAACGCCTTGGCGTGTTGCTCATCGTTGCGCGACTCCGCGGGGGGCAGGTCTCGCAGCAGCCCGTCCCGCAAGTCGACGACGCGCGCCTCCCGTTCGCGGATGGCCGGCGCTGCTTCCACCGGGCGCGCGATTGGTCTCGTGATCACCGCGCCCCGGCCCAGGGCCTCGGCGCGTTGTCCCTCGAGCCACCGTCGCAAGGCGACTGTCGCGAGGCAGTCGTCCTCGTTGTAGGCGGCGACTTGGCGGCGCAGTTCGCCAGGGATCGCGCCCTTCTTCAGTTCGAGCGACAGTTCGAGGTCGCGGCGAGCTTCGCCGGCGATGCGCAGGTCGAGCTGGCGGGTGAAGCCGATCACCTTCTCCAGGTCCTTCAGACCGTAGCTCTCGACGCCGATGCGCAGTGCTTCCTTGACCACGCGATGCAGGTCGACGAAGCGCTCGCCACGGAGCAACTCGTCGAGCACGTCACCGTGCGTGTCGTGGCGGCTGCACATCCGCCGCAACGCCGCGACTTCGTATGCACCGAAGTGGTAGACGTGCAGGTCGTCGTGAGCCTCGCGACGCGCCCGGATGAAGTCGAGGAAGCTGATCAGCGCCTGCTTCTCGGCGGCGTGATCGAATGCCCAGAGCTGCGAGTAGACGAAACGGTTGCCGTCGAAGTGTCCGTAGCCCGTCAGGTACTCGAGTCCATGCTGACCGACGAACGGGTCGCCCTCGAAGTCGAGGAACACGTCGCATGGCGACGGCTCGGGCAGGCGATGGAAGCCGCATCCGGGTGCGATCGGCAGGTGCTCGACCGGGATCTGACCTGTCGTGCGCGCCTGCAGCTGCAGCTTCGCCTGGTGCGCGAGTCGGTCGTAGGCCTCACGGCGGCCACGCTCGGGCGGCGCTGGCAAGGTCCCAGCGCTGGCGAAGGAGGCCAGCGTGGGCAGGTTCTGCCGCAGCAGTTCGCGAACCTGGGAGCGTGAGCTGCCGGCGATCAGCGAAGGGTGGTCGTCACTCCGTCGCTGCTTGTCGCAGTGCTGCCAGTAGGCACAGACGTCGCAGTGCGCAACCGGCTCGGGGTAGGTGGCGGGCGGCGGTGTGGAGGTTGCTGCGCCACTCAGGTGGTCGCGGATGGCCCGGAAGTAGGCGGCGTAGTCTGCGGTCCGGTAGCGCTCCGCTTTGGCCGGGGTCACCACATGGAACTGCGCGGGCACGGTGCCCTGCATGCCGTGCAGCAGTTCGCAGTAGGTCAGCAGCTGCAGCAGGGATCCGGCCTTGGTCTCCGCGGCGAGTTTCGTGTCCACCGGCTCGTAGCTGTGGGCGCCGAGTGAGGAGGGCGTGGCGACACGCAGCAGCACGTCGGCGATCCCAACGAACGTGTCACTCCCGAGTGGTGCCTGGACGATCACGTCGGCGCCAGTCTGCATCGCCGCGAGCGTCGCGGCCGGGTCGCGGGAGTGGGAGAGGTCGACGACCTGGCGACCCTGGGTGCGCAGAGTGTCGATGTAGGTTCGCTCGTGCTCCTTGCCACGCTGGATCATGGCATCCAGGCGCGCGTCGGTTCTGAAGACGTCACGGAGCTCCCCGGCGAGGTGCTTCCGCTCGAGCTGGGTGCGGTGCTGGCAGGCGAGGTGGTTGGCGACGTCAGTCGGGGTGAACGTGATTCCTTCGCCGCAGGCCTTCATGCCGCAGAGTGTTGGTGGAAGGCGCTTCCAGGCAAGGGCCTTCCCTGTGGTTTGACGTCGTGCTGAGAGTCTCGAGCCTGCGTCCAAATCGCGGTTTCCCTGTCGCTCTCTGCACTTCCTCGGCAGTCGCCCGTCCGCTGAAACCCGAGACTTGAGAGCAAGTGCCGACCTACCCGCGCGACACTCGCTCCGCGCCGAACCTCGCGAACCGTGAACGCTGGCCAGGATTCCGCGCCAGGATCAACGACCGTAGCGTCGGCCAGAACTCAGTCACGCAGTGGCGACCCTGCATGTTGCGACGCACGAATGCCGTCCGCCCGAGGATGTGGTGTCGCTTCATCTCTTCCCAGTGCAGGGGGGTTGCGAGGGTCGCTACGCGCTGCACTTCCGCCATCCAGTCCTTGCCCTTCTTGTAGTCAGCGGTCCTCCATGTCGCGTCCTTGGTGAGCACGAACACATCGGCGATGTAGCTGTCCGGCGACGCCCGGTGGAAGAGAACCAGGTCCCCCCTCCTGGCTTGACGCGGCACGCTCCATGTCGAACGCATGCGCGTGGCCTGGAGCGACGCGCGGAAGACCCCACGCACGGCTTGGATCCAGACGTTGAACCCAAGGTTGTAGAACCGGCGAAGCTCGATGATGCGCAGCCCCGGCGGCGCATTCGCCCAGTCGTCGATCCAGCAGACGATCAGGTCGCACTTCTTCGGGTCGTGCCCGTGCGCACGGAAGCTGCTCGATCGGAACTCGAACTCGATCCTCGAGCGCTTCGCACCCTGGACCCCAATGCAGTCAGGAAAGGCAGCCTGGATGCTCTCGACGCGCATCCCGAGCTCACGGCGCGCGAGGTCCGCGAACAAGAACACGACGCCCTGCTCGTTCTCCGGGGCGTAGTCCATCGGCGCATCGTGCGGCAGGCGAACAGGCTGGGGCCTTCGACGCGACCGGTTCCGGCTCATGCCCTCGAGGCTACGCGCTCTCGTGTGGCGACTCCACCCGACGAGACTCCCTCGCAGTCGCCGCAAGGCGCCTTGCATCAACGACAAACGCGGGGGCCGCGAGCGTCGCGGCCGGGCTTTCTCTACTGTGTGTCTCGACTCGCGGCGCCCTGCTGAGTCTGCGCCGTCGCTCGCTCGCCGGGGCCAACTCCGACCCCAGCCAAGCACAACGATGCGCTGGCACCACGAGGAAGAAGTGGTCGGGCTGGCCGGATTCGAACCGGCGACCTACTGGTCCCAAACCAGTCGCGCTACCAAACTGCGCTACAGCCCGACGCGCGCACGCTAACGGCGCCAACGCAACAAGGGAAGCAACCGCCGCCGGCCCACGGTCAGCGGCCGTCGCCTTCCTTCTTCTCGGCCTTCTCGGGCGCGGCGGCCTTCGGCTCCTCCTTCGCCGCCGGCTTCTCGACCAGCCGTTCGTGCGGCCGCAGGTGCCGCGCGAAGAACGACTGCATGCTGGTCAGGAAGTGCACGCGGTCCTTGCCGACCAGCCCGTGCTTCTGCATCGGGTACGGGAAGTACTCGATCAGCTTGCCGTGCTCGATGCAGCGATCGACGAAGGCGAGCGTGTGCGACCACATCACCGTCCGGTCGTCGGTGCCGTGCACCAGCAGTAGCGGATCCTGCAGCCGGTCGACGAACGGCAGGCAGCTCGAATTGGCGTAGCCCTCGGCGTTCTCGGCCGGCGAGTCCATGTAGCGTTCGGTGTAGCCCGTCTCGTACATCGTCCAGTCCGTGACCGGTGCGCCGCTGACGCCGCACGTGAACACGTCGGGCGCGCCGAGCAGGAGCCGCAGCGTCATGTAGCCGCCGTACGACCAGCCATGCACGCCGACGCGCGCGGGATCGACGAACGGCTGCTGCCGACACCACGCGACGGCGCTCAACTGGTCGAGCACTTCGAGCATGCCGAGCCGCCGATGCACGGCCTGTTCGAAGGCGATGCCGCGGTTCGGCGTGCCGCGGTTGTCCAGGCGGCACACCACGTAGCCGGCCGCCGCGAACGCCTGCAGCCACGGCGACGCGCCGCCCATCCAGCGGTCGGTGACGAGCTGCACCTGCGGGCCGCCATACACGTAGAGCAGCAGCGGGCAGCGTTGGCCTTCGGCGAGGTCGGGCGGCAGCAGCAGGTGTCCGTAGAGCACCGTGTCGTCGTCGGCTTTGATCTGGAACAGCCGCTGGGTCGGCAGCGCCATGCCGGCGAACGGATCGGGCGCAGCCGGCAGTGGTGTCGTCGTGCCGGTGGCGAGGTCGAGCACGAGAGAACTCGGCCGCGTCTCGAGGTTCGACCAGGTCACCGCGGCGAGCTGGCGATCGGGCGACAGCGTCGCGTCGTGCGTGCCGCGTTCGCGCGTGAGTTGGCGGCAGTCGCTGCCGTCGAGGGTTGCCTGGAACAGATGCAGCTGCCGCGGATCCTCGCCGCTGGCCAGAAACCACGCGCGGCTGCCGTCGTCGGCCACCGCGAGCAGGCGCTGCACGTCGAACGCGCCCTTGGTGACCTGCACCGCGTTGCCACCGTCGGCGGCGTGCAGCCACAGATGCCGGTGTCCGCTGCGCGTCGACCACCACAGGAACCGTCCGTCGGCCAGGAACGTCGCCGGATGCAGCGGCTCGACCCACTCGGCGTCCTGCTCCTCGAGCAGGGTCGCCGTGCGTTTGCCGGTCGTCGCGTCGTAGCGCACGAGCTCGAGCCGATCCTGGCCGCGGTTCAGGCGCGCGACGACGACGCCGTCGTTCGGCGCGAACGCGAGGTTGGTCTGGTAGACGTCCTCGTCGGGATCGGCCTGCAGCCAGTGGATCGCGAAGTCGCGCGTGTCGCAGACGGCGATGCGCAC
>ERZ761610.1620-NODE-1620-length-12047-cov-48.376167_pt1 | contig 12047 bp, 6 predicted proteins | sample MGYA00512164_ERZ761610 | MGnify/ENA primary metagenome ERZ761610 (study PRJEB28899, sample SAMN02850038) | bioreactor sludge metagenome | biome: EBPR Sludge; feature: EBPR Bioreactor; material: flocular biomat | place: Australia: Thorneside Wastwater Treatment... | reverse complement strand
CTAAAGTCGTTTTCGCCATTGCTCGAGACTGCAAGCCGTTAAAAATAAATGCGGACTTAGAAGTCGATATCAATTTGTCGATGTTGTTCCCGGCGTTGATGGTCGTCCGCGAAAAAGTAGTCGGTTTGGGTGAAACGATGAAGATACCATTTCAATGGAACAACGGTGAAAATCGGTTTGATCTGGCACCGATTGCCGTTGGCTTAAACAAAGAAAATATTTTCGTATCTAAGAAAGTGGCTAATGAAATGTTAAAAATTCTTCCATCCGATACGCATTTTTTTGCCATCGGAAATATCAAGATATGGAATGGCAACATGACGGTCGATAACGTTAAGAAATTCTTAGCCTCAACAAAACGTACTAAGGATTTCCAAAGGCAAGCGGCAGCGGTACTAATTCAGGTGCAAACCAAATATGACGATCGCTTGTGGTCGGAAAATGCATTGATCTTGGAAACAGGCGCCATAAATCAAGCACAGCTGGATAGTATTGGAAAAGTATTTGAATCCAAGTTTGGCGAAGTCTTTATCCGTCCAGTGTGTGGAAAGTCACTGGTTGTCAGTCGTTCAAAAGAAGTCCTACAAAAAATTCAGAATGTCTGCGATCGCAAAGCACCTTCGATCCTAGATCGAAGTGAACTAAAAGCGGCGGAATTAGCTTCCCAAGATAATTCAATGAGTTTCTTTGCGGATGTGGGTCGTTGGATGTCCGCAAAGATTGAACAAGGATACCTGGCTAAAGCCAAGCAATCCAAATTGCCACCAGTCATGCCGCCCGAGTTAACTAAGAGCCAAAAACTCTTAGAGCAACTACCAAAATATTTGGTTAAAGGAACGGCTAAAGATCAGAATTTAATTTTAAGGTAAGTAGAAGGTTTATATGAATAAATTTTTATTGCTGTTATTGTTTGTTGTCTCAATAGTGGACGTAGCATTTGCAAAGCCATTCTATTTGACGGTGCGAAGGGACTACTCGCCGGGCGAGAATCCAAAGTTAGAAGTGAACTACTCGTACTCAACTCCGATCTATATTAAAATACTAGAACCAGAAGATGCCAAGCAGTTCATGGCGACGCAGATTGATTTGCGCCGCGCTTGGAAAAAGCCAGGTTACGAATTTAATCCGGCCCACTTTATGACCCTAGGTTTTAATAATGAAAACAGTTCGTTTGATTGGTTGCGGGCTAATTTAAGTTATGGAGTCAAAAAAGATTTGGTCGATCAACTGGGTGGCGCGCATAATTCACCTTATCTTTCACCGAGCAAGGTGGGACCTGAAAAGCTGATTCAAATTCCTAAAGGTTTTAAACTTAGATCGGAAATTGTTTTAAACCCAGAAGCTCAGGATGCCAAAAAAGATTTCGATATTCCCGGATTTGAAGAATATGTCTATATGGATTCGTCTCGATTAAATACTAAAATCGTGGATCTTCCCAAATTGCCATCGGGCTTTTATTTAGTACAAGTTATCCAAGGTAATAATGAAGGCCAGGTTGTAATGGCCATCAATGATTTGATTGGATACATGCAACGTTCCGGCGATACATTAATTTACAGAATCTTTGATCGCCAAGCTAAGCCGGTATCTCAGGCGAAAATTGCTATTCGTAATCTGGCTGGTAGCTGGGTCAGTGACGTGAAAACAGATACTAACGGTGAAGTTCGCGTCGATGGCGTGAAAGAAACAGATTTGCTGACGGTTGTAACGGCCCCGCAAGGTACGGCCATCATTGATTCCGAGTACTTTGCGACGCAAGTATCGTTTCCTGATATGTATCTTTTTACGGATCGTCCACTTTATCGCGATGGTGACACCGTATTCTTTAAAGGTATTTTAAGGAACTTAATCGGTGGCCGCAGCAGCCTGAGTCCAGAGAAGAACGGCGTTAAAATAGAAATCTATGATGTGAGTGATAGTAAAGTTTCGGCATCAACAACTGTTAAGTTAGGCGATTTCGGTACGTTCAACGGCAGTTTAAAAATTAACTCTCCTGATAGACCCGGTGTTTATCGGGTCGTAGCTAAATTGGCGAAGTATGAACACGCCAGCGAAATACGTATGAAAGAATACGTGAAGCCAATCTATTTCTTAAAATTGATGAATGACCAAGAAACAGCTAAGCAGGGTGATACGCTGAAGTTCCGAGTCCAAGCAGAGCGATATGCGGGTGGCGCGCCAAAAATTGTAGCTTCGTATGTCAATGTCTATCGTACGCGTGTGGAGTCTTCGCAGTGGGTTGACGATGCCGGTATGGGTGAAACGGGGTCATCAGTAACGTATGGGGATGATGGTAACAAAGGTGCCAAGAGCATGGCGCCAGAAACCATTGTTCCAAATATGGAAATCAAATTTGACGAAAAAGGTTTTGCTGATTTCGAAGTCAAAATTCCTACAGATTTACCGGGACCAAAAAATCTAAATTATCAATATCGTGTTGAAGTCTACTCGCAAGATGCCGACGATAACATTATCTATGGTAGTAAGTCGTTTTTCGATTTAGCAAGTGAAGTAGCAACTCACGCGCGTTTCAGCAAAATCGTTGTAGAGACGGGCAAGGAAGCTGTTTTAACCGTCATGTCTAAATCAGTTAGCGGTAAAGCAATGCCGGATATTGATGGCGAAGTGAAGTTTGTTATCGGTGATAAAACGATTCAATCCAAGAAAATAAAAACGAATGCAAAAGGCGTAGCTAAAGTTGACCTTCCAGATGATGCAAGTCTGATCGGTGAAATGCGAGCTGAGGTCACATTGTGGGATAAAAGACGAAATCCCGACAAGCAATCAGCGGACATCGTTCTAGTAGGCAAAACCCCGGGCGTAAGTGCCGTGAGCGCAGATGAAATTAGACTTCTGACAAATCAAACCGAAGTTGGTCAGAACGAAGAAATAAAAATATTTGTGGCTATGCCTGATAAATGGGGAGCCGCGGGCACTAATAGTGGTCAAGTATTCCTAACATTAGCTGGGGATAAAATATTTAAAACTAAAGTAATACCGCTAAATGGTCGTTCATTTTGGATAAATGAAAAAGTACTATCTGAATATGGTAATCAAATCTATTTTATCGTCAGCTATGCGCACCCAGAGCGCGGCTGGATTGAAAAACGCGCGCCATTTAAAATTATCGATCCAGATAAAAAACTAAAAGTTCAATGGGTCAGTAAATCAGATAACGTAATTCCGGGCGCAGAACAAAAGATTAAGTTTAAAATTACGAATGCGGCTGGCAAACCCGTAAAGGCAGAAGTCGCGATTGCTGTTGTCGATCAAGCTGTTTTAGATTTGCAGCCCGAGTTCAGACCTAAATTAGATGAGTTCTTTTATCCGATGACTCGTTTGAATTTGATGTCGTTCTATTCTTCCCACTTCCAAGGTTACGGATACGGTGAACAAATAGCGAAATTGTTCAAGCCAAACCATGTGCTGGCGGCTAACAAGAATCAATCCAAACCGATGGATATCAAAGATACCGCGTACTGGAATGCAAGCTTAGTTACGAACGACGCTGGTGAAGTGGACTTCAAATTCAATATGCCGGGAAATCAAACGATTTGGAGAGTCACAGCTGTAGTCGTAGATAAAGAAGGTCGTTTCGGTGAATCTACGACTCAGTTCAAGTCGCAGTTACCGGTAACGCTATTGGTGGGTTATCCGCCATTCTTAAGAAGTACCGATAAGTCCAGAATTCGTGCGAATATTACTGGGAATGAAATTACCCGGGAAACGGCGGTTAGGTATTCAGCTCAACCAGAAAATAAAGATATCTTTGTTTTCACCGGCAAAAGTGAAATCAATGTTTCTCTGAAGCCGAAACAGCAAGCGTCTGAAAACATCGATCTAACGGTCGGTGATATTCCCAAGAGCACAGTGGGTTCCTTCATCGGAAGTTTAGAATTCAACAAAGCAAAACTTGGATTCAAAGACGCGATCCGCATTTTGCCAAAATCGACTTTGGTGAATGACTACTATTTCCCAGAAACGAGTTCGTTCAAGCTGGCTTTAGAAAAAGATGAAAAAGCGCAAGGATTAGAGCTTAATGTGTATAACGATTTCACCAGCATTCTGTATAGTAATATGGAGTGGATGGTTCAGTATCCATATGGTTGCGTCGAGCAAACGTTGAATACAACGATTTCGAACAAGGTCATTAGCGATGTTCTTCACGCGAATAAAAGCAAAGGCGTGAAGTTAACGGAAGCCCAAGAAAAAACGTTGAAGGCAGCGACTGATAATGCGGGACTAGGATTTAGACGATTATCACAATTTCAAGCTAAGACGGGTGGTTTTGGCTGGTTCAGCGATTCGGGCGAGCCGGATTTGAACATGACGTTACTTGTGATGTTGAACATGGCATTGTCGGAACGTGTAACATACGTTAGTTTATATGATTTCCGAGTTACCTATGACTGGTTAACTACGAAAAATATTCTGCCAGGAAGTCCGCAGGGGATCGTTCTGTCCTATATCGAATCGATCTTTATCAGAAAGTATATCATTGATAAAAAAGCAGATGATATCAAAGCGGCTCTGCGTGTTCAGTATGACTATGTTAGTAAAAATGGAACTCTGTTTGAACGGTCATTGTTTCTAATGACACTCGCTAATCATTCGCTTTCAAAAAAAGATTTTACGAACGAAGTGAATGCATTAGTTGAGCTAGTGAAAAAATCATTAGAGCAAATGAAAGATACGGCAAGCCCAATTCAGTATGGAAATTTCGTTCCGCAATCCCAAAATGGTTGGGCAGCGTATCCGGGTAAAGCGGTTTCTTCAATGGCGATTGCGTACCGATCACTAGTTGTAGCTGCCGATTTCGCTAACGACGGTATGCGTGCGGCAAAAGGCGCAGCGTCTGTAGCAAAAGTAACCTACATTAACGACACGATTAATCGCTTAGTTAAAAAGAATATCTTAGCTAACTACAATGGCTATTATTTTGGATCGACATTCGATAACGGCGTTACGTTGACGTCCCTAGTAGACATTATCACAAAAGACGTAGAAGCTACGGTTTCTAAAAAAGACATCGTGAAGAATTTAGAAGTTATGATTAATGATAAAGTCGTCCCGGCATCTGAGCTTGTGGTAAGCAATCATCTAACAGGTTACAATGTTGTATTCAAAAATGGTAAACTATTGGGTGATCAAATTAAAGTATCTGTGAATTCGGTTCTAGAAAATCAGATACTGCGTGCTAAAGTTTCCAAGTTGTCATCAAATGGTAGCTTGAAGTCAAAAGCTGCTGGCTGGAACATTGATCGTAAGTACTACCGTGTAAATGAAAAAGGCGAAAAGAAAGAAATTCAATCTGGCGAAAAATTGCAAGTAGGTGAACTTGTTTATTGCGAAGTGAAATTTGATAGAATGAAAGACAGAAACTTCTGGCAGTCTCGTTACTATGTTGTAACAAATGACACTCCAGCGGGATTTGAAACGATTCAAGAAGATCAAGTCTATCGTGGGTCTCCGTATAGTTTGCCGCTAATGTCAGCCACAAAGACACGCGAAATTTTGAATCATCAAACGCGTTGGTTCTTTGATTTCTCTCGGGGTTGGATGGATAACGCAACTCAAGTGGGTGTTGTCTACCGTGTACAATATCCGGGTGAATTTAATGCTGGTATAGCAAAGATTGAAGACTTCTATGATGAAACAAAAGCTTCTTACACTCGCTCTAACGTGTTTACTGTGGAATCAAAACAGTAACGCCGGGTTAAAGGTCCGCTTTGCAGAAGGTTCTGCCGCGGACACAGCCAGTGTCAAAGAATCATTAGAAAAAACGGCACATGATTTTTGGTTCTCGGAGGAACAGTACTGGAAAGTCGTTCCTATTGAGCAAGAACTTGAAGTCGATTTCTCGTTGGTTTCGACAGACCATCTGGCACAAACACGCCGTCATCGAATCAGTTTTAATATCTATACGCCTAAAGCAGATTTAGATTCTACTCTTCGTCATGAATTAGCTCATGTTTTTCTAAATAGCCAGTGTCCACTGCTGACTGACGGATTCGCTCAAGAGTTGTTTGCCTATTGGCGCAGTGGTGATTACCTGCGTTTGTTATATGGTCAGAAGCTCTTGTACACAAAGTCGGATGCATTTAAGGAGCTAAAAGACACATCTCCGTTTGAACCTAGCAAGACGATCGCCGTTGCCCGATTGATCAATGAGTTGGTTAAAAAAGGAAACGAAAATTTCCTAAAAATTTGGTTTAACGATGTCTTGGTGAACTGCCAAGACAAAGCATTTATTGAAAAACAAGACAGTTTGGCTAAGGGATTTTTGGATCGATTGCAGGGAACTCAGGCTAATTTATCTGTTAACGAAAGTGGATTTCTCGTTCTAGATGCTTTAGCAAATGAAGTATTAGTCGCTGAAGGCCCCTGGCAGAAAAAACAGTCTGTCGGATCGACATTAAAGCCATTTGCTGTTTCATTTTTTTCCGATTTAAAAAAAAGTAGATTAAAAAAAAATACGACTGAATGGGAGTGCGGTGAGGCTGCCTGGAAAAAATGGGACTATAGAAAAGCGCTTAATTATTCTTGCAATGGATTTTTTCTAGATGTTCAGCCGAAGCCGGCAGAGCTTGCCAGCTATGTCGATACTCTAAATAGTCTGACCGGATCGCAGTTTCAAACTCAGTGGCTGAATATGGCGGATATCATAGGTTTGTGGCCGACGTTACAATTGAACCTGTTCGATGTTGCTAAAATATATGATTATCTTTTGGAGAAAGATCAAGAGACCGTTGGAATTTTAAAGCAAACGGCCCGCGCTGGTACGCTTTCGGGGACCAGTGATTCCAAGTGGTTTTTCGATAATGGAATAGCGTTAAAATCAGGAACGACCACTAATCTGGATCTATCTGTGGAAACGGGCTTCATCGCCGCCGTGTTTAACTCAGGCAAAACATCGAAAATTGCAGTGTTATATCGATCGGGGCGACGGCCTGTTGATTTACTGTCGGAACTAAAATCCAAAATTCAAAAATTTTTAAAACATCAAGATGCTCTGGCTCGAGTTCAAGTTCTTTCTAGCTTTAAATTGAATTCTATTCAGATTACGTGCCCCACGGTTGTATTTAAAAATGGAATTCAGCAGCCGTTAGGCAGTCAAATCGACTTACAGAAAATGAACTCGGTAAATAATCGGCTTTCGTGTGCTGGAGAGCCATTTCAAGTTCACGCCCAGGATCAAGTCGTGCGCCGCCTGTTTGGGGACCTGACATTTCAAAAATTGAAACCGGTCGCTAAAATAGGCGACGCACGAAGTGAAAAAAATGCGCGAGCCAGACAAGGATCAGAGTTGGTTCTTACAACCAGTGAACAGCACTATTTAAAAAGTGTTCTGTTTTCAGAGAGCGGCAACTACCGCAATGAATTGAAAAAGGCTTTGCTATTAGTTTTTAAAACTAACTTAGGCTTTTGGAATAAAAAAAAACAACCGATTTGTGACACTACGATTTGCCAAGTGTTTAACTTGAACTATGAATCCGTCACGCTAGCGCAAAAACAATCGATTGATGATTTAATTTTTGATCTGGATTCAACCCATTTAGGAACAACGCAGTGGTTAGAATTTTCGTTAGGTGGAAATGAAATCTGGGAAAAGGAAGTGAGTGTTAAAGACGTGTCTAGTTATTTAAACACTCTAGATCTGACGAAATTTGAATTGCATAAACACAACGACGGGCTGAACCTCGTAATTAACGACAAACCGTTCGCAAATGAACCGTGCGAAAAATTTAGAACCTATTTTAAATTCCGTTCGTGCCCAGACTCCGCAGAAATGTCAGAGCGTGGATTGATAAAATTCAGTGGGCGTGGTGAAGGCCATGAACGTGGGATGGATTTAACAGCCGCTAACCAGATGGCTATTCAAGGTTTTAACTTCGATCAGATCATCGAAGCCTTTTACAAACTGAAAGTGCAAAAATAGAATTACTTAGCTAAATTATTTTAGCCGACTTATTTTATATATGTAAAAACGTCATTTTTGTCGAAACGTACTTTTTTGATGTTTTGATATTTGTCGTCGGCATGACGGTAGCCGCAGGCAACGCCTGCCACAGTCGCATAACCCGAATTTTCAATACCTAAAACTTTGTCGTAGCCTTTTGGATCAAGGCCTTCCATTGGACATGTGTCGATATGTAACATCGCGGCTGTTTCCATGATGAAACCCATCGCAATGTACGCTTGACGTTGGGCCCAGTGATAAATCGTTTCACTACGTGGACCATTTAACAAATCGCCGACCATGACTTTTTTGAACCCTGCTAATAGCTTGGGGTCCATGCCGCGCACTTCGGCTGTTTTGTTCACGTGTTTGTCGATTAAGTCTTCGTCTAATTTTACTTTGGTCGTTAGAACAACGTAATGAGAACAATCTTCGATTTGGGACTGACCCCAAGATAACGAGGTCAGTTGTTTTAAAATATCGCGGTTGTGAACAACGATGAATTTCCAAGGTTGTAAACCGTACGATGACGGAGACAGTCTTAACGATTCTTCTAAAATTTCCCAATCCTTGTCGCTGATCTTTTTTGAAGAATCAAATTTTTTAACAGCGTAACGCCAAGAGAGTTGTTTTAGAACGTAATCGTGATTCATAACTACTACTTAGTTTCGAAGCTAGAAACTTCAAAAGGCCCTTTGATGAACATGGGATCATTCGAATTTTTAACAGCTGCGACTCTCCAGTAATATTTTTTACCTGCTTCTAGGCCTGTCACATCAAAACTAGGGCGTTTAACGAAATTGTCGTCGACTTTTAACCATTTGAAATTTGGATCAGTCGCTACTTGTAGGTGATAGTTTTCAGCCGTATCTACTGCGTTCCATTTTAAAGTTACACTTGTGCCCGGAACTTGAGCTTGGAAGGCAGGCTCGATCAATTCCGTCTTTTTGGGCGGCGTTGATTTTGATTTATTCATTTGAGGTTGTGGAAACAATTTACCTGGATCGCTTTTAGCTGAACCGTGAGCCGGTGCTGCCGCATGGGCATCAGCTGCGGCGTGTTCTTTAGCAAACCCAACTGAGAAAGAAAGGACAGAAGCGATAACGATTGCGAATGTGAATTTCATGTTAAATCCCCCGAAAAATAGTAATAATTTCTTATCCCACAAGGAATTTGAAAAATCCAATGGTTTATGATAGATAAAACACGGTTTTGCGGATGATTGCTCTGCCGAAAGGCAGGGAGGAAAGTCCGGACTTCATTGAGCAGTGCAAAGGGTAACGCCCTTCCGTCGTAAGGCGAGGAACAGTGGAACAGAGAGAATGTCCAGGGCATCGATCTAAAAAGCGGGAACGGGAGCTTTTTAGGGAGCCGCTGGAGTGAAAACAGCTAAACTCTGCACGAAGCAAGATCAAATAGGGAAGCGCTAAGTTCGGCTCTGACGAGCTTCCGGGTAAGATCGCTCGAGGGAATTGGAGACAGTTCTCCCAGATAAATAGTCATACATGAAGGTGGGTTTAGGGACCTAACTTCTGGACAGAATCCGGCTTATAGCAAAACCAATTTCCCTTTTTTCGTTCTCCTTCGCGCCCAAACAGGCCATCTGACTTCGTTGGAAAGCATAAAAAATCCCTCCGGCGTACATTGAGTACGCCTACGTGCTTTTTTATACTTTCCGCCTCGCATCTGACATGTTTTGACTCGAACTCTCCCTACACTTTTCATGGCTATTGCCTTTGGCAATTCGCGATTATTTGGATCCTTTATTTACATTTTGTGCGTGTCATCCACCAGCCTGATTTTTTCCATTCTTGGGCGACTGTTAGTCGTTCTTTTTGGAGGCAGGAATACAGGGCTAAGCGTTCGTCGGTGTTTAGTTCGGGAGCTAATGGATTTTCTGGGTCGTCGGATTCTGGCATTTCTCGAGTGGCGATGATTTTAAATGCGACGGTGCTGGGTGAGAATTCGTTGTGGATAATACCGCGATTTTTTCCGTTATGGCAGGAAATGCAGTTCATGGCTTTGGCTACTTTTTGCCAGTTTACTGAGGCTGTTTCGTCTGGTTTGAATTCGGCGCGATAGTGGCCGCCAGCGCGTGATGTTGCTGAAAAGGCTGTGCGTTCGGAAGCGCATTTTTCAATAAATTCTTGTTTTCGAGTCATAGAGCCCGCCGGTGCCCAGCCCCACGGTTGGCTATCGATATCGGGACCGAATCTGACTTCGCGATTGTCTTTCTTGGCGGTGCCCCAAGAAACTCCAGAACGTGAAAGTAGTTCATTGATTTTGTTCACCGTGGATTCATGTTCCCTATCCATCCGTTTTTCTTGGCCAGTGACGAACGCTGTTTTAATCTCATTCGTGAACTTATAACCGACCGGGCTGATGGCGCGGAATGGGGTTGAATGGCAGCTAATACAGCTGCGCGTTCCAATCGTATTTGTTGTTTCGGGGTTCCAGTAATACGAGTTCGGTTTTATAGGTGACTTTTTTAAAATGCGGAGCTGGCCAAGTGGCGGATTTGTAGTTTTGTCCACCGTAATCATTGTTAGCGTTTCAAAACCGCCGGTCAGGTTTCCGTTATGTGGTCGAGTGATTGGATCTAAAATAGATTCAAAAGGCTGTGCGTCTTTTGCGATACTGATTTGTAGAACGGTATCACGACGCTCGGAAGGAATAGCTACGATCAAAAGATTATTAGAATCATCAAACCCGCCAAGCTCGCGAGTTTTGTAAGATGTTGTTAACCAGTTTTTAGCTCGAGAAAGTTCCGTTAAGTTTTCAGGAATCACTACGAAATTAGGAACGATTTCACCAGATTCATTTTTTTCTAGAAATTCTGTCGGCAGAAAACTGGCAGACGTCAGAGGCATTTGATTATTGTAAAGTTCTTCTAATTCTAAATACCGCTCGGTCAGTGCCGTCGAGTTCGTATAAACTTTGTGATTCACGTAGTAGTTCATGTCATTCAAACAGCTTGGAACAGTATCGCCAAAACATGTTTTAATTTCTGATTGAACATCAGAATATTTTCCATTTGCGATGTCAGCAATTGCAGACACTCGCCAGGCGCTGACTGCCGCCGGCGTTTTTTCAGTTGGGCATACTCGCGCCGCCGCGTCCTCTTGAGAATGGCTCACGAGTGAAGTCAGGGATACGAAGATCGATAGTAAGAACGGCGCGGATTTTATCATAGCGCTCTAAAGTACTTGGTTTTTAAAACTTTGCTTATGTCGCATTATTTTACAGGTAATTTAGTGACGTTTCCTGTGGGATTTGCCAGACTTTCTGGAGATAAAAACTGTGTGCTTTGGCGGAGGCAAATTGACCCTAAGTATGCGGTATGATGTTTGCTTTTCAAGTTTAAGAATTTAATTTTTTTAGTCAAAATGAACCAAAAATGGGGGAATCATGTTCAACACTAAAGCTATCTCATCGAAACTAACATTAGTATCGACTGTCGCTATCATGACAGTATCATTACTTAATGTTCAAACTGCGTATGGGTATGTAGTGCCTGGCGGTGACTCAAATGTAGTTACGGCCGTTACGCCACGTCCGGGGTCACCGACTCCAGTTAGGCCCACTCCGACACCTCGTCCAATTCCACGCCCGGGACCAATTGTTGTTCCAGCACCGACGCCGCGTCCAATACCTCGCCCAACTCCGCGTCCGACGCCAAGACCAATCCCGATTCCATATCCAGGCCCAGTGTATCCGGGGCCAGTTTACCCAGGACCGATCTATCCATCACCGGGTTACCCACCACCAGTTAACTACACTCAGTACAAAACATCGTATGTTAACCGCTGGGTATACAATGAAAATTTCTACGTTGATCAATTACTAGGTTATGGCTACGGCAACTACCGTTTAAGAAATATCCGCGTTGATGTTTCTGGTGATTCATCAGCCACAGTCAGCTTACTAGTCAATGGCCATCTCATCGAAACAAGATACACATCGGGCCAAGATGTTTATTTATACCCAGGCTACTATGGCGATTATTCATCATTACGTATCAGCGTAGCTGGTGCTGCGTATATTTATAATATCGTGTTTGAACTAGAACGACGTTACTAAGTTTTTT
>ERZ761610.1611-NODE-1611-length-12085-cov-26.751953_pt1 | contig 12085 bp, 13 predicted proteins | sample MGYA00512164_ERZ761610 | MGnify/ENA primary metagenome ERZ761610 (study PRJEB28899, sample SAMN02850038) | bioreactor sludge metagenome | biome: EBPR Sludge; feature: EBPR Bioreactor; material: flocular biomat | place: Australia: Thorneside Wastwater Treatment... | reverse complement strand
GCCCAACGGCGGCATCATCTTCCCCAACCCGAACGCGCCCACCGGCCGCCTGCTGCCGCTGGCCGCCATCGAGCAGATGCTCCAGGCCAACCCGGATACCGTCGTCGTCGTCGATGAGGCCTACGTCGATTTCGGCGGCGAGTCGGCCATCCCGCTGGTCGACCGTCACGACAACCTGCTGGTCGTCCACACGCTGTCCAAGTCGCGCTCGCTGGCCGGCCTGCGCGTCGGCTTCGCGGTCGGCCACCCCGACCTGATCGAGGCGCTGGAGCGGGTCAAGAACAGCTTCAACTCCTACCCGCTCGACCGCCTGGCGATCGTCGGCGCCGTCGCCGCCATCGAGGACGAGGCTTACGTCGCCGACTGCTGCCGCAAGGTCGTCGCCACCCGCGACACGCTGACCGCCGACCTGACTGGCCTCGGCTTCGAGGTGCTGCCGTCGGCGGCCAACTTCATCTTTGCCCGCCACCCGCAGCGCGATGGCGGCGAACTCGCCGCTGCCCTGCGCGAGCGCAGCATCATCGTCCGCCACTTCAAACTGCCGCGCATCGACCAGCACCTGCGCATCACGGTCGGAACCGATACCGAATGCAAGGCACTGACGGAGGCCCTGCGCGGCATTCTCGGCTGACGCGACAAGCACTGCATCCGGATGAGTGGCTCAAAGAATATTCTGGTGTCTGGCATCATCGCCATTGAGGCGTTGCTGTTCTTGTTACCGACCACCTTATTTTATCTTGCTGGAATGTTCATTGCCGTTCTTGGGTTCTTCGGTGCAAACAGGGGCGACGTTACGCTAGCATTCTTGGTAATAGCCGCTTTTCTATTACTACCCGGCTACGGTCTCTACTCCCTCTGGTGGCTAGTGGTAAAGCATCGAAAGGTTTCTCCCCACGAAGTCCCAAGGTTCATTTGGGGCGGCGTCGTTGTCGGTGGTTTGGTTGCCTTACTTTTCATCTCTCCGTATGTCATTTTGGGATTCACTCCACCAACTCCTTTCATTTCGCACACCGACAACCTCACTACAATGCTCGCTATCGGCGGTGGCCCTCTAGTGGTTGCTTTAACGTTGTTGGTGATCATGCAACCATGGAGGAAAAGTGGTCTGCTCTAACATTCCGCACCAGAGGGACGCTTCCACTTTGGGTCGAACCCGGGCATCCAATGCCTGCAGCGCAAATCGCTGCGGTCAACACCCCCAATAGGGCAAAAATCAGACGAGGCCGAGCAGGCCCAAAGCCGCCCCGACCGCGATGAACCACAGCGGATGCAATTTCATCCGCAGATTGGCGACCACCGTCACGGCCACCAGCGCCCACGCCGCCCAGCCGAATTGCGCCGCCTGCGCGATCAGCGTCGCCCCCGAGAAGATCAGGCCGACCGCCAGCGGCGCGACGCCGAGGCTGACGGCCCGCTGCCAGCGCTTGCCGGAAAAACGCTCCCAGCGGTCGATCAGCAGGTAGATCAGCACGCTCATCGGCAGGCACATCGCCAGCGTCGCCGCCAGCGCGCCGGCCAGCCCGGCGATTTCCCAGCCGATCAGCGTGACGACCAGCACGTTCGGCCCCGGCGCCGCCTGGGCGATGGCGTAGAGGTGGGTGAAGGTCGTGTCGTCGAGCCAGTGATGGTTTTCGACGACGACGCGGTGCATTTCCGGCAGCAGCGCCGTCGCGCCGCCGAAAGCGACGAAGGCGAGCAGCGTGAATTCGAGGAACAGTTCGCCGACGATCATTTGCGTCCCAGCCGCCACCAGGCGACGCCGCCGGAGAGCGCCAACCCCGCGATCATGACCGCGGGCAGCGGCCAGCGCAGCCAGGCGATGGTCGCCACGGTCAACACCGTAAACGGCAGGAAGAACGGCTTGTCCCTGATGGCCATCTCCATGCGCCAGGCCATCGCGAAGAGCAGGCCGCAGCCGGCGGCGGCGATGCCACGCAACATTGCCTGGGCGATCGGCAGGTTGCCATAGCGGTCGTAGAGCAGCGCCAGCAACAGGACGATCACGAACGGCCCGGCGAGCAGGCCGAACGGCGCCACGACGGCCCCGGCGACCCCTTGGTAGCGCTTGCCGACGACGACCGCCAGGTTGATGACGTTGGGCCCCGGCAAAAACTGGCAGAGGCCGAGCAGGGTGTTGAATTCCTCGCCCGTCATCCAGCGGTTTTCGCTGCCTGCTGCGGTCAACGTCGTTTCCGGGTCAGTTTTCCAGGCGGAACTCGGCCGATCTGGCGTGCGCCGGCAAGCCTTCGCCGTGCGCCAGCGTCGACGCGATCCGGCCCAACGTCTGCGCGCCGGCTTTCGACACCTTGATCAGGCTGGTCCGCTTCTGGAAGTCGTAGACGCCGAGCGGCGACGAGAAACGCGCCGAGCCGGAGGTCGGCAGCACGTGGTTCGGGCCGGCGCAGTAGTCGCCGAGCGATTCCGAGGTGTAGTGGCCGATGAAGATGGCGCCGGCGTGGTGAATCTTGCTCACCCACGGATCGGGATCGGCCAGCGCCAGTTCGAGGTGTTCCGGCGCGACGCGGTTGGCGATGGCGACAGCCTCCTCGAGATCACGCACGAGAATCAGCGCACCGCGATCTCTCAGCGAAGTTTCGATGACGGCGCGGCGCGGCATGGTCGGCAGCAGCTTTTCGATGCTCGCCTGCACCCGTTCGATGAAGGCGGCGTCGGTGCAGATCAGGATCGATTGCGCCAGTTCGTCGTGCTCGGCCTGCGAGAAGAGGTCCATCGCCACCCAGTCGGGGTTGCCCGAACCGTCCGAGACGACCAGGATTTCCGACGGCCCGGCCACCATGTCGATACCGACGATGCCGAACACCCGGCGCTTGGCGGTAGCGACGTAGGCGTTGCCGGGGCCGACGATCTTGTCCACCTGCGGCACGGTCTGCGTGCCGTAGGCCAGCGCGCCAACCGCCTGGGCGCCGCCGATGGTGAACACCCGGTCGACACCCGCCAGGCAGGCGGCGGCCAGCACCAGGGCGTTCTTCTCGCCACCCGGCGTCGGGACGACCATGATCAGTTCCTTGACGCCGGCGACCTTCGCCGGAATCGCGTTCATCAGCACCGACGACGGATAGGCCGCCTTGCCGCCCGGCACGTAGAGTCCGACGCGGTCGAGCGGCGTGACCATCTGGCCGAGCAGCGTGCCGTCGGCCTCGGTGTAGGACCAGCCTTCCATTTTCTGCCGCTCGTGGTAGGCGCGGATGCGGCCGGCTGCCGCTTCCAGCGCGGCGCGGCGCTCCGCCGGCAGGCCGTCGAGGGCCTTCTGCAGTTCGGCCCTGGACAGTTCGAGGTCGGGCATTGACGTCGCCGTCAGGCGGTCGAACCGGTTGGTGTAGTCGACGACGGCGGCATCGCCGCGCGTCTTGACGTCGGCCAGGATGCCGGCGACGGTGCGCTCGATGCCTTCATCGGCCGCCGCCTCGAAGGCCAGCAGCGCATCCATTTTTGCCGAAAAATCGGCGTCGACCGTGGCAAGGCGTTTGATCGCGACCATGGGGCTCATTTCTCCGCCGCCTGGGCAAAGGCGTCGATGATCGGTTGCAGGGTTTCGCGCTTGACCTTCAGCGAGGCCTGGTTGACGACCAGGCGCGACGAAATCGGCATGATTTCCTCGACCGCGACCAGCCGGTTGGCCTTCAGCGTGCCGCCGGTCGACACCAGGTCGACGATGGCGTCGGCCAGCCCGGCCAGCGGCGCCAGTTCCATCGAGCCGTAGAGCTTGATCAGGTCGATATGCACGCCCTTGGCGGCGAAGTGCTCGCGCGCCGCCTTGGTGTATTTGCTGGCGACCTTGAGGCGATTGCCCTGGCGCACGGCGCTGGCATAGTCGAAGCCTTCCGGCACGGCGACCATCATCCTGCACCGGGCGATCTTCAGGTCGAGCGGCGCGTAGAGACCCTCGCCGCCATGCTCGATCAGCACGTCCTTGCCGGCGACGCCGAGATCGGCCGCGCCGTATTGCACGTAGGTCGGCACGTCGGTGGCGCGGACGATGACGACGCGGACGTTCGGCCGGTTGGTGGCGATGATCAGCTTGCGCGAGGTTTCCGGGTTCTCGGCCGGGACGATCCTCGCCGCCGCCAGCAGCGGCAGGGTTTCGTCGAAAATGCGGCCCTTGGAGAGTGCAATGGTGATCGTCGTCACGGTTAAGGCTTGCTGAAATGGCGAAAGCGCCATTTTAGCAGAGGCCTACAGATAGCCGAGGTGACGCGGCAGCCAGAGCGCCAATTCCGGCACGAAAGTCACCAGGAACATGGTTCCCGCCATCGCCGCCACCATCCACAGCACCCACGGGACGGTCGATTCCATCGAGACGCCGGCCATGCGGCAGGTGACCATCAGGTTGACGCCGAGCGGCGGGTGGAACTGGCCGAGCGCCATGTTCATCGTGATGATGACGCCGAACCACACCAGATCCCAGTTGAAGTGCAGGGCGATCGGCACCAGCAGCGGCAGGAAGATGAAATAGATCGAGATGGCGTCGAGGAACATGCCGGCGATCAGCAGCAGCAGCTGGATGCTGAGCAGCATCGGGATTTCCGACAAGCCGGTGCCGAGCAGGGTCGCCGCCAGGTGATCGAAGGTGCCCAGCGTGTTGCTGCCCCAGGCGAAGACGCTGGCCAGCGCGACGACGCTGAGGATCACCGAGGAGATTTCGGCCGACTCGACCAGGACCTGATAGACATCCTTCCACTTCAGGGTCCGGTAGACCACCATGCCGACCAGCAGGCCGTAAAACACCGCCACGACGGCGGCTTCGGTCGGCGTGAAGAAGCCGCTGCGCATGCCGCCGAGGATGATGACCGGCGCCGCCAGCCCCCAGCCGGCTTCCTTCAGGCTTTGCCAGAACGGCGGACGCTCGTCGGTCGCATCGGCCTCGAAGCCGTGTCGCACCGACAGCCACCAGGCGACCAGGATCAGCGTCAGGCCGGACAGGATACCGGGGATCATGCCGGCCGCGAACAGCGCCGGCACCGAGGCCTGCGGCACCAGCAGGCTGTAGATGACGAAGGCGATCGACGGCGGGATCAGGATGTCGGTCGACCCGGCCGCGGCGATGACGCCGGCGGTGAACGAGCGCGGATAGCCGGCCTTGAGCATCGACGGCAGCATTACGGCGCCGACCGCCGCCGAATCGGCCGGGCCAGAACCCGAAATGCCGCCGAGGATCATCGCCACCAGGATGGCGACGATGGCCAGGCTGCCGCGCCGCTGGCCGACCAGCGCCGAGGCGAAGCGGACGATGGTCGCGGCCACCCCCGCCTTCTCGAAAATCAGCCCGGCGATGACGAATACCGGGATCGCCATCAGCGGGTACTTGGCAATGCCGGTATAGACGTTGGTCGGCAGCGACATCATGCCGAGGTCGGCGACGGCGACGACCGCTACGCCCGCCAGCCCCATGGCGACGGCGAGCGGCACGCCGCTCAGCATCAGGAAGATGAAGACGCCGAAGAGCAGCCAGTCCATCATTTCGCCCCTCGCCACAACACCGCCAGCAGGCGCAGTACGATGACCACGGCAAGTACTGGCAGCCAGATCGTGTACCACCACTGCGGCACCCCGAGCGACGGCGAAGTCACCTCGAAGTTGTAGTCGTCCCAGGCCATCGCTGCGCCGTACCAGGCAAGCAGCCCGAACATCAGCAGCGAGCAGGCCGCGGCAAAGCGGCGGGCAAGGCCGAGCAGGGCCGGCTTGCGATCGACGAAGAAAGTGATGGCGATATGGTGATTGGTCGCGAAGGCATGCGAAGCGCCGACCAGCGTCATCACCACCAGCAGCGCCACCGATATTTCCTCGGTGAAGGCGAAGGAAATATCGGTGAAATAGCGCACCAGCACGTTGGCCATGGTCAACAGGCAGAGAATGCCCATCGAGGCGGCCATCAGGAAGCGCTCGACGGCCGCGAGCGTCAGCTTGCCGCCGGCAGCGGCGGCATTTTCATGGTCGGACATCGGCTGTTCAGCGTTTGGCGATGGCGGTCTCGGCCTTCTTCACCAGATCGACGCCGATGGTCTTGCTCCACTTGTCGTAAACCGGGCGCGTCGCCTGCACGAAGGCGGCACGCTGCTCGGCGGTCGGGCTGGTCACCGTCACGCCGGAAGCCTCGATCTGCTTGAGCACCGCGTTGTCGCTGCCGGCGATGCCCTTGCGTGCCTTGTCGACGTTCTCGCGGCCTGCCTGCAGTGCCGCCTGACGCACTGCCTCACGATCAGCCGGGGTCCAGCTGTTCCACACCTGCTTGTTGACGACGAAGATCAGCGGATCGGCGACGTAATGCCAGAGTGTCAGGTATTTCTGACCCACCGTCGGGAGCTTGGCGGCGACGAACACGGAAAGCGGGTTTTCCTGGCCGTCGACCGCACCGGACGCCAGCGCCGGCTGGGCGTCGGCCCAGCTCATCTGGGTCGGGTTGGCGCCCAGCGCCGAAAAGGTTTCGTTGTAGAGCGGCGAGCCGACGACGCGGAACTTCATGCCCTTCATGTCGGCCGGCGAGGCAATGGCGCGCTTGGAATTGGACATCTCGCGGAAGCCGTTTTCACCCCAGGCCAGCGGGATCACGTCGCCCTTCTTTTCGAGCACGGCGAACAGGTCCTTGCCGACCTCGCCCTGGGTCAGCGCGTCGATCGCCTTGTAGTCGGGCATCAGGAAGGGCAGCGAGAAGAGATTGAGCTCCTTGATCTGCGGCGACCAGTTGATGGTCGAGCCGATCGACAGGTCGATGACGCCCTGGCGGATGGCGGTGAATTCGCGCGTCTGCTCGCCACCGACCAGCGAGTTGCCGGAGTAGAGCTTGATGTTGATGCGGCCCTGCGTCTTCTCCCTGACCAGCTCGATCCAGCGCTCGCCGGCCTGCCCCCAGGGGAAGGCCGTCCCCAGGGTCGTCGACAAACGATATTCCGCGCGATAGCTCTGGGCCTGGGCGCCCGCGGCGGCCAGCAGCGTGGTGGCGGCAGCGGTAGCGATAAAGGTTCTGCGCAGCATCATTCTCTCCTCGTCCTGTTGGGGCAAAGCGCGGATTATGGGCGCACCCCATGTCATGCGCAACCCGCGAGCGGGCGGCGTCCAGACGCAAAAAAGCCCGGCAAGCCGGGCTTTCCGACTACAGCTGCGCCGAGGCTATTCAGCCGGGCGGATGTTTGCGGCCTGCTTGCCCTTGGGGCCGACGACGACGTCGAAGGTCACCTTCTGGTTCTCGGCCAGGGTCTTGAAACCGCTGCCTTGAATGGCGGAGAAGTGAGCGAAGAGATCCTCGCCGCCTTCGGACGGGGAGATGAAACCAAAACCCTTGGAGTCGTTGAACCACTTGACGGTACCAGTTGCCATTTATAGCTTCCTTGGAAAAAATTAACGGGCTTTCACCCAAAAAAAAATACGAGAACCAAGACCGAGGAACTGACAAACCGTGGTACGGCGCAGGAACAAGACACTGCCTGGAAATCCCGAATGTTCAGTATGGCGCACGGAATCGATAATGCAAAGCACTTTTTGGGGACTTCCCGGCTTTCACCGCCGTCGATTCCGGATATTCTGGCAATTCGGCATGGAAACGTCGGAAGTCAGTGAATGCGCCTGATCAGCGCGCCGGGCTTCGCGAGGGCTCAGGCTGCGGCACAGGCGTGCGCGGCGAATAATCTGCGCCGAAAGCTTGCGGTCAGTGCACCCGCCTGACCGAAGCGCCCAGACGCGCGAGTTTTTCCTCGATCCGCTCGTAGCCGCGATCGAGGTGGTAAATGCGATCGATCAGCGTTTCACCGTGCGCCACCAGGCCGGCAATGACCAGCGAGGCCGAGGCGCGCAGGTCGGTGGCCATCACCGTCGCCCCCTCAAGACGGTCGACGCCACGGACGATGGCGTTGCTGCCTTCGATCTGGATGTCGGCTCCGAGGCGTGCCAGCTCATTGGCGTGCATGAAACGATTCTCGAAAATGGTTTCGCGGATGGTGGCAACGCCTTCGGCCACCGCATTGATCGCCATGAACTGCGCCTGCATGTCGGTCGGAAAGGCGGGATACGGGGCCGTGCGCAGACTGACCGCCTTGAGCCGTCGCGGCGCCTGCAGGCGAATCGCGTCGCGTTCCACCGCGATCTCACAACCGGCGTCCAGCAGTTTGTCGACCACGGTGTCGAGGTAGGCGGCCGAGGTCCGGACCAGCCGGACATCACCGCCGGTGGCGGCTGCGGCACACAGGTAGGTTCCGGTTTCGATGCGGTCGGGCATGATCGCATGCCTCGCGCCGTGCAGCCGGTCGACGCCCTGGATGCGGATGACGTCGGTCCCGGCGCCCGAGATGCGCGCGCCCATGCTGACCAGACAGTTGGCCAGGTCGACCACTTCCGGCTCGCGCGCGGCGTTCTCGATGACGGTTTCGCCCTCGGCCAGACAGGCGGCCATCATCAGGTTTTCGGTACCCGTCACGGTGACCATGTCGGTGCAGATGCGCGCTCCCTTCAGACGGATCGCCCGGGCATGGACATAGCCCTGCTCGACCGTGATCTCGGCGCCCATGGCCTGCAGGCCCCTGATGTGCTGATCGACCGGCCGGGCGCCGATGGCGCAACCGCCGGGCAGCGACACTCGCGCTTCACCGCCGCGCGCCACCAGCGGGCCGAGAACGAGGATGGCGGCGCGCATGGTCTTGACCATCTCGTAGGAGGCGACCGGGTTGTTCAGCCCGCCGCCGTCGAGCGCCAGGCCATCGACGCCGTCCATGGTCACGCCGACACCCATGCCCGCCAGCAGGCGCAACATCGTCGCAATGTCGTTGAGGTGCGGAACGTTGGTCAGATGCAGCGGCTCCGCGCTCAGCAGCGATGCACAGAGGATCGGCAGCGCGGCATTCTTGGCGCCGGAAATGGCGACTTCGCCGGAAAGGGCCTTGCCGCCCTGAATCAGCAACTTATCCACGCTGCGCGCTCCATTCTTCGGGGGTCAGGGTCTTGAAGGAAATGGCGTGCAGTTCGCCGCTGGCCAGCTTTTCCGTGAGTATTCGATAAACATGCTGCTGCCGCTGCACGCGGTTCATCCCGGCGAACTCGGCGCTGACGACGATGGCCGCGAAGTGCTGCCCGTCGCCGTCCAGGGCGAGATGTTCGCAGGTCATGCCGGCGTGGATGAGTTCCTTGATCTGATCGGGGTGCATAGGTCGGTTCAGGCCCTGAGTTTCCAGCCACGCTTGAGCAGGCTCAGCGTCAGCAGGGAGACGACGGCGAAACTGGCCAGGACAACGCCCAGGCTGATTTCCGGTGCGATGTCGGAAACTCCGAAAAAGCCGTAGCGGAAGCCGTCGATCATGTAAAAGACGGGATTGTAATGCGACACGCGCTGCCAGAAGACCGGCAGGCTGTGAATCGAGTAGAAAACGCCGGAGAGCATGGTCAGCGGCATGATCAGAAAGTTCTGGAATGCCGCCAGCTGGTCGAATTTCTCGGCCCAGAGTCCGGCCAGCATGCCCAGCGCGCCGAGAATCGCGCCGCCTAGGACGGCGAAGACGAGCACCCAGAGCGGCGCCACGACATGGAGTTCGGCAAACCAGACCGTGGCCACCAGAACCCCGGCCCCCACCATCAGGCCGCGCACCAGCGAAGCCAGAACATAGGCTGCAAAGAACGCGCCATAGGGAATCGGCGGCAGCAGCACAAAGATGATCGATCCGGTGATCTTGGCCTGGATCAGGCTCGAAGACGAATTGGCGAAGGCATTCTGCAGCACCTGCATCATCACCAGGCCCGGGATCAGGAAACTGGTGTAGCGCACGCCATGCACCTGGACGTGGTCGTCGAGAACGTGCCCGAAGATCAACAGATAGAGCAGCGCCGTCAGCACCGGCGCGGCGACGGTCTGGAAGGCGACCTTCCAGAAGCGCAGCAACTCCTTGTGGAAAAGCGTCCAGAATCCGGTCACTGGCGCATCGTCCGCACGAAGACATCCTCGAGCGTGCCGCCGGGGTGCGCCGCCATCAGGTTGGCCGTGGTATCGAGCGCGATGATCCTGCCCTGCTTCATCAGCGCAATGCGGCCGCACAGCGCCTCGGCTTCCTCGAGATAATGCGTCGTCAGGATGATCGTGTGACCCTCGTTGTTGAGGCGGCGCACGAACTGCCACAAGCCCTGGCGCAGCTCGACATCGACGCCCGCCGTCGGCTCGTCGAGCACGATCACCGGCGGCTTGTGCACCAGCGCCTGGGCCACCAGCACGCGGCGCTTCATGCCGCCCGACAGGCGCCGCATATTGACCTTGGCCTTGCCGGTCAGGTCGAGGTTGGCGAGGATCTCGTCGATCCAGGCGTCGTTGTTGCGGATCCCGAAGTAGCCGGACTGGATGCGCAAGGTCTCCCGCACCGAGAAGAACGGGTCGAAAACGAGTTCCTGCGGCACGACCCCGAGCAGGCTGCGCGCCTTGCGGTAATCCTTGACGACATCGTGGCCGAGCACCGCGAGCCTGCCGGAATCGGCGCGCACGAGACCGGCCAGTGTCGAGATCAGCGTCGTCTTGCCGGCGCCGTTGGGCCCGAGCAGGCCGAAGAATTCGCCCTCGGCGATTTCGAGCGAGACGCCGGCCAGCGCCCGCAGCGCGCCGAAATTCTTGACCACGTCAATGATGGAAACGGCGGCGGCCATGAAGCAATTTCCCCTCAGGCGAGGGGCAGCAGCTCGGTGAGGCCGTAGAGCTCCGCCAGCGAGCGCACGCCCGCCGGAATATGGGCAAACCGGACGGTCGACCGCGACCGGCTGGCGGCACGCAACCAGCCGAGCATCACCGCAAGGGCCGACGAATCGGCGTCGCCGACCTGCCCGAGATCGAACACCTGTTCGCCGGGCTGCAACGCGGAACGGCCCGCGTCGAGCAGGCCGCGGGCGTTGGCCATGACCATCGGCGCCTTGACCACGAGACGCTGCGCCTCACGCTCGATCATTTCCCCTCGGCCCGGGCGCCGCCGCCCGCCAGCGACTTGTTCTTGCCGGCGATCGCCGCGATCAGGCCGTCGATGCCGCCGTTGCGCACTTCCTGCGCGAACTGGTCGCGGTAATTGGTGACCAGGCTGATGCCGGCGACCACCACGTCAAAGACCTTCCAGCCGGCATCGGCCTTCTCCAGGTTGTAGTCGATCGGGACGGGCTTCGATCCCGGCTGGATGACCTCGGTGCGGACCAGCGCCTCGCTGTCGCCGGCATTCATCCGGAACGGCTTGTACACGATCTTCTGATTCTTGTAGCTGGTCAGGGCGTTCGAATAGGTGCGCACGAGCAGGGTCTTGAACTCGGCGGTCAGTTGCTGCTGCTGGGCCGGGGACGCCTTCTTCCAGTCCTTGCCCACCGCCAGCGCGGTCATGTGCCGGAAGTCGAAGTGGGGCAACACCTTCTGATCGACCAGTTCGACCGCCTTCTGCGTGCTGCCGTTCTGAATGTCCTTGTCCTTGCGGACGATTTCCAGAACCTCCTCGGTCACCCTCTTGACCAGCGCGTCCGGCGCCTCCTGGGCGACAACCGGGGAAGCGAGCAGCACGGCAAAAACGACAGCGATCAGCTTTTTCATCATGGTTTTCAATCCAGTACGTCGTCGAGCCGCGGTGGACGGCCATCAAAGATCTGGTTACGCCGGCGCTGCAGGTAGGCGTCGCGCACATAGGCATACTTGTCGAGCGCCGCCTCCTCGACCACCTTGTCGGACGGCAGCAGGCTGGCGCGGACGTCGACGAAACGCAACGCCACCAGGCTGTTGCGGGCGGCGACCGACTTGTTCAGCGTGTACCAGGTGGGATCGGAATAGGCGTCGACGACCCAGCCACCGGTGTCGCGCACCGTGCGCGGTCCGAGGATCGGCCAGAACACGAAGCTGCTGTGGCCCCACCCCCAGACCGCCAGCGTCTGCCCGAAGTCCTCATCATGCTTCTCGAGCCCCAGTTCGCTGGCAACGTCGAAAAGGCCGAAGATGCCGACCGTCGAATTGATCAGCAGCCGGCCCAGGTCGCTCCCGGCGTCCGCCAGCTTGCCCTGCAGGGTATTGTTCAGGGCATTGCGAAAATCGGCGATGTTGCCGAAGAAACTGCCGACGCCCGCCTTGGCCGGCAGGGGCACC
>ERZ761610.1609-NODE-1609-length-12090-cov-265.967844_pt1 | contig 12090 bp, 14 predicted proteins | sample MGYA00512164_ERZ761610 | MGnify/ENA primary metagenome ERZ761610 (study PRJEB28899, sample SAMN02850038) | bioreactor sludge metagenome | biome: EBPR Sludge; feature: EBPR Bioreactor; material: flocular biomat | place: Australia: Thorneside Wastwater Treatment... | reverse complement strand
CACTCCAAAAAGCGAGAATGTACATAATTTTGTCATTTGTGAACAGACCCTAGTGTGAGGAGCCCTATGTTTTTCGCCTTCCAAGCGGCCGTCCTCATGCTGCCATTTCTTGGTGATCCTGTCGTTCGATCCAGTTCTGCAGGAATGTGGCCGGGGACAGATATCCCAAAGCGGAATGGCGGCGGCTGCGGTTGTAGAACACGGCGATGTATTGGAACAGATCGCTCGTCGCCTCGTTTCGAGTCGCATAGCTTGTGCCATGAACCCGCTCATTCTCGAGGCTGTTGAAGAAGCTCTCGGTCGGGGCGTTGACACTCACGGTGCAGAACAAAGCTCCTATCAGGTCACAAACGTTGGGCCCGGCAATGCTCGGGGAACGCCGGAGCCCGATCGACAGGTCAACGCAAGGGCAGCTCGGCCAATCCCAGCACGGGTCAGATCGGTCCGACGTTCGAGGTGTATTTTGGACTGAGTGTCCCAGCAGTTGCCCTTGCGCGACATGGATCCGCGCATGCCGTATTTGGTCAGTGTGGAACAGCACCCCGGGTTCGGGCCGACGGCGGAGGCACGCCATCGACAGCGCATCAAGGACCAAGTCGGTCGTCATCCGCGACTTGATCGACCAGCCGATCACTTCGCGATTGAACAGATCGATCACGACGGCCAGATACAGCCAGCCCTCGGCCGTGGCGATGTACGTGATGTCGCCCGTCCACACGCGATTCGGGGCATTAGGCGCAAACTGGCGATCCAGCATGTTGGCTACCACAGGCAGACTGTGCTGGCGTCGGTGGTCGCCTTGTAAGGCCGCTTGTGCCGCGCCCGGATGCCGTTCTCGCGCATCAGACGTTCGATGCGCGGCAGACCGATCCGGTAGCCACGACGTCCCCCCGTTTTCAGTAGCAGTAGGCTTTAGAGTCCAAGAGTAATTTACCTGATTTCTAGGTGAGTGCTTTGGCATAGGCTGCTGGGGTCAATCCGCCGAGTGATTTCTTGGGTCTCTCTTCGTTGTATTCCCTGAGCCAAGCTTCGATGACGACCTGAGCGTGCCGCAGGCTGGTGAACCAATGCTCATTCAGACACTCGTCACGGAAGCGCCCATCGAACGATTCGATATAGGCGTTCTGATTAGGCTTGCCGGGTTCAATGAGGAAGAGCTGAACGCCGCGGGCATGCGCCCAGGTCAGCATGGCCCGGCTACAGAACTCCTTGCCGTTATCCGTTCTGATCGCTTTGGGCAGCCCCCGTGTCTTGGCCAATTGGTCGAGCATCCGCGTGAGTTGCGTGCCGCCCATCGCTCGCTCCGGGACAATCGCTACGGCTTCATGCGTGGCGTCATCGATAACCGTAAGGTTCTTGATGACACGGCCTTCTGCCGTCCGGTCGAACACGAAATCCATCGACCAGACCTGATTGGCAGCCAGTGGGCGTTCCAGCGGATGACGGTCAGTGACCGGAATCTTCTTGCGCTTTCGTCTTCTGACTTGCAGACCGGCCTCGGCGTAGAGCCGATCTACTCGCTTATGATTCACCACCATGCCAGCCTGGCGCAGCTTCAGATAGATCATCCCAGCCCCGTAGCGCCGATGGCGCTGGGCAAGCGAGATGATTTTTTCTTTCAGGGCCGCATTACGATCCGTCGCGAGGCGGTAACGGAATGAACTCGGACTCATCCCTACAAAGCGCAGCGACCTTCGCTCGCTGAGCCCCTTGTCGATCAGGTAGCGCACCAGATCACGTCGTGATGGTGCGCTCACCACTTTTTTCTCAGAGCCTCCTTGGCGATTTCATTCTCCAGGAGCGACTCGGCCAGGAGTTTCTTCAGCCGGGTGTTTTCGGCTTCCAGTTCCTTCAGTCGCTTGGCGTCGGAGACAGTCATCCCGCCAAACTTACTGCGCCAGAGGTAATAGCTGCCTTCCGAGAAGGCGTGCTTGCGGCATAGCTCCGCGACCGGCATCCCGGCCTCCGCTTCCCGCAGGAAGCCAATGATCTGTTCTTCGGTGAATCGCTTCTTCATGTCCAATCTCCTTATCGTCGTGGATTGGACTCTAAAGTCAGGTGCTACTCAATTCCGGGGGGACGTCGGCCATGCCCGCGCAACTCGGCGTGGGTGCGTCGCGCACCGTACGCCTGCCGAACCTCCTGATGGATCGTGCGGATCAGAACCAGCGCCTGCGCGTCGGTCAGTCGCTTGCGCTCCGGCGTACCACCGGGCCTGCCAAGCCCGAAAGCCGCTCTGGCTCACCGACAGGGCATCGCACAGGACGGGCAACGGGAAGGATCTGCGCTGCTTCTCGATCCAGGCATATTTCACAGCAGCTCCTTCGCGAAATATGCCGCCGCTTTTTTGTGATCTCCAGTTCCATCTCGAGTCGCGCCACCTGGGCGCGCAACCGGGACAGCTCCATCTGCTCGGCACCGGCTGGATTCAGTTTGCCAGCCTTGGCCGCCTTCACCCAGTTGCGCAGTGTCTGCTCGACCAGCCCCAGTTCTTCGGCCGTACGGGCAATGCTGCCAACCTCGTCGGCCCGCTTGACCGCCTGCTCCTTGAACTCGGCCGTGTATTCCTGTTCCGGGATGCGTCTCACGTCGTTCTTCCTCTCGTCGCGTCAATCGTACGACGACTACCTTGGAAGACGAAAGTCGTGGGGCAGCTCAGTGTGCGTGCCCAAGAAGGGTGGCGAGTAGTTGCGGTTGTTCGGGGGGGGGGAAGCTTAAGCGGTACAGGTTGCGGATCTTATTGAGAGTGCCGGCATGGTGTTGCTCGATCTGACTTTGCACGTGCTCGAGTGACAAGTGCAGCAATATCGCCGGTGCGCCGACGCGTGGGCAGATCGTTTCGGCGCCGGCAACCGTGCATCCGAGCATGCGGCGATAGTAGCCGACATGGCGCGGGTTGACTTCCATTACTAGGTCGTTGGCGCGATGCAGATGCCTTGCCAATACGAACGCGACGTTGAACATGTTCGCAAGAATCCGAGGAGAACTGAACAGTGGGTCGATTGCTAGGCGGGTGAACTCGCATAGTCCTATGCTGTGCATGCGGATGCGATCAACTTCGGCGCGGTAGCGCTCGTCGGCAAGCAGGCCGCTTCTTGCGTCGGCGCCAACGGTGACGGTGCCGAGTACTTTTTCGCCCGCACGGGCGACAAGTGTCGTGGTGCGTGGACTCGCTACTGGAGTTGTGGTCTGCTCGATTGGTACATGTAGTCCGCGCGCCGAGTACATTGTTCGCACGAGCTGCGATACTGCGGCCTGCAAATGCGGATCGCCGTCGGCGATCTCTATGTGATGCGGATAGGGTTCTTTGAGGGCGATTCTGCCGCCGCGGCGCCGTTCAACGCATGGTGCTGGCCTGCTGCATGATCCGGAAATAGCTCGACTCGAACCAGATGGGGTAATGGCATTGTGTGCGAATTCGGTCATTGAAAGCTGCAGCCCCGTAAAGTGAACCAATCGGTGTGAAATATGTCACAGACACTGGTTCGCGACACTTGACCCGTACTATAACCGTACTCGTATTTGTTCGCATGGATTGGCGGTGTAACGAATCATTTTTCGCAAATTCTTCACATGACCCCGGGCGTACTTGACAAGCACATGTTGTCGCGGTGGATGATTTCGGGTGAATCCACGTATCCCAGCAAAGTCTCGATTTCCGTGCTTGGTTTGCGCGCGATGCGCCGGCATTCGGTGCTGCTGTAGTTGGTGAGACCGCGGGCAACCTCCTGACCGGCGATGTTGTTACAGGCGATGACTGAGCCGCGCTCGAACTCGCCCCGGATCTCGATCACGCCAACTGGCAAAAGGCTGCGGCCATTGCCCAGGGCGCGGGTGGCGCCGTCGTCGATGATCAAGGTGCCCGCCAATTGAAGGTGGTCGGCGAGCCATTGTTTGCGCGCGTGTAGCGGGGTGCTGGTCGCGTAGAGCAGGGTGCCGAGCGGTTCGGCGCTGGCGAGCCGGATCAGGGTGTCGGGTTCGTTGCCGCTCGCGATGCAGGTGTGGGCTCCGCTGCGGGCGGCGCGTTGCGCCGCACGGATCTTGGTGATCATGCCGCCGCGCGAGATACCGGTACCGGCACCGCCGGCCATCGCTTCAAAAGCGCGATCTTCGGCGCGTCCTTCCGAAACCAGGGTTGCGGCCGGGTCGCGGCGCGGGTCGGCGGTATAGAGGCCTTGCTGGTCGGTGAGGATGATGAGGGCGTCGGCTTCGATCAGATTTGCCACGAGCGCGCCCAGCGTATCGTTGTCTCCGAACTTGATCTCGTCGGTGACGATGGTGTCGTTTTCGTTGATGATGGGTACGACGCCGAGGTCGAGCAGGGTGGTCAGAGTCGAGCGTGCGTTCAAGTAGCGCTTGCGGTCGGCCAGATCGTCATGGGTGAGGAGGATCTGCGCCGTGTGCAGGCCATGGAGCGAAAAGGCCTCTTCGTAGGCTTCGACCAGACCCATTTGTCCTACGGCCGCCGCAGCCTGAAGCTTGCTCATCTCATGCGGCCGCCGGGCCCAGCCCAGGCGTTGCATGCCGGCGGCGATCGCGCCGGACGAGACCAGGGTGACGCTCTTGCCTGCGTCGCGGAGCATGGCGATCTGGCGGGCCCAGTCGGCCATCGCCGTCTTGTCGAGGCAGGTGCCGTTGCGCGTGACGAGGGCGCTGCCGACCTTTACGACCAGGCGGCGGGCGTTGCGGATCTTTTCTCTCATGATGGTGGGCGAGTTGAGGGTGGGGCGCGATCAATTGCCGGGGTGTTTGTTGCCGGGTTCCTCGGTGTCGTCGTCGGCGTCGAAGTCAGTGTCGTCTTCGTCGTCACCGTGTGGTGCTGGAGCGTCGATTTTGGGCAGGCTGGCGGCAAGAGCCCTGGCCGCGTCTTCGGCGGCCTGACGCTTGATACGTTCCGCATCGATGAAGTCTTGCAGTGTAAAGATCAATGGACGGCAGCCGTCACCGTTGATTGCTGCGATCTCGAAATGGCGCTCGACGTCGCCGTAAGCGGCCAGGAATGCGGCGACGCGCGCCGCGCGCTCTTCGGGGGCGATGAGATCGATTTTGTTGAGGGCCAGCCAGCGCGGCTTGGCATGCAGTTCGGGATCGTACTTGTGCAGTTCTTCGACGATGGCCTTGGCGTCGCGCACCGGGTCGGCCTCCGGGTCGAACGGGGCGAGGTCGACCAAGTGAAGCAGTACGCGAGTGCGCTGCAGGTGGCGCAGGAACTGATGTCCCAGGCCCGCGCCTTCGGACGCGCCTTCGATCAGGCCGGGGATGTCTGCGATCACGAAGCTGCGGTTCTCGTCGGTGCGCACGACGCCTAGACTCGGGGCGAGAGTGGTAAACGGGTAGTCGCCGACCTTCGGTCGCGCGGCCGATACGGCCCGGATGAAGGTCGACTTGCCGGCATTGGGCATGCCTAGCAGGCCGACGTCGGCCAGGACCTTGAGCTCCAGGCGCAGGCCGCGGCGCTCACCCTCTTCGCCGAGTGTGCGTTTGCGTGGTGCGCGGTTGACGCTCGACTTGAAGTGGATGTTGCCCAGGCCACCGCGACCGCCGCGTGCCACCATCGCACGCTTGCCGTCTTCGTCGAGATCGGCGATGAGTTCGCCGGTTTCGAGGTCGGTGATCACGGTGCCGACCGGCATGCGCAGCGTGATGTCCTCGCCGCCCTTGCCGTAGCAATCCTTGGTGCCGCCGTTCTCGCCGCGTTGCGCCAGGAAGGTGCGGGTGTAGCGGAAGTCGATCAGGGTGTTGAGGTTGCGATCCCCTACGGCATAGACGCTGCCGCCGCGTCCGCCGTCGCCACCATCGGGGCCGCCGCGCGGGATGAACTTCTCGCGTCGGAAGGAGGCGCTGCCGCTGCCGCCGTCACCCGCGATGACTTCGATGCGTGCTTCGTCAAAGAACTTCATTTTGCTTCACTTGGACCAGAAAACAAAAAAGCCCTATCGCAAGGACAGGGCTTTGGGGATCGCGTGCGGTGCGCTCAGGCAGCGGCAGGCACGATCACGACGGTGCGGCGGCGCAGGGGGCCCTTGACGGTGAATTCCACCGTGCCATCCGTGAGCGCAAACAGGGTGTGATCCTTGCCGATGCCGACGTTCTCGCCGGGGTGGTACTCGGTACCACGCTGACGCACGATGATGTTGCCGGCGACGACGGCCTGGCCGCCGTAGCGCTTGACGCCGAGGCGTTTCGATTCGGAATCGCGGCCGTTGCGCGAACTACCGCCCGCTTTTTTGTGTGCCATGAATCAGCTCCTTGGATTAGGCCGAGATCGCTTCGATGCGGATCTCGGTGTAGTTCTGGCGATGGCCCTGGTGCTTTTGATAGTGCTTGCGCCGACGCATCTTGAAGATCTTGATCTTGTCGTGACGGCCGTGGGAAACCACGGTGGCGGTCACTGCGGCGCCCGAGACCACTGGCGTGCCGATCTTGACGGCTTCGCCTTCTCCGACCATGAGTACCTGGTCGAGTGTGATTTCGGAGCCCACGTCTGCCGGTATCTGTTCTACCTTGATCTTTTCGCCGGCAGCGACGCGATACTGCTTGCCACCGGTTTTTATCACCGCGTACATGGTTGAAACTCCAGTTTATTGGTTTTGCAAAGAACCGCGGATTGTGAATGCCTTCGGATGAATAGTCAAGAAAATCAGTCGTCAAGCATGCTGGTCGTTGCGTCGGGCAGACTGCCGAGGGTGGGTAGCAACTGCGCGAGCGCTTCGGCCTCGGTGCGATAGGCGGCATGCTTACCAAGCCGGCCCCATAGTCCGGTGCGATTCATCGCATCGATGACCTGTTTCTTGAGGCCACAGAAGGCCAGTTGTTTGCCGTCGGCGACGAGTCCGGCGTTGAGTGTCGACAGCAGGTGCAGGCCGGTGGCGTCGATTGCGTTGATGCCCGAAGCGGAGACCAGCACGATGCGCACATCGGCTTGGGCGTGGCGTGCCGCCTCGAGCGCGCGCTCGAACGCATCCGCGGTCACGAAGGTGAGCGGGCTGTCGAAGCGCGTGATCACCAGCTCCGGATGAGGGTGGGCGAGGTCGAAGCGCTCGAGGTCGCGGTAGGTGCCGTCGGGGTGGAGGCCGAGCAGCGCGCTGCGCGGACGCATGTCGCGATACAGCATGAGTGCCAGCGACAGCGTGAGGCCCGTGAGGATGCCGGTCTGGATGTTGGGCGCGAATACGAGCGTGCTGACGAAGGTCACCGCCGCCGCCATGCCGTCATCGCGGCTGGCGTGCCAGGCGTCGGCGAGCGCGCGAAAGTTGATCAGCCCGGCAACGATCTGCAGGATCGCTGCGGCGAGAACCGCCTTGGGCAGATGCCACAGCAGCGGGCTCAGATAAAGCAGCGCAACGAGCACACAGGCGGCGGTGACCAGCGATGCGAGGCCGGTGCGGGCGCCGGCGTTGTAGTTCAACGCCGAGCGCGAGAACGAGGCGCTGACCGGCATGGCCCCGCTGAACGCGGCAGCAAGCTTGGCCAGCCCCTGGCTCACCAGCTCTTGGTTGCGGTTCCAGTGTTCGCCCAGGCGCGAGCTGATCAGGCTGGCGCTGGAGGTGACTTCCATGAAGCTGACCAGCGCGATCACGAACGCCGCAGGCAATAGATCGAGCACGTCTTGCCAGTCGGCCCGGGGCAGGGCCGCCGCAGGCAGGCCGGCCGGGATTTCACCGACTACCGCGCCGCCACGCTCGGCGAAGCCGGTCGCGGCGGATACCGCGGTTGCCAGCGCCACCACGATCAGCACGCCCGGCAAGGCGGGTGCCAAGCGCTTCAAGACCATCAGTGCGGCCAGGGCGGCACAGCCGAAGGCCAGCGACAGCCAGTGGGTGGCGTCGAGGTGGCTGAGCACTTGCCACAGCCCGACCAGAAACTGCTCCGAGCCCGGCATCGACAGCCCCAGCAAGGCGGGTAGCTGCGACAGGCAGATGAGCAGTGCCGCCGCGTTGATGAAACCCGCCATCACCGGGCGCGAGAGCAGGTTCAGCAGGCCGCCGGCCTTGAGCAGGCCCAGCCCGATCTGAATCAGGCCCGAAAGCAGCGCGAGCATGATGGCCAGAGACACGAACGCCTCGCTGCCGGGGCTGGCCAGCGGCATGAGGCTGGCGCCGGTGAGGAGCGCCGTCAGGGCGACCGGGCCGGTCGAAAGCTGTGGGCACGAACCCAGCAATGCGCCCACCACCATCGGCAGAAGCGCGGCATACAGGCCGATATGCGCCGGCAGCAGCGCCAGTTGGGTGTAGGCGAGCGCTTGCGGGATCAGCACCAGCGCAACGGTGATGCCCGCCACGATATCGCCGCGGACGCCGAGCATCCGCCAGCGCCGGGGCCAGCCCAGAAACGGGAGCAAGGTCGCCAGCCGGCTTGGTGGCGAGCATTCGTCGTCGGTCATCGGGGCCGATGTTACATCAGGGTTCGTGCTGATGACACGTTCGGCCGGGGGCAGTAGGATCAGTCATTCGAGGCTGTGGCAGGCGGCTCGGAGCGTGCGCCAGTCTGGGCGGGACAAGGATGAAAACGGGGGCGGCAGATGCGCGAAGTGGCTGATGCGGTGACGCTGGGGGAGCGCGAGGCGGATTTTTCGTCGGTCGACAAGGCACGCGTGGTCGAGGCGCTGTCGCCTTTGCTGCCGCCAGGCGCGCTCTTGTTCGATCCGGAGGATCTGCGGCCCTACGAATGCGACGGTCTTGCCGCCTACCGCCAGGTTCCGCTGATCGTGGCGCTGCCGACCAGCGAACCCGAGGTGGTGGCGGTGCTGACGGCCTGTCACGCGCTGGGTGTGCCGGTGGTGGCGCGTGGTGCCGGCACGGGCCTGTCGGGCGGGGCGCTGCCGCATGCGGCGGGCGTGGTGTTGTCGCTCGCGCGCCTCAATCGTATCGTCAGCCTCGATCCACGCGCACGCACCGCCGTGGTTCAGCCGGGGGTGCGCAATCTCGCGATATCCGAGGCGGCCGCGCCACATGGCCTGTACTACGCGCCCGACCCCTCGTCGCAGATCGCGTGCACCATCGGCGGCAATGTCGCCGAGAATTCGGGAGGCGTGCATTGCCTGAAGTACGGCCTCACGATTCACAATCTGTTGCGGGTGCGCGGGGTCACGATGGCGGGCGAGGTGGTCGAATTCGGCAGCCAGGCGCCCGACTGGCCCGGTTATGACCTGTTGGCGCTCATGACCGGATCCGAAGGCATGCTGGCGGTGGTGACCGAGGTTACGGTCAAGCTCACGCCCAAGCCCCAGTTGGCCCAGTGCGTGCTCGCGGCCTTCGACGACGTGATCAAGGCGGGTGATGCGGTTGCCGCGATCATCGCCGCCGGCATCGTGCCGGCCGGGCTGGAAATGATGGATCAGCCCGCCACCGTCGCGGTCGAGGAGTTCGTGCATGCCGGTTACCCGCTCGATGCGAAGGCAATCCTGCTGTGTGAATCCGACGGCACGCCGGAAGAGGTGGCCGAGGAGATCGGCCGGATGCGCGAGGTGCTGGCGGCGGCCGGCGCGACGGAGTTGCGGGTGTCGCGCGACGAGGCCGAGCGCATGCGTTTCTGGGCCGGGCGCAAGGCGGCATTCCCGGCGGCCGGGCGGCTGTCGCCCGATTACTACTGCATGGACGGCACGATTCCGCGCAAACGTATCGGCGAAATGCTCGAGGCTATCCAGGAGATGGAAAGCAAGTACGCGCTGCGCTGCATCAACGTGTTCCATGCCGGCGACGGCAACCTGCATCCGCTGATCCTGTTCGATGCCAACCGGCCCGGGGAACTGCATCGGGCCGAGGCGTTCGGCGCCGACATCCTCGAACTGTCGGTGGCGCTCGGTGGCACGGTGACCGGCGAGCATGGTGTCGGCATCGAGAAGATCAACCAGATGTGCAGCCAGTTTGCCCGCCCGGAGCTGGCGATGTTCTTTCGCGTCAAGGCGGCCTTCGATCCGGTTGGACTGCTCAATCCGGGCAAGGCCATTCCGACGCTCAATCGTTGCGCCGAGTATGGGCGCATGCGGGTCCGCGATGGCGTGCTGCCCCATCCCGAACTGCCGAGGTTCTGATGGACAAGACCGTCATGCAGATTCTGCTGGTTGCGGGACCGGTGCTGTCGCTCATCGGGTCGTGGCTGGCCCTGAAGAGATTCGTGCGGCGCGATGAAAAGTACCTGCGTACCCGCCGTGGCAAGAGCTGGAGCACACATGAGTGATCTGACCGAACAATGGCGAGCCGCGGTGAGCGCGGCTGCTGCTTCAGGCTCGGCCTTGTGCCTGCGCGGCGGCGGTAGCAAGGATTTCTATGGCCGGAGTCCGTCCGGCGCGGTTTTCGACACGCGCGGCCATGCCGGCGTGGTCGCATACGAGCCGACGGAACTGGTCGTGACGGTGCGCGCCGGCACGTCCATGATCGAACTCGAAAACCTGCTGGCCGCCCACGGGCAGATGTTACCGTTCGAGCCGCCCCGTTTCGGCGCGGCGACCGTCGGTGGCTGTGTCGCCGCGGGCCTGTCGGGGCCGCGACGCATGGCGGCGGGCGGGGTGCGCGACTACATGCTGGGGGTAAAGCTCATCGACGGCCGCGCCGAGGTGTTGGCGTTTGGCGGCCAGGTCATGAAGAACGTAGCGGGCTACGACGTGCCGCGCCTGCTCGCCGGCAGCCTCGGCACACTCGGCCTGATTCTCGAGGTGTCGCTCAAGGTCTTGCCGATGCCGGTGCGCGAGGCGAGTCTGCGTTTCGCCATGGACGAGGGTGAGGCGGTCGCACGCCTGAACGCGTGGGGCGGGCAGCCCTTGCCGCTGTCCGCCTCGGCATGGCATGCCGGTGAGCTGCTGGTGCGTCTTTCCGGCGCCGGTGCCGCCGTGGCTTCGGCGCGGGCGCGCCTGGGAGGCGAGTTGGTGCCGGACGACGAGGCTGCGCGGCTCTGGGCCGATCTGCGCGAGCAGTTGCATCCGTTCTTCACGGCAAGTGACGAACCCCTGTGGCGCCTGGCGGTTCCGACCACGGCGCCCGCCCTCGATCTCGCCGGCGATCGACTGATCGAGTGGGGCGGCGGTCTGCGCTGGCTGCGCACGCGGCTGCCAGCCGAAAGCGTGCGCGCGCGCGTTGCCGCAGCAGGCGGCCATGCGACCGCGTACCGCGGCATTGCGCGCGACGGCGAGGTGTTCCAACCCTTGCCTGCCGCGCTCATGAACATCCACCGGCGCTTGAAGCAGTCTTTCGATCCGGCCGGGATCTTCAACCCCGGTCGCCTCTACCGCGGAATCTGATCCATGCAGACACAGCTTGCCGATTTCATCCGTGACACGCCGGAGGGCCGCGAGGCCGACGAGATTCTGCGCAAATGCGTTCACTGCGGGTTCTGCACCGCGACCTGTCCAACCTATCAGTTGCTGGGTGATGAACTCGACGGACCGCGTGGGCGGATCTATCTGATCAAGCAGGTGCTCGAAGGGCACGCCCCGACCGAGAAGACGCGTCTCCATCTCGATCGCTGCCTGACCTGTCGGTCGTGCGAGAGCACCTGTCCGTCCGGTGTGCAATACAGCCGCCTGGCCGATATCGGCCGGCATGTGGTCGAGCAGCAGGTGCCGCGGCGGGGGCTGGACAAGCTGGCGCGCTGGGCCTTGCGCGAGTTCGTGCCACGCACCGGTCTGTTCGGTGCCGCGATGCGCGCCGGGCGGGCGGTGAGGCCGCTCCTGCCGGCGGCGAAGTGGGCCCAGGCGTCGAGCTGGAACTGGTGGGGCTGCCAGCCTTTGGAGGCGAACCAGCCGGCGAGGAGCTGATCGCCGGGGGCGGATGCGGGTGCTTGGGCGGGATGTCGAGCGGCGCGCGGCATCGGAGGTGAATCTAGGTCGGAGGTGGGTTGGAATCCGTGCGGGGTGGGGTGGCGAAGGATGGGCTATGCGGAACTGCATGTGGTTTCGGTCGGACTTGCGAGTGGAAGACAACACGGCGCTCGCCGAGGCGTGCCGATCGGCGACGGACGGCGTGGTCGGGGTATTTGTGGTGTGCGCGGATCAGTGGCGCGGGCATGACTATGCGCCGGCGCGGGTGGACCTGATCCTGCGGACGCTGGCCGAGCTGTCGGAGCGGTTGGCGGGGCTCAACATTCCGCTGCGGG
>ERZ761610.1603-NODE-1603-length-12125-cov-15.557746_pt1 | contig 12125 bp, 14 predicted proteins | sample MGYA00512164_ERZ761610 | MGnify/ENA primary metagenome ERZ761610 (study PRJEB28899, sample SAMN02850038) | bioreactor sludge metagenome | biome: EBPR Sludge; feature: EBPR Bioreactor; material: flocular biomat | place: Australia: Thorneside Wastwater Treatment... | reverse complement strand
CTTGAAGGGTGTATATTACGGGTTTTACTGCAAATTCATCAAAGTAAAAAGGTGGTAGAGGTGGGAACATTGGCTGCTTATTCTACCATATGGATAGCCAGAAGTTTACCCCTGAATGGAGTTGTTTACAGTTTTGAAAAAGATGAGATGGTGGCAAATATTGCACGAGAAAATATTAAAAACAGTGATGTTGCAGATAAGATAAAAATAATAAGCGGTGATGCCCATGCCAACCTTAAAGCCATTGAAAATGAAGGGGCTTTTGACGCCATATTCATTGATGCTGAAAAAACTGGTTATATAAAATACTTAGAATGGGCTGATAAAAATATAAGAAAGGGTGGGTTGATAATAGCGGACAACACCTTACAGGCGGGCGATATAACCAAAACAGAATTTGATGATAAACGTAAGGAAAAGACTATTAATGCTATTAAAAATTTTAATGAGGCAATAGCAAACCCTTTAAAATACAGCAGTGTTATATTGCCTACGCAAGAAGGGCTTACAGTTGCAATCAAACTGTTTTAGGGTTTATTAGTAGAAATTTACTGCTATTATTGCCACTAATTACTATAATATCCCCCGAAATTGAGAGAGTATAACAAAAGTAAAAGACTTAAATAAGCGTAGATATAGTAGACTAAACTGCAAATCTCTAAATAACTAATACAAATTATGCCATCATTTAATTTTTATCACCTTACAAAATCTACTTTCGAAGAGGCAGTTCCAAAAATTATGGAAAAAATGCTTGCCTCAAAGCAGGGGAATGCAGTGATGATATTCAACAATGAGCCGATGTTAAAACGCATTGATGAAGTGTTATGGAGTGTTGGCGGCACAAGGTTTATTCCTCATGGAACGGAGAAAGAAAGTTTTAAAGATAAACAGCCAATATATCTGACGCAAGCGGAAGAAAACCCTAATAAAGCTAAGTTTTTGATACATATTGGTTCGGCTGCGAATGAGAATTTTTACAGTAAATTTGAGAAAAATATTCTAATATTTTCAAATAATGATGAAAAAGAGTTAGTAGATGCAAGAAATATCTGGAAAAAACTGAAATCAGACGCTAATTTTGAGTTGAAATATTACATGCAGGACGAAAGCGGCAACTGGGCGGAGAAGGGGTAAAAAAATAGGAAATAGGAGTTAGGAAATAGGGAGGCTAATTCCTAATTCCTAAACACTAATTCCTGAGTAGATGCTAACAACAGCTAAACAAGTAATTGAACAAGAAATTGAGGGGCTAAAAGCCTTAGAGGATGCGCTTGGGCAGAATTTCATTGATGCGGTAAATTTAATTGTTGCTTGCAAAGGTAAAATTGTAATTAGCGGAATGGGTAAGTCTGGGCATATTGCGCGGAAAATAGCGGCAACTTTTGCCTCAACCGGTACGCCTGCTATTTTTGTTCACCCTGCGGAAGCCAGCCACGGTGATTTGGGTATGATAACTAAAGATGATGCGGTTATTTTACTTTCAAACTCAGGTGAAACTGCCGAACTTAAAGATATTATATTTTACTGCAAACGCTTTTCTATTCCTATTATTGGTATTGTTCGTCGCAAAACTTCTACGCTAGTTGAAGCTTCAACCATTCCATTTATATTGCCTGATGTTGCGGAGGCTTCAACTGTGGCAGCGCCAACCACTTCAACCACTATGATGCTCGCATTCGGTGATGCTTTGGCAATAACAGTTATGAATGAAAAGGGCTTTTCAAAAATAGATTTTGGTACTTTTCACCCTGGCGGTAAACTTGGGTCACAGTTCATTAAGGTTTCCGCAATTATGGCAAAAGATGAAGCGCTACCAAAAGCCAGCCCAGAAACAAAAATGGGTGATGCACTAGTTATAATGACCAAAAAAGCATTAGGCGGTATAATTGCGGTTAATAGCAGTAATAAAGTGCTTGGCATATTTACTGATGGTGATTTGAGAAGGCACATTAATGATAATATTGTAAATAAAACACTTGGTGAGCTTATAAATAAGAACCCAAAAACCATATCAGAGAACGCACTTGCAGTTGAGGCTTTAGGTATTATGAATAAACATTCAATAACCAGCCTGATAGTATGTGATGAGAATAAGAGCCTGAAAGGCTTCATTCACATTCACCAGTTGCTTTCAGCGGGTTTAAGTGCCTAACTGTCACTATCTATAGTTGATTAAGGTGAATATTACACAGTTTGTTATAAATTAAAAAATGACCAAAAAATTATTCAGAAAAATTAATATTGCTTATGCCTTGTTTCTACGAGGCAGGCTGAATAATCCTTTTTTGGGTGAAGATAATATCTCAGGTATATATTTAAAAAAAATAGGTAAATTCAAAAATAATATAATAAAAATAATCGCCCTTGTTGTTTTTGTGGTTATTTTCTGGCCAATAATAAGTGGTAACTGGGGCGGTTATAAAATAAATTATAAAAATGAAGCGGAAAAAAACAATGATGGAGCAAACCTTGCCGATGAGATGCCAGTTATGATGAACCCAAGATTTTATGGCGAGGATGAAGATAAAAACCCTTATATCATGCGTGCAATAAGTGCGGTTTCTGTGAATGAAGATAAGGTTGTGCTATATAAAATAGACGGTGAGTTGAAGTTAAAGGATGACACTGTAGTAAGCATAAAATCAATCAATGGAGATTACTATTCAAAAAACAAGGGGTTAAATTTAAGTGAAGGGGTGGTTATAAGTTCAACTTCAGGCTATACATTGAAAACCAATTCCGCCCATTTTGACATTGAAAAAAATATGGCAACAGGAAGTGAAAAAGTTTCTATTGAAGGCGTGCTTGGAGATATTTCTGCAAACGGCTTTACCCTTGATGTAAAAAAAGATTTTATTGAGTTTTTTGGTGATGTGGAGCTTAATATTAAAACAAATTCTGATAAGGCAAATTAATATGAGATGTTCATTAAGAAAAATTATATCATTAGGGCTGCTTTATATTGCAGCTTTTATGCTTTTTGTGGTTGATAACGCTATCGCAGAAGAAAAATTACTAAACTCAGACAGTAAACAGCCAGTAAATATTAAGTCAGATTCTCTGGCGGTGGTGAATAGCCAGAAATATGCGGTTTTCAATGGTAATGTGGTCGTGAGGCAAGGGGATATGACCATTGCCTCCGATGAGATGAGGGTTTACTCATACTTTGATGATAAAACCAAAAAGAACACATTTAAAAGAATTGAATGCTATGGGAATGTGAATTTTACTAGCGCTGTAAAAAAAGCAAGGGCAGATAATGCCATATATTATGTTACTGAGGGCGTAATCGAGCTAAAAAATAATGTATTCTTGCAGGATGGTGATAACGAAATTCAGGGGCAGAAATTTATTTATGAGGTTAAATCTGGCAAGTCATCTATCAGTAATAATTCTGGCTCTTCAGGTTTAAGGGCAGAAGATAATATTGCAAAAAAAGTAGATGGTTTGAAAAAAAATCTTGCGCCTGATGCTGCAGGTAATATTGGTAGGGTCAAGGCAACTCTGGTTCCTGGGCAGGCAATAGAAAAAATTGAAATGCCAAGTCCCCCCCCAGCATTAAAGAAAAAATTTGAAAATAAGGAATAAAACTCTAACTTAATTATATGAATAAAATACACATAACAAAACAAGGCTTTGAGCAGCTTGAGAAGGAGCATAAACAATTAAAAACTGTTGAGCGTCCAAAGGTAATAGAGGCAATTTCAGAAGCAAGAAGCCATGGTGATCTGAAGGAAAATGCTGAATATCATGCGGCACGTGAAAAGCAGGGTTTTATTGAAGGAAGGATTCAGGACCTTGAAAATATCATCTCCCATGCAGAGGTGGTTGATATATCAAAACTTTCTGGCAAAAAAATAATATTTGGCGCAACGGTGGAGCTGGTTGATGAAAATACTGATGAGGAGAAGGCCTACCAGATAGTTTCAGAATATGAAGCTGACCTCAATGCTGGGAAAATATCCAACACTTCGCCTATTGCTCGTGCATTAATAGGTAGGGAGGAGGGCGATAGTATCAAAGTTCAAACCCCTGGGGGCGTTAAGAATTATGAGGTTTTAAAAGTAAAGTTTGGTTAGGAAAGGAGGTATAGTCTTTGAAGGCGTCTTTTTATGTAATGGTAATCTCTTTTCACTCATGCTGCTTTCGTGCCTTTATTGCAGAATTGGTTAATATTTTCGGAGATATATTTAATGTCGCTCTCCGCAAGTGCTGGGTAGCTAGGCAGGTTAAGGCTTGATGCTGCAAGTTTATTTGCTATTTCAAATGCTTTTTCATCCGCTAGGTGTTTATACATAGGCATGGTATGTGCGGGGTAAAAGCCAGGTCTTGTTTCAATTGAACATTCAGCCAGAAATTTCCTTAATTCAGCTCTGTTTACCTTATCATCAAGTGTTATGGTGCACATCCAGAAGCTGTTTACAACGCCATCATCTTCAAATAATAATTTCAGGTATGACTGGTCAAGATATTTATTATACCATTCTGCTATCTGGCGCTTTTTCTGTAATATTTCATCAATTTTTTCCATCTGCGCAAAGCCTATTGCCGCCTGAATGTTGGTCATCCTGAAATTATGCCCTACTACGTCATGCCAATATTCAATATCACCCTGTAAACCCTGTGATTTTATTTTCCGCATCTTGTTGGACAGGGTTTTATTGAGCGCAGTTACCATGCCCCCTTCACCAGTAGTTACGGTTTTATTACCAAAGAAGCTGTAGGTAGCAATATCACCAGCATTTCCAACATGCTTGCCTTTTATTCTGCTGCCCAGTGCCTCAGCGCAATCTTCAATTAAATATACGCCATGTTTGTCAGCTATTTTTCTTAATGCCTCAGTATCACAAGGATGCCCGTAAAGATGCACGCATATTATAGCTTTGGTTTTTTTAGTTATTTTTTTCTCAACATCTTCTGGGTCAGCCTGTAGGTTGTTTTTCAGACTATCAACAAACACAGGCGTGGCACCCACATAATTTATACAATTAACCGATGCAATATAAGTAAATGTAGGAACTATCACCTCATCACCAGCCTTTATGTCCAGCCCGAGCATTGCAAGGTATAAAGCCAATGTTCCATTACAAACACTTATAGAGTGCGGGTTACCTGTATATTCTGAAAATCTATTTTCGAACAGGTCAACAAACTTCCCCTTGGAAGAGATCCAAGTGCTGTCAAGGCACTCATTAACATATTTTTTTTCATTACCTACCAAAAGAGGTATATATACTGGATATTTAAAGCTCATAATATTATCTAACTCCTGATTCCTAACTTCTAATTCCTATCTAGCTAAAAGCCCAGAACATTCTGCATGCTATAAAAACCATTTTGTTGTTTTGCAGCCCAGATAGCACATTTTAGCGCCCCATTGGTAAAGAGGCGGCGGTCAGACGCCTTGTGGGTTAGCTCCAGCCTTTCACCCGCTGCGGCAAAAATTACGGTGTGGTCGCCAATTACGTCACCCCCACGCAGTGTTGCAAAACCTATTTCACCTTTTTTGCGTGCGCCTATGTTGCCATTACGCTCCTTACACCATACGTCATCTAAATTCACGTTCCTACCAGCTGCTGCTGCTTTGCCTAAGCCAAGTGCAGTACCTGAAGGGCTGTCGACCTTTTTATTATGGTGCATTTCAACTATTTCGATATCGTAATTTTCATCAAGGCTTGCTGCTACTTTTTTCACCAGTGAGAAAAGTAGGTTGACCCCCAAGCTCATATTAGGCGCATAAACAATACGGCAGTTTTTTGCATATTGATTTAACTTTTCCTCTTCTTCTTTCGTAAGCCCCGTTGTTCCTATTATGTGCACTTTCCCAGTTTTTGCTACTTTCTCAGCTAGGGTTAGGGTGGAGGCGGGGGTAGAAAAATCAATTACCGCATCACTGTCTGCAATGAATTGTTCAATGTTTTCTGTTATATATATGTTGCTGGCTTTGCCAGTTGCTATAAGCCCAGCGTCAAGTCCATTGAATTCACTTCCTCTGCGCTCCAGTGCTGCGCTAAGTTTTACATTAGGGTTCTCCAGCACTTCGGCTATGTTCATTTTGCCCATTCTTCCTGCTGCGCCTACTATCCCTATTCTAAGTTGTGTCATAAATGTGAGGTTATATTGAGAAAATTAATAAACATAAAAGCTTTTTAATACAAATAAATTGTGTCTGCTTTTTTTAAAGGCTAATGCGCCCGCACAATAAAACGAATTTACACTATATGAAAATAAATATAATTTTATTCTCTGCATTGGCATTATCAATTTTTGCTGCACATGTTTATGATAACAAAACCATTCAGGCAAAAACAAAATATAATACTTTGATTTTCCCTAAAGTGTAACATACTGATTTTATTGCGGATATTTAGTAAGTAAAGTTCACTTTTTTTATATCGTTCATTGATATTATTTATCATCAAGATTACAAAAATTTAATACTCCACACCTTGACCACTAGGGCTTTATGCACTATTATATCAGCCGTAAAGAATCTGGAGGTTTTTTATGTCTACATATGCGTTACCAATATTGCAAGAATATGGTCTGACCAGATATATTGAGGAGGTCGCAAAATTCCCCATGCTTGACGAGCAGGAAGAGTACATGCTTGCAGTACGTTACAAGGAAACTCAGGATAAGTTCGCAGCACACAAGCTGGTTACCAGCCATTTACGCTTGGTTGTAAAAATAGCAATGGGTTTCAGGGGTTATGGTTTACCGATTAATGATATAATCAGTGAAGGTAACGTTGGCTTGATGCAAGCAGTTAAAAAATTTGAACCTGACAAGGGTTTTCGCCTTTCAACCTATGCAATGTGGTGGATAAAGGCTTCCATAAATGAATATATATTAAAGTCATGGTCTGTTGTTAAGGTTGGAACATCTGCCGCGCAGAAGAAATTATTCTTTAATTTAAAAAGGCTGAAGAGCAAAATAACAGGTGAGCGTGGCAATGATAATAACATTCTTTCTGATGATGATGTGAAGTCAATAGCAACTGAGCTTAATGTTACAACTGAAGACGTAGTTGAGATGGAACAGCTTATGTCTGGCGGTAATTATTCACTTAATACCTATGCTTATCAGGATGGTGAGGAAGAAAAAATTGACCTGCTGGAAGACACAAGGCAGAATCAGGAAGTTGTTCTTGCAAACCAGCAGGAGGGTGATCACAACCGTGCAATGCTTCTTGAGGCATTCAAACTACTAACCGACAGGGAGAAGGATATAATAAAAAAACGTAGGTTATTTGAGCGCCCACTAACCCTTGATGACCTAAGCGTAGAATATAAAATATCCCGTGAAAGGGTAAGGCAGATAGAGGTTAAGGCTTTTGAGAAGATACAGAAATTCTTTTTAAAAAAACTTCCCAAACCTGCTTAATTACCACATTTTCATATTCATTTTATTTTCCGCATAAACGGTTGTTGGTAATTTAAAAAAATGCTGTTATTTGTTTTCTATATCAACTTACAGTTTACAAAAAACCTTCAATAATGATGCCCCAAACAATAGAACAGAAGTGCGTTGAAAAAGGTCTTAAGATGACAGGTCAGCGCAGGCTTATTGCTAAAATAATCTCTGAAAGTAAAGACCATCCAGATACTGAGGAGGTATTCCGCAGGGCTGCTGAACAAGATAATTCAATTGGTATAGCAACCGTTTACCGTACTATCAGGCTTTTTGAGGAGCATGGCATTGTTGAAAAGCATGATTTTGGCGATGGCAGAGCTAGATATGAAGAGGCAACTGATGATCACCATGACCATATAATCAATATCAAAACTGGTGAGATAGTTGAGTTTTTTGATAAAGAGATTGAAGAATTGCAGGAAAAAATAGCAAGCAAAATGGGCTATCGCTTAGTTGGTCACAAAATGGAGCTATATGTAGTTCCGAAGGAGTAAAACTTTAAAGCCTACCCCTATCAAAACCTAAATTTGCCTTGGATAAATCACTTACTGTAATTTGTGTACCTGCTGCTGCTAGCTTCTGCTCTAGAGGGTGTGCCTGTCTTTCTTCTTTTATTTCTCCGCCTGTGTCTTGAATACCTGCATTTCTTTTCGCTACTCTTTGCCTTAATATTTCAGTTCTGTTGTTACCAAAAAGATTGAGTTCTGTTCTCCTTAAAGGCATGGCACTGGTTTCGATCAAAACACCAATCCTTTCAACAAAATCACGTGATACAATATTTTCCGCAACTTCCAGCATGTTAGAAAATAAATTGACAATATGAGGGCGTAATTTTTCCAAAGAATTGCGATATTTCTTCATGTTATTCAAATGCTTGCCATAAGCATTGTTATCATGTTGTATCTTATTTTCCAAAATCTCATTATACTTACTGTCTTCCTTTGTTATTCCCAAAATAGCTAAAAGATTTTTATCAATTTTCACTGCGTCCTTACCTTGGTGATCTATGAATATAGTTAGCCCATCTAAATTGAAATTTAATTTTATTAAATCTTTTGCCAAAATTGCTTTGCTGTCGCCGATTAAACTTCCTGATTCCCTGTCTTTGCTTGAGTTATGGGCAAGGTCAAAACATTTTGCCATCATTACCAAATTCCGAACCTTTTCTGGTAAATTATTCTGTTGGTCAATTATATTTTCTATATACTGACCATAAGTTTGACCCTCTGGTACGTTTTTTTTATTAAGCAGGTTAAGTGCTTGTATATGTTCCTCCTTAAGCCCTATAGTTTTAAGCAAATCTTTATTTACCGTAACATACTGCTTCTCATCTTTTTTAGTAATTAAATCACCATTTAATTCGGCATTAAAGCCCAACTTCTTTAAAGTTGAAACCTCAAGCAAGGTTTCCTCTCGGTCTTCCATCAGGTCGTATAGCAGGGCAACTATTCTTGCCTCTGCAATAAAATTATTGAAATTTTGGAGTATTTCCTTCTTGTTTTCAGCAGTGCAAAGTTTGTTGAATTCCTCTTCATCTACTACTGGTATACTTAGTGCAACTGTTGCAGTGTGTTTCCAGTAGGGGCGCTGCTGCCTGTCTGGGTAGCTGTGGGCTGCAATCATTACCGCAACGGCATTATTCCAGGTTGAACTGAACCAGTCTGTAAAAATATCATTTTTAGCTGATGACAAAATTTTAGGGGCTGATGATGTAACTTTAACTGTCAAAATTTCTCCTATGATTTCAGGGTATTATACCGCAAATATGGTTAATTAAACGTTAACCAAAGGATGTTTTTTATTCCTTTATTTCAAAAGGTTACTTCACCTTCATGTTACGGGTAGCATCAGGAAGCCTTACAACTAAGCCGTCAAGCTCATCATTAACCATTATCTGGCAACCAAGACGGGAGGTTTGCGTTAAACCAAATGCTAGATCAAGCATATCCTCCTCATCTTCCTTTGGTTCTGGCAGTTCATCAAAACGTGCTTTGTCTTCAATTATTATATGGCAAGTAGAGCAGGCGAGGGAACCTTCACAGGCACCTTCCAGTGGAATGTCGTTTTTGTGCGCCACTTCCAGCAATGAAATGCCGTTTGGTGCATCAACTATCTTTGCTTCGCCGTTTGGTAATTTGAATGTTATTTTTGCCATTTCTCAGTAGTTCTAAGTTAAAAGTGCATAGTTCTAAGAAAGATAATAAGAACTAAGAACTTATAACTATTAACTATACCTCACTAACTTTTTTTCCACCCACATATTTGCTAAAAGCTTTACTAACCCGCATGTCAGCAAATTCATGTGCAGCTTTGTTAAGTGCAAAAATGCCAGCCTCTATCTCCTCCCTATTTTCGCTTCGCATTGTGTTTTGCAATTTTTTTATCTGGTTTTCAAGGTAATTCTGGTACTCATCTGGTATTAATTCGCCATCAACTTCCAGTGCTTTTTTTAAGTTTTTTATGTTTAGGTCAGCCTCAACTCTGGCTTCCTGAAGTAAGCGTTTGGTTATGTCGTCTCTTGCTTGCTCCATTGATGAAACCAGCATTTTCTCCATTTCTTCTGAAGTAAGCCCATAATTAGGTTTAACTTCAACAATTTGTTCTTTGCCTGTGGTTTCTTCTTTTGCTCTTACACTTAAAATTCCATCTGCATCTAGCATTAAGGTAACTTCAATTATAGCTGTTCCAGCAGGCATTGGTGGAATGCCTATAAGGTTAAATAAAGCAAGGCTTCTACAATCTTTTGCGAATTCTCGTTCACCCTGTAAAACTTGAATTTTCATTGCGGTTTGTCCGTCTTCATAGGTGGTAAACTTTTGGGAGTGTGAAGCGGGAATCGCTGTATTTCGTGAAATTAAAACTTCCATTAACCCACCATAAGTTTCTAAACCAAGTGAAAGAGGGGTAACATCAAGTAATAAATTATTTGTACCACGAGTTAGTGTTTCCGCTTGAATTGCAGCACCTAGCGCAACTACAGTGTCAGGGTTGATGTCTGTTAGTGGTTTTTTGCCAGTAAATTTTTCAACGGCTTCTCTGATAACTGGCATGCGGGTTGAGCCACCAACCATCACTACGCCTTGTAAATCTTCAACTTCAATATCTGCTTGGGTTAATACTTCTTCAAAAATTTTGATAGTTTTTTGTGTGAGGTGATTGGTAAGTTCGTAAAATTTTGAGCGGGTAAAATCAATAGTGTCATTGCGAGGAGCTTCAGCGACGAAGCAATCCATCGTACTATTAGTTTCACTCGTTAGGATGGATTGCTTCGCTAAAGCTTGCAATGACGAATTAATACAAACTTCTTCTTTTTCTGTTAAACTTTCCTTTATCTCCTTCGCTAATTTTCTTAAGTCACTGAAATCTAATTTCTGATTCCTAATTCCTAATTCCTTTAAATGCTTCACTATTTCATTGTCATAATCATCGCCGCCAAGTAAACTGTCCCCACCAGTTGCAATAACTTTAAAAACACCCATTTGCATTGAAAGGATGGATACATCAAAAGTTCCACCACCTAAATCAAACACAGCATAAGTTCCTTCACTTCCCTTATCTAAACCGTAGGCAAGGGCTGCTGCGGTTGGTTCATTAATAAGGCGTAAAACTTGCAAACCTGCTAGTTTTGCTGCATCTTTAGTTGCCTGTCTTTGTGCATCATTAAAATATGCGGGAACTGTAATAACTGCTTTATTTACTGTTTTTTCAAAATGTTTTTCAGCACAATGTTTTAATTTTTTTAAAATTTCTGCACTAGCTTCAACGGGAGTTATTTTTTTATTTTCAAAATTTAGATAGATAATTTTATCAGATTTTTCTTCATCAACATTAAAGCCAAAATTTTGCAATTTGTTTTTATAGTCTTCAATCCCCAGCCCCATAAGGCGCTTGAAAGAGCTTATTTGTTCACCATTATTTGCAATTAAAATTGATGGAGTAATTTCACTGCCATCATCGTTTTTTATGCAGAAAGGTTTTTCTTCTGAGGAATAAGCAACTAGTGAATTGGTTGTACCCAAGTCTATTCCCACCGCAATTTCTTCATTCTGGTGTGGTAATGGGGTTTGCCCTGGTTCGTGAATTTGTAGCAACATATCAGAAATTAGTTTTTAGGAATTAGGAATTAGAAAACTAACTCCTGTTTCCTAACTCCTATTTCCTACTTTGGAGAGAAACTTAATCAAAAAATACTCGCTTGCAGCCTGCTCAAAAGCACCTTCTATATAGTATTTATTAAAATTATTAAAAGCGTTATTTAATAACTCTTTCACCTCTAATTTTATCTTCTCTTTATCCTCGCTTTCATCTTCAATCCTTTCACTGAATTCAAGCTGAAGCATGAGGGTTTTTTGGCTTGGCTTGTAAGTATTGTTTTGTTCTCTGGTTACAAATATATTTTTAATTTCTAGCAGATGTTCCACACGACTAACCTTGTTTTTAAGGGTTCTGTAGCCTTGATTAATATCAGCTGATTTTCTAACTAATAAAAGCCGTTCGGGTTCAGTTTTGCCCTTTACCCTGTCTGGGTGAAATTCTTTTTGTAGCTCAAAATATCGCTGCTCTAGAGTTTTTAAGTCTAGGTCAAATTGTTCCAATAAATTGAATAATGTAAAGAAGTTCATTTTGTTAATGCTTTTTTAACCTTTTGAGGTTAGTTTATAGGCAAAATTAAAGGTTTTTTCAATGTCTGATACAAATAAAGAAAT
>ERZ761610.1601-NODE-1601-length-12143-cov-17.194159_pt1 | contig 12143 bp, 13 predicted proteins | sample MGYA00512164_ERZ761610 | MGnify/ENA primary metagenome ERZ761610 (study PRJEB28899, sample SAMN02850038) | bioreactor sludge metagenome | biome: EBPR Sludge; feature: EBPR Bioreactor; material: flocular biomat | place: Australia: Thorneside Wastwater Treatment... | reverse complement strand
TTCCGATCTTGAAGCTTGCACCTTGAATCATCGATTTTTCGATAATGTTTTGTTTAAGTATTCCATTTTTGATAATCATTTGATGAGCAAGATAATGTGCAATTCCTTCATTCATCCAATCACCAAGTGGTTGGTGATTAATCCTTAAACAACCCAATGAAAACTGCCAAGCATGGACATATTCATGAGCAGGTATTATTAAGGCGTTCTTTTCAGCTGACCACATCATTGTCGGCTGATGTACATTCGCTATCCATTCAGGATGGAGAACATCAATAAAAATTTGGGATCCATTTTTGTCAAGCGCTGTACAACAAGCACCGCCGGCACCTGGATCCGGATTGCCATTGCCTGATGCAACGATTTTTATCCTTATCGAAGGTTGTATTTCAACGGGAATAGCCTCGCCAAAAACCTCTGTAATATATGTATGGACATAGGCGAACCCCTTTTTTATGATTTCAACATCTTCACTTGGGGCATTTAGGTCAATTTCATAGTTAAAGTATAAAGCCATTGAAGTAGCAGTAAGTGGAATTGGCGTTATGGTAGAAGTCGGTGCAACTGTGTTTGTTGGAGTCACATTAGCCATTGCAAGGGTTTGGGTTGGCGAGACTGCTGAACTCTCTAAGACTTCGGCAGTCTGAGGTGAAGTACAAGCAGAAAGAATCAATACAACAAAAAAGAGATTTGTTATTTTCATATCATCCTCCTATCGCCACCACAAATGCCATAGCATGTTCCTCAGTGTGACTTAAACTCACAGCCCAATTCGATAAGCCTTTTTGTTTTGCGATTCGTTCCCCTTCGCCATGCAGAACAATATACGGCGCTTTGTTTTCATCTGAACGGATTTCAATATCTAACCAACGTACATCACCAATCCCAAGCCCTAACGCTTTGGATGTTGCTTCTTTCGCGGCGAACCTCGCTGCAAGTGACCAAACTCGTCCGCCACATTCACGTTGCTCATTATCCGTAAACATGCGTGATAAAAATCGCTCACCGTGACGCTCAATAGCATCACGCACGCGAGAGATTTCAATAAGGTCAACACCGGTTCTTAAATTCATTTTTGATTCTCGGCATTGCGAGGAGTGACAAAGTCACGACGAAGCAATCTCATATTTATATTTGAAGATTGCTTCGCCACTTCATGGCTCGCAATGACATGTCTATGGTCCTGCCGTCGCAATCACCAACTTGCTTGGGTCAATATATTTTCTAGCAACTTCCACTACATCTTCACGCTTGACACTGCGTACCAAACTTTCATAGCGTTGATAATAATCCATGCCCAATTCATAACGATGAATATTTAATATCGCACTCACTACGCCACCATTCGATTCTAAAGAAAGCGGCAAACGCCCAATGTAATTGGCTTTGCTATCTTCCAATTCATTTTTCGTCACGCCTTGTTTTACAAATTTCTTTAATTCTTTTTCAACCAAATCAATTGCCTTATTCAAATTCTTTGGGTTCACACCCGCGTTCACTTCCCAACTACCAGGTCCAATTCCAGAATTCAAAGATGAATAAGCATAATACGCCAAGCCAGATTTTTCACGCACCACATTTCCAATCCGCCCCATCATGCCGAATTGACCCAACACAGAATTTCCTAACGATGCCGCCATATAATCTTCACTTTTTCGAGTCGGTGCTAATGTGCCAATCACCAAATCGGATTGAGATTTTTCTTCGATTGTATGATGACGTTTGACAATTTTCTTAATTGGATTCAATGGTGGGAGTTCTTGCGCTTCTTTCTGACCTTCAACCTGCCACGCTCCGAAAAACTTTTCTACTGCTTCGACAGCCTGCTTGGGCTGAATCGCACCTACAATAGCAATGACCATGCCTCGCGGTCCGAAAAAGAGGCGATGAAATTTTTCCATATCATCACGTGTAATAGATTGAATCGTTTCTACAAATCCATCATTAGGTCTGCCATACGGATGATTTTCATACAAAATTTCTTCAAACACCAAGCTCGACATTTCAGAAGTGTCTTGTGCGCGAAGTGCTAAGCCAGTTAACAACTGAGCACGAAGTCTTTCAATTTCATCATTCGGGAATGTGGGCGTTTGCAAAGATTCAGCAAGCAATTGCAACAACAACGGCAAATCTTCAACCAATGCTCGCCCACCAAAATTTGTATTATGCACACCAGAATCAAAGCCCATGCTTGCACCAACAGATTCGAGCTCGTTATAAATTTGATCAAAGTTGCGGGTTTGTGTGCCACGCATTAATGATGTTGAAACAAAATCAGCCAACCCAAGTTTTTCATCACTTTCAAAAATTGCACCAGCAGGTAAATAGCCACCCATTGAAATAGATGGGCTGTTAAAGTTGGAACGCGCTAAAACCGTAATGCCATTTGATAAAGTGACTTGATGCACATCTTCTGCGCTAGGAAAAGATGATTTTGCGAGTTTGTAATTTGATTTAGCCATTTATCCCCTACCTTTCGGAATATACACACCGACAACACGATTCGATGGTTGTAAATAAGTTTGGGCAACTCTTTGCACATCTTGCGGCGTGACTTTTGCAAGTTTATCTACATAGGTCGTGTACCAACTGTAATCCGCAAACATGGATGTATATCCCATCCAAAAGGCTTGATGGGTAATGTTTTCACTTCCATACGCAAACACGGCTTTGGCTTGTTTGACAGCACGTGTGATTTCTTCTTTTGTGATTAATTCATTTTGTATTTTCTTGATTTCATCATCAAACACTGCTAATGCTTGTTCAGGTGTTTTATCTGGGCGATGTGTGATGGTAATGCGATATAAAGTCGGGTCAATATTTGATTCTGACCAACCTGAAACATCAACTGCATATTCTTTATCCACTAAAGCGCGATACAAACGAGCGGTTTTATAGGAAAGTCCACTAGCACCATTGAGTAAACTCTCCATCACTTGAATCGGGAAATAATCAGGATGTGTGGCATTGGTGATGTGATAGGCAATTTGAGTAAAAGCCGTTTCGCCGGGACCTTCCACGCTTAATCTCACTTCACCTTTTTGTGGGGGTTCAGGGCGAATCATGCGTGGCGGAATTTTTCCTTTGGGGATTTTTTCATACAATGCTTTAACTTTTTTCAACATTGTTTTGGTATCAAAGTCACCTGCCAGACAAAGAATGGCATTGTTCGGGACATAATATGTTTTGTAGTGATTGTATAAATCATCGCGTGTGATCGTGAGCAAATCTGCTCTATCACCAATGATTTCGTGATGATATGAATGCACACGAAATGCGGCATGTTGAACTGCTTCACTTAATTGAAACGTCGGTTCGTTTTCACTGCCTTCACGTTCTGAAATAATCACCGTTCTTTCAGAAGCGACTTCTTTTTCAGTGATAATGGTATTTTGCATGCGGTCTGCTTCGAGGCGCAATGCTAAATCAATTTTATCGGCTGGCATGGTTTCAAAATAACGAGTTGAGTCACGAGAGGTAGAAGCATTCCATCTGCCACCATCGCGTGAAATGGCTTTATCTAATGTGCCACTAGGGAATTTTTTTGTACCTTTGAACATCATGTGTTCAGTCCAATGGGAAATGCCCGTTTTGCCGGTTGGTTCATCACGCGAGCCGACTTTGTACCAAATCCATGAAGAGATGATTGGGGCTGTGTGAATTTCTTTGAGCATAACTTTCATGCCGTTTTTTAATGTGACTTGCGTGATGTTATTTTTCAATTTAACTCCAGAAAGACTTTCTTAAAAATTAGCCACAGAGTTCACAGAGATTTTTGAGAAAAAACTCTTAAACCTCATTTTTCTCTGTGTTCTCTGTGGCAAAAGATTTTTGATTTTTATTACATTACCTACAAATCGGCTCACCGTTCAAATTGACTGCGTTAGCATTAATCATGCAATAAAACGGGCGGACTACATCTTGTAAACCAGTAAAGGGTTCGTGCAATTGAGTCTGACTTAATGGAATATTTACCGGCACATTTAATGTGACTGGCACTGTTGTATCCACGGGTACAACCAAGTTTAGCACAACAGGTAAAGTCGTCCCTTGTGGCAAGACAATGGTGGTATTGGCACGTGAGATATTTAATCCGCCGGTGTTGACTGTAACCAAAGCATTGGTGATGGTCACATCTTGACTCAGCACGACATTGGTTTGTTGATTCAATTGCAAATCAAATTGAACGGGAATGGTAGTATCCACAACAACGTTGGTTTGAATACTGGCTCTATCCATTTTTTCAAAATTGGTATACAAGCCACCCAACAAGCCATTGCCCATATTTAACAAAGCAGAAACCCCTAAGCCATTTCGCAATAGAATGAATGCTGTAACTAGCAACGCAAGTAATGTAATGCCGTTAATCGTCAATGAGATAACACTTGCAATCGTCCAGAAGCGTGGACCGAAGATAGATGATTTATTGGTAGGCTTAGGGGATGCCCCCGCAGGTGAAGCAGGTTTGACCGTAGATTTTGAAGCGGGTGTTGGATTTGAAATTTGAGTCGGGCGATTGGTGGATGTCACAACTTTTTTAGGAGGTGAAGCATCATTCTTAACTTCATCCTGCTCATTTTTTTTCGGCAGGCGTGTTAATGGCGAGTTGCTTCCAATGAGTTTCCTCATTTTTTTGGCGGGGTCTTCTTTGGGATCGTCAATCATAGTGCCTCCATATTGATTGCTTAATATTAGCATAGTTATAAGGTTGTGATGCCAGAATTTTTCAAATATAATCACTTTTATTAAGGAGAATCATTCTGTGGACAATCAAAAATTTGTAGCGGTCATTGGTGCAGGACCTGCCGGCTTATTCGGTGCGCGTGAACTTGCAAACAATGGCGTGCGCGTGGCATTATTCAACCGAGATTTTAAAGCAGGCGGGTTAGCAGAATATGGAATTTTTCTTGATAAACATACAATGAAAGAAGGTTTGCGAAAGCAGTTTCGTCAGGTGCTGGATAATGCCAACATTGATTATTACGGAAATGTTTCTGTTAGTAAAAATGGTGATTTCACAATTGACCAAATTCGTGAAATGGGCTTTGATGCAATTTTAGTTTCGGCTGGCGCGCAAGGCACAAAATGGTTGGGTTTGCCCGGTGAAGATTTAGAAGGTGTGTATCACGCAAAGGATTTGGTGTATCACTATAATGGTTTGCCGCCATTCAGCCAAAAACAATTTCGGATTGGAAAACGCTGTGCCATTATTGGCGCAGGCAATGTGATGATTGATATTGCACGATATTTAATTTACTACCGCGATGCCGAAGATATTATTTCGATTGTAAGGCGCGGACCTTCGGATGTGAATTTCACTAAAGAAGAAATGAAACATTTGATTTGCTACCTTGACATGGAAGATTTTGAAAATGAGATGAAGCGTATGCATTCGATATTAGACCCGCTTCATGTGGACGTGGAAGCTGGGAAAGCAAAGATACTTGAGGCTTTACCCAAAGCAGATCCTAAAACAAAAAATGCGCGCTTTCATTTTGAAATGTTGGCTTCGCCATCACGAATGCTTGGTGAAAATGGCATTTTGAAACAACTTGAAATTGAAGAAAATATTTTAGTGCATGAAAATGGTCACACTTCAGCCAAAGGCACGGGTAAAAAACATTTATTAGATGTTGATACAGTTATCTTTGCGATTGGTGACAAAGTGGATGATTCGTTTGGCTTGCCTGCAAAATCAAATGAATTTATAAAAAATGAAAATCCAAAATTCCCGATTGATAACATATCTTATGAATCTACAATTGAAGGCGTGTTCGTCGGCGGATGGTCTCGCAAAGCAAGCGAAGGTTTGGTTGGTTATGCTCGTAAAGATGGAACTCATGCCGCCAAAGCCGTGTTGGCTTATTTGAATACAAAAGAACCAAATAACAAAATAACTCCTGATGATGTAAAAGCAAAATTAAATCATTTGAATAAGCCGATTATCACAAAAGAAGATATCAAAAAACTTGAAGCGGTTGAAGCCGAAGAAGCCAAAAAACGCGGCTTAGAAGAATTCAAGTTTGCAAGTAATGATGAGATGTTGCAAGTGATGGGCAAGTAATTGAAACGCGACTTATATTTCAATAAACCAATCATCAATTCAGCAGGGATGTTGGGATTCGCGCCAGACTTCCGAGTTCTTGAAGAGCTCGGAAGCCTTAATAAACTTGGTGCATTTGTCACCAATCCCATCTCGCTTCGTCCTAGACTTCCAACTGCTTCGCCTGCGGCAATAGAATTTTCGGGTGGATTTTTATTGCATACAGGTTTACCAAACCCTGGTTTTCATAATATCATCAAAAAATATTCTGCAAAGTGGAATCGTTCTGAGTTGCCGATTATTGTGCACCTCATGGCAGATAGACCAGAAGAGACTCAACAAATGGTGCATCAGTTAGAGAATGTTGAAAATGTAATGGCAGTTCAACTTGGTTTTGCTCCACTTTTAGCAGATGACATTATTTCATTAACACTAGAAATGTGTTTGGGTGAATTACCTTTGATTTTTGCTTTACCACATGAGCAGATATTATCTTTAGGTCCAAAGTTGATTCAAGAAGGCGCGAGTGCAATTAGCATTTCATCTCCGCGTGGGGCGATTTATGATGAGAATAAAAATATCATTACTGGAAGAATGTATGGGCGTTCGTTATTTCCGCGTTCGTTAGATATTGTCAGGTCGGCGGGGATGATTGGTTTGCCAATCATCGGTGCTGGTGGTGTGTGGACAGATGCAGATGTAGAGTCAATGCTTGGGGCTGGGGCAATGGCGGTTGAAACAGATACCCAGTTATGGGTCCCGAAAGAAGCGGTTTAGACGATGGACGGTAGACGATAGACCGTTACTTCTGCACGATCAGCGGTGTATTGTCCACCGTCTAGTGAAATAAAAAAAGAGTCTCATCTTGCGATGAGACTCTTTTGGTTCGGTTCAGTTTAGAGAACCACGACGTCTGCGGCTTGTAAACCTTTAGGTCCGTTTTCGATGGTGAATTCGACTTTTTGACCTTCTTGTAGGTTTTTGAAACCATCGCCGCGAATGGCGGAGAAATGTACGAAGACATCCGCGCCGCCTTCACGTTCGATGAAGCCGTAGCCTTTGGTTCCGTTAAACCACTTTACCGTTCCGATGATACGTTCAGACATTTTTTGCCTCCTAAGCAAAATAAAAAAATTAGGTGACGCAGGTTGTGTCTTTCATCGGGCGGTAATCAAAAAACGGCTCAAGGTCGTGCTTTGAGCCGTCGTCTTTACTTCCACAACGAAAACCTACTTGCATCCTACAAACTTAACTTTATCATATTCTTTTAATCTTGACAATTATTTTGCAGGCTCTAAAAGTATGAGCGGAATGTGCCGATGTGAGGCACGTTCTTTATATTTTTGGTAGCCTTTGTATGAGTCAACTGCCATTTGCCAATATTTTTTATATTCTTCATCATGTATTTCGCGGGCAATGTATTTTGCCCAATTTCCATTTAACTGAACATCACAAAGTGGGTTTTTGACTAAGTTGTAATACCAACCTGGGTTCGGTTTTCGCCCAAAGTTTGAGGCAATGATCCCAATCTTTTCTCCGTCTATGAGTGCTAGCAAAACTAGTTTATGTAGTTTTCCTGTTTTTGCTCCAATGGTATTGATTCGAATAATATTCCAACCCAAATATTCAGAAAGAGAATGTTTTCCTTTTGTGAGTTTGAATATGGCATTATCAATAATGTGAGTTTTGTCTGCAAAGAAGGCTGTCACTGGGCGAAGCATGATGAAACGATGCAGGAAGCGTTGAAAAGCATTGGGGTTATTTTTTTCTGGCATTAAGTGAATATTTTTCTGCATAATTTAGAGTTTATTGTTTAAAACACCTAAATATTTATTGTGTATCTTTTCAATTAACAAGAAAACAAATAACCACATTGTTAATGATAGTTGCATACCTACAGATAACGCATGGCGTTCTGGAGCCATGTCATCTCCGTGCCAAGTGATATACAAATGCGGGAAGATTGTCAGGCAAAGCATAATGGCGATAATCCATAACGGATTTTCACGCCATGATTGTTTGAAGATACTATAAAATGCAATTAGGGTTAAACCTACCAATAGATAAGGCAAGAAATAAACTGGGTACAAAACCCGTTCTACACGAGAAGGAAGAATGTCTTGGTATCTTCGAGAAAAGTAACCTCCAACCCATTCGAAGTAAATCATAGCATCAAGTTCTTTTAGAGCGTCTTGGGCAGTTGATATTGGATTCAAAATAAGCCATTTCATGTAACATGATTTTCCATCTTCTGCTAACCAAACACGAAAACCTTCTAGGGCTGGGTCTACAGAAAGTTGACGATTATTTTCATTTGCATATAACCCTGCCGCACTGAGCAATTCAGGAGTAATCGGCATTCCACATGCTTCAAAAGTGGGCAATACATCTGGCCGAGGTAAGATGCGTTTTCCAATTACATTCGTTAGCGGAAAAATCCATCTTTGGCTTAGGTCAGCATTTAGGTTGCTAAAAAAATATATGATGAAAAAACCAAATACAAAGATAAGAAACTTTTTATTAAGCCATCTTATAAAGATAGAAATCAAAATCAATCCCCCAAACATTAACAACAAATATGCATTTGTATCTCTAGTAAATGCAAATAAAAAAGCAAGAATCAAACAAATGATTACTTTATATATTTTCCAGCCGCGCAACAGCCAAATGCCAGACACAATAAACAAAGCAAAAATTGACAACGATAGAGATTCGGTCATTAGCACAAAATCCCAGCCTGCTAAATGACGAACTAAACTCAAAGCCAAAATAATAACAAAAGAAAATAAACGAAGTAAGTTATTCTTAAAAAAAGTAGAAATAGACCATGCAAGTACACCCCACGCTAAGATAGTTAATCCAAGCTGAAAAATAACTGTATGCCTAAATTCTTGATTTGCAATTTGAAGAAGAAGCGGAAAAACAAATGGGCGGTCAACGTAAAGAAATTCATCACTTAAGATAGGTTGTGTAGAGATACGAACATAAATATCAGTATCGGCTAAATCGCGTGGTGCGTTAATAGCTGGAATTGTTGTAAACACCCGAAGAAAAGCATATACTAAAAAAACAATAATATAAATAAAGTTTCTTATTTTCATTTTATTTTTCTAGCCATATCGTTACAGGTCCGTCGTTGTGAATTTCCACTAACATGTTTGCCCCAAATTTTCCTGTTTGTGTCGGCACACCGTGACTGCGCAATAATTCTGCAAAACGATTCACCAAAGGCTCGGCAATATCAGGCAACGCCGCTTCAATAAAAGATGGTCTTCTACCTTTTGATGTATTTGCATATAAAGTAAATTGAGAAACAACGATGACTTCACCTTTGACATCTAAAACTGATAGATTGGTCTTGCCCGCTTCATCTTCAAAGATGCGTAAATTCGCCGCTTTTTCAGATAGGAAAACTGCTTCTGCTTCCCCGTCATTGTGACCTACGCCGACGAGAATCAACAAGCCTTTTCCAATTTTAGAAATGGTCTGATTATTTACAGTGACACTCGCTTTTGAAACTCGTTGAATTAATAAGCGCATAAGTTTGGAAATTGGGAATCGGGATTTGGGAATTGTCTACGATTTCCGATTCCCAAAGTATCGATTCCCGTTTTATGGAAGTTGCATCGCCTCTCTCACTTCACTCATCGTTTCTTGAGCAATGACTCTTGCACGCTTTCCGCCATCATTCAACACATCTTTCACATAACTTTCTTGTGAAGCCAATTCATTTCTTTTCGCTCTAAACGGCTCAAGATGTTTATTTAAGTTATTCGCAAAGCGAAGTTTGCAATCTACACAGCCAATGCCTGCTTTGCGACATTCAGTATTAATCATATCCACTTCTTCTTGTGGAGAGAAAATTTTGTGCATGGTGAAGACATTACAAATGTCTGGGTTGCCTGGGTCAGTTTTTCTTAAACGAGCAGGGTCTGTGACCATTTCACGCACGCGTTTCGTCGTTTCTTCTGGCGTGGAAGCAAGTTCAATATGATTATTCAAACTCTTACTCATTTTATTTACGCCATCAATGCCGACCACTTTCAAAATTTCGGTATGTTTCACTTGCGGTTCAATCAATACTTTGGTGTTGTAGCGATAATTAAACGAACGCACAATTTCTCTAGCAAATTCAATATGTGGCGCTTGGTCAATGCCAACTGGCACAATATCTGTTTTATATAAAACAATATCGGCGGTCATCAAAACGGGATAACCCAACAAACCATAATTAACATTATCTGGTTGTTGGCGAACTTTTTCTTTGAATGTCGGCAAGTCAGTTAACTTACCAAATTGAGTCACCATTGATAGATAAGTATGCAACTCCATCACCTCGGGCACATGCGATTGCACAAACAAAATTGATTCCTCTGGGCGAATGCCTGCCGCGAGCCAATCAAGTGCCATTTCAAATGTATTGAGGCGCAGGTCTTGAGTCGTCTCCACTGTGGTTAATGCGTGCACATCCACAATACAATAGACACTGTCATAATCTTTTTGTAAGGCTACATAATTTTGAATCGCGCCTAAATAATTCCCCAAATGTTGTTTGCCTGTGGGTCTTGCACCTGAAAAAACTCTGCCTTTTTTTGCCATGGATTAATCCACCAGTTTTGAAATGAGATTTAAGATTTCGCCCGCTTCGGCGTGGCGTTTTAATTCTGTTTTTGAGAAGATTAACTTCCGATTCACACTGACCTCAAACTTGCCACCTTCGGCGGGGACTAAGGTCAACGCCTCGATGACGTGCTCGTATTCTTTTAACAATTCTTCTGCCAAGCCAACGGCTCGGTTGGTGTAATGTCAGGCGGCGCAGTAAATGATTTCAATGTTTAGCATATATAAGAAAATTATAACATGCCCGTTCTGAGGCTTGTCATGCCCTTGTATGCACGCTATAATCTCATTCATAAACAAAAGAGACCCTAAAGGTCTTAAAGACCTTTAGGGTCTAATTAAGAAAATGCAAGGAGAGCAAGTATGCCCGTTTATACCTACCGCTGTGATAAATGCGGAGTTCAGTTTGAGAAACATCAATCATTTACTGATAATCCATTAAAGACATGCCCTGAATGTAAAAAGAAGGCATTGAAAAAAGTGATTACGCCCACCAAAGTGATTTTTAAAGGCTCTGGCTTTTATGCCACAGATAACAAATCACCTTCTGGGAGTTCATCTTCTACAAAAAAAACTGAGACAAAAACTGAACCCGAATCAAAGCCTGCATCCACTGATAAGTCGGAATAATGACCCTCACCCTAACCCTCTCCCAAAATGGAAGAGGGAATTAATTTGAAGGAGAAAATATTATGTCAATGGAAGATATTCTCAAAGTGCTAGTAAATTCTCGTCAGCAAGGCAATCAATCTCAACAACAAAATGCTGACCCAATGACAGAACTGATTGGCAGTTTGCTCGGTGGCGGTCAACCTTCTACACCACAAAGATACTCTCAACAACAGCAACAACAATCTGGTGGCTTAGGTGACATGATGGGCTTGCTCGAAATGTTTATGGGTGGAAATCAGCAACAACAAGCAAACCCTATGAGTCAAATGGGCATGAATAACCCCATTATGCTTTTGCTACAACCATTTGTAGATAAACTTGCCAAGAAAATGAACATTCCGCCACAAATTGCGATGATGGTGGTTTCATTTGTGGTCTATAAGTTATTGGCACATCATCCCACCTCTGGACGTGACTCTAACTCATTTGATTTAGATGATATGTTTAAGCAAATGAGCAAAGGCAAAATTGACCCGAACATTTTACAAAACAGCGGCATGATTAATGAACTTTCACGCCAAACAGGTTTAGACCAAGCCACTGCGGCAAAGTCACTTGAAACAGCGTTTGGGATGTTTGGTAAACCCGTCAAAGCAGGGATGACGCCATCACAAGGTGTCTCACGAACAACGACAACTAGAAAGTCACCTGTTTCGGGGAATAAGTTAAGAACTGCGAGAGTTAAAGGTGGGGCAGTTAAACGCAGAGGTTAAGATAAAAGTTATAGCGCGAGGAAAATCCTCGCGCTATGTTTTTAAAGAGAAAACAAATGTTGAAGTGGAGAGTCAAGTTTCCACTAAGCATGAAG
>ERZ761610.1600-NODE-1600-length-12151-cov-25.558449_pt1 | contig 12151 bp, 10 predicted proteins | sample MGYA00512164_ERZ761610 | MGnify/ENA primary metagenome ERZ761610 (study PRJEB28899, sample SAMN02850038) | bioreactor sludge metagenome | biome: EBPR Sludge; feature: EBPR Bioreactor; material: flocular biomat | place: Australia: Thorneside Wastwater Treatment... | reverse complement strand
TGGCGCAGCCCGGCCTCCGGCGACCGCTACCCCGCCGGCTGGCGGCTGCGGTTGCCCGCCGAACGCTTGGAGTTGACGGTCACTCCGAAGCTGGCCGATCAAGAGCTGCGATTGACGGTGCGCTATTGGGAAGGCGCGGTCTCGGTCGAGGGCCGCTCTGGAGACCGGCCCATCGGCGGCCAGGGCTATTTGGAGATGACCCGCTACGAGACCCCGATCAGCCCTTGAACCCCCGCTGCCGCCGCGCCTCGAACAGAAAAATCCCCGCCGCCACCGAGACGTTCAGGCTTTCGACGCCGCTCTGCGCCAGCGGGATCCGCGCCAGCCGGTCGCACCGCTCGCGGGTCAGCCGCCGCAGACCATGTTCTTCCGCGCCCAGCACGATGGCGGTCGGCGCGGTGAAATCCACCGCATAAAGCGTGTCCGCCGCTTCTCCCGCCGCGCCGACGGTCCAAACCCCCCACTCTTGCAAGCCGCGTAGGGTCCGCGCCAAGTTGGTTACGGACACGAACGGCACGATGTCCGCCGCGCCGCTCGCCACCTTGCGCACCGTCGCGGTTAAACCGACCGCGCGATCGGCCGGCGCGATGACGGCGTGAACGCCCGCCGCCGCCGCCGACCGCAGGCAAGCGCCGAGGTTGTGCGGGTCTTGCACCCCGTCCACCACCAGCAGCAACGCCGGTTCGGCCACCGCCGCCAACAGCTCTTTCAAATCGTCCTCGCCGAGCGCCGGCCTAAGCGCTGTCACCCGCGCGATAACGCCCTGATGCCGCGCGCCGCCGCTCAACCGATCCAATTCCGCCCGGTCGGCGTCATGCGCCGGCACGCCGCGCCGCGCGGCCTCGTCCCGCAACGCCTGAATTCGCGCATCCCGGCGCTGGCGTTCGACCCAAAGCCCGCTTAAGGATTCCGGTTGGTATTTTAAGGCCGCCGCCACGGCGTGAATGCCGTGGATCAACGCTTCAGCCACCGCCCTCAACCCTTCTTGCGCGGGCCGCGAGGACCGCGAACGCGGCGGCTTTCGTCGCGGCGCTCGGTTTCGACCAGTTCGAAGTCGATCTTGCGTTCGTCCAAATCCACCCGCACCACCCGCACTCGCAAGCTGTCGCCCAACCGGTAGACTTGCCCCGAGCGCTCGCCGCGCAAGCGGTGGCCGACCGGATCGAATTGATAGTAATCGTTGCGCAGGGCCGTCACATGCACCAGCCCCTCAACGTAAACCCCGCTCAGTTCCACGAACAAGCCAAAGCCGGTCACCCCGGTGATGACGCCGTCGTAGACCTGACCGATCTTATCCAGCATGAACTCGCATTTCAGCCATTCCACCGCGTCGCGCACGGCTTCGTCCGCCCGCCGTTCGGTCGTCGAACAATGTTCGCCCAAGCCGATTAGATCGGCGTGGCTGTACGGGAACTCGGCCGCCTTGCCACCGCCGAGCGCGTGGCGGATGGCGCGGTGCACTTGCAAATCGGGATAGCGGCGGATCGGCGAGGTAAAATGGGCGTAGGCTTCCAGCGCCAAGCCGAAATGGCCGGCGTTGGCCGGACTGTAGGTCGCTTGCGCCAGCGAGCGCAGCATGACGGTCTGGATCAGATGGGCGTCGGGACGGTCGCGGACGCGCTCCAACACTCGGGTATAATCGCGCGGCGTCGGCTTTTCACCGCCGCTCAAGCCCAATCCCAACTCGCCCAAAAACGCCCGCAGCTTGTTCAGCCGATCCTCGGACGGTCCGTCGTGAATGCGGTAGAGACCGGGCAGTTTATTGCGCTGTAAAAACCGCGCCGCCGCCACGTTCGCGGCGATCATGCATTCCTCGATCAGACGGTGGGCGTCGTTGCGCTCGGTCGGCATAATCCGCTCGATCTTGCGATCCGCGCCGTATTCGATCACGGTTTCCTGGGTGTCGAAATCCATCGCGCCGCGCTGCTCCCGCCCGACTCGCAACACCTGATACAGCTCGTGCAGCCGGTCCAAATGCGGGACCAGGGCGGCGTATTCGCCGCGGACATGGGGATCGCGGTCGGCGACGATGGCCGCCGCCGTGTCGTAGGTCAAGCGGGCGTGCGAGCGCATCACCGCCTCGGCGAAACGCGAGCGGATCATCCGGCCTTCGGCGTTGAAGGTCATTTCGCAGACCATGCACAGCCGGTCTACCTCGGGTTTGAGCGAACACAGGCCGTTGGACAGCGCTTCCGGCAACATCGGAATCGCCCGGTCGGGAAAATACACCGAATTGCCGCGCTTGCGCGCTTCCTGATCCAGCGCCGTGCCCGGCCGCACGTACCACGACACATCGGCGATAGCGACCAGCAGCCGCCAGTTCGCGCCGCGCCGCTCGCAGTAGACCGCGTCGTCAAAATCGCGGGCGGTGATGCCGTCGATGGTGACCAGCGGCGTTTCGCGCAAGTCCCAGCGGCCTTGCTTGGCGGCTTCCGGCACCGTCTCGCCGTAACGGCCGACCTCCGCCGTCACCGCGTCGGGCCAGTCCACCGGAATGCCGTGGCTGGCGATGGCGATCCGGACTTCCATGCCCGGCGCCATGTGTTCGCCCAACACTTCCTTGATCCGGCCCAATGGGCGGCTTTGCGAGCTGGGCTGTTCGATCAGTTCGGCGATGACGATCTGGCCGGCGCGGGCCTCGCCGCGACCGTCCGCCGCCACCATGATGTCCTGATTGATCCGTTTGTTGTCAGGGATGATGAAGCAAGCGCCCCGCTCCTCGCAAAAGCGCCCGACCACGGTCGCGGTGTTGCGCTCCAGCACTTCCACCACCGCGCCCTCGCGCCGGCCCCGGTAATCCACGCCGATCACCCGCGCCACCGCCCGGTCGCCGTGCAGCAGTTTCCGCATCTGGCGGGGCGAGAGGAACAGGCTGTCGCCGCCTTCATCGGGGATGAGAAACCCGTGGCCCTCGGGATGGCCGATCACCCGGCCGGGCACCAGATTCATCTTGGCGACCGGTCCGTAACCCTCGCGGCGGTTGCGGATCAGTTGACCGTCCCGCTCCATCGCCCGCAGCCGGCGCGACAGCGCCTCGATTTCGACGGCGTCGTCGATGCCCCAATCGGCGCACAGCTCGCCCAGGGTCAAGGGCATCCCCCGTTCTTCCAGGTAGTGGAGGATGAATTCCCGGCTGGGCGAAGGCCGGCCGTATTTTTCTTGTTCCCGACTCAGATGGGGATCCATCCGCCGCCAAGCCGCTTGTTTTTTTTGAGTCATAACACGCTTTGTTCAGGTCGCAACCGCATGAAAGGGAAGAATTGACAGGGTGAGAGCCAATCCGTATAGTGGCGCTCCCGTCGTCGCCGCAACCGGCGCGGCGGATCAAGCCGAAGTGGCGGAATTGGTAGACGCGCTAGGTTCAGGTCTTAGTTGGGGTAACCCAGTGGAGGTTCAAGTCCTCTCTTCGGCACCAGATTTCCAGAAGGCCCGGCCATCGCCGGGCCTTTTTGCTTTTGGGGCCTCACGCCGCGAACGGGTCCCGCAACACGATGGTGTCGTCCCGATCCGGTCCGGTGGAGACGAGGGCGATCGGTTTTTCGGTTAATTCTTCAAGTCGCCTTAGATACGCCAGGGCATTAGCGGGCAATTCTCGGTAGCGCCGCACCCCCGCCGTGGGCTGCCGCCAGCCGGGTAATTCCTCGTAAATCGGTTGGCAAGCGGCCAGCGCCTCGGCGCCTGGCGGCGCGTAATCGAGCCGTTCGTCCCCCCGGCGATAACCCACGCACACTTGAATCCGCTCCAGACCGTCTAGCACATCCAGCTTGGTGACGCACAAACCGGAGACGCTGTTGTTTAACACCGAACGCCGCAACACCGCCGCGTCAAACCAGCCGCACCGCCGGCGGCGGCCGGTGGTCGAGCCGAACTCGTGACCGCGCTCGGCCAAATAGTCGCCGGTGGCGTCGGACAGTTCGGTCGGAAACGGTCCGCCTCCGACTCGGGTGGTATAGGCCTTGGTGATTCCCAGCACGTAATCCAGATAGCGCGGCCCCAAACCGGTGCCGGTGGCCGCCCCGCCCGCCGTGGTGTTGGAGGAGGTGACATACGGGTAAGTGCCGTGGTCGATATCCAGCATCGCCCCTTGCGCGCCTTCGAATAGCACATTACCGCCGCGCCGGACATGACCGTCCAACAACGCGGTGACATCCGCCACCAGCGGGCGCAGGCGCTCGGCCATCTCCAAGGTTTCCGCAAGCGTTTGCTGATGATCGACCGGCTCGGCCTGAAAATAATGGCGCAACACGAAATTGTGGTAGTCCATCACCTCGCTTAACTTGGCGGCGAAGCCTTCTCGATCCAGGATATCGCCCAACCGCACCGCCCGCCGCGCCGCCTTGTCTTCGTAAGCCGGACCGATGCCGCGACCGGTGGTGCCGATGGCCCGCGCGCCGCGCTTTTTTTCGCGCGCTTGATCGAGCGCCACGTGGTAAGGCAGGATCAGGGGGCAAGCTTCGCTGAGCCGCAACCGCTCCCGCACCGCCACGCCGCGACTTTCAAGACGGTCGATCTCGGCCAACAGCGCCGAGGGCGAAAGCACCACGCCATTGCCGATCAGGCAATCCACGCCCGCGCGCAGGATGCCGGAGGGGATCAGATGCAAGACGGTCTTCTCGCCGTCGATGACCAGGGTATGGCCCGCGTTGTGGCCGCCTTGAAACCGTACGACCGCCGCCGCGTTTTCAGTGAGCAGATCGACGACCTTACCCTTGCCCTCGTCGCCCCACTGCGCGCCGATGACGACCACGTTCTTACCCATGTCCGCTCCCGAGAGTGGCTTAGTTATTCCGACCGCGCGCGGCCGCCGTTATCCGCCGCCGTGACGGCCCAATCCCCGTTTTGGCGCGCCAGCACCCGGTCGCATCCCAACAGCCGGGGGGTTTCCGCCGCGCCGGGCAACGCCCGCACGACTCGCTCGCCGCGACTGCGCAGCGCCTGGACTTTCCGCTCCAAAGCGGGATCGTCCAGGGACGGCGCATAAATACCCCGCGCGGGCTCCTCCGGCGCCGGACTCAGCGCCAATAAAGTCGCCAGATCGGTGCTGAAGCCCGTGGCCGGCCGCGCCCGTCCGAACACCTGGCCGATTTCATCGTAACGTCCGCCCTGGGCGATCGCCTGACCTTGACCCGGCAGGTACGTCGAAAACACCGCCCCGGTATGATAGTGATAACCGCGCAATTCGGCTAAATCGATGTGCACCGGCAACTCCGGCCAACAACGCCGCAGCCCCGCGACCAAGCGCCGCAACGTCTCCAACGCTTCAACGATGATTGCTCCCTGGTGGGCCAACAAGGCTTGCGCCTCGTCCAACACCTCCAAACCGCCGTTCAATTCGGCCAGCCGCGACAGCAACCGATCGTGGGGCGGGGCGAGTCCCCAACCGGCCAAACATTCGCGGATTTCGGGTAACGCTTTGCGTTGCAGCACCTCGAACAACACCCCTTCCCGCGCCCGATCCAAGCCGGCTTGGCGGACGAGCTCGCGGAAGATCGCGACGTGACCCAAATCGAGATGCACGTCAGCGACCCGCGCCGCCGCCAGGGTCTCCAACATCAAATTCAGGACTTCCAGATCGCTTTCATGGCCGCGATGGCCGTAGAGCTCGACGCCCGCCTGATAGGGGCTGCGGGAACCGCCGAATCCGTCGCCGCGCGTGCGCAGCACCGTGCCCATGTAGCACAGCCTCGCCGGCCCCTCGCGCTTGAGCAAATGGGCGTCGATCCTCGCCACCTGCGGGGTCATGTCGGCGCGGACCCCCATCATCCGACCGCTCAATTGATCGGTCAGCTTGAAGGTTTGCAGTTCGAGGTCGTTGCCGGTCCCGGTCAACAGCGATTCCAGAAATTCGATCAGCGGTGGGACCACCAATTCGTAGCCCCAACTCGAATACAAATCGAGCAGCTTGCGCCGCAAGCGCTCCAGACGGCCGGCGGCGGGCGGTAGAATTTCCTCGATGCCTTCGGGCAATAACCAGCGATCTTCGGGCGTCATAAGGGATCGATGATGGCTTCGGAAAGAATGCGCGGGGGAGCGTCAGCGAAAAAAATACAGCATCACCAAACCCAAAGCCATGCTGCCCAAGCCGGTCAAGCGCAGCAGCCGGTCGTCCAACTGGGCCATTCGCAACAAGGTCTGACGCGAGGCGCGCGGGTTGAGAAAAGGCAAAATACCCTCGAAAACCAACATCAAACCGAAGGCCGCCAGTAATTCATCCCACATGGCGGCCCACGGCGACCGGCGGGCGAGCGCGCGTTTCCCCTCGGCCTAGGCCCATCATTGCGCCTTGTTGAAATAACGGAACAGCTGAGAATCGGGCTTGAGCACCAGCACGTCATCCCGACCGGAAAAACTCTGCCGGTAGGCCGCCAGACTGCGGTGGAAACTGTAGAAATCCTGATCCTTGCCGTAAGCGCGGGCATAAATTTCGGTCGCCTGGGCGTCGCCCTCGCCGCGCTGGCGCTCGGCGTCGCGGTAGGCTTCGGCCAACAGTACGGTGCTTTGCCGGTCGGCGTCGGCGCGGATGCGTTCGGCGGCCTCGCCGCCGCGCGAGCGGAAGTCCTTGGCCACCCGCAGCCGCTCGGCCTTCATCCGGCTGAACACCGAATTGCTGACATCGGGCGGCAAATCGATCCGCTTGATCCGAACATCCACCGAGGCGATCCCCAAAAAGGTCGCCTGCTCCTTGAGCAGCCGGCCCAGCGTCTCCATGATTTGATCGCGGTCGCCGGAGACCACTTCCTGAATGGTGCGCTTGCTGAACTCGCTGCGCAGACCGTCCTTGACGATCTGATCGAGCCGGACGTTGGCCTGGGTCGGATCGCCGCCCACGGTGGTGTAAAACAGCCGCACGTCCTCGATCCGCCACATGGCGAAGGAATCGACGATGACGTTTTTCTTTTCGGCGGTCAGAAACCGCTCCGGTTCGGTATCCAGGGTTTGCAAGCGGCGGTCGAACTTGAGCACGTTGTTGACCAACGGCCATTTCCAGTGCAAGCCCGGCTTGTAGTTGGCCTGCACGATTTCGCCCAATTGGAACCGGATGGCGGTTTGCGTTTCGTGCACGGTGAACAAGGACATGGCCAGCAGCACCGCCACCGCCCCTAAAACCCCGAGCACGACGTTACGGGACAGAGCCATCAGCGCACCTCCCGGCCGCGGTTGAGATCGCGCAAGCGCGTGGCCGTCGACCCACCCTCTACCGAGGGCGCGGAGGGCGGGGTCTCGACCGCCGGACCGTTGGCGGAAGGCGCGCCGCCGGGGGCCGCTTCCGCGGCCTTGAGCAGGCGATCCAGCGGCAAATACAACAAGTTGTTGCTCCCCTGCGCGTCTAGCAGAACCTTGCTGGTGCGCGAGAGCACCGTTTCCAAGGTTTCCAGATACAAGCGCTCGCGAGTCACCGCCGGCGCTTTTTGATAAGCCGCCAGCAATTGATCGAACCGGCTGGCTTCGCCCTGAGCCTGGGCGATCACCTGCTCTTTGTAGGCCGAGGCCTCTTGCAAGCGCCGCGCCGATTGTCCGCGCGCCCTGGGAATGATTTCGTTGGCGTAGGCTTCGGCCTCGTTCTTCAGCCGCTGCTCGTCCTCGCGGGCTTTAATCGCGTCGCCGAAAGCATCTTGAACCTCATCCGGCGGCTGAGCGTCCTGAAGTACCACCGTGATGATTTGCAAACCGATGCCCTTGCTGCTGTCGCCGGCGCCCTGCAAATCGGCGGTTTTTTCGCCTTTCGGCGCGCTCTTGATCAGCGGCGGCTCGGTCGTTTTCTGAGGAGCGCCGCTCTCGCCGGCCAATTGCAGCGCGCCGGGAGGATAGTTGTCGAGCACTCGCTGGCTTAGGGATTTGATGTCGGCCACGATGTCGCTGCGGCCTTCGGTCAACACGAAGTCCATGGTGCTTTTGCCGATGGTTTCGCGCGCGGCGCTTTCCACGACATGCACCAGAACGCTTTCCGAATCGAGCACGTTGAACAGATAAGCGCGGGGGTCCTTGACCTGATACTGCACCGCCAAGCGTACGTCCACGATGTTTTCATCCTGCGTGAGCATCAGCGCTTCCTTCGGCACCGAGCGCACGCCCGGCTGCTGGCGGTTGCCGCCGCCGCCGGAGCGGTAGCCGATCTCCCGAAAACGCCGCTGTTCGATGTTGACGATCTCGACCCGATCAATCGGAAAAATCCGCAAGTGCGGGCCGGGCAGCGTGGTTTTCAGATATTGGCCAAAACGCAACACCACGCCGCGCGTGCCTTCGTCCACGATGTAGATGCTGGCGATCAACCAACCGACCACCGCGATCAGACCGATGACCGCGCCGATCCCGGCGAAGCCGGGGCCGGAACCGGACGAATCCGGCCGACCGCCGCCGTTGCCGCGCCGGCCGCCGAACAACGCGCCGAACTTGGCCGTCAGCTTGCGGATGACTTCATCGAGATCGGGCGGTCCTTGATCGCGGCCGCCCCCGCTCCAGGGATCGCGGTTGCCGCCTCCCGGTTCATTCCAGGCCATGTCGTACCTCAAACTGAGTCTTTTGAACGTTCAATCCTGTTTATACCGTGGGGCTTTCAAACCCCGAACGCACCCATTCCGCGCGCAGGCCGTAACGCCGGTATAAGAGGTCCACATTACCGCGCGAGGTGCGCGCTTCGATCAACCATTCGCCCGCCGGTCCGCTCTGCTCCGCCACAACCGCCCCCAAACTGAACAGGCGCGCCCGCAGCCGAGACGCCGAAGGCGGCAAGCACAACCAACCGTGCAAAGCCTCGCCCCGCAGCCGTTCCGCCAGCGCCGCTTTCAACAAATCCAAACCCGCGCCGGTCGCCGCCGACAGCCAAACCGCCCGCGCCCGACCGTCGCTGTCTCGCTCCAGGCGCGCGGGTTCTCCGCTCAAATCAATTTTATTGAAGACTTGCAGGCGGGGCACCGACCGCGCCCCGATCTCTTCCAATACCGTTTCGACTTGCGCGATGACCGCGTTTCGGTCTGGATGGCTGGCGTCGATGATGTGCAGCAGCAAACTGGCCTCGCAGGTTTCCCGCAAGGTCGAGCGAAACGCCGCCACTAATTCATGCGGCAGGTGGCTGATGAAACCGACCGTATCGGCCAGCACCACCGGCTCCGCGCCCGGCAGCTCCAACCGGCGCAGCGTCGGATCCAACGTGGCGAACAGTTGGTCGGCGGCATAGACCTCGGCTTGGGTCAGCGCGTTGAACAGCGTGGATTTGCCGGCGTTGGTATAGCCCACCACCGAAACCGTCGGCAGATCGGCCTTGCGCCGCGCCCGCCGCCCCTGCTCGCGCTGGCGTTCGACCCGTTCCAGCCGCAAACGGATTTGACGGATGCGATCGGCCAGCAGCCGGCGGTCGGTCTCTAACTGGGTTTCACCCGGCCCGCGCAGCCCGATGCCGCCGCGCTGGCGCTCCAAGTGCGTCCAGCCGCGCACCAGCCGGGTGGACCAATGGCGCAGTTGCGCCAGTTCGACTTGCAGCTTGCCCTCGAAACTGCGCGCCCGCTGCGCGAAAATATCCAGGATCAGGCCGGTGCGGTCCACCACCCGACATTGCAGGAACGCTTCCAGATTGCGCTCTTGTCCGGGGCTTAGGGCATGATCGAAAATGGCCAGTTCCGCCCCGTTTTGCTGGATCGCCGCCCGAATTTCCTCGGCCTTGCCGCTGCCGGCGAACAAGCGGGGATCGGGAGCCTGCCGCCGCCCGGTGATCAGGGCCACGCGCTCCGCGCCCGCCGACGCCGCCAGCGCCTGAAATTCGCCCAAATCCTGCTCGCCTTCGAAGCCATTTAGGAGTAAATGCACCAAGACGGCGCGTTCACCGCCGCGCGGACGCTCGAACAAACCGCCTCCCGTGACTTTGGTCGAATCGATCAGGCTTGCTCGTTGCCAACGCCGTTCTCATCCGTCGCCAAATTCAGGCGGACGTTCCGCGCCGGCACGACCGTGGAAATGGCATGCTTGTAGATCATCTGGCTGACGCTGTTTTTGAGCAAAACCACAAATTGATCGAAAGATTCGATCTGCCCTTGCAGCTTGATCCCATTGACCAGATAAACCGAAACTGGAATCCGTTCTTTACGCAACGCATTCAAGAAAGGCTCTTGCAGGGAATGACCTTTTGCCATTATGACTCTCCCTTGTTGTTATGGGCCTATAGAAGGCGCATCGAAATACAAACTTAAGTATTTCTTCAAAAATTAAAAAAAGCAGCGCGCCACCCGCTCGATGGCGCATGCCTCCCCAGGCTTGTCCGCCAAAGGGCCGGACCATCACCTTCCCATGATGTGTTACCCGGAATGAATTGAAAGGTCGCGCAAACCGCCTCAGGGAGTACCGACTCGAACCGCCGTCCGTCAAGTCCCTATTTTAACACAAGCGCCCGACGACTTTAGAGAAAAACCCATCCTCGCGAAATCGGACAAGCGTTCGATCCAACAACCGTCCGCCGGCGCTGTCGAGCCAGGTCGCCTGAGTCTCGGCGCGAAGCCAGGTCAGCTGCCGTTTGGCGAACTGGCGGGTCGCCACCACACTCCGCTCCACCATTCTTGCATAATCCGAGCCACCGTCCAGGTAGCTCCACACTTGCCGATAACCGACCGCGCGCATTGAGGGTTTGTTCAAAAGATCGCCCCGCGCCCGCAAGCGCTCCACTTCCGCGATGAAACCCTGCTCCAGCATGTGCTGAAAACGCCGCTCGATGCGCTGGTGCAACACCCGGCGTTCCGCGGGTGCAACGATGAGTTTCAGCATTCTGAACGGCAATGATTCGGCGCGCGAACCAGCATAAAGTTCCGTTAGCGACCGACCTGAAAGCTCACAAACTTCAAGCGCCCGCTGGAGCCGCTGCGGATCGCGCGGATGGATGCGCGCCGCCGCCGCCGGATCGAGTCGCGCCAGCCGGGCATGCAGGCGCGCGCCGCCTTGTTCGACCCATTCCGCCGCCAACCGGGCTCGGACCGCCGCATCGGCGGGCGGCAACTCGGCCAGACCGTGTTCCAGCGTCCGGAAATACAACATCGTTCCGCCCACCAGCAAGGGAATTTTGCCAGCCTCTTGAATCGCGGCGATTTCGCGGAGCGCATCGCTTCGAAAGCGGCCGGCCGAATAGGCCTCCGCCGGATCGAGAATATCCACCAGGCGATGGGGCACGAGTTGGCGAGTCGCCAAATCCGGTTTGGCGGTCCCTATATCCATTTCTCGATAAACCAGGGCTGAATCGACGCTGACCAGCGCAAACGGCCACCGCCGCGCCAGTTCCACCGCCAGATCGGTCTTGCCGGCGGCGGTCGGTCCCATCAGACAGACGACGGCGGGCCGCAATGCCGCGCCTTCAGAATCCGACATCCGCCGTCACCGCCCCCGCCTGAACAATCGATCCAATTCATCGAGGCTCAATTGGATCCAGGTCGGGCGGCCGTGATTGCACTGACCGCCGTGCTCGGTGCGCTCCATATCGCGCAACAGCGCATTCATTTCCAACAGATTGAGCGGGCGATTGGCGTGGATCGCGCCGTGGCACGCCAGACTTGACAGCAACCCCAAAACCGCGGTTTCAGAGCGGTCGGTCGACTCGTAGGCCGACAGATCGGCCAACATGTCACGCACCAAAGCGCCGATGTCCGAGCCGGACAACAACGCCGGAATCTGGCGCACCGCCAGACTTTCCGGGCCTAGCGGCTCGATTGTCAAACCGGCTTGGGCGAACAAGGCTCCGTGCTCCTCAACCAGTTGCCGTTCGCGCGGGCTGACCGCCAGCGTCACCGGCGCCAGCAGCGCTTGGGTTTCCAACGCGCGCTCCGCCAGAGCATTCTTCAGGCGTTGGTATAAAATCCGTTCGTGAGCGGCATGCATGTCGACCACGACCAGGCCCTCGGCGTTTTCGGCCAGGACATAACAGCCGTGCAGCTGCCCCAAGGCATAACCCAAGGGCGCTCGCTCGGGTGCGGCCGCCGGCTCCGGCGCTCCAGCGGTCTCCGGGATCGGAGGATGCAGCCGGCCGTAGCTTTCGAGCCGTTCCTGGATTTCGAACGGCAACGGCCGCTGGTGGCTATAAAACCGGCCGCCATCGCCCGAATTCGACCCGTACCCCCCGGACCACAGCCGCTCGCCGGCCTGAGGCAGCGGCGGCGGCGCTTCGCCGGGCCGCGCCTCC
>ERZ761610.1599-NODE-1599-length-12157-cov-34.754255_pt1 | contig 12157 bp, 12 predicted proteins | sample MGYA00512164_ERZ761610 | MGnify/ENA primary metagenome ERZ761610 (study PRJEB28899, sample SAMN02850038) | bioreactor sludge metagenome | biome: EBPR Sludge; feature: EBPR Bioreactor; material: flocular biomat | place: Australia: Thorneside Wastwater Treatment... | reverse complement strand
GAAGTCTTCATCATTTCATCGCGCCGGCCGATGAAGTAGAGGAACCCGTCCTCATCCATGCGAACCGTATCACCCGAGAACACGGCGATTTCCGGCAGTACCAGTCCCGCCTCGCGTCCCGGGGCATTGAGCGGCAGCGGCTTGTAGCGTTCGGCGGTCTTTTCCGGATCGTTCCAGTAACCCATGCCGACCAGCGCGCCGCGGTGGACCAGTTCGCCGGGCTCATGGGGCGCACAGGGCGAGCCATCCTCGCGCAATACCAGAATCTCGGCGTTGGGGATGGCCTTGCCGATCGAGTCGGGCCGCCGGTCGACTTCGGCGGGCGGCAGATAGGTCGAGCGAAAGGCTTCGGTCAGTCCGTACATCAGGAAGGGTTTCGACTCCGGCAGATGTTTGCGCAATGCGGCCAGCGTTTCCCGCGGCATGCGGCCCCCGGTGTTGGCGAAGTAGCGCAGATGCCGGGTGATCGATTCCGGCCAAGGGAGTTGCGTTAACTGGATATACAGTGGCGGTACAGCGGTCAGTCCGGTGACCTTCTCGCGTTCGATGGCCTTGATCACGTCGCGGGGTAGCAGGTAGTTCAACAGCACCACGCGCGCACCGACATGGAAGGCCGTGGTCAGCTGGCTGAAGCCGGCATCGAAAGAGAGGGGAAGGGCGGCAAGCAGGGTGTCCCCTGAGTGGTTTTCGAGGTAGCTGGCAACGCTCCTGGCGCCGGCTACCATATTGCGATGCGAAAGCACCACTCCCTTTGGCTTGCCGGTGCTACCCGAGGTGTAAAGGATTCCGACAACGTCGGTGTCGATAACGCGATGCCCGGGTCTTTGCGGCGTTGCGAGTAGCTCGCTCCAGCTTGAATAGGAGACCGGGCCATTTGCTGGCAGCGGTTCGGCTGAATCAAGAACGACCACGTGGCGAAGATCGTGGCACTGTTTCAGCGTATCGGCGAGCAGTGCAAGGCGCTCAGGCGAGGTAACCAATACCCGCACATTGCAGTCGCGCATGATGTAGCCGATCTGCTCGGGCTTGAGCAGCGGATTCAGCGGCACGAAGACGCCGCCGGCAGCGGGAGCGCCAAAGCTGGCGATGACCGTCTCGAAACGCTTCTCGAGATAGATGGCGACCCGCTCACCACGTTGAAGCCCAAGGTTCATCAAGCCACCGGCAAAATTTGCGACGGCGTCGTGTAGCTCGCTGTAGTGAACGGTTTCCTTGCCATGGGTGATGGCGGGGAGGTCCGGAAACCGTTCCGCCGAGAGTCTTATCAGATCAGGGAGTAGGGTGGGGTCGCGCATGGGGTCAGACGGGTAGATAAATGACAAGGATTTCGGCAAGCCGAGAAGCATGACAGTGTGTAGTATCTCACAGCCCGATTACGGAACCCCCCTCTATAATGGCGACTCCCGACTCAACGTCTTTGGAGTTAGCCTTGGAAATCAAGCAAGAAGTTTTGGCCATTCTGGACGAGATCCTCAGCCTCGGCGGGCGCAGCGCCGGTTTTACCGACAGGACGCCGCTTCTGGGTGCCATTCCGGAACTCGACTCGATGGCCGTCGTCGCGGTGATCACGAACCTGGAAGAGCGTCTTGGATTCTCCATAGACGACGATGAAATCGACGGGGCGACGTTTGCCACGGTTGGCTCGCTGGTCGACTTTGTCGAGCGGAAGGTTGCTGCCTGAGCGCGATGGCAGTGCAAGAGGTCTTCTTTCTCCCGGCTGCCGGCGGTCAGCGTTTCTGCATTTTTCATCCGCCCCGGGGTTCTGTCGCGCGTGGTGCGGTGTTGTACGTCCATCCCTTCGCCGAAGAGATGAACAAGTCGCGACGCATGGCCGCCCTGTTTTCACGGGCGCTCAGCGAGGCCGGGTTCGGGGTCTTGCAAATCGACTTGCTGGGCTGCGGCGACAGTAGCGGGGAATTTGGCGATGCGAGTTGGGAGGACTGGCGGGCGGATGTCGCCGCCGGCGTCGCCTGGCTTCAGGAACGTCTTCCACTGCCGTTGACGCTCTGGGGACTGCGCGCCGGATCCCTGCTGGCGGCGTCTGTTGCGGTCGACCTCGAAAAAAGGCCGAATTTCGTTTTCTGGCAGCCGGTGATTTCCGGCAAACAGCACTGGCAGCAGTTCATGCGCTTGAAGGCGGCCGCAGCGCTTGGGTCTGGGAACGGGAAGGATGTCCTCGACGGCCTGCGGCAGCAACTGGGCGCAGGAGACAATGTGGAAATCGCCGGCTATTCGATCAGTCCGCGGATGGCGGAAGGGCTGGCCGCTGCCGAATTGCTCTCCGGTGCCGGACAGGGAGGGCGCGTGGCGTGGCTCGAGATGTCAGCGCGTCCGTCGGGGGAAATTTCCCCGATTTCCCTGCAGCGGATCGAGGCATGGCGTGCGGCGGGTTGGCAGGTTGACGCCAGGGCAGTCAATGGGCCGGCGTTCTGGCAGACCAGCGAAATTGAAGAGGCGCCGGCACTGATCGAGGCGACGCTGGGCGTCATGAGAGCCTGGCAATGAAGACCGGCGAACAGGCTTTTCTGTTTTCATGCGCGGGAGAGGCGTTGCTTGGCATCGCTTGTGTGCCGGAGATGGCGGCATCGACCGGCATCGTCGTCGCCGTCGGCGGGCCACAATATCGCGTGGGCAGCCACCGCCAGTTCCTGCTGCTTTCCCGCAGCCTGGCGCGGGCAGGGTTTCCGGTGCTGCGGTTCGATTTTCGCGGAATGGGCGATAGCAGTGGCGCGATGCGCGATTTCGAGGCCGTCGAGGATGACATCGGCGCGGCGATCGATGCCTTCGTGGCTCGCTACCCCGGGATCGAGCGGATCGTGCTTTGGGGTCTGTGCGATGCCGCGTCGGCCAGCCTGTTGTATTGGGAAGCCAGGCGGGATCCGAGGGTTTATGGGATGTGCCTGCTCAATCCCTGGGTGCGCTCCGAAGCTTCGCTGGCCAGGACGCATGTCCGGCATTACTACGGTCAACGCCTTCTGCAGAGCGAATTCTGGACAAAACTGCTGTCCGGGAAGGCTGACATCTTCGGCGCCGCAGCGGGGTTGTTCGCGAACCTGCGGCTGACACGCAAGGGCGCCAGAGCGGAGTCCAGAAGTTTTCAGGGGCGCATGGCCAGTGCGCTCGGGGCGTTCGCTGGGCCGGTCCTGCTGGTCTTGAGCGGGAACGACTATACGGCGAAGGAGTTCCTGCAATATGCCGGCGACGATCCGGCATGGGAAGGCTTGCTCGCCAGGCCGCAGATTGCCACCCTGTCATTGCCGGAGGCCGACCACACTTTCTCCTCAGCCAACTGGCGCGACCGGGTCGCCCAAGGCACGGTGGACTGGTTGAACCGATCCGGATTGGAGCCAGGGGCTGTACCGTCGTCCGCCGGATTCTCCGGGAATGCGATCCGATGACTTCCAGCACGTCGAACCTGCGGGTGGAAACCTACCGCGAAATCGGAGCCTTGCCGGAAGCGGTGTTGGCCGCGCTCGACTGCGCCGAGGCCAGCGATATCGAGCAGGGTTGGCCATGGCTGGACAATCTTGTCCGTACCGTCTTTGCCGCGGATCCGGGTGTGGCCGTACACGTGCTGTACGGTGGCGACGAAGTACTCGCGGTACTGCCCATACGCCATGCCGACGACGGCCAGATCTGGTCGCTAGGCAATTTTTACACGTCGCTTTACCAGCCATATTTCGCTGCCGGGTTGAGTGTCGAATCGCTCGCCCGCCTGCTGGGCCGGATTCGCCAGGTTCATGGCACGATTTCCGCGATGCGCTTCGCGCCCATGGATGTCGATGGGCGGTGTTATCAACTTCTCCTTGCAGCCTCGCGCCAGGCAGGATTGATCGCCTTTCCCTATTTTTGTTTCGGCAACTGGCATCAGCCGGTCGATGCAGACTGGTCATCCTATTTCTCCGCAAGGTCCAGTCAGCTAAAAAATTCGGTCAAGCGGAAGTCACGCGATTTCCAGCAGGCGGGGGGTGTCCTGGAGATTATTTCCGATCAGTCACGCGTCGAGTTCGGCATCAGTGCGTACGAATCCGTCTATGCGGCAAGTTGGAAAGTGCCTGAGCCATACCCTGAATTCGTGCCCTCCCTGATCCGGATGCTGGTTGCCAAGAGTTGCTTGCGTCTTGGGGTCGCGACCCTGGGCGGGCGGCCGATCGCCGCCCAGATCTGGATCGTCGCCCATGGCCGTGCCAGCATTTTCAAGCTGGCCTATCATGAGGAATTCAAACGCTATTCTGCTGGAACGCTGCTTACCGCGGCGCTGATGGCCCAAGTAATCGACACCGACGGTGTGAAGGAGATCGACTACCTGATTGGTGACGATCCATACAAGGCTTCCTGGATGACCAGGCGACGGGAGCGATGGGGGATCATTGCGTACAATCCAGGATCGATTCACGGGGCAATCGGGGCTGCGCGGGAGTACTTGGGTCGCCGGATCAAACCGGCGGTCATCCTTCTTCGCAACAAACTGGCGCGCCACCTAAGTTAGGGTTATCTGTAACCCCCATGAGGCCATGAAACGTTTATTGATGATCGCCTACCATTTCCCACCTCTGGCGGGAAGTAGCGGTATTCAGCGTACTCTGAGGTTTGTTCAGCACTTGCCAAAATTCGGTTGGGAACCGCTGGTTCTGTCAGCCGACCCACGTGCCTATGAGCGAACAAGTGACGATCTCGTGGCCGAAATACCGGACAGCGTTGTGGTCCGGAGAGCCTTTGCGCTCGATACGGCACGCCATCTTTCTGTTGCCGGTCATTACATTGCGGCCATGGCGCGGCCAGATCGCTGGGTGAGTTGGAAACTTGCTGCGGTGAGAGAGGGCATGCGGATGATCCATGAGTTCAAGCCGCAGGCTATTTGGTCTACCTACCCGATTGCCACCGCACACGTTATCGGCGCTGAACTTCAGAGGCGGAGTGGGTTACCATGGATCGCAGATTTTCGTGATCCAATGGCCCAAGAGGGCTATCCGGCCGACTTGATGCTGCACAGGCGGTTTCGGGAGGTCGAGGCGCATGCGGTCCGTCATGCAGTCCTCAGTTTTTTCACAACACCAGGAGCGGCACGCATCTACCGCGAACGTTATCCCGATATGGCGGAACGCATCCAGGTTCTGGAAAACGGCTATGACGAAGAAAGTTTTGCGAATGCTGAGCAACCAGTCTTGGAGCGCGAACCGCTGAATCCGGGAGCGGTTACCTTGGTCCATAGCGGTATCGTTTACCCTTCAGAGCGCGATCCGACTGCACTTCTTGTGGCGATACAGCAGCTGGAGGCACGTGGCCATATCCAAGCGGGTCAGTTCAAGATCCGATTTCGGGCGGCAATCCATGATACGCTGCTGAATGCGTTGGCAAAATCTCACGGTGTCGAAGCTTTCATCGAGACTTGCCCACCAATCCCTTATCGCGAGGCTCTGGCGGAAATGTTGCGCGCCGATGGCTTGCTGGTGATGCAGGCATCGAATTGCAACGAGCAGATTCCGGCCAAGATATATGAGTATCTCAGGGCACGCCGGCCAATCGTGGGGTTGAGTGATCCACAGGGAGACACGGCGGGGCTTCTATATTCGGCAGGAATCGACAAGGTCGCGCGACTCGACTCACCCGATGCCATAAGCGAACTGATTCTTGAAGTATTGTCAGATGAAACGGGAAGGTTGAAACCGGATGATGCGTTCGTTGAGTCGGCTTCAAGATATGGGCGAACCCAACTTCTTGCCGGACACCTGAATAGTATTCACAGCTGAGTTGTTGAATGTTTCTTTGACCACGACAGGTACCCAATCATGTTTCTGCGAAAAAATGTGCATTGGGAATGGATTTTTCAGACGAATACGGGTGCAGGAATGAACAAGAAATCCGTGAGGATCCTTAACTTTCTTCTTCTAGGGCTTAGTTTTCTGATATCTTCTCAGGGAAGAACCGAGGCTTATGATTACATTTGCGGTGATCTACAGAATGCGTATGGCCCATTCGATTACCGATCCGATAAAGACAGCTTAGGTATTGTTGAGAGGTTTCACCTAACGCCTAACGTAATCAATCTTGTGAGTGCACAATCCGCTGGGGCAGTTGGTGGCGACCTGGATTACACTCTTCGTGCCTTTCCAAATCATCATGTTGCCTTGATGGCTATGGCCAGACTTGGAGATAAGGAAAAGTTGGCCAAGCCGCGAGGTGCAAGTTTCAGTGTGGAATGTTATTTCAAACGCGCCTTGAGATTTCGGAACGATGATGCGGTCGTCAAGACGATTTACGCTTCTTATCTTGCAAAAAATGGCAAGAGTGCCGAAGCATTAGGTCAGTTGAATGAGGCTGCACGACTAGGTGAAGATAATGCCAACATTATTTACAATACAGGTTTGATCTATTTTGACCTTAAGGACTATGAAAAATCGCTGTCCTATGCGCACCAAGCGTATCGCATGGGTTTCCCGTTGCCTGGTTTGCGGGATAAATTAAAAAGGGCGGGTAAGTGGAGAGACCCTGTCGTGCAGAATGATGGTGTTTCAGGTGTTATCAGTCCGACTGTCAAATAGCGGATTTCATAGGCAGTGGTACACAATCAACATCGACTTGTGCAACAAATAGCTCAGGTTCGCGAATTTTTTGCATGAATTTCCTCTCTCCCCATCGTGATTCACCCCGCGGGGGCAATTTGCCCAGCGCAGGCGGAGTTCGGCAGGCCGAGGTAGATGAACGGGTTGAGGATGGCTACCCGGACGTGGCTCTCAGCGACCTACCGGTCAAACGCCCGCGAGAAGAGTCGATCCCCGAGTTGCTTGGCCCGATACTTCGTGTTTTCGGCCATGCTTCGCCGGTGGTAACCGGAATCCTCCCTCCTTCCAGTCTGCCAGTCCCATGGCCTCGATCCCGGCCAAGATGACATGCTGTGGATGGTCGTTCCCCCAAGGCACCGCATCCTTCCGTGGTGGAATTGTCGCCCTGGTGTCCCGCCCGGGGATTGCCGCATGGGCGCCAGTGGTGTCGCAGGCGCCCATCGGCCGAGACTTGGGAGACCTTGCCGTCGCCGCCATCAGGCTATCTTTCCCAATTCAGAATCGTGCCCATTGGCAGGGTATGAAATCATATTGCGTCAACGTTGCTCAAGAGGGCGGGAAGATGGAAAGGGGCATCGGGTATATCAAGTGATGGTGAATTGCTGCATAACCAATGGTTTCTAAAATGCTAAATTTGAAAATGCTGGGTCGGGGCGGAGGCTGGCAAGGTCGCTCCGTTCAGGCATTTATCGTTGTGAATAGGGTGGGCTGAATGCCCATGAAAACTAGAGTTTCATTTTCCTCATTTTCAGGATTGGGCAGATTAATGATACACGGGAATCCACAATTCAGTTTATTCATTATCAGTTGTGTATGGACCATGGGCCTGTTTTTTTCGGGACCCGTTGATGCGGCTGAAGAAGGGCGGTTGATCCAGGTTGGGATCCATCGTGCGGTCAAGACCTTGGCAGAGGCGTCACGTGTTGCCAAAGATGGTGATATCGTCGAAGTCGATGCTGGCGATTATGTGCGTGACGTAGCGGTTTGGGCGCAGAATGATCTCACTTTGCGAGTAAAGAACGGGCGGGCCAGACTCATTGCGCAAGGTGCATCTGCAGAGTCAAAGGGTATTTGGGTCGTGCGCGGAGGAAAGATTTCTGTCGAGGGATTCGACTTCATTGGGGCGACGGTTCCGGACCACAATGGTGCTGGAATCAGATTTGAGAAAGGACATCTGAAGATTGATAACTGTCGATTCTTGGAAAACGAGAACGGCATCCTTACGGGGAGTAATGCCGAGTCCACGCTTGAAATTTATAACAGTGAATTTGGCAACAATGGATTTGGCGATGGTCAAAGCCACAATCTATATGTCGGGGCCATAGGAATGCTGAAGGTAACGGGCAGTTATTCTCACCATGCGAAGACGGGCCACTTATTGAAGAGCCGGGCGGGCAAGAACCTGATCTTCTATAATCGGCTGACCGACGAAACCGGCGGTACGGCCAGTTACGAACTCGAATTCCCCAGTGGCGGATTGGCCTATGTTGTGGGCAATGTGATTCAACAGAGTTCCACCACTGATAATTCGAATGTAATTTCCTTTGGGGCAGAAGGATATAGCTCCCGGGAAAACCGTCTCTACCTGGCCAATAATACGCTGGTCGACATGCGTCCTCAGGGGGGGCAGTACTTGCGGGTAAAGGCAGGGGCGGAAGTAGTAGCCATCAACAATCTGTTGGTAGGCAAGAGCAGGCTGGAGGCGGCGGGCGCTGGTGAGTATCGGAACAATTTCAATGTTGATCTGGATGAATTTGCGCTGGCCGTTCGCGAGGACTTCCACCTCAAACCCGGTTCAAGACTGATTGGCAAAGCCGTTGCGGTCGATGCAGTTGATGGAATCGCTCTCCGCCCAACGGCAGAGTATAAGCACCCTCGCTCGATTCGAGTGCTGAAGGATGGAACGCTCAGCCCGGGTGCAATGCAGTAGGCGATCGGCGTCGCCAGGAAGGTTTTTCGTGTTGAATATCAGTAACGCTGTTGTCTCGGGTAGTCCGGTGTTCGCATCGCAGGAGATTGCCACTCTCGCGAAAGGTGCAGGTCATCTTGCGGCTTGGCGGAGCCTGATCGAGACTGGTGGCAAGGACTTCTCCAGGCTTGTGAGAGAAGTGTCCGGTGATTTCTCAGTTGGACTCGTTGATGAAGCGGGGCGTACCCTTCTTGCGGTCGACCGATTTTCGATTCGAAGTCTGTGTTATCGCCTTGTCGATGGCGAACTGCGTTTCGCGGCGCGCGCTGACCAGTTGGCAGACCCGACTTCTGAAGTTGACCCGCAAGCCATCTTTGATTACCTGTACTTCCATGTGATTCCGTCGCCACGAACCATTTTCAAGGACATTTTTCGTTTGCCACCAGGACACTGCGCAATATTCGAAAATGGTTCTCTCAGCGTCCTGCCCTATTGGGTGCCTGAATTCTCCGAATTGGCGAAACCTTCTTTCGTGGATTTGCGAGCCGAGTTCCGACTGTTGCTACGAGATGCCGTGGTTCGGCAACTCGATAGCGGGAAACCAGGATGCTTTCTGAGCGGTGGAACCGATAGCTCGACGGTTGCGGGAATGATCGGGGAGGTGTCGGGCGAGTCCGCGGCAACCTATTCCATTGGTTTTCAGGCGGAAGGCTACGATGAAATGGAGTATGCACGAATCGCGGCACGCCATTTCAAGACCGAGCATCACGAGTATTACGTGACGCCCGACGATCTGTTGCACAGCATTCCTTCTGTGGCTCAGTGCTACGACCAACCCTTCGGCAACTCCTCAGCGTTACCCGCGTATTACTGCGCCAAGATGGCGCGAGAGGATGGAATCAGCAAGATTCTCGCGGGCGATGGCGGTGACGAGTTGTTCGGCGGAAATACGCGGTATGCAAAGCAAAGGGTATTTGGTTACTACGATTCAGTTCCTCGGATCTTCCGAAATACCTTGCTGGAACCAATGTTGCTCAAGACGCCGCTGGGAAGATTGCCGGTGGCGCGAAAGGGGGCGAGCTACATAGAGCAGGCCAAAGTGCCGTTGCCGGATCGTAACCAGATATACAACATGCTCTATCGATTGGGCGTCAACCAGGTCTTCAACCGGGACTTCCTTGCCGGAGTGGATGTCGATGATCCAATCAGGCAACAGCGAGTCGTCTGGAACACGGCACTTGCCGAGTCGCAAACGAATCGCGAGCTGGCTTTCGATTGGCGTTATACCTTGGCGGAATGTGATCTGCCGAAAGTGGTGGAAACCACGGCCTTGGCTGGCATCAAGGTGGGATTTCCCATGCTTGATTACGGGCTGGTCGATTTCTCAACCAAGCTGCCTACGAGTTACAAGTTGAAAGGCTTGAATTTGCGCTGGTTCTTCAAGGAGGCATTGCGCGGATTCCTGCCCGATGAGATTCTTGCCAAGAAGAAGCAAGGTTTTGGCCTGCCGTTTGGGGTATGGGCTGCCAAGAATGCAAGATTGAGGAGTCTCGCTGAGGACTCTGTTCGTGGTCTGGTTGATCGCAACATCCTTCGAGGGGATTTTGTCGACGTGTTGTTCAGCCGCCATCTCCATGACCACCCCGGCTACTATGGTGAGATGATCTGGATTGCAATGATGCTGGAGCAGTGGCTCCGGCGAGATCTGGCGGTCGATCCTTGACCCAGCAATCGAATTACCAAGTATGCTCGGCCTCGTTTGATTAGCCACAATGCTCCACAACCGTGATTACGTACTCATGTCGAGTGCTGCAAGAGAAGGCGGCACGAGCCAGACGGTACAGGATCGTCTTCAGATCGAAGCGAGGATTGAAACGGTACTCCCCCCGAGTTCGATACGGGCGCACAAAGCCTGTCGGCCAGCACCTCGCCACCAGCGCCTGATGCCACTTGCCTTCCCCCGATCCGTACCGCTCCAGAGACGTCGGCATCGACAACCACTGCCGAAACGGCACTTTGCTGATTCCCATGGTGCATTCTCAGTGTTCAATGTGCGTCCATGTCTCACCCCGACAGGCTTATCACATGAGCTGGTAGAACGTTGTGGGTAATCAAATCCAACGAAAGATGGCCGCGGGCGCTACGTGGATGGTGCTGTTCAAGCTGATTGAGCGCAGCATTGGTCTCATTAGCACGCTTATCCTGGCGCGCATCCTTAGTCCGTCCGACTTTGGTGTCATTGCGATGGCCCTGTCATTTATCTTCTTTGCCGAGCAGTTGACTGCTTTCAGCTTCGACATCGCCCTGATACACAATCAGTCGGCCACGAGGGAGCATTTCGATACGGCTTGGACCGGCAACTTGCTCCTGGGTTTGTCAATCACACTCTTCATGCTGCTGGCAGCATACCCGATCGCCTACTTCTATAAGCATCCTGAACTGGTATGGGTGGTTTGCGCGTTGGCTCTTGGCCCGTTGATCAGCGGTGCCGAGAACATCGGTGTGGTTGCATTTCGCAAGGAGCTCAATTTCCGTAAGGAGTTTCTCTTTCAACTCAGCCGAAAAGCAGTCGGCTTCCTGATCGTCGTGCCAATGGCCGTGATAGTTCGAAACTACTGGGCTCTGGTCGCAGGAATTCTTTTCTCAAAGCTCGCCGGTACCGTGGTCAGCTACTTGATGCATGCGTATCGCCCACGCTTCACATTGTCGCGAGTGGGCGAACTTATGGGGTATTCCAAGTGGCTTCTAACCAACAACTTGATTGGCTTTTTTCAGGCCCGAACTACTGATTTTTTCATAGGCCGTCTTTTTGGCGCCGGCCCTCTCGGCGTTTACAACATTGCCTACGAGTTTGCACATCTGCCCTCGACCGAACTGAGTGCGCCGATCAATCGCGCTTTGTTGCCCGGCTTTGCGAAGATGACTGATTCCGAGGAAGTGAGCCGGGGCTATGCTAACGCCCTCTCCATGATGGCCATGTTTGCCGTCCCGTGCTCGGCTGGGTTGGCAGTGCTAGCCCCTTTTTTCGTCCCCGCAGTCTTGGGTGCCAAGTGGCTGGCTGCGGTGCCTCTGATGCAAGTCCTTGCATTTAACGGTGCTGTTCTGATGTTCCATTCGCCGGCGTATTCGGTGTTGATCGCAAGAGGTTATCCGGGTGTGACCGTGATTCCCAACGGCTTGTACGTGTTACTATTGGCGAGCCTGATTGCCTCCATGGCCTTGGGTTCTTGGCAGCCTGGCTTGCTGGGAGTGGCAATGGCGGCCTTGCTCAGTTCCCTGTTGTGTACACCTGTTTACCTGTACATTCTCCTGCACAAGCTGTTTATCTCGCCCTTGGTGTTTCTTCGTGCGATCGTCCGTCCGGTTGGGGCATCGGCCCTAATGGCGCTTGTCCTTGTTTGGTCGTTGCCCGCCTATGAACGAACCATGTCGGAAGTTGCCGCGGCGGGTTGGCTATTGCTGGGGGTGGGAGTGGGTTCAATCGCCTATGTCTTGGCGCTTGCGGCGCTGTGGGCTCTCGCCAAGATGCCGCACGGTCCGGAACGGGTGGTGTTTGAACGCGTGAAGGAACTTGTCGCCAAACTGGAGTCGTCGCCTCCCCCTGCGTCAGAATAGTTGTCGCCTCGATAGGAAGTTGAACCTGGGGGCGACGAGGAGGAGAAATGGCACGGTACGGAGAAGCATT
>ERZ761610.1598-NODE-1598-length-12159-cov-47.938533_pt1 | contig 12159 bp, 11 predicted proteins | sample MGYA00512164_ERZ761610 | MGnify/ENA primary metagenome ERZ761610 (study PRJEB28899, sample SAMN02850038) | bioreactor sludge metagenome | biome: EBPR Sludge; feature: EBPR Bioreactor; material: flocular biomat | place: Australia: Thorneside Wastwater Treatment... | reverse complement strand
GGAATTAGCTCAGAACTTAGTTCCGTTTGGCTTTAAACTGTTCTTAAACCAACAGCCTATTAATGAACTGACCGACTCGGAGTTAAAAATCGGCTTTGGATTAAATACCCGCCACGATCAAGCTCAGATCAACTGGTTTGAACTCAGTCCCAAATTTTTTCTACGAGGGCAGGAAATTGATCCCAGTAATATTCTTCGCTTAGGCTCAGGCGGAGTAATTGAATACGATAATAAATTGTATTTGGTCCCTCAAAAACAAATACCGTCGCTTCGGCTACTGGAAGAATTTTGGCGCAAACTTCAACAAAGCAAAGTTGAGTCCTCGCGACGGGGCCGCGATACCTATTATCAATTACCGCGCAGCCAAACGTTATTTCTTCTGGCTCTACGCAAGGCGGGCATTCCTTTCCAAGGTGATGCGGACTGGAACGCCCTATGTGAGTTCTATGATCATTTAGGTGAAACCGCACAGACTCCTCTGGATGTACCGAAAACAGTAAAGGCTGATCTAAAACCGTATCAAAAAAACGGCGTACAATGGTTAAATGATTTGTATCGATTGCGCCTAGGGGCCCTTCTAGCGGATGATATGGGCCTTGGAAAAACATTGCAGACGCTGGCCTTCTTAGAAGGCTTAAGAGTCAATGACGACATGGGGCCGGTCCTAGTCGTAGTTCCATCATCTCTTGTATTTAACTGGAGCAATGAAATTGAAAAGTTCACACCGGAAATTCCCGTCGCCATCTATTCAAATGATTCGCGCGAACATATCGCTCACCTCGTTTCACAAAAGAAAACCAAACTCGTTTTAATTACCTACGGTTTGATGTTAGAACACAGCGAGGTTGTATGCCGCCACCCTTGGAATGTGATTATTTTCGATGAGGCTCAAAACTTAAAAAACATTAATTCTAAACGGACGTCGGTCGCGCGTGCATTGAAAGCCAAATTTAAAATAGCTCTCACTGGGACACCAATGGAAAATCACTATGGCGAATTTTATTCCCTGATTGATTTACTAGTTCCTGGCTGTCTTGGTCCGTTAGAAGATTTCCGCCGTGGCTACGTGAATACCCCTGTCATCGATTACGAGCTAGTTCAGAGTTTGAAATTAAAAATTAAACCGCTAATTTTACGACGAGCTAAAAAAGAAATCCTAGATCAGCTACCACCCAAGCAAGAAACGGTGGTTAAAATCGCGTTTGAAGAACAGCAGAAAGATATTTATCGCAATGTAGCTCTATCTTTTAATCGTCGCATTCATGAAGTCATGGCCGTTCAAGGTGTTGCCGAAGTTCAATTGGAAATGTTTACAGCACTTTTGCGACTACGCCAAGTCTGTTCCGATCCAGCGTCCCTTCCAGACGTGAAGTATGACAAAATCCCACCCAAACTAGAAACCTTACTAGATTCGGTTAAAGAAATCGTTGAGTCTGGAGAAAGTATTTTGGTGTTCACCCAGTTCTTACAAACACTAGAGCATACTGAGAAACTGTTAAACGAAGCCGGCGTACCTGTACGAGTTATCCACGGTGACATCAGCGCCAGCAAACGCCAAAAAATTATTGCTGAATTCACAAACTCCACTGATGCCTGCGTATTACTGATGACTCTTAAAACTGGAGGCGTCGGCTTGAACTTAACAAAAGCTAGTTACGTCTTTCACATTGAACCCTGGTGGAACCCGGCCGTAGAAAATCAGGCGACTGATCGCGCCCATCGCATGGGACAAACAAAGGCTGTGCAAGTTTTCAAATACATCATGCATGAATCACTGGAAGAAAAGATCGAGATCTTAAAAGATCGCAAAGATCAAAAATTCCAATCGTTGTTCACAGATGATGAACAAGTAACCGAAGCAGACACCAAAAAAGCCACCGGTCCCCGTTCGTTATCCAAAGATGACTTTGAACGTTTAATTCGTATTTAAAATCAAGACACCGCTTCAGACTCAGTCATCCCTATCGTTAACCTTTTATTCATAGTTTTTCCTCTTGATCAAATCGAAAACCTCAAGTTAACTCTAGGTTAATGGCTAAAACAAAAATCCCGTCAGGGATGTATAAATCGGATTTATCAGTAGGTGAAGTATCAAAACGATCTGGTGTTGCCGTGTCGGCATTACATTTTTACGAAGCCAAGGGATTGATTGCCTGCCAACGTACAGAAGGAAATCAACGACGCTATCATCGTGATATCCTTAGGCGAGTCTCGCTAATTAAGATCGCACAGAAGTTAGGAGTCTCCCTCAGCGAAATCAAAGCCGCATTTAAAGAACTACCACCCAATCATCAAGCGACACCTGCGGAATGGAAAGCGATGTCCTCAAAATGGAAGAAAACACTCGATGATCGCATCGAGCATTTAAGTCAGCTTCGTGATCAACTCACATCTTGTATTGGTTGTGGCTGTTTATCGATGAAGGACTGCCCTCTTCGCAATCCTCAGGATCAGCTCGCTACGCATGGGCCTGGTGCTCAGTTATTAGAATAGCTACTGCTGAACAGACAATATCCCATCGTCTTTAATTTCCAAACTCGAATCGGGGAATTCCTGTAACGATAGCTTTTTTATAAGAATAATTCCGCGTCGAGACTGATCCACTTCAATTCGCTGTGGATCGCGCTTTTGGACAAATGGAACAATTTGTCCCGAAGCGAACTCACCGCTCGGATGAATTTCGATTCGAACCAGTGGGGCCACCGCGGCGTATCCCGCAAGTGAGATCCCCTTACCTGTCATGAAATTTCCTAGGCTATATACGATAATTCTATTCTTATAGAGCTCAAGACCGCGCGGCACATGAGGACCATGCATAATGATAACGTCCGCACCCGCATCAATCGCTTCATGAGCGAAATCAATGGAATCACCGCGTTTCTCACCAAGGAACAGTTCCATACCTCGGCGAATGTACTCTGCGCCCGTACCTTCACGACCCGCATGAGCCGACACGATCACAAGTTCATTATTACCTTTTAAATTTTTAATTTCCGAAATGGTATCGGCGTAGTCCACAATACTTCGAGGCGCCTTATAAAAATCAGTGGCTATCAAGGCGATTTCAGTTTCACGTACTTTGAAACGAGCAACCTCGCCAGATTTACTGGAATACTGAATCCCAGCTTTTGCCAAAGTTTCCTTAGTCGATCGTACACCGGCTGCACCGAAATCTTTTACGTGGTTGTTAGCTAAACTCATCACGTTAAATCCCGCATCTTTCAATACGGACACCATACGTGTTGGTGTTCTGAACGCAAAACGATTAGGCCCCGTTGATTTTCCATCTGCCTGTGGTGGTCCGTCAAAGAAGGTTCCTTCAAAATTTCCAAACCGAATATGAGCGGCCTTTAGCCAGGGTAATGCGGGATCAAACAATCCCTTACCATCATTCGCGGGTAACGCATTTGAAGGATAGGTAGTACCCATCATGATATCGCCTACGGCGGATATCGCAATCGTGTTCGCAGCTTGTGCTAATGAAATTAAAAACAAAAGACTAAAAAATATACCCCGAACCATGAACACAGTCATAATACGGCTTTGGCTATCCAACCAGCATAGAAAATGCAGTTGGTAAAACTTTCCCGCACATAACGGCGCCTTAACTATTTTTCAATTTCAGCTGCGACCTATGCGAGTTCAAGGAGAAGTACAGAGGCCCCCAAAGGAGCCTCTGCATATACACTTAAGGTGTCCACCAATTTGATTCCGAACCATTTACATACAGTTTAGATGTTGTGCACGCATACACAATTTCTAATTTGTTAGCCGAATCCGAAATCACGAATGATCCCGATTTATACCACAGAGAACACGCGCTGTCGTACACAAGGTCTTTTGTAGAAAAATCGATAATCCATGTTCCGCTGTAGGGTTGATGTTTGTTATCAACTTCTACTACAAAATCGCCCTTCATACCAAAGGAGCCAGACATTTCCATCTTACCTTTATCAAAGGCTTTCGCTGTACTATCGGGAGTCATCACGTAATTCCATTTTTGAGAGTAGCTATAGTCCATTTTATAACTATGCTCTTCCCCGCTGAAACTACCTGTGTAGTCTGAACTAGAGACTAATTTACCCGCTACGTTTTTGTATTCCCAAAAGCCAGAGTGAGTGAAATTAAATGCAAATCCCGTCGACGGATCTACAACCTTGAATAACGGCAAAGAAAAATCACCGCGCATTCCCCCGTAAACACCTTTTACCGTTTCATCTAGATCACGGTATGTGATCTCACCTTTTTGCGTAATCGTCACGCCACCCATCGCTTCATTAGAACAATCCATCGTGTAGGTCTTAATAGCTGCAATTCCATCTCCGTCAGCGTCCGTTGCTGGATCTGGATTTACAGAATAGCAGGAAACTGCGTGCGTACGTAGAGCACTTGCTGAAACGCCCGACAATCCCGACACCATTGTTGGCGCCGTATTGGATTGAGGAATGGCCGCGAATTGAGTTTTCAGTTGCTGCAGCACAAGTTTCGATGACGTACTATCTAGTGGTTTACGTCCATCGCCACCGCAGCTTAAGACACTCAAACACGACAAAGCTAGAAAACCGTGGATAACAGTTTGTAGTCGCATAATTCACCCTAGAAGTTATAGGTTACAGACGCTTGTGATAAAAACTGATTGCCGTTAATATCGCCGCTGGTTCCAGCCGTTAATACACCATCAAGAGTCAAGTTATTATACTTAAATCCAAGCCCAGCAGACGCCGTCGTGTTTGAAGCGATACCATCGGCATCTGTTGATGTGCCGGTTTCATCTTTAGCACTACCTAATAAAAGATTTTGAGACACAGACCCGCGGAATGTCACCCATGAAGCGACTGGTGTTTCGATACCAATAAAAATTGGCAGTTGAGATTTAGATATTTTCTTACCTTCAACATCACGTTCAGAAACCTCTAACCGAGTGCCAAAATAAATATCAGCATCAGCCTTTTTCATAGAACGGTCTTCGATACCAAGCTTGATATCTAAATCCTTAATTGTTGTAGATACATTTGCGGCATCGTCTTTTGAGTTACCATATACAATAGACCCAAAGTATCGGTAGTTGATATTTTCTTTAGCTGCACCAACTAGGATGCCCGGAGCCGTGTTGATTTTTTTATTGCCGGCAGTAATTTCCGCCGTGGACACTAAAGACACATGAGCATACACATACAAATCATTGGTAATCGTACCCCATTTTCCGATTACAGTCGTTTCTTTAGTACCCGATTTTTTATTATCTACCGAAGAAATGGAACCACCAAACGCCATATCACCCACTCCGTATAGAACTTCAACGGGGTTGTTTTGCCCAAGATAACCTCGGCTCGTTCGTAAATCGCCGCTCGCCGTGATCGCATTTGTATTCTGATGACCCGCATACACAAGCAGTTTGTTAGCGGATGCTGTTTGCATTAAAATACCACCCTCTGCCGACGTTCCCGCAGCACCAAATTCAAACGTTAAAATGGGACTTAATTTATTAATGTAGGCTGGATTTTTAAACGCAGTCTGAACATCCACTAAATGATCTGCGCCTTGCAATGCCGCTACTCGTGCCTTTGAGGCAAATGTAACTGATGCGAAAAGAGAAATCACAATGACCGAAAATAACTTCATATATCCCTCCCTGAGATAAAAATTAGTTTGTGTTTGAAAATACAATCTAGAAAAGTAGAAAATGAATTTAGGGAGGAGTCAAAAAAAAGAATAGCAACTGAAACCAAAAATTTCAGTTGCCTAGTAGATAAATTTAAGGATGTTGTTCCACGCGAGTCGGTGGCAATTTTGTGCGAGCGACTTCGGGTCCAAGTAAGTAACTAATAACATCTAGAGCACTGTATGTACCCTGTCCGGCCTTCACTAAACGACCCACATTATTTAAATCGTCACCGGCCGTTAACAAGTGAATTTCGGGCGTTCCATCGGCTTGGATTTGCGCCATACCGATATCCGCCATCAATGCATTACATAAACATTTTCGACCGACAGTGTCCTCTTCAAGGCCACCCTTTTTGATGTAATCAGCAACAGGTTCTGCCGGGCAACGTTGCCCTAGTGTTCCGTCTGGTTTCTTGTAGGTGTGGCGAAGGTAACCTAAATCACAAATACGTTTACGATTTAAATAATTTGCTTTTTCAGAAATACTGCCCGGCAAGCGAGCTGCTTTAAAAGGAAAACCTGTCGGAGACGACCGTGGGTCAGTAAAAATCCAACCACCTTCTGGAGGCGTAGTCGTCATAATTGTTTTGATGGCATCAAGCCTTAACGCACGATCAACTCCCGATTCCTCAGAGAACGCAAATAATGTTCCCACCTGGATGCCATGAGCACCTTGATCGCGAACAGCTTTCATTTTTTCAGGAGTCGCATAGTCACCAGCCATCCAGAACGGAAGATCGAGTGCCGCCATATCAGCCAAGTCCACCTGATCACGCACACCGTAAATAGGTTCACCCCGTTCGTTGAGCTGCATCTGTCCTCGCGGAGGCGCATTGTGACCGCCCGCTAAAGGGCCTTCCACGATGAATCCATCTACACGTCCCGTAGATTTCTTTTTCAAATTTAAAGCTAACGTTGCTGAGGATACGATGGGGAAAAAATACGGACGTTTGAGCGGCTTAAGATCCATACCTTCCATCACTACCTGTGGGTCAAAATACGTAAATACATCTTCGCCGTCAGCCACTGGAATTTTTAAGGCCGCTTTTTTATTTTCGCATAATAAGTCTAACACTCCTGGAATTTCGCGCGGAATACCCGCACCCATGATGACATAGTCGACATCCGCAAGCATCGCTCCGTATAGACAGGCCAAATTAGGTAAATGAATTTTTTCCAATAAGTTAACGCCAACAACGCCGCAATGGCCTTCCTTTGCTAACCAAACTTCAACGAAACAGGCCGCTACTGTTTGCTGCAAAAGCGCAGTCGGCGACACGACATTGTACATAAGTGCGCGTTTATACGGTTGGCCTTTCGGACGACCGCCTTCAATATAAAATGCGTCGATTATTTTTTGAGCAATAGTTTGTGACGGAAACGCTTTTAAAGCACGGCGAGTGTTACCATCAAGGTCACCATCCTGAAGACGTCGAACCAAAACCGAGTTAATGGCCGTACCCGACACAATACCGAGTTGACCAGTCAGAGACACGGTACGAGCCAGTTTCCAATCAGAAACCGCGATCCCCATACCACCTTGAATAAGAACAGGATGATTAATTTTCATATGGCCCGAATCTATATGGCCCTACAAAATCTCTCAATCACTTCCCCAATTTTAACGCTGTGCCGGGAACTTTTTGCAGGGTTTGGCCTTAATTCAGTACCTATTTTTTCATCTGTGGTGAGGGCGGCTTAGTCGGCGGTACCTTTGGTTCCGGGATCGAAGCCGGTGCTGTATCATTCACTGGATTAAACATCATCGGATAGATCACTACTAAGCCTCCAAATGCGATAAGAACAAGCAATGCAATAGCTGCAAAGGTATTTTTTTTCATCAGTCCTCTCCCTTGTTAGAATTGTGTTAAAAAAACGTAATCCGTAACATAGGAACGTTTGCAAAATATCGACCTAGTTTTTCAGCATGTAGCCAAAAACAATCTGTGCACATAGAAAAAGTCTGTGAATTTCTGCCCGATTCCGCACCAAATAGCCCCAATATATTAGAAAAATTATTTTGACAGGCGAAGGCCCCAGCGCCCACGTGACAAAACATCGTTTGGATCCAGATGTTTCTTAAGATCCTCATAAATTTTTAGATACTCTGGATTTTGCCTCATTTGAGTTTCCAAAGCCACACCCGCTCGTAAACCATATCGATAAATAGGATAGCCCGCACCCCACAAGGCTTCATGACAGCGCTCATAGCATTCTTGCAAATCTGACTCACTGATTCCCATACTTTGGCTATCGGCAATTTCAGCAATCATTACAGCACACCGACTACTAACCACGGAAACCGTAGCACTGAACGACAAATTGTAGTCTGAAAAAATCTGGGTAACAATGGCTTTAACTTTTATAAAATGCTCGGCTTGACTCGGAAACAGCGGTCCAATCCAATTCATTTTTTTTGGTATTTTGATATTCTCGCCAATCGAATTCAAAACAAAGGCGTCGCTCGGTATTCCTGAATATAGCTGCGTCAGCAGTTTTAAATTTTCGAATTGATTTCTATATAGTGACGTCGCTGGCAACCAATCCATAAACCGCTCAATCCAGCTAACGAGCGTCGCTGAAAAAAAGAACGTTCGCTGATTTGGAAAGCATTCTTTAATCATTTTTTTTCGAACGCGAACTAAATCGGCTGGACCAGATATGTCTATTGTCGCTACCCACTTCATCCTGGAATCTACTTGATGCCGCGACGTTTTCTGAATTCTCTCTAGATTTCCGATGTGGGGAACACTGGTCAAAACGTCCAAAATTTTCAATCGACTGATCGAGGCAATCGCAAGCGCAACCTCGTGCTCTGTTTCCAAGAAGACCGTGCAAAACGAAGTTTGTTTATTTTTGGGTTTTAGATGTACTACCATTTTGGTAACGATAGCCAAATGAGTCTGATAAAAAATTCTATCCAGATTTAATCCAACATCATGCTGATATAGACCTCTCACCAAAGACGCTCCATCAGATACTAGTTGCGGACAGAACCAGACACCATCCGGTTTTAAAACTTCTACGACTTTACTATTTCTTTCATGATCACCAGCTGAAGTATGACCAAAACCTCGTTCTAAAAAATTTCCAACAACAGAGGATGAACGATCAGAGCCCGTGATATCCAGTACCCATTCCGACTTATGTTCTAATAAAAAATTAGCTACTTGTTCTTGCGTAACACCCGGTTCAATTTCTATTGTTCCTAGGTCAGCATCATAATTCAAAATTTGATTTAGACGCCGCAAATGAACCAAGATAGAAACGTTTTCAGTTAAATTGGAATCCCCGTAACCCCAGTTATGTCCCGCTGACACCAAGTGAAAAGGCGCTTTTAGTTCATCCAGTTTCAGCACCAAGCAACGAAGCTCATGGCGATCTTTTGGGTATACAATCATCGAAGCCGGATGCGCCTCAAAATCAGTAGTCGAATGACTCTCTGAACGTCCCTCAAATAGGATGTCTGCGCTATTTAGAAAGTCCTGAAGTGTGATTAAAGTCGTCTTGTCTAGCATCATGAAATAATTAAAACCCAAGGATGCAGAACTTTTGACTTTAATTTTGCCTTTAACTAGTAATACTGAACGCATGTGCGTACACCTTAAACTTGGCAGGATTAATTATGGAGTATAAAGAATACATACAATTCAGCGATTACATGAAGGACCTCTTCGAAGAACGTAAGAGCAAAAATCCGTCGTATTCTGTGCGATCATTCGCTAAATTTTTAGGTTATCGCAATCCAACTTTAGTAAATGATATCCTCCGAAAGAAACGAAAACCCACGGTGGAAATGGCGCTTAAACTATCCCACAAACTTTTCTATGGAAAACACCAAACGGAATACTTAGTTAAAATTTGCGAATACGAGCGCGCAAAAAACTTTGAAGAGCGTGATCTTATCATGAGTGGCCTTCGCAAGCTCCTGGCGCAAAGACAATGGAAAATTATTGATCTTAAACAGTATGATTTGCTGACCCATCCGCACGTCATGCTGATCTATACTATGATGGCATTAAAAGACTTCAAGCCAACGCTGGCTTATATGAACAAACGTTTTCGTTTTAAAATTACTCAAGCTCAAATGGATCACGCTATAAAAACTTTGCTGTCACTAAACTATATTAAGTCGAATAAAAAAGGGGGCTATGAGTACAGCAAGGAAAATACCGTCATTACCGCAGGCGATATCGGCGTAAAGTCGCAAATTAATAATAAGTTCCACCGCAACTTGCTTCAAATAGTACAAGATATTTTTGTTGAGCTACCATCGGATATCCGCGATGTAAGATCAACCACTATAGGAATTCGCAAACAAGATTTCGAATTGATTCGCGATGAAATCAAAGCGGCTCACCAAAAGGTGATCAACTATGCGGTTGATCACGATACGGATGAACTCTATATCATGACCACGCAGTTAGTCCCGGCTACACAGCCGATTAGTTAGACGTATCTCCGACACACGAAAGAACTTCGTGGTATTCGTAAATTGTACGATTTCCGGGCTTGATTGCATCAAGTGTTTTTTTGATGCGGTCTAAATTTACAGTAGGGTCTTTTGTTAACTCTACACAAAATACGTGTCCGCCTTCAAATCCCCAAGCGGTCGTTACGAAATGATCAATATGGCCTTCAACAAGTAAAGCAGCCATTGATGCGCGCAACGCCTTATAAGCATCCGCATCGAATCCAGTAAAGCCACCCAGCATTTTCACTGACATCGCACGGTTCGGGATCTCGCCACCTGGACCAGGTTCGGCCATTATTTTCACGCTACCTAAAAGCAGCCACAAAACTAAAAGATACTTCATAATGAACTCCTCACCAACTAGCACAACCCAAAAAAAAAGCCCTGTCTATTCTTAAAAAAGTTTCGACAGGGCATTATTTAATTTAACAATTTTGTGAAATTGCTAATTATCTTCTAAAGCCAGAGTTAAGTGGCTTGAACCAACATGCGGGACGCACGCCCACTTTATGACCACCTGCTGTAAAGCACGAATACTTCATCGCTTCAGCTTCAGCTTGCGGCGTGTCTTGTCCGCCAGAGAAACCTTTAGCTGGAATAACATTTAGGTCCCATTTCGCCGTGCAAAGCGCACCAGAGAAATATGTATCCAAACGACATTGCGCTTTAGGATGACTTACAGATGTTTTATTCACTACTGTTTTATCAGGAGTGTCAAACGAAGGCGCTGGAGCCGCTTGACGTCCACCAATTGAATGAAGAAGAGTCGCTAGTGAGTGACCACCTAAAGCTGTACGGATACACCATGCTTGCGCATTTGCATTTCCGTTCCAAACGGCGTCACACGCTTGCTGAACGACCGGAGGTGTTCCGCGAAGTCGGCGATAAAGGCTATTTCTTTGTTGTTCTTTCCCCCAGATGTACTTAGCACATACATTTGTTGCAAAGAAATCAGATTCACCTTCTGCTGATGCCCAGTCTGTGCGTCCATAGAACGAATAACCACCGAAATGGTGACCTAATTCATGACAAACTACTAGGGCAAAACCATCTTCAGTTACTTCTGGACGACGAGCTAAACCGCCGTACATGTTCACCATCCACGTTTTACCACTTTGCGATGCCGACGCATTCACGGTTGGATCGGACCAACGTTTTTCTACTGTTAATTTGATTCCTTTAGCCGCGGCTACCGGAGTCCAAATAGCCATCACCTCATCAATGATTTGGTTAAATCGTTGTTCTGTGATATTCGCCACACGACCGGTGTCGAATTGGTGCAAATTATTGTCTGGTAACGTCCACTTCATCTGTGGATGACCATAATATACGTGTCCATAGCGTAGTTGTGCCTGCGCTGCCCCTGCCAAAAATAAAAGTACTAACATCATTGTTTTCATAACAACCCCTTGTATTAGTTATAATCAAAAAAGGTAGGCCAGCATTTTTACGGTTACAACAAAAAAACTGTGACTTGGGGTGTGAATTATTTTTCCCGCCCCCATTTCTGGCATAAATCTAGCAATCTAAACTGACATAGAAAACTCGAGGTAACGTGTTGATATGTAAGGAACATTCTTCTATCACTAGAATTCGCATATATTTGCTGGTCATTTCACTCGGCCTGTTTGCGTTTACTGATAGCGAATTCTTCCGACGAAACTTCGACTTTCAACGACTTTTGTATCAATATGAAACACTGGGCCCTTCAAACAGCTATCAAAACAAACTGGGAATTGAAATCGAAGGTTACTATACCGAAAAAGGCGCGACAGACGGCAATTTTTCATTAACTCCGTATAGGGATTTAATTGATCTCAGTCGTACCAGCCTTGGAACAAACGGCTTTAAAACTCTCCGTATCGAGGACCTAACCAAAACAGAACTCAAAAGCGGAGCCGTTGGGCTATTTTATAAATCAGTAGCGGATCCCGACTCCACTGAAAAGCGCCTTTTATTTATCAGCGATGTATCTATTTATCAGATCGGAAGAGCGTCGTGTAGGGAAAGAGTGTAGATCT